>Ga0256914_1003086_pt1 | contig 13377 bp, 11 predicted proteins | sample HulkmetaG_FD_191571 | JGI IMG/M metagenome (GOLD analysis project Ga0256914, IMG submission 191571) | Hydrothermal chimney microbial communities from Main Endeavour vent field at the Juan de Fuca Ridge, Pacific Ocean - Hulk | ecosystem: Environmental > Aquatic > Marine > Hydrothermal vents ... | reverse complement strand
AACGACATATCTTATAAACGTCTTTAAATTATAATCATGATATTCAGAATTTACAGGAAAAAAATAAATTTTGTCCAAATAGTTGAAAAATTTTGTTTGTTGAAAATTTTTTCAATGATTGATTTGCTGATAGCTTATGGAGTTTGATGGTTGAATATTTACGAAGGGTCATGCCACATTGGTAATAAAATTAGATAGATCGGAGGTTGCGATATGTTGGTTTTTAAAAAAGCGGGCAAAAATAATACCATCCAAGCCTTAGAGGTGGCCATTGCTTACGCGGTCGATTATAAGATTGGTGAACTGGTTGTTGCCTCTACCTTTGGGGATACCGCCCTTAAGGCAGCAGAGCTTATTAAAAAGACCCAACTTCATGGTCCGAGGCTTATTGTTGTAACTCACAATTATGGTTTTAAGGGAAAACCTGGTCTTGAGATGAGTAAAGATATAAGGGAAAAACTTACAAATATGGGAGCGTTGGTCTATACGGGTACCATGCCGTTCAGGAATATTGGTACTGCTATCAGGGAGGGGCTTGGATATTCTCAGCAAGATCTTATTGCTAATACTCTTCGTCTTATGGGGCAGGGGGTTAAAGTCTGTGTTGAGATTGCTCTTATGGCTTTTGATGCCGGTTTGTTAAAAGGCGATGATATAGTAACTGTGGCTGGTACCGTCAGAGGAGCAGATACAGTGTGTCTTGTAAGGCCGGCTCCGTCTAACAAATTATTCAATTTAAAGATCAGACAGATACTAGCAAAGCCTATGGATTGGTAGATGCCTAGACAATAACTTGGAAATTGGGGAAACGGACATGGGCAGAGATGCAATAAAAATAATAAGCCAGAATCGTAAGGCAAGGCACGAATATCATATAGTTGATACGCTTGAGGCTGGAATAGTGCTCCTTGGGCCAGAAGTCAAATCTATCCGTCAAGGTCGTATTAATATCAAGGACGGGTATGTAGAGATCAAAGATGGTGAAGCATGGCTGCAAAATGTCCATATTTCTCCTTATCCGTATGCCACTAATACATCACGGCCAGATCCTCTAAGGCCTAGAAAACTTTTGTTGCACAAACAAGAGCTAAAGAGACTAGCTGGTAAGGTAAAGGAAAGGGGCTTTACCCTTATTCCCCTTAAGGTGTATTTGTCTGGCGGGAAGGTGAAGGTTGAAATAGCCCTGGCCAAGGGGAAGAAACTCCATGACAAAAGAGAAGCCCTAAAACGGAAGACCCTGGACAGAGAGTTTGAAAAGCGTTTCAAAATAAGATAGAAGGGCCTCGTTTGCAGAGGCCCCTTTTGTGTTTAGGCTATTAAAAAATCAATTAAAAATCTATTTGGCTTCTAACGCCCCATATATATATGTCATCCATTTTTGAGTTACCGCCAGCGTTCTGTATCCATTGAAAATCGCCGGTTAATGCAAAACGGTCAACCACCATAAAACGATAGTATGCTTCTATGTACTTTTCATTGGCTGTATGGCTGTGTGCCTTTTCGTAGTCGTCTGTAAGGATGGTTTGGGCAAATCCAAAGCCAAATGCGTCACCGCCACGATTCCATAATCCTCCATCCAATTGGAATCCAACCGACCAACTTTGATCTATTGGGATAAGGGTCCAGGCATTGTCATCTCCATTCCATAGGGCCCTATCGTCAGTTATGGTCTGGCTGTATCTGGCAAACCCTGTTACGCCAGTAACGATTTCTTGGTCAAAGGAAAGGCCCCAGCCTGATAGGGAATTATCTGCATATTTATGGCCAGCATCATGATCAGACTCTGGGAACTTGGACAACTCATCAATCTTGACATAACGTCTTTTGTCAAGCCAACCATAGAATCTATAGTTGCCTTTTTTGCCAAAGAGTCCTGGCATGATGTTTATTTGACCTATAACCATGCCATTGTCAAAGGGGTTGTGCCAGACAGAGTCGTCACCGTGTTCAGCGACCCCCGCTCCAATCACTTTTAATTCTATTAGATCCAGTGGTTGGGCTCTTAACATGAATGCAGGGCAATAAAAACTGTCTGGTTCAGGGATGTTAATCCCCATGCTTTTAACAAATATATTTGACAGGAATTGGGTGGTTTCATCCCCGGCTGCTTCGTTTTCGTCAAAGAGTACACTAATGTCCATTTTCCCAATATCAAATCCATATCTGTCCTCATTAAAAGAAAATTCATAAAAGGCTTCAGAAATAGTCAAGGCTGCTTGATCTAGACCTATGGTTGTCTTGTAGGAGTCGTAGTTCGGAACACTAAAACTGGGAACGTCATTGTTTAGCCCTTCACCATCTCCTCCCTCGAAATGTACAAAAAATTTGCCCCACTGAGCAAAATCTGCATCGATATTCAAATCGATGGTGTAAGATGCATCTTGAGTAGATCTTATATTGTCGACACTATTGGCATCTCCCAGGGTTCCCATGATGAGTCCTGTGACACCACCGCTGAGACTAAACCTTTCATACCAATGTTGTTCTTCGTCCTGGCCTTTTTCTTCCGCTTGGGCCAATTCAGCAGGTTTTGGTGCCTCTGTTGCCTTTTGGGCCTTGATCTGTGAAAGCTCTTGCTCCACAGCTTGAAGCCGCCTGTTTAGCTGCCTGTTTTCTTTAATGAGTTGCCTTACCAATTCTTCAAGCCCGGCCTCTTTGTTGTTTGCAGTACCTCCAGCCGAGGCCGCTCCGCATAGAAAGAACAGAGAAATAAAGGCCGTTAACATTATTGCTCCTGTTTTCATAACTTCTCTCCCCCCTAGATATTTATAGATCTGCCAATGCCTGTTTTATGTGTCGGATAATGATTTCGTTAGTTATGTGATAAAAACCAAGACCTTTGTATAGCCTTTCTCCATTTATTGTAATTTCTGGACAAGAAACCTTTTTCCCTGCATTTTTAAGCTCCATGGCCCAAGAGATACTACCGTCTTCATCAGCTTTTCTCCCCATGATGTCATTCATGATATGATCTCCTGCTACAAGCATAAACGGTATTATACGTACCTTGTTTCCTTTATATTTCTTTGCCTTGTCTAGAGCATCCTTTCTGTCAGGTACTCCTTCAACACTCCCTAAAAAACAGTTTGGATAGTGGACGGAAAGAAGACGGTCAAAGGCTAGGTAAACTGCTGTGGAAGGTGCGCTATAGGTGTTGGGTGAACCATGACCTGCAAATACGTTACAACCTTCCTCTTTTTTTAAAAAGTCTTTAGATATTTTCTCTAGCAGTTCATGCACTTCTTCCCATTGGGAGATAATGGGTTCGCCAATGGAGATATTCATTCCATCCATGCGGGCTTGATTAAGCATGTGCATATATTCGGCTCCAGGAAAGACATGCAGTGACTGGACTACCGCTTTTCTGTAGCCAGCCGCCTTGAGAGAAGCAAGGACTTCAGGCAGGCTGTGAAGCTGTTTGTTGATTTTTTTCTTTTTATAGATGGCATTCATTTTGTTGCGAATAATTTGCGAGGTAAAGGCCCATCTTATTTCATAGCCAGGAAATGCCTTGCGGATTTCCTTGTCCATGAAATCAAAGGTCTTTTGTGCCTTGGTGCTGGTTCCAAAGGCAGTTAATACTATGGCCGGTTTCAGGTCTTTTTTTGCAGGTTTTAAAAAACGAAGGACCTGTTGGCCTGCTAGTAACACGTTTGTTGAAAACATAACACAAACAATCGATGCCAGCAACATGTTGAACAGGTAAAAAGTGGTCTTCATCATAATTAAGTCCCTCCTTAAGAAATTTTTTGGGGACCATTTAGATTAGGCCATAAGAGAAAAAAGAGCCCGTATCCTGAGTTGCCGGATACGGGCTCCCGTCTTTCCCGCAGCCTTTGGCCTCAAACTGCCAGGTCCCCCGCTGGCAGCTTGGGTTAGGGAACGGTGCTGCAAAAGGTATCCTGACTTGCGGATCAATCTACTCCCTGAGCCTTCCCATCTTTTAATGACAGTGGCACCTTTCAGGTTTCGTCCCCGCTTACAGTGGCGGGCCCGTTCTGGATTCTCACCAGATTCCCTTTTGAAGACCGTAGTGCAAATTCCCTAATATAGGTCTTTGTCATTGTCAACAATCAATCATCTTACTTTTGGGCCTGGAATAAATAATTTTGAGAAATAATTAGCAAAAAGACAGGCGTAAATTTTGTGGTGCGGTGTTGCTATGCAGTACAAGAATTGATAAAAATTGAAATAATACCGATTTCTTAAAAAAGATGAAAGGAGCCTGGTTATGGCAAGAGGATGCTGGATGGATTTTATGATGATTTTTTTTGTTTCATTAATTTTTGTTTCCCAGCCAATAAGTCCTGTTTGGTGTCAGGAGGCAGGAGCGCCTGATCTGCTTGAGGGCGATACCTCTCAAGCACAAGAGGCACAGCCTTCTACTATGGATAGTCTTGAAGGGGAAGGCTCTACACAGGTTACTGCTCCACATACAATTCAGAAGGATGATTCGATGGTTTGCGATGGACAAAAAGTATGTTTTGAAAAGGACACCAAGCAACCGCTGAGGGTGTTACCTAGGCCCCTTTCCAACATCTATAAGGAACCATCAGCGGTTAAGGACCAGATAGCAAGGGCCAACATTCCTGCCTTCAAGCCCTTGTTTGTATTTGAGAGAAAGGAAGTAGATTTTTCAAATCCAGCAGACCCCTCTGGGTGGTACAAGGTTGGTTATTCTGATAAAAAGCCAGACGGATGGATGAGGGCAAAGGACGTGTTCGAGTGGCGTCAGGCTCTTCTTGTCTCTTATACCCATCCAGGTGAACCAGGAGAAGGGCGTTATCCTGTTCTCATGTTCAGAGACCTTTCCCAACTGAAGGAAATAGTTGAGTCTGGACAATTAGAAGAAAGAGCAAAGGCCATTTATAAGGAAATAGAGCAAAAGAAGGTTCCTCCTGGAGTAGTCAGTATGGAACCAAAGAGGTTTGTGGATATTATGGAATCTTTCTACTTATTGCCAATACTTAATTACGAAATGGTAGAAATAGATGGCGACGAGGCAAGGTATCTCCAGATTGCAGCGGCAGTTCCTGGAAAGAGGGGTGCGGATACCTTAAATAATCCAGATTATCTTGAGCAGGCAAGTGCAGATTCAACTACTGCCACAAAAAATCAGGCCCAAAATCTCAAAGTCGACTTGGTGTTTGTTATAGATACTACCAGGAGTATGCAGCCATATATAGATATGACCAGGGAGGCGGTTATTAAGATAACCAGGAAACTTGGAGGTGATTTAAAATCACGCATAAAATTCGGCCTGGTGGGTTACAGGGATTCGGTACAGCTCATTCCACAACTAGAATATACTTCTAAGAATTTTACCCCTCAATTGGTAGACGGCGATACTTTGGTAAAATTGTTGGAGGAAAAGGCAAAGGCCACTTCAGTAGGAAGTCATGATTATCAAGAGGAGGTCTTTGCAGGTATTGATACCGCCCTTAACTCTGCTTGGAGGGACAATGCCCTCCATTTTATAGTCCTTATAGGAGATGCAAGCTCCCATCCACTTGGACATCCTCAGAATACCACGGGTTTTGGTGCTGAGGATCTCTTGAGGATGGCTGAAGATCAAAAGGTCCATATAATTGCACTCCATCTTAAGGACAAACGTGCTGCCAAGGATCACGAGCTTGCAGACGAACAGTTTGGTACCCTTTCTAGGATAAGAGGGGCCGAAAACGAGTCGGCGCTTATAGATATCGATGCATTCAAAAAGGAGGATTTCCAAAAGGCAGTAGATACTATTGTTTCTAAGGTCGGTGATAGGACAAAGATGGTGATTGCAGCCGCATCCAGTGATAAGCCTGTTTCTGTTTTCCCTCCGCCTCCTCCAATGCCTGACGAAGTTGATGAGCAAGATACCCAAGATGTGGCAGAGACGGCAAAACGTGCCTTCGACAAGGCCTGGAATTCCGCCCTTGTAGAATACCTTGGCCAGGAAGCCAATCCACCGAAGGATATAGTTGCTTGGACTATAGACAGGGATCTTGTAGATCCTACTCAAAAAAGTCTGGATGTAAGGGTGTTGGTGACGAGAAATCAGTTGAGCACCCTTGCTCAGACCTTGGACAGTGTAATTAAGGCCCTTAATAAGGCCCAGCTCAGCCAGATTCAATTTTTTGATGCACTTCAGGCTGTAGCCAGTCAAACAATGAAGAGGCCAGAGGATATTGCAAAGGCCCAAACATTGGTCGATACTGGTCTTTTGCCATCTTTTATAAAGAGCTTGCCTTATAAGAGCGACATCATGGCCTTAAGCAACGAGATGTTTGCAAGTATGACTGCAGATGAGCGGGCAGAGCTCTTGTGGAGTCTCAAGGCAAAGCTCAAACAGTACAGGCAGATAACCGAGAGGGTGGACGCCTGGCACAAGCTCAACGATTCTGATTCTGATAGCGAAATGGTTTATCCACTTAATCTGGACTATTTGCCATAGTGATTTATGCCTGCTGAAAGTCAGGTACTTAAGTTAGAGGGTGCCAGAATTGTAAGAAAGAGACAATCTGGCACCACCTTTGAGCTTCTAGTATCTGAATTCTTTGTATGTTCAGGACAGATGACTTGTGTGGTTGGAGAAAGCGGATGCGGAAAGAGTACTCTCCTAGATTTTCTTGCCCTTGTACTTCGTCCTAAGGAACTGGTCAGCTTTAATATCAAAAGGGGGGATGAAGCAATAGACATTGCCTCCATGTGGAGTAATGGAAAGGATGGGAAACTTGCCTGGGTAAGAAGGCATTTTATTGGTTATGTACTCCAGACAGGGGGGCTGCTTCCCTTTCTTACTGTAAGGGAAAATCTCATGTTGCCCGCAAGACTTAAAGGAATGAAAGGGCAGGCCTCCAAACTTGAAAGCATGGCTTCAAAGATGGGAATTGGTAGTTTTCTTCAGGCCAAGCCATCTACCTTGTCAGGGGGGCAAAGACAAAGGGTGGCTATCCTGAGGGCAATGATGCACGATCCCCTTATAATTCTTGCAGACGAGCCAACAGCAGCCGTGGACAGGAAAAGGGCCTTAAAGATAATAGAAGATTTTAGGTCGCTAGCTGCAAGACAAGGTACTGCAATAGTTATGGTTACTCATGATCAAGAGTTGGTTAAGGATGTTGCAGACAGATGGTATTCCTTCAAGCTTGATTACCCAGATGATGGTATCATTCTATCCCGGTGTTTTGAAATAGGAGTGGAATGAAACGTATATTTGCCATAGTTCCAGGGCTTGCGCTTTCAGATCTAAGGCATGAATGGATTTTGAGTTTGTGTCTGATAGTGGCTTTAGCTTCTGTGATCGCTCCACTTCTTATACTTATGGGCCTAAAAAACGGTACCATAAAGACATTAAGAAAGCGTTTGGTAGAAGATCCTGCCTTCAGACAGATACGCCCTGTAGAGACGAGAGAATATCCTGTAGAGTGGTTTAAAAACCTTTTGAAAGATAAGAGGGTGGGGTTTCTCATTCCGACTATTCTTCCTGCCGCCTCGACGGTTTCTGCCATTGATGCAGAAACTGGTAAATCAGTGGTTGTTGATATCGTTCCAACAGGTGAGGGCGATCCCCTCCTTGATGATGCAGGAATAAACATGCCTGGTAAGAACGAGTGTGTTCTAAGTTTTGGTGCATCCAGGGATTTACATGTTAAGGCTGGGCAGATGCTCAAATTAAAGGTGAGCAGGTATAGAAAGGGTAGATACGAATACGGATATCAGGACTGCATGGTTATAGGGATCTTGCCCAAAAAGGCTGGGATGTTGCCTGTAATTTATGCACCTCTTAAGTTTGTGTTGGATGTTGAGGCTTTCAAGGAGGGGAAGGCCGTGCCTTCTAGGGGCTGGAAGGGCAGCTTTTCAAGACCATATCCCAGGTTTGATGCACTTGCAGTGGTGTCAAAGATACCTTTGGATCCTATAATTCAGAATGCGCTTTTGATAGAAAGCGGTCTTGCAAACATAAGACAGGCAGGGCCTAAAAGTATCGATTGGCTTCCAGGCTGGCATCCCAATAGTCATAAGTATCTTTATCTCCTTTCCATTCCTGATTCAGCCGTTGGCCTTTCGTCATACTATGCTGTAAAAAACCGTTTAAGAGGATCAGGCGCTATTGTGTTCCCTGTAAATCATCCACAGAAGCTCGAGATGGGACAGGATACCATAACCGCAGTAGGGCTTTCTGTGGATAAGAAGGTGGCAGAGAGCCTTGGACTTATCCCTGTACCATGGGGCGGTTTAAAAAAGCAGAGGCCTGCCAAGGAACTGTTACAGATAGTGCTTCCTGTAAAATATAAAGACAGGATTCAAAAGGGACAGGAGATAAAGGTAAGGTTCAAGGGGCAAGCAGAGTTTGTGTTTCCTCTTTCAGTGGTTGATTTTTTTCAACAAGACATTGCTATTATCCCTCTTGAACTGTCTGCGATATTGAGAACGAGTATCAATAGAAAGGTGGCCTTTGACAGTGCAAGCAGGGAATTTGTGCTTGGAGATATAGGTTTTAGAGGTTTTAGATTATATGCAGCATCTATTGACGATGTTGAGCCTCTTTATAATCTTCTCAAATCACAAGGGATTCCTGTAGTTGCGCGGATAGAGGCTATTCAACGTATAAAGGCCTTAGATAGCGGCCTTTCCAGACTTTTGTTTCTGGTTGCAGCCCTTGGTATATCCGGGGCAATATTGGTCTTGGTTGCAAGCCTTTATGCAGCGGTTGAGCGTAAAAGGAGCGAGCTTGCCATAATGAGGCTCCTTGGTTTTTCTAGATTCGATATCTTTTTCTTTCCGATATATCAGGCAGTCTTTTTGGCTGGTGGTGCATGTATCGTGGCCCTTTGGGGTTACAGTGCCTTTTCTTGGTTGATTAACCTAATTTTTAGGGCCGAGATGAAGGGAGGAGAGGCGATCTGTACCCTGCCATCTCAAATCCTTGGCTGGAGTATCGCCATAACCCTTGTCTTGGCAGTCTCAAGTTCCTTGGTGGGCGCACGCAGGACTACCAATATTGATCCGGCGGAGGCTATACGTGCAGAATAAAAAATTTTTATACAGTGTGTTTTTTTATCTGGTTGCATTTCTTTCCTTACAGTTGTTTCAGGCTGAAGCAAAGGTACCTCCAAAGAGCCTTTATAACCCCAGGCCAATGGAGGGGGATCTGGAACTGCCCCTTCCAGATGGAAGCGTTATGGTTTTTAGGGAGGTAAAGATACCTGGCAAGTCTTTCTGGGGTGACCAGAGGAGGGTGGTGCAACTAGGTGATGCTTCAGGTGGTGCCTTCGAAGGGCTTCAGAGGCTCCAGGTAAGCGGTTCCTTTCTGGATAAAAATGGTCAAAACTGGGTCTATTACATGGGAAAGTACGAGGTGACAAAGGGGCAGGTCATTTCTGTAGTAGGGATGGACTCTTTCTTAAGGATGAGCAAGGACAAAAACGACAGAAAGATACCCTCTCTTAAGGGAGCTGTTTTAGAAAAGGAACTTGCCAAACCGGTTGCTTTTGTCAGTTATAGGGCCATAAAAGATTTTATCCAGGCTTATAACAGGTGGCTCTTTGAGCCAGGTCATCCAGAACGTATAAAAAGGATGCCAAAGTACAAGGGGACTCCAGGCTTTATACGTCTCCCTACCGAGGTGGAATGGGAGTATGCAGTAAGGGGTGGATGGGACGCCAAGAAAAAGGGAGTTTTTGATCGCTCTCTTCCTTTTCCGAGAAGAAAGCTAGACAAGTATGTTTGGCATTTAAAAAATGCAAAACACAAGGCAAGGCCCATTGGTCTCAGGAAGCCAAACTGTCTTGGATTGTTTGATATGCTTGGGAATGTGCAAGAGATAGTTGATGGACGGTTTCTGCCTGAAATTTGGCAAGGCAAACCAGGTGGTGTGCCTGTAAGAGGAGGAAGCGTGTCGACTCCACCTAAAAGGATACGTTCTGCTCTCAGAAGTGAATTTGATGCCATCGCTTGGGACCGGGAGAAAAAAGTCATGATTGAACGTGCAAGTTTTAATACAGGTTTCAGGCTTGCAATCGGTTCCAATGTAGTGACAGATCCCTCGGTCAAAGAGGAACTCGTAAGCGAATACCAGGCCTATTTGAAGACTGTACGCAAGGATACGCCTGTGGGCAGGAGCCTTGATAACTTAGTTGCCCAAGCAGATACCCAGCTTACTATTGTGAATCCGATTATGGCAAGGCTTGCTAAGGAACATCCTGATCTTGCAGGAGATCTAAAGGCAATTCAGCATTATCTCGATCAGGCAAGGAAGAGGCTGGACGACGCACAGAGACAAAGTGCCAGGAGTCTTGCTCAGGATGCTGCAAGAAACGGTGTGAATTATTCTATCTATCAAGACAAGCTGGTCAGACTTCATAAGTCCCTAGAACTGGCTAAGAAGCTTTCGGATATGTCAACCAGGTACCAAGACCAGTTAAAGGCTATCCAGAAGAAGATAAAGGAGTTAGAGGAAGGCTCAAGGGAACAATTTAATGCCTATAGGGAAAAAATAATGCTTCTTGGCAACTACAGGACGGGTTACATAGACTATGCTATAAAAGAGTTAAGGGGCAGAAAACATTCTTCTAGAGAAGACAAGGTCTTAACTCTTGTTGAACGCCATGCCAGGCAATTTAATAAAGAAAGGAGGGATTATCCTCAGGAGTGGCGAAGGGATTTTGACAAAGTTTTTGGTGCGAAAGGAGGCAAACATGATACTTAAAAGGTCCATGTCTATTGTCGTGGCACTAATTATGTGTGTCCAGTTATGGGGTTGTGCAAATATGTCTGATCAGTCAAGGACCAGGGCAGAGGGGGCAGGTGTTGGTGCCTTGGTCGGTGGACTTATTGGGCTTGCTGCAGGCGATACCAAGGGAGCTATTATTGGAGCCTTAGCTGGCGCAGGTGTAGGATATTTGGTTGGAAACGAGATTGCTAAGAGAAAGGCCAAGTATGCAAGCGAGGAAGACTTTCTCAATGGCGAAATTAACTACTTAGCCCAAATGAATGAGACTACCAGAAAGTACAACATGCAGTTGGCTATGGATATCAAGAAGCTCAACAAACAAGTTAAGTCTCTTCGGGCATCTTATGCTAAGCATAAGGTGAAAAGGAGCAAGCTTGTCAAGAAGAAGTCGGAGCTTCAGAAAAAGATTGCAAAGAATGATCAGATGTTAAAGGAGCTTCAAAAGGAATATCAAATAAATGTTGCCATTCTGGATGAGCAAAAGAAAAAGGGAAAGGAGAAGGATCCCAAAGTTGCAAAGCTTGAGAAGGAAGTAGAGATTCTTAAGAAAAATATAGATGCCCTGCAGAAGAACGCAAAACAGCTTGCAGAGATGGATGAGAGGTTGTCGGTATGATGGCAGCTAGAATATTGCTTATTTGTTTTTGTTTGTTTTTGATTGGCGGTTGCGCTGCCTCTACAGATCCCCACGAAGGGGGACTTTTGGGTGGAATAGTTGGACTTTCTAGTGGAGAATATGAAAGGCGTATTCAGGAAAGACAGGCACGCCTTCAAAGACTAAGGGCTATTCAGGGGGGGCTGCAGCAGGAGACTGCAAGTCTTGAGGCCCGGAAAACGACTCTTAAAAAGCAGTTAAAAGCTGAAAAACAGAGGCTTTCAAGGTTGAAAAGGGATGTCTCTGCCCTTGAACGCCGTATAAAGGGCCTTGAGAGACAAAAAGAAGCATCATCTTCCAAAATAAAGGACCTGAAAGCAAGGCTTGCTGCCCTAAAGGCTGAAATTAAGACAGTGTCTCAGGACATAGATGCCCTTGAAGGTTCTGGTCTTGGAGATACAGAGATTGATATAAGACGAAGGCAGCTAGAGGCCCAAAGAAAGGCCCTTCAAAAGGAGTACGAAAGTCTTCTTGAATTGACCTTGCAGCTTGGCCAGTGAAAAAAGTTCTGTTTATCATCTTACTGCCCTTGTTTGTCTTATCCTTTGACAGCGAACCCTTTTGTTGTAACAAGGGCCTGCTAGCAGAGATCAGGAGCATTGTTAGGGAAAAGTGTGTATTCCCTGTGGATGATAGGCTTCTTGCCAAACTTAACTGTAACCGACTGAATGAGGGACTTAAGAAGATAGATCCCTATGCTAAGTGGTATAGCAAGGAGAGTTTTTCCAAGGCTGATGAAGTTACAGACAAGATCGGAATTGGAGCTATACTTACAAGACAGGGGCGACACTATTGGCTCTTCCCTTATAAAAATGGTCCTCTTTACAAAAAAGGTGTGAAAGGCAGGGTCAGGCTTATTGCCATAGACGGGCACAAGGTTGATGGTCTTCCGTACATGCGAGTTTGGAAGATGTTTTTGGGACCGGTTAATTCAATGGTCCGTTTGGATATAGTTCGAGATGGGAAAAGACACTGGTTTTATCTTGTGAGAAGTCGCTATACTCCAAGCTCTCTCGAATTCTATAAGGAGAAAGGCAAAGTAGTTATCAGGATTTTAAAATTTAATACAAGGCAGACTAGAATCTATCTGCAGGATGAGCTTGCAAGGATTCCTTCTGATACCGATCTGGTTATAGATTTGCAGGCATGTCCAGGAGGCGATCTTTACGAGGCCTTGGATTGCGCAGCCCTTTTCCTTTCGCCAGGGGAGATAATGGTAAGGTTAAAAGATGCCGAAGGAAAAATCAGAGATATATTTGTTCCTAATTCACTGCCTTCTTTTGACAGAAAGGTGAGGATTCTTGTGGGGCCGGATACTGCAAGTGCAGCGGAAATATTTGCCGGTATACTGGCTTTTTATGGAGTTGGGGACCTTGAAGGACACAAAACTATGGGAAAATGCACCTCGCAAAGGCATTTTGTGCTTAGAGATGGATCTGTGCTTAGGCTTTCAAACCTGAAAATTTTGTTTCCAGATGGATCTTCATGTCAGGGCAGGGGGCTTTGGGCAGACGAGAATTGAGGATGTGCTAGGTGAACTTGATTAAAAAAAGAGCTTGTGAAGGCCGGCTTTTTACTCTATTTGGGATTTGTTTTCCAATAGAAAACCGCCTTTGTTTTTGTTCCATGTGTACCTATTGCAAATCTGTCTTCCTTTTAAACGGTCGTAGTAACAGTGAGTAAAACCGTGATCTGTTGGCAGAATAGAGGCTGTGGAAAATTGAGTGTCAGAGCATGGGATTCCTCCAGGATGATCCAGGATAGGCAGTTCTATTACCCGTCCGGAGGCATCGGTAGAAAATATTTTGTAGATATAATTGACACTAGAAAAATACTGCCCAATATTGAAATCTATTCGTCCATCCTTGTTATAATCATGAAAGCACATTTTCCATTGCCCAATCCTAAAAGACATTGGCTCTCCAGGATACCCTTTGTAAAAGAGATTGTTGAGGGGAAGATAAGATGTTTGGCCATTTGCAAAACGGGTTTTTATAAGAAA
>Ga0256914_1003085_pt1 | contig 13379 bp, 9 predicted proteins | sample HulkmetaG_FD_191571 | JGI IMG/M metagenome (GOLD analysis project Ga0256914, IMG submission 191571) | Hydrothermal chimney microbial communities from Main Endeavour vent field at the Juan de Fuca Ridge, Pacific Ocean - Hulk | ecosystem: Environmental > Aquatic > Marine > Hydrothermal vents ... | reverse complement strand
TGCAGGCAACAAAGTCGACGTTCCTCTCACTGGCCAAACAAGATATTCCTGATCCTTTCGGCCATAAAACATCCTGGCGCCACCCAGGTGTATATACCAAGCATATTTGGTATTTATTGCTGCCGTAGTAGACGTCCAATACCAACCATGAAACACATTCTCAAAGGGATGGCCTGGAGGTAGTGCAGGATTCATGGTTTCCATGTGTAGCAGGCTGCGAAGTTCCCTGCGGTTGGGCATACGCCAGTCCTGACAGCCTTTATAGGCACGTTCATTCAGGCCCTTTACAAAGGCCAGGGCCCGTTCCCACGTCATCGGAAATCCATTGATGTTTGCATCCTTCGCCCAGATCAAGCCAGTAAGCCTATCCGTAACGAGGCCTCCAGACACCTCGAATCTTGGCTCAGAAATCCAGATACCAACTTGGTATTCGCCGTCTTGGCCTGTACCATGGCAGGGAATCTGCCTGCCTGTCATATCATAACACCTAACCTGTCCTGTTTTGAGGATGTGTTTTGATTCAAACATTTTTCAAATGGAAACCCGTTTTAGCCTCAAGGCATTGGTTACTACTGAGACAGAGCTGAAGCTCATGGCTGCAGCCGCGATTACTGGAGATAGCACGATGCCAAAACCAGGATAAAGCACACCTGCAGCCACAGGCACGCCTAACGCATTGTATACAAAGGCAAAAAAGAGGTTTTGCTTGATATTGCGCATTGTTGCCCTGCTGAGCTTTCTGGCCCGCACGATACCCATAAGGTCCCCTTTGACCAAAGTCACGTCTGCGCTCTCCATGGCGATATCTGTGCCAGTGCCCATGGCAATTCCCACGTCTGCCTGGGCAAGGGCTGGGGCATCGTTAATACCGTCTCCAGCCATGGCCACCTTGCGTCCTTGCTCCTGGAATTTTTTGATTGCCTCTGCCTTTTCTTGAGGCAGCACTTCTGCCACGGCTTTGTCTATGCCAAGCTTTTTGGCCACGGCCTCAGCAGTTTTTTTGTTGTCGCCAGTGAGAATAACTATTTCCAGACCTTCTCTGTGCAAGGCATCTATTGCCACTGGCGTGGACTCTTTTATAGGATCAGACACTGCCAACAGGCCAGCTGCCTTTCCATCGATTGCCACAAACATGACAGTCTGGCCTTCTGAAGCAAGCTCTTCTGCCTTCTCTTCCAGTCCAGAAGCATCTATCGAAAACTCTTCCAAAAGCTTTTGGTTTCCAAGCATGACCTTCTGTCCATCCACCATGCCTGAAACGCCCTTACCTGTGTGTGAGTTAAATTTCTCTGCTGGCTTAGGCTCAATTCCCTGTTTCTTTGCCCCTTCTATTATGGCAGAGGCCAGAGGATGTTCACTACCTTTCTCCAGGCTCGAAGCCACATTGAGAAGGGATTTTTCACTATAGTCAGGCGCAGCCACTACCTCCATGAGCCTGGGTTTGCCCTCGGTCAATGTGCCAGTCTTATCGACTACCAACGTGTCCACCTCATGCATAGTTTCTATGGCTTCGGCATTTTTGAAAAGGACCCCCAGCGAAGCGCCTTTTCCTGTGGCCACCATTATGGACATGGGTGTAGCCAGGCCCAGGGCACACGGACAGGCAATTATCAAAACAGAGACCGCAGCCACCAATGCGTGTGCCAATTTGGGATCAGGACCAAAAGCATACCAGGCGCCAAAGGCCAGCATTGCCACAAGTATCACGGCAGGAACAAAATAGCCTGCCACCACATCAGCCAGATTTTGGATTGGAGCACGGCTGCGCTGGGCCTCAGCCACCATTTTGACTATCTGAGCCAGTAGGGTCTCAGCCCCCACCTTTTCCGCCCGGATGACCAAACCGCCTGTGGTATTGACAGTGGCGCCAATCACCAAGTCTCCGGGTCCTTTTTTTACAGGCACTGGTTCACCCGAAATCATGGACTCGTCAACCAGGCTCGATCCAGTCAGCACTACACCATCCACAGGTATCTTTTCACCAGGCCTGATCCGCAGATGATCCCCCTTGTGCACATGCTCAAGGGGGATGTCCTCTTCTGTGCCATCAGGTTTGATTTTTCTGGCCGTTTTCGGTGCCAGGCCGAGAAGGGCCTTTATGGCTGCCCCTGTCTGGCTCCTTGCCCTTAATTCCATTACCTGGCCGAGAAGAATCAACACCACGATGACTGCAGCTGCCTCAAAATAAACGCCTACTCTGCCATGCTCTGAACGCATGATTTCCGGAAATATTGAAGGAAAAAGTACTGCGACGACACTGTAGGCATAGGCAACCGAAACTCCCAGCGCGATCAAGGTAAACATGTTGAGGCTGCGGTTCACGATGGACTGCACTCCACGCACGTAAAAGGGCCAGCCAGCCCACAGCACCACAGGTGTAGCAAGCAAAAACTCTAACCACTGCCATGTCTTTTCACTCGCTATTTGATCCAGTAGCCTGCCACCCGGAATCATGGAACGCATTGCAATCAAGACCACTGGCACAGCCAGAACAGCTCCAACCACGAAACGCCTGAGCATGTCCTTGTATTCCGGATTCTCTTCTTCCACATCCAAAGTCATGGTCTTGGGTTCCAAGGCCATACCACATTTTGGACAGGTGCCCGGTCCCAGCTGCTCCACTTCCGGATGCATTGGGCACGTATAGACGATATCCTCTGCTCCTTCCGGCTCATCAGGCCCCTTGGCGCCCACCGTATAATCATGCGGCGCAGCCTTGAACTTGGTCAGGCAGTGTTCAGAGCAAAAATAGTAGGTCTCGTTTCCATGTTCATATTTGAGATACTTATCTGGATCATCCGTTGACATACCACAAACAGGATCAACATATTTTCCGCCGGCTCCCCCTTGATGACCATGGCCTGCATGGTCACAGTGGAGACATTTTCCATGATCTTTGTTACCAGCAACAGCATCATTCATAGAAACCTCTTCTATTCTTTATCTAGGTCAAAATAATCATACCAATTAAAAACAATTTAAACATTTTCTGAGAACAAGCTACAAGAAACTGTACTTCCAGTAGAAACTTTTCGTTTGACTTGGCCTACTGTTTAAAGGTCTACGCTTTTTCGAATTGAAAGTTCGAAGGCAGGATCTTCTCTATGCTTTTGGTTGCAATTTCTTTCTGACAGTGGGAAAACGGCTCCAGTCTGTGTGGGGAAGAAACAGGGCACCGGTAAGCTGGTTCATGAAATCACCGCGCACGTTCATCTCTAGGTAGGTGATCCGTTCACACAACTTTTCGATCTCGAAGAGGAGTTCTTTGTTCAGCAGAAGTTTTAGAGCACCTTTGCCAGCTGCGTTTCCAAGGCCTTTAAAGCGCTCAAGGGGAATGTCGGGCAACATACCGATAGTGATGGCCTTTTCTGGATCGATATAGTTCCCAAAAGCACCAGCCACGTAGAAATTTTCGATATCCTCAAAGGAAATTCCTACGCTCTGTGTCACAACATTCAAAATTGTGTACATGGCTCCTTTGGAGCGTATGAGATTCTTTATGTCGCTCTGACTTATGTAAACAGGCTGGCCATGGCTGGTTTCATTGGCCTTGGCCACTATGAACACCAATTCGCCATTCAGTTCGACTACCCTGTCAGGACATCGATCCTTCACCAACTTGCCGGTCTGCTCCACAATGCCAGCAGTGAACATCTCTGCCAAAAGATCGATAATGGCTGAACCACATAACCCCTTTGGCGGCTCGCCCCCAATGGTTTTGTAATGGACCTCAAGAGTATCTGGTTCTATGGATACCCTTTCAATGGCACCTGGCTGAGCCCGCATGCCACACGACAGGATCCCGCCTTCCAACGCAGGTCCTGCAGCGCCCGCACAGGCTACCATCCAATCCTTGTTGCCCAAGATCACCTCGGCATTGGTGCCCACATCAACCAGCATTGAGACTGCATCACTGTTGTGCATACCAGAAGCAATGATTGCTGCTATGAGGTCCCCACCAAAATAGCTGCCGATGTTTGGAAAAACATACAAACGCCCACCAGGATTCGATACAAGACCGATTTCATTCGGTCTCAATATGTCAAAACGGCTTGCAGACGGCAAATAAGGCTCTTTGCAGATGTGAGATGGATCAAGGCCTAGAAAAAAATGGGTCATGGTAGTATTGCCTGCAACTGTCCAGAAATATATTGAATTTGCAGTGCAACCTTCCCTAGACGAGAGTTCATGTGCAGCGTCGTTGAAGAGCTGCACTACCTCCCTCTGAAGAATGGAAAGGCCGTTTCCTCTTCCGGCAAAAAGGATACGCTCCAAAATGTCTTCTCCATGGGCAGCCTGGGGATTGTACTTTGAGAGTGTATGAAGCAGCCTTTTTTCCACCATATCAACCAAGTAGAACACTACGGTAGTAGAGCCCAGGTCCACAGCCATGCCGAGAATGGGGTCATGGTGGAATTTGGGACATACGTCTGCCACCTCATCACCGCATGGACCTTGCACCAAAATGGAATCGATTGAATAGCCAGCCTCAGGCAATACACTGCCCAATTTTTTCAGCGCATAAAGCGGCATTGAAGGGCGGCTGCCTGTAACAGATGTTAAAGCATCTCGCAGCCTTGCTTCATGGGACCTGTTGTCGGACAGCCCTGGCTTGGGAAGTTCCAGCGATACGCATTGGACCAAACCGCCTTTTGAGCCTGATTGTGACATGTTGAATATTTATTTTTATCTTAAAAGGCGCCTGCAGGAACAATCTGCATCGCTGCAATCACTATCGGTGTCGTCTGGGCTGATATCTATGACAAATTCTTCCTCATCGACATGTAAGCCCGTTTTGTTCATGTGTTCGAAATGGGCCTTTTCAACCTGATCTATGGTCTTTTTGATTTTATAGGCGAAATATGCGCCTATAGCACCAAAGACTACTAAGGCAGCCAAAAAAATAGGCAGTGCAAAGAGAAAGAACGCTGCCAGTGCCAACGAGCCCAAAATTACCACCAGCCAGCCAGGCAACCTTTTTTGTGTGTATCTGTATTGGTAATATCTATTATACATCACGTCTCCAAAAACTTTTTATATTCAATACATTATTCATTTAACAGGGCGTGATCAAGCCTACGTAATGTAAAACTACGGTTGTGAATCTCTGGCGGCTGCCGTTCAAACGCCTTTTTCCACCAAAGATCTGATTTTGAGCCTTAAACCCTGCAAACGTATAAAACCCTGGGCATCCTTCTGAGTATAAACGTCATCTTCTTCGAATGTAGCAAATTCAGGCCTGTACAAAGATTTTTCTGCCTTTCGGCCCACCACCTGCACGTTTCCTTTGTAAATTTTGAGCCTTACTGTTCCAGTAACTGGAACCTGTGATTCATCTATCATTTTTTGCAGCATTTCTCTTTCTGGTGCAAACCAAAAACCATAATAAATCAATTCTGCATAGCGGGGTATAAGAGTGTCGCGCAGATGCACCACTTCCCTGTCAAGGGTAATTGATTCCAAGGCCATGTGGGCGGTCCGCAAGATGGTACCACCAGGGGTTTCGTAAACACCCCTTGATTTCATGCCTACAAAACGATTTTCTACTATATCAGCCCTTCCAACTCCATTTTCTGCGCCTATATTGTTTAATTTATGGAAAAGCTTGGCAGGACTCAATTTTTCGCCATCTATGGCAACTGGATCACCCTTCTCGAATTCGATCTCCAGATAGGTGGGTTTGTCAGGGGCCTTTTCAGGTGATTTCGTCCAGACAAACATTTCCTCCTGGGGCTCCATCCACGGATCTTCGAGAATGCCTCCTTCATAACTAATGTGCAATAAATTAGCATCCATACTGTATGGTTTTGCCTGCGTAACAGGAACCGGAATTCCATGTTCCTTGGCAAAATCAAGTAGTTTTGCCCTAGAATTCAGGTCCCATTCACGCCATGGAGCAATGATCTTTAAGTCAGGATTCAAGGCCATGTAACTGAGTTCGAACCTTACTTGATCGTTGCCTTTGCCAGTGGCGCCGTGGCTCACACCATCGGCTCCAGTGGCTTCGGCAACCTTGACCTGTTCCTTGGCTATTAACGGCCTGGCGATGGACGTGCCCAGCAGGTAAGTCCCTTCATAAATGGCGTTGGCCCTGAACATGGGGAAGACATAGTCTTTGATGAATTCCTCCTGGAGATCCTTGATCACCACTTCACTTGCTCCGGTATCCCACGCCTTTTGTTCCACTGCGGCCCAGTCTTCATCCTGGCCGATATTTGCAGAAAATGCGACCACAGGGCAATCATAAGTAGTTTTAAGCCATTTTAGGATCACAGACGTATCTAACCCGCCGGAATATGCTAAAACGATCTTGGAAATTTTTTTTTGAGTCACTGCTTTTCTCCTGGAAAAATTTAGTTTATTTTACAGATAATTATGTCGTCTACTACAAGGCTGCCTGATCCATGCAATGTGACTTGATGCGGCCTCTTTCTTGCAGGAGAATATTCTCCTTAAAGAAGGTGAAATCATGAAACGTCACAAAATATTACTGGTTGATGACGACGTCAATATCCTGGAAGTGCTGGACATGCGCCTTCGCTTGATGGGATATGATGTGACTGCAGTAGAAGATCCAGTAGAGGCTATAACCCTCGTCAAACAGGAACGTTTCTCTTTGCTGCTCACGGACCAACGTCTCGGCAAGATTTATGGCACAGAACTGATGGAGATGGTGCACCAAAACGACAAGTTTATGCCAGTGATAATCATGACCGCCTTTGGCAGCATTGATGATGCGGTTTCCTCTTTGAAAAAAGGCGCATACACCTATCTAGAGAAACCTGTGGATACGCAAGAATTGGCCTTCCACATCCAGAATGCAATAAGAAAGAAAGAAATCGAAGAAAACCTTGCCCTGGAGCGCAAGCTGTGGACTAACGCAGTCCTGAGCATGGGTGCAGGTCTAATACTCCTAGACAAAGACAAAAAGATTTCTTGGAGCCAAGGGGTTCCAAAGGGAATCTTGCAAGATAGTGTTAAAGGGGAGGATCTAACTGGCAATCTTTTGAAAGACATTGTGAAATGCAGCGTTTTATTGACCCACGACTCCCCTATTGATCTAGCTTTCCAAACAGGCGAGGTACAGACGATTGAATATGAAGATCCAGATCAAACATTCACCCTCCTCATTACCGCCACTCCGGTCAAGGGCAACATGGGAGAGGTAAAAGAAGTTGCGGTGCTCTTTCTGGACATCACAAAGGCAAAGGCTGCTCAAAAGGCCTTGATAGAACAGGAAAGGCTGAAGGGAGTTTTGGAAATGGCTGGAGCAGTAGCCCACGAATTGAGCCAACCTGTACAAGGTATTCTAGGTTGGGGTGAGATAATCCTCAAAAACCTGGATGAATCAGATCCAAATTATGAAATCCTTCAGCGAATCTGTTCTCAAATAGACACCATAGGCGATCTGATCGGACGGCTTACCTCCATAACCCGTTACGTGACCAAAGATTATCCTGGTTCATCTGGAATAATTGATATTGAGAAGGCCTCCACGACACGCAGCATGCCAGCTTCTTGATGCAGAGAATAACCTTTCAAGAAAGCTTCTGCTAAAATAATTTTTTTCAAAAATTTAGTTCATTAAAATTTTTAATTACAAAAATCTTCAGCACCTTGACTTCAAACCAAAAGCTGGGGTAACATCCCCACGCTTTTGGCTATCCATTAAACAAACATTCTGCCAAAGAGCTTTACAGGCGCATAGAAGAGAATTTTCATGAAATATATACCTTTGATTTTTGCCTACATATTGGGCTCTATACCGTTCGGCCTGTTGATTGCCCGCTCAAAGGGTGTCGATCTTCGTAAGGAAGGCAGCGGAAATATCGGCGCAACCAATGCCGCAAGAATCCTGGGCAAAAAGAGCGGCCTGCTGGTCTTGCTGCTTGACATGGCCAAGGGGTTGGTTCCGGTTCTTTTGGTACGGTTATTTTGGAAAGGTCCGCTTCCTTCTGATCACCTTGCGGCCATTACTGGTATTTTTGCCGTAATTGGCCACTGTTTTCCTATTTTTTTGGGTTTTAAAGGAGGCAAGGGGGTAGCCACCGCAGCAGGGGTATTTCTTGCCCTTTACCCGACATCCATTGCTATCGCCGCAGCAGGGTTCGCGGCAACTGTTTGGGCATTCAGATACGTTTCCCTTGGCTCACTGGTCGCCTCCCTGCTCGTTCCGATTTCCATGATTTTTTTAAGGCCTGATGAACAGCCCTATATTTTTTCAGCCTGGGTGATTGCCTCGGTTATTTGGTGGCAGCATCGTGACAACTTGAGGCGCTTAGTGCGCGGCCAAGAATCCCGCTTCAAATAAAATTTCAAACATTGATATCCAATGCCTTGATTTTTCTGTGAAGATGTCGCCTTTCAATGCCTATGGCCTGGGCCGTGCGCTTGACATTGCCGCCGTTTTCCTTGAGTTTCATGGTCAAGTAGGCCTTTTCGAACAAAGATTTTGCCTCCTTGAAATCGTTGCACTTCAAAAAAATATCTGCTCCAGGGGAAGAAGCCTTTGTGTGGCTTCCTGACCCTTTGAAAAAAGCCAAGGGCAGATCCTCTTCTTTTATCACCTCACCCCTGGAAAGTATAAACAGCCTTTCCACAGTATTTCTGAGTTCTCTGACATTCCCCGGCCAATCATAATTTTGAAACGCATCGAGCACACCGTCTGAAATCTGCTTGGCCTTGCCGCTTTTTCTTCGAAACTCCTCCAAAAAGACCTTCACCAGTAAAGGAATATCCTCCTTTCTATGCCTTAGTGGTGGTATTTCCATTGGAATAACATTGAGCCTGTGATAGAGATCCTCCCTGAACCTGCCTTTTTTGATCTCTTCTTCGAGATTTTTGTTGGTGGCAGCTATAATCCTCACGTCCACTTCTATGGTCTTGTTCCCGCCTACCCGTTCAAAACGCTGTTCCTGTAAAATACGCAAGATTTTCGCCTGGGTTTTCAGGCTCATGTCACCAATCTCATCAAGGAAAAGGGTGCTACCGTTGGCTTGATCGAATTTGCCCCTTTTCATGGCAGAAGCACCTGTAAATGCCCCCTTTTCATGGCCAAACAGCTCGCTTTCAATAAGTTCTTCTGGGATAGCAGCACAATTAAGTTCGATCATTGGCTTTTCGGCACGCTTGCTCAAACGGTGTATGGTTTGAGCCACTAATTCCTTTCCTGTGCCATTTTCCCCTTGGATCAAGACCCAGGCATCTGTGGGTGCCACCAGTTGGATTTGCTCCTTGAGCTGCCGTATTGCTGGGCTAGTGCCGGTTATTTCCACCTGGGGCTCAACCTTTTGCCTCAGCAAAACATTTTCTGCTTGAATATCATAAAATTTGAGTGCGTTTTTGATGGTGAGAATGAGCTGTTCATATGACAAAGGCTTTTCGATGAAATCATAGGCCCCGAGTTTGGTAGCCTTTACAGCGGTCTCAACGGTTCCATGACCAGACATCATCACCACAGGCAAAAAAGGCCAATTACTCTTAATCTGCTGCAAAACCTCCAAGCCATCTATTCCGGGCAGCCATATATCCAAAAGCACAAGGTCTGGAGTCTCTCTCTCAAGGATTTCCAGTGCCTCTTCACCAGATTCAGCACAAATCGGCACAAACCCTTCGTCTTCCAAGATATCTTCAACTGTTTGAAGGATCGTGGATTCATCGTCCACTATAAGAATCCGTTTTTTCATGGCCTTCTATTCCTCGTCCTCATTAGCTAAAGGAAACCAAAGGGTGAAAATGGTTCCATGTGGCTGATTGTCCTCAATGGTTACCTTGCCACCATGGTCTTGCATGACCGAATTCACGATAGCAAGCCCCAAACCTGTTCCTCCTGGCCTTTTTGAAAAATAGGGTTCAAACAGCCGGGGTTTGTCTTCCTCGGAAATACCAGAACCCGTATCGGCCACAGAGAGCGAAACCATCCCTTTTTCAACATTGTATCCGGTTGTTATGGTTATTTCACCACCATCCTTCATGGAATATATTGCATTTTCTATGATATTCACCAAGGCTCGTTTCACTTGATCTCTGTCAATTCTAGCCTTTGGGACTTCATTTAAATGTACATTGAAAACGATGTCCCTTCTCATCTCCTGATACATTGGTAGGACGTCTTTGACTATTTCATTGAGATCCTCAGGAACTGGGCTTGCTGATGGCATCCTTGCAAAATTGGAAAATTCGTTGACCAAACGTTTTAGATCCTCTACTTGTGAAATGATTGTATTCGTGCACCTGTCAAACACTTCTTTATCTTCAACATGGGAACATTTGTCTCCAAAACGCTTTCTCAAGCGTTGTGCCGACAACTGTATGGGGGTTAGTGGGTTTTTGACCTCGTGGGCGATTCTTCTCGCTACCTCTCGCCATGCCGCAAGGCGCTGAATCCGTTCCAGTTCTGTAAGGTCGTCAAAAACCACAACGACGCCAAGGCTCCTTCCATCTGTATCTTTCAACAAAGTGAAGCTGACCAACAGAGAAAGTGGTCTGCCATTGACCTCAAGGCGCATGGATCTGTGCACCGTATCGCCCCCTGATAGCAACAACTCTTTGCGCACCTTTTCGAATTCCTTGGCATATTCCTTTGATAGCAAGTTGTGATAAGGCTTTCCCACCACCTCTTCTGCAGATATACCCAAAATGTTTTCTGCAGACTTATTCACCGTGGTCACCACGCCGTTTCTATCTATGGAAATTACGCCTGCTGCCACATTTTGAAGGATTATTTCAATGTACCTCTGGCGCCTTTCAAGCTCAGCGTAGCTTCTCTTGAGCTGTTTCGTGGCCCTTTCAGCCTTTGCCCGCGCTTCCTTCAAGTCAGCGGTCATGGTATTGAAGGCACGCACCAGAGAACTCAGCTCGTCTCTTCCAGGGGCTTCCAGGTGAAAATCGAGGTTGCCGTGGGCTACCCGGTGGGTGGCATCTGCTAGCATTTGTACAGGTTCGGTAATAGTTTTTGCCAACCTGAATCCAAACCAAACTGATACAAACAGAATCAAGAAAGTAACAGCCAACATCAGTATGGTGACAGCTGTGTGAATGGGTTTCTGAAAGACCCGTAATTGCTTATATTCTTCATATCCAGTTCTTATGTCATCCAAAAGCCCCATCATGTCCTGATGGAGCACCTTCCCCACAGCCACAAAATATAATGGTCTGCTCCCGCTGTAAGGCAAGGCAGAAACCACTCTGATCAGCTCGCCTGCTGCAACGGGATGGGGTGTTATTACTGGCTTATTTTTTTTAAAGGCCTTTTCTATTATTATTTTGGGTACAGGAGGTGGGGGATCGACCAAGGGCAGAAAATATTTTCTAAATAACACCCGGCCACTCACATCTACAATTTCAAGCGAATGCATTCGGGCCTGTTTGATGGCCCCAGGGCCTGCAATGGGCATGGTGATTTGCTCTGCAATGCCATTGAGGCATTCCTTGTTCAGGATGTCGTCTCCTTCCAGACACTCCATAGCAATAGCACGCTCGACATTTTGGGATAGCAATTTTATGCCCCTGACTTGCTCATCATACAAAGTTTTTCCAACGGTTATGGCGCTTTCCAGGGATTTTTCCACCCTTACATCAAACCAATATGAAAGACTGGTGGAGAGAAATTGAAATGCTACGAAAAAGAGAGCCAGCGTTGGCAGCAGAGAAAGAGAAACAAAGGCTATCACCAGCTTGGTGCGCAATTTTGCCCCTAATATGTTTTGACGGTCCTCAAACACCACTTTTACGAGGTTCCTTATAATCAGGAAACCCAAGAAGAGAATCAATATCGTGTTGAGATTGATGACGAAAAATATCAAGAGGTTGCTTCCATGCTGAAAGGGCCCTGAACCGGAAATAAGGGCATATTCCACCCAGGAAAGCACCAGCACTGCAACTCCACTGGCGAGCATCAATATGCGTTCCCGCTTGCGTCGGGCGATTTCGCTAATAGGTAAATTTGATTTCATGCCACTTTGTAGCAAAACCCCACCTGGAAAAAATTTCTATCAGGCCTTCAAATGGTAGAAAAGCATTGCCCTTTTCCGCCACCGCCCGGATTTTCAGAAAGTAGGTTCTGCCCTTGGAAAGTTTTGAAATTGTACAAATCGGAAAATCCTTTATGGAAAAAGCCTCTTTTTCTGCCTCTTCCAGGGTGCCCACTGTCAACACCCTTGTGCCTTTGCTCGAAACAATTCTGAATTCACCTTTTATTGCGTCATAGAAAAGGGTCTTTTCAATATTCCTCTTTGCAATTCTTTTGTCCCGCAGGAATCTCGGAGTCAATAGTTCAAGGCTGAAACTATATTTTATGGGTACACCACTTTCCAGTGCCTCTTTAATTCTTGGAGGAAATGGGTTAATCAAATTGAAACTGGCCTCCAAGCAGTGGCCTCTGTTCGCAATGGTTATTTTTCCAATGTAAGGTCGATTTTTTTGGACATCTTGTGCTGCTGCAGTATCTGTACATGCTGTAACATAAAGAACCAGCAAGGAAAAAAGCAGCGGTAAAAATATCTTGACAAAATGGGCATATGGTCCTATTTTCTTATCTAAACATAACGGACATAAATTTCCCCTGCTGGTCCCTCTGTACCATCTCCAACAAAGACGACCAACATACCCACCTCCATCCTTCTTTGTGCCAGCAGGGGATTTCATTTTGAAATTCTCAATCACGTGCAACCAATACAAAAAGTCTGCTAGGGGTCTTCAGTCTGCCAGCTATGCTTTCGCCGGCTTTTCCATTTCCACAATAAAGATCAAGACGGTATGGACCGCGGATGGCATTACCCATGTCTTGATTTACCACCACGGAGGCATATGGGGTTTTTCCTTTGGCAGTGACAAGGATGGTGTCCAATACACCAATCACACCAAGCGGATATATCTTCGCATCAAGGGCCACTGAAACCAATGGAGTGAGAGTTACTCCCATGCTCCCGTAAGGCCCGTCATCTTCCCATTTGAAAAATATGTAGCGGGGGTTTTCACACAAGGCCCGCTGGAACAGATCCGAATGGTTTTCAGCCCATTTTTTGATCCCTGGCCAATTTGCCTGCCCCGGCCTCAAATAACCTCTTCTGATGAGCCATTTTGCAACACTTCTATAGGGCCTGCCGTTGCTGGATGCATAGTGAATATACCGTTTTTCACCAGTTCCGAAGGTGAGTAAGGCCGAACCCTGAATATGAAGAGTCAGTGCATCCACCTCCGATTTCAGGTAGGCGAGAACCGGTGGATTGTCCAAACCAGGCCCATAGTCTATTTCGCACCGGGTGGGATAAGGGACCAATTTATTGCCATCTGGCCTGCCAACTATGGTACGTGCTGGCAAAGTGGGATCAAACTGTTTGAGGGATACAGTAATTAAATCCTTGGGAGTCCCATATAGC
>Ga0256914_1003084_pt1 | contig 13379 bp, 12 predicted proteins | sample HulkmetaG_FD_191571 | JGI IMG/M metagenome (GOLD analysis project Ga0256914, IMG submission 191571) | Hydrothermal chimney microbial communities from Main Endeavour vent field at the Juan de Fuca Ridge, Pacific Ocean - Hulk | ecosystem: Environmental > Aquatic > Marine > Hydrothermal vents ... | reverse complement strand
TGGGCTTTTACGGCAAATTCTTGAAATCGGCCATTGCCAAAATGAATATTCAACCCGAAGACGCCATTCTGGATTTGGGCTGCGGTACGGGCCGCAACGATTGCCTGATGGCGCAATATTTAAACGAAAAAGGCAGAATTGTCGGCGTGGATTTGGGGCAGGAAATGATCGAGCAGTTTGAAAAAAAATGTGCCCATTTGCCCAATGTTACCCTGCATCGCCAGAGCATTCTGGAACCCTTGCCTTTTGAAAACGAATTCGACAAGGTGTTCATGTCATTTGTCTTCCACGGCTTTACGCAGGAGAATCGCAAAATTATTGTCGACAATGCGAAAAAGGCGCTCAAAAAGGGCGGACAGTTTATCCTGTTGGATTTTAACGAGTTCGATTTTAAAGCCAAACCGTTTTGGTTTCGGATTGGCTTTAAGGCCATTGAATGTCCGCTGGCTTTCGATTTTATTGCGCGGGACTGGAAAGCCCAATTGAAGGAATGGGGCTTTGATCATTTTGAAGAACACATCTGGTTCATGGACAGCATTCGATTGTTTAAGGCAACCAAAGTGGCAGACTAATAATGGAAGCGGTGGTTAGGCCCAGCATGGAAGCGCACGATCTGTTGCGCTATTTGCTGCGCCACTACGTAAAAAAGGCCGATCATGTTCTGGAAGTGGGGGCGGGAAGCGGACAACTGTTGCGCGAAGTGGCTCAATTATACCATGCCTTTGGCTGTGCTACCGATCCTTACCTGGCGGAAAGAGATGAAGACACCGTTTGCTTTCGTGCCTTAAAATCGGAAGAGCTCTTCCGTTTGCAACGCCGCTTCGATTTGATTTTTACGGTCCATGCGTTGCACCATTTTCTTGACGTGGAAAAATTTGTACAATCCCTCGGACTCATTTTAAGCTGGACGGGCACCTTTGTGCTGGTCGATTGGAAGCAAGGGGCCGACACGGGCATTCCCGAAGCGTATTTTTCGCGGGAAGAGGCGCGGCATCTTTTTACCGCGGCGAATTTTAGGATTTTGGCCGAGGGCGAGACGAACGACAATTTTTATTTGATCGCGACCTTGCGTAACCGACGGTTAGCCGTGGCTGTGGATGAAAGCGGCAAGAATATCTATTCCGGTATGTTTGGTCGGGCGCCACAGTTCGCCATTTTTGAAACAGGGCCTGGCGGGACACACTTTCTGGAGACGCGAAGCAATCCCTATCAGAAAACATTGCAACACAACAAAACCTGGGATGTGTACCGGGTTGTTGCAGATTGTCCGGCCCTGCTTGCCGGACACATCGGGAGAAAGGGACAGGAGCGTTTAAAGCGCGCAGGTGTTCGGCTGTTTTTCGACAAAGGCGCAGTGACGGCGGCCCTGAAAAAATTGCTGACAGAAAACAAAAAATAATGGGGATTGGGGGACGATTTTTGCGCAAAAACGGTTCGGATGCGAAACTACCGCGGAAATCGGACGAATTTAGGGAATGAAGGTATTCGCAGAGACACGGCAAAATGTCGCAAAAGATGCCCTCAACATACCCTCCTCAAATTGGGTTGAACGGTGGCTTCTGTTAAAATAGACAGGAGCCACTTTTTTTATTAAACTATGTTCGTCAGGGTGAAATCAAGAAGACGAAAATGAAAACGTATGTGATTGCTCGTTCAGGAGTCTTTCCCGATTTTTCTGCGAAAGTGGGAAGCTTTCCGGAAGATGAAGCACACAAAGTGCAGATAAGCGAGTTTTTGAAAGAGAGCAGTGCCCACCGCCCGCGCACAGAAGTTGCTCTTGTGTACACCGATGATGGCCTGTGGGGAAAATTTAAGGTAAACGATCGCTATGTGCGTTGTGTGCACACAACTTTTCAGGATCCGGTGTATCAGGATGCCTGTGTGGAGTTTTTCGTGCAACCCGCCGGAGCGCAAAGTTATTTTAACTTCGAATTCAATGCCTGCGGAACGCTTTTGGCCAGCCATGTGCTTAATCCCGAAAAGGACAAAAACGGACTGCCCAGAGAATTTATCCCCTTAACCGTCAAAGACCTTGAAGACATTAAAGTACGTGGCTCACTGCCCGCTCCCGTCGTTGAGGAGATTACGGAAGCCGTAACCTGGACGCTGGAATTTTTTATTTCATTTGACCTGTTGGCGCGTTATATTTCGGACATGAAAAGGCCTGCCTACGGAGATGTGTGGCGGGGCAATTTTTACAAATGCGCGGAGAACAATTCGCATCCCCATTGGGCTGCCTGGGCGCCTGTGGATGCCTTTGATTTTCATCTGCCGCGCTGTTTCGGAGAATTGGTTTTTGCGTAATACTAAATTGTCCAACAATTAGGGAAATCCTTTGCAGGTAATCGAAGAAAAAAAATACACGGATACAAGTTGGGATTTTGCGGAAGCAAACACCAAAACCCTGACGCATTGTTTTCATGCCTATCCGGCGATGATGATTCCCCAAATCGCTTCCCGTCTGATTGAAAAATACGGATCGCAAGCCCGACGGCTGTTCGATCCTTACTGCGGTACGGGTACCTCATTGGTTGAGGCCAATGTACACGGCATCGAGGCCATAGGCACAGATTTAAATCCTTTGGCCCGCCTGATTGCCAAAGCCAAAACCACGCCCATTCCTGCGGATGTTTTGGATCATTACATTCGGGAATTTTCCACCATGTTGCTGGCGATTCGTCTCGGTAAAACCGATGACGAATCCGTTGAATTACCCGATTTTCCGAATATCGATTTTTGGTTTACCGAAGAAGTACAAAAGAAACTGGCGCGGTTAAAAAGTTTTATCGATTCGATTGACCGGCCGTCTGTGCGACGCTTTTTTTACGTAGCCTTCAGCGAAACCGTGCGCGAAAGCTCCCTGACGCGTAATAGCGAATTTAAATTGTATCGCTTACCAAAAGAGAAAAGAGAACGCTTCCGCCCCGATGTCTACGGAATTATGGAACAGAAAATTATGCGCAACCGCAACGGACTGCTTGCCTTTATGCAACAGCGAACCGAGCCGGTACGCGCACGCATTTTTTCCTTTAACACGGTGCACGGTGTTCCCGCTAACATTTTGCCGCAATCTTCTGTGGATTTGATTTTGACTTCGCCGCCGTATGGCGATTCCCGAACAACAGTGGCCTACGGCCAATTCTCGCGGTTGGCCAATCAGTGGCTGGGATTTCGCGAGGCCTCCCAATTGGATAAAGAACTCATGGGAGGACGTCCTCTCGATTTGAACGGCAAGTTTGACATTGATGTGTTGGATTCTGTTTTGGATGAAATTAAAGCACGCGATGAGAGACGGGCCAAGGATGTGCATGCGTTTTACCGCGAATATCAACAATCGATTCGTCATATTTCCGAAACATTACGATCCGGTGGCTATGCCTGCTTTGTGGTTGGCAATCGTCGGGTTAAATCCGTTACTTTGCCTACCGACGAAATAACGGTAGCACTATTTGAGAAAAACGGTTTTGACCATGTGGAAACAATCGTACGTCGCATTCCTAACAAGCGCATGCCTTCGCAAAACAGCCCTACAAACGAAGTCGGTAAAAAAGATTCGACCATGAATTTCGAATATATTGTAGTCATGCGGAAAAAATAAAGGGTGGGCAATGAACTTAAAAGAAGTGACCGAGCGACTTAAGCAAATTGAAAGTTTGGGTTATGTGAAGGCAAAGCGCAAAGGAAATACCGGCATCGGATATACTTTCGAAACCTTATTCGGATTGGATGAGACGAATATTCCCATTCCCGATATTGGCGGGCGTGTCGAAATAAAAACGACCCGAAAAGACAGTTCTTCTTTGGTAACTCTTTTTACTTTTAATCGAAGTGTTTGGCAAAAAACTCAAAAGGTAATCGTCGAAAAATACGGGTATCAAGATGAAAAGGGCAGGCAAGCACTCAAATCCACAATATTTTTGCAGCGTCCGAATTCATTGGGTTTGTCATTATCGATTGACGAAGAAAGAAATATTATTTGCCTGCGAGGGCCGGAAGGTGAACTGTTGGCAGAATGGGATGTTTTTGTTTTGGTCGGAAAATTTTCATCTAAATTAAGCCGTTTGCTTTTTGTTCTTGCCGATAGGCGCATCCGTGATGGACAAGAAGAATTCCACTACAATGAAGCTTACCTTTTGACTGAACCAAATCCGCGGAATTTTTTGCATGCTTTCAAGAAGTCTTTGGTCGGCATCGATTTGCGCATGCATTTAAAAGAGAATGGGGCGGTACGTAATCGGGGCACGGGCTTCCGCATGCGTGAAAAGGATATGATCGAATTGTATAAGAACAAACGTCGTTTAATTTAATTTCAGTAAGGAACCTTTCGTTTATTCGGTTGCGTTAAACACCGTAAAAAATGTAATTTTCCCGACATATTCAAGCAAAGGGATACAAAATATGAGCAAGATATGGATGTTCGTTTTACTTTTTAGCCTCGGCCTTTTAGCTGCCGAATCGGCTAAAAATCCGACCCCTCCCGACTGGGAAAACCCTAAGATGTTTAACCAAAACAAAGAAGAACCGCACGTTACATTTATTCCTTACCCCAGTGAAAAAAAAGCTCTGAAATTACGCTTTGTGGATTCACCCTATTACCACTCATTAAACGGCATGTGGAAATTCAAATGGGTCAAACGCCCGGCCGATGTGCCTCCCGGATTTTACAAAGACGATTTTGACGTGAGCTCGTGGGCGCGTTTTCCCGTCCCGGCCAACTGGGAGTTCAACGGTTACGGCACGCCTATTTATGTGAACCAACGCTACGAATGGACAGATAAACCCAATCCGCCGCATGTGCCGCACGATTACAATCCTGTGGGGTTGTACAAACGTTATTTTTCTGTGCCGCAATCGTGGCAAAATCGCGAAGTGTTCATTCATTTCGGTGCGGTCAAATCGGCATTTTACATTTGGATCAACGGGAAGTACGTCGGTTACAGTCAGGGTTCCAAAACGCCGGCAGAATGGGACATTACTCCCTATCTTCACCCGGGCGATAATTCCGTGGCGCTGCAGGTGTTCCGCTGGTCGGACGGTTCCTATCTGGAATGTCAGGATTTCTGGCGGGTTAGCGGCATCGAACGCGATGTCTATTTGTTTTCTACGCCAAAAATTCGCATCAGAGATTTTTTTGTGCACACAAAATTGGACAAACACTACCGCGATGCCACTCTAAAGGTGGATGTGGATTTACGTCACCATTTAAAGCAACCGCCGGAAAAGCCGCTTACCGTGCAACTCAAATTGCTCGATCGTAAAAAACGAACGCTGTTAACCCTGCAAAAAAAGGTCAAATTCAAGGGTCGCGATGCACAACTGGTTTTGCACGGTTCGGTCAAAAATCCGCTGAAATGGACGGCCGAAACGCCTTATTTGTATTCGGTGCTGCTGATTTTGCAGGACGAACAGGGCAAAGTGCTGGAAGTGGTTAAAAACCGCATCGGTTTCCGCCAAATCGAAATCCGCAACGGCCGCTTGCTGGTAAACGGCGTGCCCGTGACCATCAAGGGCGTAAATCGGCACGAGCACAACGAACGTACCGGGCATGTGGTTTCGTACGCTTCCATGATCAAAGACATTTCACTGATGAAAAAGTTCAACATCAATGCCGTGCGCACCAGCCACTATCCGGACGATCCGCGCTGGTACGATTTGTGTGATCAGTACGGCCTTTACGTGGTGGACGAAGCCAACATCGAATCGCACGGCATGGGCTACGGCAAGCGCAGTTTGGCCAAAGATCCGCAATGGCTGGACGCCCATCTCGATCGTCTCAAACGCATGGTGGAGCGCGACAAAAATCATCCGTCGGTCATTATTTGGTCGTTGGGTAACGAAGCCGGAGACGGTATTAATTTCGTAAAATGTTCCCAATGGGTTCATCGGCGCGACCCCGGCCGTCCGGTGCAGTACGAACGCGCCGGAGAAAAGGACTACGTAGATATCGTAGCTCCCATGTATCCCTGGGCCTATCTGGAACAATACGGACATCGCTGGCATGCGGATCGGCCGCTCATCATGTGCGAGTATTCCCACGCTATGGGGAACAGTAACGGCAATTTGCAGGACTATTGGGACATTATCGAACGCTATCCCAATTTGCAGGGCGGTTTTATTTGGGATTGGGTAGATCAGGGCATCGCCCGCTACGATTCGGCTACGGGTAAAAAATGGTGGGCTTACGGGGGCGATTTCGGCCCTGAAGGCACGCCCAGCGACGGCAATTTTTGTATTAATGGTCTGGTGTCACCCGACCGCACGCCGCATCCGGCTTTGTACGAGGTTAAAAAGGTGTACCAAAATGTCGATTTCGAAACCGTGCCTTTTTCGCCGACACAAATCAAAATCAAAAACAAGTTTTCGTTTACCAATCTCAAACACTACAAAATAAGCTACACGGTGCAGGCCAACGGAAAAACCGTCTTCAGGCATACTTTGCCCGTGCTCGATGTTCCGCCGGGCCAGGCCAGAGTGGTTACCCTTCCGTTGCCCACGCCCTTGCCGGAAGCCGGTGTGGAGTACACGCTTAATTTTTCGGTTACCGCGCGGGAATCGCATTGGGCCATTCCGCAGGGCACGGAGGTTGCCTCGGCCCAGTTCATGCTGCCGTGGAGCGCAGACGATTCGCTGCAAACCGCCGCCGCCCGTACCTTTCCCAAATTGAAAATAAAAGAAAACAAGCACCGCATTGTGGTTAAAAACAAACGGTTCGAATGGGTGTTCGACCGGCAAAAAGGCACCCTTGCTTCGTTGAAAGCGCAGGGCAGAGAGCTGTTGAAAAGCGGGCCGTTGCCTAACTTTTGGCGCGCGCCAACGGACAACGACTTTGGCAACGGCATGCCCCAACGCTGTGCCGTGTGGAAAGAATCTACCTACCAGCGTCAGCTACAAAAGGTGGATTTGATTCCGGTCAGCGACGGGCAGGTACGAATTGTGGTGCATTTTGCCTTTCCGGCCTCCGATTCGAAGATGACCGTGGCCTACACGCTATTCGGCAATGGCTGGACCAAAGTGGAAAACACATTTGCGCCGGGCCAAAGGCAGCTTCCGGAATTGCCGCGTCTGGGATTGCGCTTACGGGTCGATTCGGTATTGAATCGTGTGCAGTGGTTCGGCCGCGGCCCGTGGGAAAATTACCGCGATCGCAAAAGCAGCGCCTATTTGGGCTTGTACGCACGTCCGGTGGAAAAGATGTTCTTCCCCTACGTTAGTCCGCAGGAAAACGGCTACCGAACCGATACGCGCTGGCTGGCTTTGCGCGATAGCAGTGGCGCGGGACTCTTGTTTGCGGGCGATCCTGTCTTTTCGTTTTCCGCTTTGCGTTATTCCATGGAAACCCTGGAACGCAAGTACCGCGGCGAAAAGCATCTGAATCAGATTCGCAAAAGCGATTTTATCGAGGTGATGATCGACTACGGTCAAACCGGAGTGGGCGGCGATAACAGTTGGGGCGCGCAGGCCCATGCGCAATATGTTTTGCTACCGCAAAACTATCGGTACACATTTTATCTGAAAGCCATTACTGCCGGAGATGATCCGCAGGTGCTCATCAAAAAACGGCCGTAATTTCGTTCGATAGGTTTTGGGTGCAGGCGCAAGGCGTTTTTGTCTTCGGGGACAAACAGGAATTAATTTCATAATTATTAAAGTTTTGGGCTTGATTTCAAATGGAATTAATTGTATCTTCAAAATAATTAATAGGTAATACTCGTAAAATAAGGGCATTTGGAGGAAAGCTTTATGAAAACGGTAACGAAAAAAGATGTTGCCAAACGTACTGCTCAAGAACTGAATGAAAAAATTTACACGGCCGAAAAGTTTGTTGATGCGGTGTTTACGGTGCTGAGAAAAATATTGAGCGAGGCAGATCCTGAAGTACGAATTGAAATTCGTGATTTCGGTGTGTTCGAAGTAAAGAAAACCAAGCCCAAACCCAAAGCGAGAAATCCACGGACCGGAGAAATTATTTACGTGGAAGCCAGGAGAAAAACGCATTTTAAACCCGGGAAACTTCTGAAAGAGGTCTTAAAACAACCGTTGCCTCCGGAAGATAAATAAATCATTCATTAACGATGTGTTTAATATGTAATGATTTTCCCTGAATGACCAAACATCCGTCTGTTTAATACATGGGAAAAATTTTAGCTTTAGATATTGGCGAAAAACGTGTTGGCGTTGCCATTAGTGATCAATTGTTATTCTTAGCCCATCCTCTAAAAACAATCCAATGGCAGGGATTTGAGCTATTTCTCTCGGAATTAAAAAGCATTATCGAGGAACACGGCGTAACGGAAATTCTTGTCGGAGTGCCCTACACTTTAAAGGGAAACGTGTCCCAAAAGACCGCACACATCTTGCAAATCATAAAAAAATTAAGAAAACATCTGGATCTCCCGATTATGGAATGGGACGAGAGCCTGAGCACCAAACAGGCCCACGGCATTCTGCATCGGGTGGGGAAGAAACCCAGCAAACAGCGGAATAAAATCGATCAGATTGCCGCTGTAATTATTTTACAGGAATATTTGGACAGCAAATGAAAATTAAGGAAGGAGCCTTTGCATGGTAGTTATGATGGAAAAGGAGGCCACCGAAAGTCAGATTCAGCATGTGATCGACTTTTTGGGAGAGAAAGGCCTCTCCGTACATAGATCGAACGGAAAAGAACACACGGTGTTGGGCGTAATCGGCGATGTGAACAAAATTGACGTGCGCGATTTGCAGGTTCTGCCGGGCGTTGCCGATGCCTATCGTATTTCGGTGCCCTACAAATTTACCAGTCGGGAGTTTAAACATGAAGACACGGTGATCGAGATCGGCGATGTGAAAATAGGCGGAGACGAGGTGGTGGTGTTTGCCGGGCCCTGTTCCGTCGAATCCGAAGAACAAACCATGATCATTGCCGAGCGGGTGGCCAAGGCCGGCGCCAAAGTGCTGCGGGGCGGCGCATTTAAACCGCGCACCTCGCCATATTCGTTTCAGGGACTGGGCGAAGAAGGATTGAAAATTTTGCGCAAAGCAGCCGATCGATTCGGATTGCTGGTGGTAACCGAAGTGATGGACAAAGATCAAATAGAATTGGTCAGCGAATATGCCGACATTTTGCAGGTGGGCGCACGCAACATGCAGAACTTTTCGTTTATCCGCGCTCTGGGCAAAGCGACCAAACCGGTTTTTCTCAAACGCGGCATTGCGGCAACCATTCAGGAATGGCTCATGTCCGCAGAGTACATTATTTCGGGCGGGAATGAAAAGGTAATTTTGTGCGAGCGCGGCATCCGCACGTTTGAAACGTACACGCGCAATACGCTGGATTTGTCCGCTATTCCGGTGGTTAAAAAGTTAAGCCATTTACCGGTGTTTGCCGATCCCTCTCACGGAACCGGCTTGCGGAACAAAGTAATCCCCATGGCCCGGGCGGCCATTGCTGCCGGAGCCGACGGCATCATGATCGAAGTGCATCACGATCCCGAACATGCCCTGTCCGATGGGGCACAATCGTTGTATCCCAATCAGTTCGATGAGCTTATGGATCAAATTCGGGTGATTGCCAAAGTGGTGGGACGCAAAATTGCCGATCGGAAATATTGATTCCGGCGAACGGTTGATTTTTCTCAACCATTTGCGCAAAACCGTAAACTTCATTCGTTCAATTAAAAACGAAATAAAATCATGAAAATTGTAATTTCCGGTCTGGGACTAATGGGTGCCTCGTTAGCCCTGGCCGTTAAAAATAAAAAACCGGACGTGGAAATTTGGGGCTACGATTTCCCGGCCGTGTGTGAAAAGGCCGAGCAACTGGCCATGATCGATCACACGGTAAAACACTGGCCGCATGATTGCGCCGGGGCGGATATCGTGTTCCTGGCAACACCCATTCAGATCATCGAAAAACAGTTGGCCGATTTGAACGGCGTGGTGGGCCCCCGAACTATTGTGACAGATTTGGGCAGCACCAAGGGCAATGTGCACGCCCTGGTGGAAAAAATAAAATTCAGCGCAATGTTTGTCGGCGGACATCCCATGACCGGCGGAGAAAAGAGCGGTCTGGAAGCTGCCGATCCTTTGCTTTACGAGAATGCGGTTTACATTTTAACGGGGCTTACGGGCGAAAAACGCAAAGCTGCCGAACAAACGCTTATTCCGTTGTTGGAGGCGCTTAAAGCACGCATTTTGCTGTTGGATCCGCAAACGCACGATCAGATTCTGGCGCGCATTAGTCACCTGCCGCAGTTGCTGGCGATTGGTTTGGTCAAAATGGTTGGTGAAAAGAATGCTCCGGAAAAGCCCTATTTTGAGCTGGCAGCCGGAGGGTTCCGTGATTTGACGCGTATTGCCTCCAGCAATTTTGCCATCTGGAAAGATATTATTTTGCGCAATGAACCGAACATTAAGCAAGCCCTGCGTGAGCTCATCGATTTGTTGCAGCAGCAATACGAGCACATTGGCGACCTGTCGGAAGATTTTCATCTGGCCAATTACTACCGCAGTCAAATTCCCAAGGCCAGCAAAGGCTTTTTGCATCCCCTGACCGATGTGCTGGTTTATGTGGATGACCGGCCGGGAGTGATCGCCCGCATGTCCAATGCCCTGGCCGAGAAGGGCATCGACATTCGTGATATCGAATTGCTAAAAGTGCGCGAAAAAGAAGGGGGCGTTTTTCGCATTTCGTTTGCCACGCGTGATGAAGCCCGCAAAGCCATTGATATTTTGCAGATGCATGATTTTAGAGCGTTTGTCAGCGAGTAAGTTTTGAAAGAGGAAAAGCCATGAAAAAAATCCGTACCGCCGTCGTGGGCATCGGGCAAATTGCTCAGGTGGCTCATTTGCCGGTTCTGAAAAAAATGGAAGATGTGGAACTGGTGGCTATCTGCGATGTGGATGAAAAGAAGATGGCCCCCATCGTCCAAAAGTTTAGCGTGCCCCGCTGGTACAACCTGGTGGACGAACTGGTGGAAAAAGAAGAGCTGGATGCCATTCACATTTGTACGACCAACCATTACCATTATCCGATGGCTCTTTTGGCCTTGCGCAGGGGATTGCACGTGCTGGTAGAAAAACCGCTGGCGATTTCTTCGGCGCAGGCCCAAAAAATTGCGGATTTGGCGCGGGAAAAGCAACGCCATGTGGTGGTGGGCATGCAAAATCGTTTTCGCGATGACGTGCAAATTTTGAAAGAGTTTCTGGAAAAAGATGAGCTGGGCGAGTTGTTTTACATTAAAGCCGGCTGGCTCAAAAAGTGGACGCGGGAAACCCATTTAACCTGGCAGGGCAAAAAACAGTATTCCGGCGGCGGGGTGTTGATGGATTACGGACTCCAACTGATCGATATGGTCATGTATCTGACCGGCATGCCCGGTGTACGGTCGGCGCGTTTATTTCCTTACACCTTGCGTCCCGAACTGGAAGTGGAAGATTCGGCTCTGGCCGTTCTGGAACTGGCCAATGGCATGGGCGTAACCATCGAAACCAGCTGGAATTTGCATCTGGATCATGATATTCAGTACACACATATTTTTGGCAAGCAGGGTTCGGCTTACCTGAATCCGTTGCGCATTCAAAAAGAATTGCACGGAAATCTGGTAACCGTAACGCCCATTCAGGATGAAAAAGTGGGAGATCGCTACCTAAAAGCTTACGAACGGGAAATTCAGCATTTTTACCGGGTCATTCGCGGAGAAGAAGAAAACCTGTCTCCGGCGGACGATGCCGTGAATGTGCTGCGCATTATCGAAATGCTGTACCAGTCGGCCGGGTAGTTTGTCGTTTTTTCCCTCGAATTCTCTTATCCTTCGCGGATAAGCTCGATTAGCACCTGTCCCTGCTGTACGGTTTCGCCCGATTTAATGTGAATCTTTTCGACCACACAATCACAGGGAGCCTTAATGACATTTTCCATCTTCATGGCTTCAAGGGTGAGCAAGGGACTGTTCTTTTTTAGCGCCGTTCCTTCTTCTACGAGAACCTGCGTGACAAGTCCGGGAATGGGAGCCTTGATCATCAATTCGCCGGCCTCCTGTCCCGAGTCGCGGGTGAGCTCCCGAATCAACTTGCTGTGTTCGTCCGAAATTTTGGCTTCGATTTCCTCTCCCTGCATTAAAACAAGATATCCGTCCTCATTCTTTTTCAAATAGGCGATGTGGGATTGCCCGTTTAAAATAAGCAGGTAGCGGCCGTTTCCCAATGCTTCAAAGCGATAATCAATGGGAGCATTGTTCTCATCGGTAATTTTACCGTCGGTTTCGGAATAGTTGAACGTCCATTCCCGGTCATCAATGGTTACGAAATATTTCATGCGCGCCTCATTTGTTTCATGCGTCCGATTACTTTCCAGTTCGAAAGTTTGGGCTGATGGTTGCCATCGCTTTGTGGTGCAGAGAAGTGTTCTTTTTCGTGCACATGTTGCAACAAAGCCATTAATGCCGCTGCTTCTTTGTGCGCAAATCGGTCGCCAAACAGGGCATCGGCATGCTCGTTAATAAAAGTAGTGGTAAGCTTTCCGGCGACAAAATCGGGATGTTGCAACACGCGAATCAAAAAGCCGATATTGGTTTTAATACCACCCAGCTGGTATTCTTTTAAGGCCCGAATCATTCGTCGGATGGCTTGCTCGCGCGTGGCCCCCCAGGCAATCAGTTTGGAAATCATCGGGTCGTAATAAAGCGAGATTTCGCTGCCCTGCATCACTCCGCTGTCTTCGCGAATGCCCGGCCCGTAAGCCGGCTGAAGCACCTCAATGGTACCGGGGGACGGAGTAAAATTGTTGTCGGCATCTTCCGCGTAAATCCGGCATTCGATGGCGTGCCCCCAAAAAGAGGCGGGAGGTGCCTCAAACGACAAACGCTCGCCGCTGGCAATTAGAATTTGTTCGCGTACCAGATCGGTGCCCGTTACCATCTCGGTGATGGGGTGTTCCACCTGTAAACGTGTATTCATTTCCAGAAAATAGAAGTTGTGGTTTTTGTCCAGCATAAATTCGATTGTGCCGGCATTGCGGTAATTGCAGGCTTTGGCGGCCTGGATGGCCGCTTCGCCCATTTTCCGGCGCAGGGCTTCGTCCAGCACAACCGAGGGAGCCTCTTCAATGATTTTTTGGTGGCGCCGCTGAATGGAGCATTCCCGTTCCCCCAGATGAACGACATTGCCGTAATTGTCCGCCAGAATCTGGAATTCGATGTGGCGCGGTTGCTCCAGGTATTTTTCGATGTACACCGCGGCGTCGCCAAAAGCCGATTTTGCTTCGCGGGCCGCGCTGTCCAGGGCCGAAAGTAAATTTTCCGGCTTTTCCACCAGGCGCATCCCTTTGCCGCCGCCTCCGGCACTGGCTTTAATCAATACCGGGTAGCCGATTTCATCGGCAATTTTTATCGCCTCGTCCG
>Ga0256914_1003083_pt1 | contig 13382 bp, 10 predicted proteins | sample HulkmetaG_FD_191571 | JGI IMG/M metagenome (GOLD analysis project Ga0256914, IMG submission 191571) | Hydrothermal chimney microbial communities from Main Endeavour vent field at the Juan de Fuca Ridge, Pacific Ocean - Hulk | ecosystem: Environmental > Aquatic > Marine > Hydrothermal vents ... | reverse complement strand
AGTCTCTTTTAAAAGGAACAATTATTTCATAGGACTGTCCCTCGTACCTCATGTCTAAGTATCTTTCTGCTCTTATCTGATCTTCTCTGATGCCCTGCTTTTTAAGTTCTTCGATCCCCTGTTTTTCAATGGATGAGAAATCCTTTTCGAGGACAGACAAATCCACTTGATTTTGATTCTTCATAACGGTCACGGAATAATCTTTTATGACATCTGCCATAAGCATACCCATCGCAGATAAGAGACCAGGATTTTCAGGCACAATTACACGAGGTATATTTAACAATTTTGCAAGATAAGCCGCATGCATAGCTCCTGCACCACCAAAGCAAAAAAGACTAAATTCTCGCGGATCATATCCTCTTTCTACAGAGATTCTCCTTATGGCTTTTTCCATATTAGAATTTGCTACTGAAATAATCCCTTCTGCAAGCTCTAATGGACTGAGTTTTGCTTTTTTTGATAAGTCGTAAAAATATTTGTCCAGTCTTTCTGGATAGATTTTCATTTCACCACCTAAGAAATATTCTGGAATCAGTCTTCCTAAGTAAAGATTTGCGTCAGTTACAGTGATTTGATCCCCTTTTCCATAGCATATGGGTCCTGGATCTGCTCCCGCGCTTTGAGGCCCAACTCTTAAAGAACCTCCCAAATCAAGTCTCACTATTGAACCTCCCCCAGCACCCACAGTGTTTATATCTATCATGGGTACTTTTAAGGGAAGCGTTGCTATCTCTGACTCTGTGGTAATGCTTATCTTTTCGTCTATAAGTGACACATCGGTTGAAGTTCCTCCCATGTCAAAGGAGATGAGCCTTCTGTAACCTGCTATTTTTCCTATCTCATATGCTCCCACAACACCTCCAGCAGGCCCAGAAAGTATTGTTCTTACAGGTTCTTCTGCTGCAAGATCAGCAGAAATACTCCCGCCATTTGACTGCATTATTCGTAGAACATCCTTTTTGCCAATCCCGTATTTCAAGCTACTTATATAGTTGCTCATTTTTGGACCTACATAGGAATTTACCACTGTAGTAGAAAATCTTTCGTATTCTCTGAATTCAGACACTATTTTATGAGACAAGGAAAAGTAAAGTTTATTCTTTTTCAGGAGTTCTCCAATAACAGCTTCATGTGAAGGATTTGCATAAGAAAAAAGCAAACAAACCGCTACGGACTCAAGGCCTGCTCTTTTTATCTTTTCTATAACCATCTTTATTTCTTCGAGGTCTAAAGGCTCATATTCTTGACCTGTGTGGAGTAGCCTGCCTTTAATTCCAAATCTGTTGCTTTCTGGCACAAGGCAGCTTGGCCTTCTATAAGTAAGGTTGTATATGTCTTTTCTGTCCTGCCGGCCTATCTCTATAACATCTTCAAAGCCCTTGTTTGTTATTATGGCTACTGATGCTCCACTTTTTTCCAGCAGCGTATTGGTTGCTACAGTAGAGCCGTGTACTATCTGCTTTCTTTCATCTTCTACAGCACACTTTTTTATTCCATTTAGCACCGCTTTTGCAGGGTTGCTGGGAGTAGAAAGAAGCTTATAGACCTTCCATCTGTTCTTTTCTTTAAAGACTATGTCAGTAAATGTTCCTCCTGTATCAACCCCTATGTTGATCATCTCAAATCTCTATTTCTTCCCACAAGACCTTTATCTTTTTGAGCAGATCTATGCCTTCTACAAGAAGTCTGCCAGCTGTGGTTAACTTATCACCTTTTATGTACATAAGGGTTCTTAACTGTTGAATGGTGTCTTTGAGCACTTCTGCGTCAAGAAGAGACTCTTTTTCCACTTTTTTCCAATCTATATGGCCGTCTTTTGCATTGTTTTGTATAGCTATTAACAGCCTCAGGATATGGGGTGTAACATGATACACAATACCTGGAGGCACTACAGAAAGGGCTCTTTTAAATCTTTCTCCTGGTTCTGTTATCTTGTAAAGCCCGCCGGGTAAAAGGTCAACCAGACCATTTGCCACCAATCTTCCAAGTGCTTTTTTAACCTCTGACTCATCTTCTTGAGAAAGTCTTCTTAAAATAGCACTTTCAAACTCCCCTTTTTTAAAAGACATTGTGTCTAATACCTTTCTCTGCATCGTATCCACCATGGGAAGTCTGTCTATATTGCTGGCCAGATAGGTAAAGATTCGTCCAGAATAGGTGGGATATCCGTTTCCAATGAGCTTTTCTTTTTCTCCTATTTCTACCCAATCATCTGCAGGAGAAAGGTTTTCCATTCTGGTGGTAGATATCGCCATAATAGCCTTAGAGCTGACGGATGAGTAGTTATATTTTTCTCTATCTTCTAATATCTTTTTGCCCATCTCTGTAAGTTCAAATACAAGTTCTTTCTTTATCAGTCTTTCTGATTTTACAAGACCGTAGCTTTCTAATACATGCAAACTTAAAAGATGATCTATTTCTCTTTGATATTCTCTTTCCAGTTCTTCTTTTATCTGTTTGTAAGAAGGATATATACCGGGATCTTTCTCATTTTTTCTCCAGAGCTCGTTTATAATTCTCAAACACAGAAAATCCTCTTCTTCTATTTCTACAGAGGGGTTTAGTGTGATAGGACCTTCAAACATAAGCTTTGCCGCCATCAAAAGATGCTTTCCTGCTGGCAGTAGTTCTCTGTTAGCATCAATTGCCCCTATTTGCATGAGCGTTTCTTTTTGGGTTTCGTTTAAAGATTTAATGTTCAGCAGATAAGAAAGTATCTCTCCAGTAAGTGGAAAAGAAAAACTGGCTCCTTTTATAAGGCCTGCTCTTATCTGCTGGCCTATTCCCGTCAGGGAGTAACTGTTTCCAAAAGGTACAGAAAAGGTGAGAAGTCTCATTGCTTCGAGCTGAAAGATATCTTCTTTTTCCAGTTCCAGAAAGGACTTTTTCCCAGGACCAGGAGGAATTTTCTTTATCTTTTCGGCAAGCGCAGGAGAAATGAATAATGAGGGTTTTGCATTTTTGTATGCTTCAAGGATGGAATCTGCCACAGGAAGAAGTCTTCCGTCTTTTGCCATTCCCCTTTTTGTAAGTTCTTCATTTATGCTTTCATTTTCTTCAATGCTCCCTTGTGCAAGCTTTGCGATTTGAAGCATAGATATTACTTCAGAACTTATTATTTTTGAATTTTCTTTCCATTCATACTCTATTCCTTGAGCTTTTACATTTGAGAGACACTCATTTATTGCTTCCCATATGAGATGCCCGCTTTGGGTAAGTTCAAATGTACCGTCTTCTTCAGAAACAATACCTGCCAGTTCCAAGTGAAAGAGATACTCCAAGTCTTCATCCGTAAGCTCATCCAGTACTTTATCCAGTACAGTACCTTTACCCCATTTTTCTTTTATGCTTTGGATGAGCTCAAAGTGCTTTTCGGTAATTATCATCGGAAATCCCCCTTATGATGATTTTTCTTTTGTTTTCGTCTAATATTTCAAGCCTTACCCATATAGTATTTTCTGGTAGAATTTCTGACCAGCGATCAGCCCATTCCATCACGGTAATCCCATCCTCATAAAAATATTCGTCCAGCCCGGCTGAAAGAAATTCCTCTTTTTCCAATCTATACGCATCTATGTGAAAGAGCTTGCATTTTCCTTCATACTCGTTAACCAAGGTAAAAGAAGGGCTTGTGACTAAATCTGGAGGTATTCCAAGCCCTTTAGCAACACCTTTTGTGAAGTATGTCTTTCCGCTTCCCAATTCACCCGAAAGAGCAACAACATCCCCTTTTTTCAAGATCTTTCCCAGTCTTTCTCCAAACTGAATGGTTTGAGCCTCAGAATTACTTATAAGTTCTATTTCCTTCCCTTTCAAGAACCACGAATGCGATTCCATAATCTCCCTCATCAGAAAGACTTACATGAATCCTGTTAATGCGATTTTCTTTGCACAACTGAAGAGACTTACCGTAAAGTCTGAGTGCTGGTTTTCCTGTAGGATAATGGAATACTTCTATGTCTTTCCATCTGACTCCTTTTTTCATTCCAAGCCCTATAGCCTTGGAAAAGGCTTCTTTAGCCGCAAACCTTAATGCAAAGGCATTAATAGGTTTGGGTCTATTTTTGCAAAAAGATATCTCTTCTTCTGTAAATACCTTTTTTAAAAATCTGTCTTCCCATCTTTCTATAGCCTTTTTTATTCTGCTTATTTTTACAATGTCTATTCCAATTCCATATATCACTTAAAAATCCCTCACCAATTCCACCATTTCTCTTACAGCCATCTCAAATCCTACATATATAGCTCTTGCTACAATGCTGTGTCCTATGCTGTATTCTTCTATTTGAGGAATCTCTTTAAATCTCTTTATATTTACATAGTTTAAACCGTGTCCCGCACTTATTCTGAGCCCCAAGGATTGAGCAACTTCCACTGCTTTTTTTATCTGCGTGAATCTTTCATCTGCTTCTTCTTCTGTTTTTGCTTCTGCATAGTGACCTGTGTGAATCTCTACTATTTCCACTCCACAGTCCTTTGAAGCCTTTATTTGATCAGGATTTGGATCTACAAAGAAACTTACTTTTATCCCTGCATCATGCATCCTTTTAACTACTTCTTTGTAATGCTTTAAGTGGGCTAACACATCAAGCCCACCTTCTGTGGTAATTTCTTCTCTTCTTTCAGGAACAAAAGTGACGATGTCTGGTTTTACTTCCAAAGCGATTTTTATTATTTCTTCCACTGCAGCCATTTCTAAGTTCAACTTGGTTTTTACTGTCTGTCTCAGAAGCCTCACATCTCTTTCATTTACATGGCGTCTGTCTTCTCTTAAATGGCATATGATTCCATCCGCACCAGCAATTTCGGCAATTCCAGCAGCTATTACAGGATCTGGCTCATTTATTCTTCTTGCCTGCCGGACTGTTGCTACATGATCTACATTTACTGCTAAGCGAGCCATATCATACCTCCTTTATTAGTGATAATAGTCTTTCCTCTTCTGTTTTCATTCTTCTTTCTTCTTCTACCGAACCTTCATGATCATATCCTAAGATATGTAAGATTCCGTGAATAACAAGTCTGTATATCGTGGTTTCAAGGTCTTCCCCTGTTTCTTCAGCTTCTCTTATTGCTGTGTCCACGGATATTATTATATCCCCAAGTACAGGAACATGGATCTGCTTTTCTTCTTCACCCCACAGAGGAAAAGATATGACATCTGTAGGGCCTTCTCTTTTTAGATAATTTTTGTTTAATTCAGAAATATGCTTATCGTCAGTAAACAGAATGCTCAGCTCTTTATCCTGACATCCCAAGTCTTCTAAGACCGTTTTTATCTTCTGCCTTAAAACCTTTTTCTTTATCCCTGGGATCTGCTTTTCGTACCTGATCTGAAGTCCCATTTGCCAACCTCTTTTTTTGTTCTCCAAGAGCAGCAGGTTCAGGATATTCTATTCTGTGATGGAATATCCCGCTTAGTGTTTTGTTAAAACTCTTTGCGATTTTGTTTAAATCTTTTAGCGTAAGTTCACATTCGTCAAGCTGACCATCAGCAAATATCTTGTTTATGATGTTCTGGACTGTTCCTTTTATACGAGCTGGGGTAGGATCAGAAAGACTCCTGCAAGCTGCCTCCACTGAATCTGCCAGCATAACAAGTCCTGCTTCTTTGGTTTGAGGTTTTGGGCCAGGGTATCTGAAATCTGCTTCACTTACAGATTGAGCTTTTCCGGATTTTTCTGCTTGAGCTTTTGCTTTTTCGTAAAAATACGAAATAAGACTGGTGCCGTGGTGTTGTTGGATTATATCTATTATTTCCTGTCCAAGTTTGTACTTTTTGGCTATTTCTACCCCTTCTTTCACATGAGAGATTAGTATAAGAGCACTCATGGAAGGAGCAAGTTTTTCGTGTTTGTTCTCTGTGCCTATTTGATTCTCTATAAAATAAAGCGGTTTTTTCATCTTTCCTATATCATGGTAATATGCTGCCACCTTTGCAAGGAGTGGATTTGCTCCTATCTCATGAGCTGCAGCTTCTACCATGTTGCTTACTATTACGCTGTGGTGATATGTACCCGGAGCACGAACCATGAGTTCTTGAAGCAGAGGTTGATCAAGACTTGCTAATTCCAAAAGCTTTATGTCTGAAGTATATCCAAATACACTCTCTATTAATGGCTGAAAACCAGTGGTAACAATACCTGCCAAGATTCCCCCTGTAAAGGCAGACACAATGGCTACCCCTATTTCTACAGAATTTGTCAGTCCCATAAGTGCTTCTGCTGATATCGCCAAGACTATGTTTACTAAGCCCACTTTTAAACCGGTTTTTATAAAGACTATTCTTTCTCTACAACTTTTAACTCCGTAAGCTGATAACAGAGAATTTACAAAGAAATAGATAAAATATTCGATGTGCCCTTTAAGAACAATGGCTGAGATAACAGAAGCCACAAACGAAAATCCTATAGCGTAACTCATGCCCAAGAATATAGATACAAGCATAGAACCAGTTGCCACAGGAATAATAAAACGCAATGCATTTGGGGAAAAATTTTGAAATGTGCGTGCGAATTCCTCTGCTATGAAGTTTGAAAATAATACAACTAAGTAAACAAATAATAATATAAGACCCGTGAAGATTAAATCCTTCAGCTTGCGAGGAGCTTTTTTTCCAGTGCTTAACGAACCTACAAAATAGGTAATCCCTATCATGGAGCAGATAAGAACAAACATTGCTATTAGCTTGTTTATTCCTCTTTCCTCTTTCAAGGCCTTATACTGCGCGTTTAGTTTCAAAAGGGTTTCTGGTGTGATCCTTTCACCTTCTCTTACAAGCATTTCACCTTTTTTTATCTTAAAATAGGACGGTTTCACCGAATCTCTTGCTATTTCTTTTCTAAGCTCGGTTTCCCTGCTGTTAAATGTTATATTTGGCTGGATCAGTAGCTCGGCCATGTCTCCTATCAGTTTGGCAAGTTTTCTGTTTCCTGTTTCTGTGGCAATTTTCTTTTCAGTATCCAGAATAAACCCCTTTGCTTCTCTTTTATCGTAAAAGCTGTCCAGTCTGGTAATCTTAATCTCGTTTCCTGAGATTATATTGTGTATTATTATTCCTTTATGAATTTTTTGAGTTAGCGATCTTTTATCAGAGATAATTCCTTTTTTTATAAGTGGCTTAAGTATAAAGATCAGCCTTTCTTCAATCTCTGGAGAAAAACAAGCCATGTAAAGTGAATCAAAAATAACATCGTCGGGATTAATGGACAGGATTTCAAAAAACTTTTTTTTCACTTTTTCGATGTCTTCTCTATTAGGATTTTCTGGCAAGTTTTCTCTTGCAAATCTGAACGCTTCTCGGACCCTTGATATTAAATGGGAAGCTGTTGGATCAAAGTCATATACATCTTTTACAGCTTTTACTGCTTTTTCTCTCAGCTCTTCAGTAAGCTTAATATTTTCTACTAAAAGGTCAGTTGATGCTTTGATATTTCTGTCTGATATGTCTCCTACATGGTAAACCTTGGGACGAGTAAGAATATTCGGATACATCAAGACACAGATGACAGCACTTACTAACACTATTATGATTATTTCTATTAACCGCTGGGAATTAGACAGCTTGGTTTCAGATTTATCAGAGCCAATAGGCGGTGGTTTTATTTCCTCTTTCTTTTGTCTTTTCATTTGCTTTCAGCCCTCTCGTATGCTTCTATTATTTCCTGCACCAATGGATGTCTTACCACATCGTCTTTTGAAAAGTACACAAATTCAATTCCTTTGATGCCTTTAAGTATTTCTATTGCTCTTTTTAGACCAGAATCTTTTCCTTGTGGTAGATCGGTTTGGGTTATATCTCCCGTGATAACTGCTTTGGAACTAAAACCAAGTCTTGTAAGAAACATTTTCATTTGTTCGTGAGTTGCATTCTGTGCCTCATCCAGTATCACAAAAGCGTCATTTAATGTTCTACCTCTCATAAAAGCCAAAGGAGCAACCTCTATTGTGCCCTGTTCCAGAAGTCTCGATGCACTTTCAAAATCCATCATGTCATGGAGGGCATCGTATAGAGGTCTTAAGTACGGGTTTACCTTTTCGTATATGTCACCTGGCAAAAAGCCAAGCTTTTCTCCTGCTTCAACCGCTGGCCGTGTTAGTATTACCCGGCTTACTTCTTTCTTCATAAGAGCTGAGATTGCCATTGCCATTGCAAGATAAGTCTTTCCTGTTCCTGCAGGCCCTATACCGAACACGATATCGTATTTTCTAATACTTTCTATGTATCTTTTTTGATTTATAGACTTAGGGCTGATGATCTTCTTTTTGGAAGAGATAAGCACTTCGTCCTTGAATATCCTTTTAAGATTAGTGCTTGGGTCATTACTCAATATTCTTATTGCATGTTCAACATCACTTAAATAAATCGGGTAGTTGGTTTTTATTAGTTCTACAAGCTGAGTCAACACATTTTCAGCCAATTCTATTTCCCACCTTTGTCCCTGAAGCGTAATAACATTTCCTCGTACATAGAGAGAGACTCCTATCCTTTCTTCCAGAAGCCTGAGATTTACATTGCGTTCTCCACATAAAGATCTGAATACTTCATGGTCTTGAACAGTAATTTTTTTACTAAGCATATCAGCTTTTTTTGATAATGCTACTTTTTTCATACCCTTAACCCTCTGACTTCTATCAGTGATTTAATTTTATATTTTAGTAAATTTCAATCTTTTTTTGTATTCAAAATATTGTGGTTGTTGTAAAAAGATCAGGTGATTAGATTAGATAAGGATTAGATATTTATACTATTATGCCTGAAATTTGTTGGACTAACTCTTTGGAACTTTTTTCTAAAATTCCGGCTTTTTCTTTAAGTTTTGTAGCCTGATTTAATGTTTGTTTAGCTACCTCTGCCATTACATCTATTTCTCTTTTTACCAAATCTGACTTTTTATCAATAAGCTGAACCTTTTCTGTATAGATATTTGACTGTGTTTTTACAGCATCATATACTTTATGAGCAGAGTTTCTCATGCTTTCCATGGCAGAAACTGTGTTATTGATATGTTTGACCGAATCTTCTATTCCTGTTTGAATACAAGATATAATAGAAGATATTTTTTCAGTAGCTTTTTGTGTTTGAACAGCCAGATCTTTAATTTCATTAGCCACTACCGCAAAGCCCTTTCCTGAATTTCCAGCTCTTGCGGCTTCTATAGTAGCATTAAGTGCTAATAGATTGGTTTGTTTCGCTATAGAACTTATCAATTCTACTATTTCGCCTATATTTTTTGCATAGGAGTCTAATTGTTGAATCGCGTCTCTTGTTGCCTGTATCTGATTTCCCAGATTTTCGGAGACATAGACCATATTTTCTGTATTTTCAGCAACTTCATTGGTCATATTAGATAAATTTTGGACTGTTTCTGCAGTCTTTTCTACTGTTTCTATTAACTCTTTTATTTGAAAGCGTGCCTTCCTGGACGCTTCTACTGAACTATTTGCTTCTTTTACCATACTGCTGGCAATACTGTTAAGATCTTTTGATTCGTAACCTACAGAATTAGAAACTTTTTTTACACTGCCTACAAGATTGGAAAATATATCCAGAAACTTATTAAACAGCCGCGAAACTTCTCCAAACTCATCTCCATTCTTTGTGATAAGCCTTTCTCTAAGATCTCCTCGGGCCATAATTCCCAGTATTTGGGTCATATTTTTCAACGGCTTAATAATAGAGTTAAAAATAAGGTATCCAAATATAAGAAAGCCAAATAGACTCACAAATCCTATTAGGAACAATATATAATATGCTCGTTTAGAAGAAACTTTTCCTTTTTTTGTTAATATAGAAATTTGCTTTCCCGATTTAAGATTGAGTTCCATTATCGATTTATCTAAAATTTCAAGCTTTTTTATCACTCTCGTACGAGTTAAATTTACTTTATTCTTTATAGCTACTATCGTGGTTATCGCATCTTCAAGGTCATAAAATGAGTCTTGAAGATCTTGTAGTTTCTTTTTAATTGTACTGGTAGGAGAATATGCTTTTTTTGTCTTTTCAAGCATAGTTATTATCTTTTCTATGATCTGGTTTGCTTTGGATAAAGAGAAAAACTTTTGTTTTTCGAATAAAAGTTCCTGCAGTAACAAATACTCGCTAAAATTTTTTATTACATATTGAAGAGTTTCTATACACAGGTTATCTTTCTTACAGCAAGATAAAACTTCTTTAAGATTTTTTAAAATATTCGTTTGTGCGTAAAAAATCTTTTTTCTGTTATTTTTAAGGCTGTTCATTCTTATTGATAATATTTTTATATCTTTTAAAAAAGATTTTAGCTCCTCTTTATAAGGAAGAGGGATTTTCTTATTTACCTCTTTTGCTATCAAGTCTATTTTTTTAAAAAGAAATTGGTCTCCACTTACTATAAATTCATTAGCATGCCGTTTAAGTTCTGAAATATCTTTTATAAGATAGAGAGCATTAATCATTTTTTTACTGTGGTTTTCCATATAAACCTCATCTCTGCTAAGTTGAGCGAGTTTGGAAATACTGTAGATGGACACAAAAGATATTGTACCAGATGCGATTAGAATCAATATTATCAATCTGTGCTTTATTTTGAACTTATCAAACATATTTTTTCCTCCTGTTGGTATGTTTTGTTAAATTTATTAAAATCTACAATCCAATAGCATGTATATATTTCTAAGGCTATCATGAGACCTTTTTGGTGCTCCAAGGTGCATTCCACTTCCCGTGTATTCATAATCTAAATATGTATAACCCAGTCTAAGGAACAAATGTTTATTAAGAGGTTGAATATAATAGAAGTCAAATACATTACCTCTTGTAGCAAGTTTATTGTAGAGCTCTATACTCGATTGAGTAAAAGTAAACCAGTATTTACTGCCGTGATTGTATTCGAATCCTAACTTAGGATTTTTTAAAGCTGGTAATGGAAGAGTGTATCTTACTCCAGTGTATATTGACCATCCTGTTTTTCTTTCCTTTCCATCATTTGTTAGTAATCCTACATTTATTCTTCCTGCTGGAGAGTTTATAAAAGTGGTTCCATCGGGATGGCTTCTGTTGAGTCCTGTGGAAAGAAATAAGTTCAAGCCTTTTTTTATAATATTCTCAGCCTGTAGATGTATTCCAAACAGATCCATATCACCTATGTTTTTTTGTGGACCAAGAGGATTATCTATCATATCGAATGCTCTTACATAACTAAGTATTAAGAGACTTTTTGAGATCTTGGGTATTTGGCTTTCAAAAAAGAAAGCAAGAAAGTTCGTGTCATCAACTCCGGAACTTGAATCCAGATAGTTATATCTATCATCATCATCTTGAAACCCTTTTCCATAACAAAGCCTTAAGGCCGAAGATTTAAGTCCTAAATATCTTTCAAGTCCTAAGGTAACTACTATTCCATCTGCTTCTCCATCAAATATAAGTGCTGGATAGGTTGATTGACGCACTCTGTTTTCTTTGAATTCTACAGGTGGACCTTCAGTAGAAGGATGTCTTCCAAAAGTAATAGCAAGAGGAATAGGAAAATTGGGTACAATCCAATCTACATATGCCCTTTCAAATTGCACATTTGTTGATCCTCCCGGAGTGTGACCCCTATTAAAATCCATATAGTTTAATTGAGCATCATTATCTGCCCAGTTTTTTGTTACAGAAAGTCTACCATGAAATATAAGGTTTTCGCTTAGCTTTGCGCTCATATTCAATCTAAATCGGCAGCTCCAATGATTGTTATTATGATCTTTTATACGGCGTCCTGTCTGATAGTTAGCACCTTTGAAGTAAAAATTATCCATTCGGGTTCTTATCTCAGCTCCCCAGTTCAGTCTATCTTTGATAGCCTTTGTTTCTAACCTATCTAAAGTGTCATATATTTCCTCAATTTCTTCTCTTGTGACCTCTTCTTTATGCATAATGGTCTTTTTTTGAGTATTTTTTTTGGCTTCTAACTTTTCTAAACGCTTCTGCAATGTATCAATCCTTTTTAAGATAGCTTTATAAATTGCTTCTGGAATAACCACCATTTTTTGATTTTCTTTTTTTATATCTGCAGCATCTATATTTGTAACGAATAACATGACAAACACAAGCATCGCAAAATACATGGTTATTTTCATAATAACTTCCTCCTCCTTAATTATTTTGGAATTACTGCTTCAAGTGGTTGATCACTGTCTGCTGCATGAGATTTGAGATATTCGATAATGATCTTCATTTCACTTGAAGAGATTTTTTTAGATAAATCAATAGGATGTCTGTGTCTTTTAAAATATTTTTCCCATACTATCGCGGCCTTATCGGCCGGGTTGACAGGTGGCGCTTTACCACCTTTTTTGTGGCATACAGCACATTTTTGAATAAAAAGTTTTTCTTCCTGGGTTTCTGCAAAGGAATTTCTTGTAGCCATAAACACAACAATAACTAATAACAAACACAGCACCATACACTTCATCTTTACTTTAACCTCCTTTAAGTTCATCAGAAAACGAAATATATTTGCTTAAACTTTTTTGTTATACTTATTATCGCTTTTGAAACTGCTTTTGTTCGTTTCGGATCTATGCGCTATGAATAAAACCTTTGCAATAGTTGCAAATCCCGTGGCAGGAAGTATGCCATTAGATAAGAAGCACAATATACTGAAGACGGTGTCCAAGATAATTGGGGCTCAGGTATTTGGCCTTGATACAAGAGACAAAACAGAATTTCGAGAGTGTATAAAAAGTGTTTCCAGAAGATATGATGTAATAATTGCAGCTGGTGGGGATGGTACTTTTTCAGATCTTATAAATTCTATAGATCTTACAAGAAACATAGCTGGCTACTTACCTATGGGGAGCGGAAATGCGCTGAGATACGCATTAGGTTATCCTTTTTCCCTGGTTAGGTGTGCTCTTAAACTAAGATACGGAAGTGTTAAAAAAATTGATCTTATAAGATATGAAGATAGATACTTATTTATGGGATCCATAGGCTTTGAGGTTGAGGTTTTATCAAACAAAAGAAAGAACTCTTCCTATCTTCATGCTACATTGAGTGCACTAAAGAACTATAAAAAAAAGCCGATCAAAATCTCAGCCCGGATATGTTTAGAAGAGAGAGAAATATTTGTGAAAGATGCACTAAGTATTCTTGTCACTAAACAGCCTTACTATGGATACGGCATGAAGGTTATGCCTCAGGCCAGATTTGACGATGGTTTCCTGCACATAGGTATATTTCCTTCTGGTGTTTTAAATCTGATCATAATGATGTTGCTTTCCTTAAGTGTAGGCAATGTAAAAGGCAAACATATTATGTGTGAAAAAGCCGTGTTTTTGGACTTGTTTCATTTTTACAAAGTTCAAATGGACGGAGATATTGTTTTTAATAAAGACAGACTTAAATTTAACTTAGC
>Ga0256914_1003082_pt1 | contig 13382 bp, 14 predicted proteins | sample HulkmetaG_FD_191571 | JGI IMG/M metagenome (GOLD analysis project Ga0256914, IMG submission 191571) | Hydrothermal chimney microbial communities from Main Endeavour vent field at the Juan de Fuca Ridge, Pacific Ocean - Hulk | ecosystem: Environmental > Aquatic > Marine > Hydrothermal vents ... | reverse complement strand
ATCCAACGGGACCAGCGGAGTTTTACGGTAAAGTTAATTTTCTTAAACTCGGAATTTCTTATGCGGACAAAATAAATACTGTAAGTCCGACGTACGCAAAAGAAATTCTCACGCCCGAGTTTTCAGGCGGTTTGGACGGCGTATTGCGACAACGCGAGAAAGATTTGAGCGGAATACTCAACGGCGTGGATTATTCGATTTGGAGTCCGCAAAAGGACAAACTGATTCCCGTCAATTATTCGCTGCGAAGCATCGAAAAGAAAGAAGAAAACAAAAAAGCGCTTGCGGCGGAGTTCGGTTTGAAATATGACAAAAACACGCCGATACTCGCCGTTGTTTCGCGTCTTGTTTCGCAAAAAGGTTTCGATTTGTTCGTTGATTTGTTCGATTATTTTGTGGACTTCAACGCGCAATTCGTTTTACTCGGAAGCGGTGAAAAAAAATACGAAAAGTTTTTTTCGGAACTCGCTTTCTTTTCGGAAGGGAACGTAAAAACACGCATCGGTTACAATAGCGCGCTTTCGCATTTGATTGAAGCGGGCGCGGATATTTTTCTAATGCCGTCGCTTTACGAGCCGTGCGGACTAAATCAAATTTACTCGCTGAAATACGGAACGGTTCCGCTTGTGCGAAAAACGGGCGGACTTGCGGATACGGTAAGCGATTGGCGCGAAACACCGAACGAAAAAGGCAACGGCTTTACGTTTTCCAAATTCGATGCTACTGAATTTAGAAAAACAATAGATGCGGCAATAGAAACATACACCGATAAAAAAACGTGGCGCAAAATCCAACTGAACGGAATGCGCGCGGATTATTCGTGGAAAAAGTCCGCCGAAAAATACCAAGCGCTTTATCGCGAAATGTCGAAAGAAAAATGATTAACAAATTTTCGCATATCGTTTTGCTTTTCTTTTTACTCGCTGTTTTCTGCGGTTCTGCAAAAGCGCAAACGCTTCGCACGAATCTCGATATTTTTTTTGATTTGCTGAAACAAGAAAGTCGCGCGCTTGAAAACAAGGGAGAAAAACTGAAAGTAATCGCTGAAAATCCCGAATTCATTGCGCTTGCGAATTTTGCGAACAATCTAAAAGCTTCGCGTTCCGCTGGCGATACGATTTCCGCCGTAATTGACACTGCGTTTACGGTTTATCCCGAAATTCATCGCGACGGATTTTTCGGCGAATATTTTTTCACAAGAAAAATTATGCTTCGCTTGAATTACGGAGAAAATACGCGCACTCTTTCGTTCGCCGATACGCTTGCGGCGGATAAACAAAGCGAAATAGAAAATTCGGCGTTACCGTTTACCCGAGGCGAACTTCCCGCAGAACCTTTTTGGGAGAGTATCGTCGAGCCGGTTGTTTTTATTGTTACGGCAACCGCAGTTGTTTTCGCGCTTTTCTTCGGAAGGTCGTAAAACATCAGATTTTTTCGGCGTCTTTTTTTCTCTTTTCCAAAATCCTTTCCCGCGCCGCCAACTTGTCTTCGTCCCAAATAAGCAAACGCTTTTGCGCACGATACAGCGCAACAACAAGAAAGAACATCGAAACATAACCGAAAAGAGTAATTTCGGTTATGAGAAAAAGGAAAAACAATCCGACGAAAATCAAAAAAGAAAACAAGCCGAGCCGCGGAATGATATTCGGGGTTTCGCTTAAAATTTTTTCTTCTTCACATTTCATTTTGAGTTGTTTGAAAATCTTTTTTAACTCTTCCGTTTCGTTTAAGATTGTTTTTGCTTCATTGAAGTTTTTCCCTTTTTGTAACAGTTCGGAAGCTATTTTCATTTCGTTTTCGATTACGGAAAGATTTTCAAAACTCAGCCGCACGTTGTGCAAAAATTCGGAGAAATCCTTTGCGGCGTCTATTTCATCCCTCGTCATAAGAAGTCTTCGCGTCGCGTCGGAAACCGTTTTGGCAAAATAATCGTAAGTTTCGTTATTGCTGAAATTCATCAAGAATTTCCGCACGTTAACGACATAGTCGAAAATTCGTTGTGAAAGATTGTCGTCAATCGCACAAGGAAAATCGTTTAATGTATTCATTGCGCAAGCCCTTTTTTGTCAAACGGAATAATAAAAAATTTATGGAATTCCCGCTAAGATTTTTCAAAAAGGAGGGGGAATAATAGAATACACATATCTTTTTTTGCGATTTTCTTTAATTCGGTTTCGGGAAGGTTTATATTTAAATATCCAAATAAAAAAATTTACGAGGAAAAAATGTCGGACATCAAACTTTTAACGGAAATAAGAGAAAAAGCGAAGAAACGCAACAAAACCGTGGTTCTGCCCGAAAGCCACGACGACCGCGTAATAAAAGCGGCGGAAATCATCACGAAGGAAAAAATCGCATCGGTGATTACGATAGGCAACGAAGAGACGGTGCGAAAAAAAGCGGAAGAACTCGGGGCGGATTTGACGGGCGTCAGAATTATCGAACCTGAAAAATCCGATAAATTCGGCGATTTCGTCAATTTCTTTTTTAATTTGCGCAAACATAAGGGCGTTACCTACGAACAAGCGAAAGAGATTATGAAGAAAGATTTGTTTTTCGGAGCGATGCTTGTTCGCGAAAATCACGCCGACGCCTCCGTTGCGGGTTCGACGGCTTCGACGGGCGACGTTCTGCGCGCCGCGTTTCAAGTGGTCGGAATGAAAGAAAGCGTTTCCATAGTTTCGAGTTTTTTCCTAATGGTTTTTCCCGATAGAACGTTCAGTTTCGCCGATTCCGCGGTGGTGCCGAATCCGACGGCGGAACAACTTGCCGATATTGCAATTACAACCGCCGAAAATCATAAAATTCTAACGGGCGAGGAAGCCTACGTTGCGATGCTTTCGTTCTCCACCAAAGGAAGCGCAAAGCACGAACTTGTCGATAAGGTCATCGAGGCGACAAACCTTGCGAAAGAGAAACGTCCCGATTTACACATCGACGGCGAATTACAATTCGACGCCGCGATAGTCGATGCGGTCGGGCAACGCAAAGCGCCCGGCAGCGACGTTGCGGGACGCGCTAACGTATTGATTTTTCCCGATTTAAACGCGGGCAACATCGGTTATAAAATAGCGCAAAGGCTCGGAGGAGCGGAGGCTGTGGGTCCGATTGTGCAGGGATTGAAAAAGCCGCTCTTCGATTTAAGTCGCGGTTGTAGCGTCGAAGATATAGTTAACACAACGGCAATCGCTTGTTTGATGGCGGAGTAAATTCCGCGAAAAAATAAGATTGATTTTTCTTGAAGTATCCCGAAAGTTTTCGGCGTTATTTTTCCCAAAAATATTGTTTCGCCTCGATGCTTTCGGGATATTTCTTTTTTATCGATTTCATTAATTCGCGAAACTTTTCATCATCGCGTGTTTGTAAAAATTCTATCATTCCTTTTAAAACGATAATTTTCGGAGCGAGGTTGCTTGCCGAAAGTTCGTCGAAATCGCGTTCTATGAAATCGAGCGCCTCTTTGAAACGCCCTTTCGGAACGGCGGTTTCAGCAAAACCCGCGCGCAAGAGTATCCGAAACTCTTGCGGCGGGAAATAGCCTTTGCAATCGAAATAAGATTTTCCGTTGTAATCGAGAAAGTAAAACGACGGCGTCCAATAAGCGCCGTACAGGCGACGAACATCGCGATGCGCGATTATATCCAAACGAAGCAATACGAAAAATTCGGAAAGTTCCTCCGCTGTTTTCGCATCCGCATAGGTGGTTTCGTAAAGTTTCTTACAGCCGCCGCAACCTTCGACGTCGAACTGCAATAAAATCGGCTTGCGACTTTTCCGCGCCGCTTCTTTCGCCGCATCAAAATTGTCAAGCCAAACCGACGCGTTCATCTTTCAATTCTTCCCGATAAAATTTTGTAAATGTTCTAAAAATCGAATCGCGAACTTCGCGGAATTCATTCAAAACCTCTTCGCGCGTTCCCGTGGCTTCCGCCGGGTCGTCGAAAGGCAAATGCACTCGATTTTCTGTTTTGCCCGTAAAATTCGGACACGTTTCTTTTGCGTTGTCGCAAACCGTGATTACATAATCGAAGTTTTCGTTGAGAAAAATCGAAACATTGACGGGTTTTTCTTCCCCGATGTCAATCCCTTTTTCTTTCATAACGAAAACCGCGTCGGGGTGAACGCGCGGCGCGGGATTAACGCCCGCGGAAAAAACCGAAAGGGACGCGTCGAGCGATTTCAAAAAACCTTCCGCCATCTTGCTACGACACGAATTTCCCGTGCAAAGAATTAATATTTTGATTTTTCCCTTGTCGTTCATATTTCGATTACGTAAAAAGAATCTTTTACGCGGTTTGGGGAAGCGTCCGAACGCGCGAAGTTCATTTCTCGAACAATTTTCGCAGTTCCGCCTCGTTCCGCGCTTTTTTCAACGCGATAATGGTTTTGATGCGCGCCTTTTGTCCGTTAAGATATTCCGCGAAAATCACGCCGATTTTTTTCAGCCACTTGCCCGCGCCGTCGTAGCCGTAAATATCGAGCGTTTCGCCTGCGGGACAGCGAGAAACAAGAATTACGGGAATATTTTTGCTTCGCACGTACTCGATGCCTTTGTATGCCCACGGCGTAACGTTGCCCACACCGAGCGCTTCGACCACAAGCGCGTGCGCGCCGCTATCGGCGGAAAAACGGAAAAACTTGTCGTCCATTCCCGCGTAAACTTTAAGCAAATCGACTTTGTCGTCAATTTCTTCGGTTACGATTTTTTCGAGTTTGCGCGGAAGTCTGTTGTAAATAACTCTTCCGCGGTCAACAAATCCGAGCGAACCGAAATCGAGACTGCGAAACGTTTCGATGTCTTCCGTGTGTGTTTTCGTAACTTCGCTCGCGGCGTTGATTTCGCCGTTCAAGCAAACAAGCACGCCGAGCCCGACGCTGTTCGGTTCGTTAATAATGTGAATTGCATCGAGCAAATTCCGCGGTCCGTCCCAATCCGGCTCCGAACTTGTTCTCATCGCGCCGATAACCACAATCGGTTTTTTCGTATCGACGGCAAGGTCGAGAAAATACGCGGTTTCTTCAAGCGTGTCAGTTCCGTGCGTTACAATCGCTCCGTCAATATCTTCGCGCGCAATTTCCTTGCGAATTCGCTTTGCCAAATCGAGCATGAGCGCGGGCGTCATATGCGGTCCGGGACGATTACCGAAATTGTAAATTTCGATTTCGGCGAGATTTTTCGCTTCGGGTATCATTTCAAGCAATTCTTCGCCGTGAAAATAAGGCACCGCCGCGCCCGTTTTTTCGTCTATTTTCATCGAAAAAGTTCCGCCCGTAAAAACAACGAGAATTTTTTTCATTCGTCTTTCTCCGTAAAAAATTTAACCGTTCGCTCCAATCCGTATTTCAAATCGTATCTCGGTTCGAAGCCGAGTTGTTCGGTCGTTTCTTTAATCGACGCCGAACTGAATTTAATATCTCCGGGGCGTTCGTCGAGATAGACAATTTTACTTTTCGAACCTGTAATTTCGAGTATCGTTTTCGCAATTTCGTTTATCGTAACGCTTTTTCCCGTCGCAACGTTAAAAACTTCGCCGTGTCCGCCGAATTCTATCGCGGCAACGCCCGCGCGCACAACGTCTTTGACGAAAACAAAATCGCGCGTCTGTTCGCCGTCTCCGAAAATCGTAATATCTTTGCCCGTTACCGCGTTGTGAATGAAAATGGGTATCGCCGCGGCATATTGACTTTTCGGGTCTTGACGCGGTCCGTAAACGTTAAAAAAGCGTAACGAAGTGGTGTTAAGTCCGTATTCTTCGGCGTACATTCGCAAATAATATTCGCCGTCAAGTTTGGTAATTGCATACGGAGTTTTCGGCTCGGGCTTCATTGAAACTCTTTTCGGTTGTTCGGGATTGTCTCCGTACACCGCCGCCGAACTTGCGTGAATAACCTTGCCCACGCAAAATTTTCGCGCCGCTTCAAGAACGTTCAGCGTGCCGTTAACATTTATTTCGACGGTTTCGCGCGGTTTTAAAATCGATTCCGGCACCGAAACAAGCGCCGCGAGATTAATTACGACTTCCGCTTTTTCGAGAACCGAATTCACAAGCTCCGCATCGGTAATCGAACCTTCGTGAAATTTGACGTCGAGGTTCTCAATGTTCTTTTTGTAACCGCTCCGCAGATTGTCGATAACGTGAACGTCGTCTCCGCGTTCCGAAAAATATTGAGCGAAATGACTTCCGATAAATCCGGCTCCGCCCGTAATTACTATCTTCATCGCTTTCCCTTTTCAAAATAAAAAACACGTCGGCGTAAATTTAAGAAAAAGAAACGAGAGAATTATTAAGGAAACTCCAAGAATATTTTTCGTGAATTTCCCGCGCGCTTTTCTTTTCGGAAATATCGGAATTATAAACCGCGCGAATTTATTATTTTTGTGAGTTGATTTTAAGCGAACAAAAAGAAAGGTAAAAAATAATGATCGATTGGAAAACCGCGAAAGAATACGGCGATATCACTTACAAAAAAGCGGAAGGCATTGCGCGCATTGCGTTTAATCGTCCCGAAGTCCGCAACGCTTTTCGTCCCGAAACCGTGAACGAACTTTACGAAGCGCTTCAAGACGCGCGCGAAGATCCGTCAATCGGCGTTGTGCTTTTAACGGGCGAAGGTCCCGCGAAAGACGGCAAATACGCTTTTTGTTCGGGCGGCGACCAAAAAGTACGCGGCGACAAAGGTTACGTCGGAGTTGACGGCGTTCCGCGTTTGAATATTCTCGACGTCCAAAAACTTATTCGCAGCATGCCCAAACCGGTAATTGCGCTTGTGGCGGGTTACGCTATCGGCGGCGGACACGTACTTCATGTTGTTTGCGATTTGACGATTGCCGCGGAGAACGCGGTCTTCGGACAAACGGGACCGAAAGTCGGCAGTTTCGACGGCGGTTTCGGCGCAAGTTACTTGGCGCGAATTGTCGGACAAAAGAAAGCGCGCGAAATTTGGTATTTGTGCCGACAATATAACGCTCGTGAAGCCTATGAAATGGGACTTGTAAACACCGTCGTGCCCGTGGAAAAACTTGAAGAAGAAGGCGTAAAATGGGCGAAAGAAATTTTACAACACAGTCCCCTTGCCATTCGTTTGCTAAAATCCGCGTTCAATGCCGAACTTGACGGGCAAGCGGGAATTCAGGAACTTGCGGGCAACGCCACGCTTCTCTATTACATGAGCGACGAAGCGCAGGAAGGACGCGACGCGTACGTGGAAAAACGCAAACCCGATTTCTCCAAATTTCCAAGAGTGCCGTAATATGCCTAATAGGGCGGAAGGAAATCTTTCGGGAGTTAAATTGTGGATTGTTGCAAGTCGTCCGAAAACATTGCCCGCGGCTGTTGCGCCCGTTTTGGTGGGCACGGCGGTTGCGGTTCGTGAGGGCGTCTTTAAGCCGCTCCCCGCTTTTCTCGCTTTGATAGTTTCGCTGTTAATTCAAATCGGAACGAATTTCGTAAACGATTACGGAGATTACAAAAAAGGCACCGACAAAAAAGACCGTGTCGGACCGCAAAGATTTTTAACGCTCGGAATAATTACGCCCGCGCAAATGAAAAAAGCGATTGTCGTTACTTTTGTGGCGGCGTTCGTTGCGGGCTTGTATCTTGTGCGGCTCGGCGGCTTGCCCGCGCTTGCCGTCGGCGTCCTTTCCATTCTTGCGGGTATCGCATACACGGCGGGACCTTTTCCGCTTGCGTACAACGGACTCGGAGATATTTTCGTGCTTGTTTTTTTCGGCTTTGTCGCAACCGCGGGAACTTACTACGTTCAAGCGCTTACGGTTTCGCCGCTTGTCCTGTGGGCTTCGCTTCCCGTCGGCTTGCTTATTACGAATATTTTGGTTGTAAATAATTATCGCGACGCGGACGACGACAAACGCGCAAACAAGAAAACGCTCGCGGTTATTTTCGGGAAAAGTTTCGCGCGCGCGCAATATGCGTTTTCGCTTGCTCTCGCTTACTTGACGCTCGCTTATCTTTATTTCAACTACGATTTTTCCTGCGGAATTTTTCTGCCGATATTGCTTCTGCCGTTCGGAATTAAATTGACGAAGGAAATTTTCACGCTTACGGGAAGCGAACTGAATTTAACGCTTGCAAAAACCGCAATGTTCGCCGCGCTTTTTTCCCTGCTCTTTTCCGTCGGTTTAATTCTTTAACGAAATTTTTGTTTTATACGGAAGCGCTTCGGGAATTGCTTTCGATTTTCGGTTTATTAAACAAGTAAAATTCAATGCGAAAAAATTTTTTGGAAAATTGAGGAAAATCCGTCTCTCTTTATTAAACAAATCAAAAACACTTTTTTGGAGTAAAGAAAAAATGAAAGATATTTTCGTAAAAGAAGACATTTCCAAACCGGAAAACAGAGTTAATTTGGCGTTGTTCCATCTCCAAGCGGATGAAAATTTCCACCGTTGGTTTTGCGACAAACTCGGCATTCCCGCATCTTCCGTAATTTACCCGATAAGAAATTCGGAAGGGAACAGACCCGATTACGCCGTAAAAAATAACGGCGAAATTATCGGCTACGTCGAAGTCGAACTCGGTGATGAAAACCGTTCTCAAATTTCTTCGTACAAAGAAAAGTACGAAAAAAACGGAGTTAAAATTTTCTCCGTTACGGGTAAGTCTTATCATAATTCGGATTTAAGTTTGGAAGAAATCGCGGAGTATTTTAAAAAGAATCTGAGAAATTTCGCAAATCCGCAAAAAGAATTGTCCGCGCTTTATTTCATAAAACTCGTCGAAACTTACTCGACGCACGCAAGTTCCAATCCGCGAATTCCGATTAGCGAAGAAATGAGAAATCATTCTTTCGTTAAAAAATTATTGGGTGCGCTCGCAGACGTCGAATTTCTCGAAGGAAAGAAAAGAGGAAGGCGCGGAGTCGCCGTAATCAATACGGTGGGTGAAAAGGGGTTTTCTTTCAGGGTTTATTCCGAAAAAGCGCAGGATAAAACGCTCTCTCTTTTCTGGATAAAAGGCGGAGAAAATCTTTTGACTTTTCAAAAGAATAACGTGAAGTACGAACAATATTTGGGACACAAACCGAAAGAAATCGTTGAAAAATGGCTCGATTTTATTTCGAACAATTTAAATTTATCGCCCGAAAGAAAAGTTTCTTTCGATAAAATCGAAGAAAATTTTGATGAGTTCGTAAGGTTAATCAAACTTTTGATTTAGCTTTATTATTTTTCTTTTCTCTCCTAATTTTCTTTTGTATTCGGTCTTTTGTTTGCTTATATTTTTTTGTTAAACAATTTTGAATTTTCTTAAAAGGCAATCGACGCGTGTATGCACGAAAGTAACGAAAAAAGCGCACAGGCAATTGGCGACCTAAATTATCTGTTGCAAAACTTATGTGAAAGCCGCAACGATTTACTCGGCGATTGCTTTTTTATGATTTCGAACAACTCTTCCGAAGAACCCGAAAAATTTTACGGGAATTTACGGAAAGTAACGGGCTACTCTTCGGAAGAAATCAACGAATTGCGCGGCGGATTTCTCGCGATAATAAACGAAGAGGATTTGGAAGAATACAAGCAAACTTACATTCGTCTCGCGCGTCAAGATAAAGCGGAACCGATAACTCACCGTTTCAGAATAAAGCACAAAACGGGCAGAACCGTTTGGCTCGAAGAGCGCGTGATTATGCGTAACGACAAGGAGCGCGTGGTTTACGAAAGAATTCTACGCGACGTTTCGTATTATTTCGAAGTTCAAAACAAATTGCGCGACGACTTTCTTAAAATCTCAAAACAAAACAATGTTAAGGATAAATTCATTTCCATTATTTCTCACGATTTGCGCGCGCCGTTTACAAGTTTAATCGGTTTTTCGGAAATACTTTTGAACGAACCCGAATTGCCCGCCGAAGAGCGCGAAGATTATTTGCGCTACATTTACGACGCCGCGCAAACTCAACTTAACCTTGTTAATCATTTGCTCGATTGGTCGCGGTTGCAGTCCGGAAAAATCGAAGTGGAACCTGCGCGGCTGAACGTGCGCTCCGTTGTTTCCACGGCTGTTTCTTCGCTTACCGGCGCGGCGGTGCGCAAGGGAGTCGAAATCGAAATCGATATTCCCGGAGATTTGTATTTTTACGCCGACCCGAAATTAATCGACCGCGTGATTTCCAATTTGTTAAGCAACGCGTTAAAGTTTACTCCCGAAGGGAAAAAGATTTACGTTAACGCCAATAAATACGGCAAAGACAAAATCGAAGTGGTCGTGCGCGACGAAGGCGTCGGAATTAAGGAAGGCGACCAAGCGAAAATTTTCAAACTCGACGAAAAAATCACGACGGAAGGAACGGCGGGCGAAAAAGGAACGGGACTCGGTTTGACGCTTGTTAAGGAAATAGTGGAAAAACACGAAGGCGAAATCTGGTTTTTCTCGGAAGAAGGGAAAGGCACGGAGTTTCACTTTACCTTGCCCGAAGCGAACCAAATTTTTCTTATAGTGGATGACGACGTTCGTGCGCGGGAACTATTTAAGAAACATTTGAAAAACCTTTTCGGCGACGTGGAAATTCACGAAGCGGAAAACGGTTACGAAGCGTTGAATATCGCTTACAAAAAAATTCCTTCCATGATTATAACCGACCACGATATGCCGCTAATGAACGGCGTTCAATTTATGGAAGTGGTTAAGAAAAATCCGAAATTAAAAAACGTTCCCGTCTTAATTATTTCGGGCGCGCTGGACCCCGAATCTTACGAAGCATACAGAAAACTCGGCGTTGCTGAAATAATTGAAAAACCGTTCGACGCCGAAAATTTCACGAATATCTTGAAATTGTTAAATTAAGGAAAAAGGAGACGAATGCAAGAAGAACCACGCAAATATTGGCTTGCATTTTATACGAAACCGCGCCACGAATTCAAAGCGGAAACCGAAATCGCCGCTCGCGACATAGAAGTCTTTTTGCCTAAAATTACGGTTCTGAAACAATGGAGCGACAGAAAAAAGAAAGTTACGGAGCCTCTTTTCAAAAGTTATATTTTCGCGAAATGTAACGAAAAGGAAAGAATGGAAGTTCTTCAACTGAAATCTATCGTCACCAATATTCATTTCGAAGGGAAGCCCGCGCACGTGCCCGATTGGGAAATCGAAGGTATTAAAAAAATGCTCGATTCGAATCTTGACGTTAAAGTTACGGACGAACTGCGGGAAGGCGCTTTGGTAAAAATAACGGACGGACCGCTTGCGGGAATAAAGGGAATTGTCCGCGATACGAAACACGGCAAAAAAGAAATAGCAATTACTATCGAAATGTTGAACAGAACCGTGATAGCGACCGTGCCGGTTGCAAACATCGAAGTTTTAAGGGCGGGATAATGAGCGAAATAAACACACTCAGAAAAAACGACGAAAACGTAATCGGGTTTTATTTGATTACTTCCTTGGAAGAAAAAACCACGAAAAACGGAAAACCTTATCTCGATTTGACGCTTTCCGACAAAACGGGCTCGATTAACGCCAAACTATGGGATTACGACAAAACCAAACATTTCTTTCGCAAAGGCGACATCATTAAAGTGAAAGGGAAAATTCAAGAGTTCGGCGGCAAGTTGCAGTATATAATAGAGCGAATTCGGAAAAGCGAACCAAGAGACAATATCGACAAAAGCGCGTTTATTAAAACTTCCGAACGGGATTTCAACGAAATGTCCGCGGAACTTGACGCGGTTATCAACTCGATAAAAAACCCCTATTTGAACAAACTTTTACGCATAATTTTCTCGGGTGAAAAACTTGAAAAATTTAAGAATCTTCCCGCGGGAAAAGCTTGGCATCACGCATACGTTCACGGGCTTTTGGAACACACGCTCGAAATCGTAAAAATTTGCGAACTTATCGCGTCGTTTCATCGCGAAATCAATCGCGATTTGCTCGTTGCGGGCGCGTTGCTTCACGACTTCGGGAAAACGGAAGAACTTGCGGGCGAAAGCGATTTCGTTTATACCGACAAAGGAAAATTAATCGGACACATAGTTATTGCCGCAATAGTAGTGGAAAAAGCGGCGGAGAAAATCGACGGCTTTCCCGAAGATCTTAAAATGCAACTCGAACATCTCGTTCTGAGCCATCAGGGAAAATTGGAATTCGCTTCCCCCGTAATACCCAAAACCGTCGAAGCCATTGCGCTTTACCACGCCGACGAACTAAGCGCGAAAACAAACGCGTACATTCATGCAATAAATTCCGATTCGAACAACGAAAGCGATTGGACGAATTTTATCAGACTTGCGGAAACGGATTTGTACAAAACAAATAATAAAAACAGAGGTGAATAATGAAAAAGATATTTCTTTCTATATTGGCGATTTTCGTTTTAACCGCCGTTACGACAAAAGCCGCCGATGATGTTTCGGAATATATCGTAAAAGCGGATTCGTTGGACAAACTTTTTCAATACGAAGATGCTTTGAAGGTTTTGGAAGAAGCGAATCAAAAATTTCCGAACAACTGGGAAGTTCTTTGGCGAATGAGTCGCGAAAACGTTTATATCGGAAACTTCTTAAAGGACGACGACGCACGCGAAGCGCAGTACGTTAAAGCTCTCGGATACGCCGAGCAAGCGGTAAAACTTGCGCCCGACCAATCGGTAACATATTTGCGGCGCGCTATTGCTAACGGAAAAATCGCTCTTTTCAAGGGTGTTTTCTCCGTCGGTGATTTGGTCAACAGCGTAAAAGCCGATTTGGAAAAAGCGATTGAACTCGGAAACGGCGGCAATTACGTTCAGGCAATCGCTCACTATGTTTTGGGACGCACGCACGCGAAAGTCAGCGAAAAATGGAAACCCGCGCGTTCGGTACTCGGACTCGGCTGGGCGGATTTGGAAATCGCTTTGAAAGAATACGCGACGGCGGAAAAACTTTTCCCCGGTTTTGCAATGATTCATTTGGATTACGCAAAAGCGTTGATGAGAGACGATAAGTACAAAGAAGCGAAAGCGGAATTGGAAAAAGTTCTTGCGGCGAAAATTCTTGATAAGGAAGACCCGCAAAGAAAAGAGGAAGCGAAAGAACTTTTGAAAGAAGTAAACGAAGAACTCGAATAATAATCGATAATTAATTTCTTGCATTTTACGCAAACTTGAAACGCCCGTAAATCGGGCGTTTTTTATTTAAGTTATTTTAACACGAAAAAAAAGCGGACCGAAGTCCGCTTTTCTTTTTTATTAACTTTATTCTAATTTCGTTTTAGATTTCGAATTTAATTCCCTGTGCAAGCGGTAAGGTTGTGCCGTAGTTAATTGTGTTCGTTTGTCTGCGCATGTAGGCTTTCCAAGCATCGGAACCCGATTCGCGTCCGCCGCCGGTGTGTTTTTCGCCGCCGAAGGCTCCGCCTATTTCCGCGCCGGAAGTTCCGATATTCACG
>Ga0256914_1003081_pt1 | contig 13388 bp, 13 predicted proteins | sample HulkmetaG_FD_191571 | JGI IMG/M metagenome (GOLD analysis project Ga0256914, IMG submission 191571) | Hydrothermal chimney microbial communities from Main Endeavour vent field at the Juan de Fuca Ridge, Pacific Ocean - Hulk | ecosystem: Environmental > Aquatic > Marine > Hydrothermal vents ... | reverse complement strand
GAAGAGCAAACGAAAAATGGTGATATGATGGCAATTCAAGAGTTAAAAGAGATTAGAGGATTTAGAGATGAGTTAGAGAGAAGAGTTCATGATTTAAGACTCTCAAGACAGGTCGCTATGCAGTCACTACCTAGTATTAGATTAATTCAAGAGAATGATAAATCACTTATTAATAAGATAACCTCAACTATTGTAAATACTGTTCCATTATGGAGAAATCAGTTAGCCCAAACTGTAACCATATTTAGAACTCATGAGTCTGCAAAAGCTCTTAAAAATGCAAGTGATTTAACAAATGAGCTATTAGAGAAGAATGCTGAAGGGTTAAGAGAGGCAAATAGAGAGGTTAGAACCCAAATGGAGAGAGGTCTGTTTGATATAGAGAGTATTAAAAAGGCAAATCAAACTTTAATAGATACACTAAATGACTCTTTAAGAATTGCAGATGAGGGCAAAAGTGCAAGAGAGATGGCATTGGCTCAACTTAATAAAACAGAGCAGGAGTTAAAAGATGCACTTCTTGCTACAAAAGCGAAAATGGAAGTATCGTCAGATAGAGTTATAGAAGATATGGGTAAAAAGGAGTAAAAGATGGGACTTTTTGATTGGATTGGTGGACAGTTTATAGATGTTATTGAGTGGCTTGACGATAGTCATGACACTATGGTATATAGATTTCCAAGACATGGAAATGAGATAAAATATGGTGCAAAACTGACTGTAAGAGAGTCACAAGTTGCTGTTTTTGTAAATGAAGGTGTAATTGCTGATATATTAGGGCCGGGCATTTATGAGTTAGAGACAAAAAATTTACCTATTTTAACATCTTTACAACATTGGGACCATGGATTTAACTCACCATTTAAAGCAGAGGTCTATTTTTTTAATACAAAACGGTTTACAAATCTTAAATGGGGAACAAAAAACCCCATTATGGTAAGAGACCCAGAGTTTAAAATGGTTCGACTTAGAGCATTTGGAACTTATGAGATACGGATTATTGACCCAAAAGTATTTATGAGTGAAATTGTAGGAACTGATGGCAATTTTATGATTGATGAGATTGATGAGCAGTTAAAAAATCTTATTTTATCGAAATTTACAAGAGTGTTAGGGGAGAGTAAAATTCCAATTCTTGATTTAGCCTCAAATTATGAGAATTTTAGTGAGTATGTTACTAAACATATCGCTCCATATTTTAAAGAGTATGGATTAGAATTGACAAAAGTGATTATAGAAAATATCTCCCTACCAGAAAATGTAGAGAGGGTATTAGATAGAAGAACTAGCAGAGAGGTTACAGGTGACCTTGATGATAATTTAAAATATCAAGCGGGTGAAGCTTTGGGAAATGCTAAAGGTGGAAGTGCAATTGGTGATATAATGGGTATGGGAATTGGCTTCTCTATGGGTCAAGAGATATTTGGAAATAGAACAAAAAAGGAGGAGAGAGATACCCCTCCACCACTTCCTACAAGAGATGAGACTATGTATCATATTGCAGTTGATAACTTAACTGAGGGACCTTATGATATAAGAACTATTCAAAATTTTATAGATAAAGGCAAAATAGATAGAAACTCTTTAGTCTGGACAAAAGGTATGAGAAATTGGGAAAAGGCTGGAGATAGGCTTTCTGATTTATTTGAAAACACCCCTCCACCACTGCCTCCACAATAAGATTTATGGTTTATATATTGTGAAGTTTAAAGCAAAAAATTTTATCTGTAAAAATTGTGGTGGAACACTTAGATTTGACCCAGTTAGTGATGAATTAAAGTGTGATTTTTGCGGTTCAATAGAACACATTAATAGGTCAAATATTGAGATTAAAGAGTATGATTATAAAGAGGGATTGAGTAAACTTTCTACAAAAAAAGTAGATAGTAGAGAGATTATATGCAATAAATGTGGAGCAAAAATTGAGTTGGAATCATATTTAATAAGTTCAAACTGCCCATATTGCAATACTCCTCTTATTACGGATTTTACAAAACCTATAGAACCTAAATCTCTAATCCCTTTTAATATAACTCAAAAAGATGCACAAGAGAGGTTTAAAAAGTGGATTGGTTCACTATGGTTTGCTCCAACTCAACTAAAAGATTTTGTAGATGGAAATAGAAAATTAACCGGATATTACCTCCCATATTGGACATTTGATAGCCAAACAGAGACTAGATATAGTGGGGAGAGAGGAGATATATATTTTGTCAAGGTTCAAAGGAGAGTTGAGATTAACGGTAGAGAAGAGATAGTAGAAGAGGAAGAGCCTAGAATTAGATGGACTCCTGTTAGAGGAGAGGTATATAATAGTTTCGACGATATAACAGTAGGTGCATCAAAAACCCTACCCCACTCTCTACTTGATAGTTTGGCTCCTTGGAATACAAAAGAGCTTATACCATTTAACCAAAAATATCTATCTGGTTTTGTAAGCGAAGAGTATTCCATAGATTTAAATGATGGCTTTAGATATGCAAAAAAAGAGATGGAAAGAATAATTATAAGAACCATAAAAGCAGATATTGGAGGAGACCAACAGAGAATAGGATATATGAAAACAGAGTATAATAATATAACTTATAAAGATGTACTATTTCCAATATACTCAGCAGAATTTAAATGGAAAGGTAAGGTTTATGACTATTTAATTAATGGTCAATCTGGAAAGGTTGTTGGAGAGAGACCATATAGTATAGTTAAAATATCTATTGCTATTATATCGTGTTTAACTCTTTTAGCTATACTCTATTATTTCTATCATTCTACAACATAAAAAGGGGATATGGTGATAGAAAAATATATGGAACATATAAACGAGCTGGATAGTATGAAAAAATACCCTAAAGAGTTATATAGTATTGGGGATAAAACTCTTTTAAAAAGACCAAAAGTATCTATAGTTGGGACAAGAAGACCGTCTAGCTATACAAAACAATATACATACACCTTAGCTAAAACTTTAGCTGATAGAGGTGTTATTATTGTAAGTGGTGTAGCTATGGGAGTTGATGCTATAGCTCACAATGGAGCAGGAGTTAAAAATACTATAGCAGTTGTAGCAAATGGATTAGATATTCGTTATCCTGCAGTAAACCGTTTTCTAATAAAAGATATAGAAGATAATGGATTACTTTTAAGCCAATTTCCTATAGGTTTTAAAGCTACACCTTGGAGTTTTGTCGTCAGAAATGAGTTGGTTGTGGCTTTAGGTAGTGTTTTAATTGTCACAGAAGCAGATGAAGATAGTGGCTCTATTCGCTCAATAGAGTTTGCTTTAAAGATGGGTAAAAAGGTTTTTGTATTGCCACATAGATTAAATGAGAGTATAGGTACAAATAAATTAATAGAAAATGGTTTAGTAACACCAATATATGATATTGAAAAATTTGCAAATAGTTATGGGGTTGTTCCAAAAAATAATGATATAAAAAAAGACGAATTTTTCTACTTTTGTCAAACATCACCAACATTAGATGAGGTAGTAGCTAAGTTTCAAGATAGAGTGTATGAAGCTGAACTCGAGGGATTAATTAAAATCGAAAATGGATTAGTTCATCTTATCTAATTTTATTGATTATAGGCTCATTTAACATCGTCAATTATTATATTATAAATTGCTCTAATTCATTTTTGTGAGCAATAAGTCCTAAATTGAGAAAAAATAGAATAAAAATCTAATCAGATAAGCTTACTCTTAGATAATAAAGTATAAAAGTATAAAAAAACAGATATAGGAGTTTTAATGACAAATGAAAATGTCTTAGAAGCATTGAAAAATGTAACTTATCCCGGATTTACAAAAGATATTGTAACCTTTGGATTTGTCAAAAATGTAGAAATAGATAATGATAAAGTGGCAGTAGTTGTTGATATTACCTCTTCGGCAGATGAAGTTAAAGCACAAATTAGAGATGATGCAACAAAAGAGCTTAAAAAACTTGGATTTTCTAATATAGAGGTACACATTCTAGCACCCAAACCTCCAAAACAGATGAGCAACTCTGTGAGTGGTAAAAATATTGCTCCTCATGTTAAAAGTTTTGTAATGGTAAGTTCAGGCAAAGGAGGAGTTGGAAAATCAACAACTTCTGTTAATTTAGCTGTAGCTATGGCAATGCAAGGTAAAAAGGTTGGACTTCTTGATGCAGATATTTATGGACCAAACATTCCTAGAATGATGGGTATAGCAGACCAAAAACCTGAGGTTCAGGGTAATAAGGTACTTCCTCTTAAAGCTTACGGTGTTGAGGTTATGTCAATGGGTTCATTAATGGAAGAGGGTCAATCTCTTATATGGAGAGGTGCGATGATTATGAAAGCTATTGAGCAGTTCTTAAGAGACATTTTATGGAGTGAATTAGATGTACTTATAATTGATATGCCCCCGGGTACAGGAGATGCACAGTTAACTCTTGCACAATCTGTTCCTGTAACTGCTGGAATTACAGTTACAACTCCTCAAGAGGTTAGTCTTGATGATAGTAAAAGAAGTTTAGATATGTTCAAAAAACTCCATATCCCAACTGCTGGAATTGTTGAGAATATGAGTGGATTTATCTGTCCAGAGTGTAATACAGAGTCTGACATTTTTGGAATGGGAACAACAGAAGCTATAGCTAAAGAGTACGACACAAATATTATCGCTAGAATTCCAATTGAACCTGCTATTAGAGTCGGAGGAGATACAGGAATGCCTATAACATATCATAAACCAGATAGCCAAACAGCAAAAAGATACCAAAGTGCATCTAGTAACCTTTTAGAATTTATAGATAAAACTATTAATGAGGGTAGAGCAGACAATCAAGCAATTCAACCAACAACACCACCGGGTGTTAGTGCTTGTAGCATGTAGTAGAAAAAAATGACACTTAAAGCCTCTTAAAATTTATAAGAGGCTTTTATTTTACATAGTCGAAAATGGTTGCCAATTTGCTATTTTATCTACTTGTGGAAACCCATCTAATATCTCTTGAGGTTGAAATTTCGGTTTATAAGCAAAGGCTTTACACCCATCTACCCAATATCCCAAATATATCCATGATAGCCCTAATACCCTTGCCAACTCTATCTGATATAATAAAGAGTATGTTCCAAGTGAGAGTTTTGCATAGTCTGGGTCATAGTAAAAATATATAGCGGAAATACCATTATCAAGAATATCAATTAAATCAATACCAATAACTTTATTATCCTTTAGATATAGTACCTCTTTTCCAAAATCATGTGCTCCTTCTACAAAATTCTCTCTATACTCTCTTGGAGATATATTTCTATGTGACCATTTATCTTTTTTGTTTTTAAAATTATGATATTTATTATATAGGTCAATATGTGCCTGAGTTAAACTTGGTTTTTGTATAATTATCTCTGTATCCCTATTTCGCTTAATTGATTTTTTCTGAGATTTGGTTAATTTAAAATTATCAACATCAATACGAATAGATTTACACTCATTGCACCCATTACAAATCGGATGAAAATAGTAACAACCAAAACGACGCCATCCACGATGAATTAATGCTGTATTATATTTTTTTGTCGCCTCTTCAATATATTTATAATTCATGCGAACCATTCTGTCTTGGAGATAGGCACACTCATAATCTAGCATACAAAAATCTGTTGATAGTGGTTCTTCATCGGTAAAAACTGTATTATTCATAAAAGAAATTTTATCGTAAAAATATCAATTTTTAGTAAAATATTTTGAAAATATAAGAAAAAATTTTATCAGCCAATCAGTAGTCAAATTGTGTTATATTGTTGTTTTGAAAATAAGGATTATTTGGTGTTTATCTATCAGTCAACTAAAGGTTACTCATATAATAGTGATTCTATATTTTTATACAGTTTTATTAGCAAATTTAAACCAAAAGGAGAACTCTTAGATGTAGGTTGTGGAGTTGGAATTATCTCTCTTTTGCTTACTAGAGATTTTAATATAGAAACAACTATTATAGATAAACAGAAAAATATGTTACAATATGCAAAACGAAATTATGCTTTAAATAGATTAAAAGTAGATAGTTATTTGGGTGATTTTTTAGACTTTGATACAGAAAAGAGGTTCGATTTTATAGTCTCAAATCCCCCTTTTTATAGTAGCAATGTTATACAGAGCAGAGAAGAATCATTAAATATAGCAAGATATGCACACCATTTACCAATTGATAAATTTATAAAAAAAGTAAAATCTCTTTTAAAACCAAGAGGTAAATTTATATTTTGTTATGATGCAAAACAGGTTGATGAATTATTATATCAATTAATCAAATATAAAATAAAACCTGAAGTGTTGCGTTTTCTCCACTCTAAAGCCGATAGAAATTCAAAATTAGTAATGATAATGGCTAGGACTAACTCAAAATCTATGATGAAAATACTACCTCCATTAATTGTATTTAATAGAGATAGTGACTACTCAGATGAGGCTAAAGAAGCATTTATTAAAGCATCAACTCACAGTATTAAAGGAGATATATAAGTGTTTGAAGATAGTGATTTAGTTAGTAAAGAGGGGTATGATTATAGGTTCAAACCATCAGATTGTGCAAATTGTGGTGGTGCATGTTGTACTGGTGAAAGTGGTTATATTTGGGCAAAATATCAAGAGATAGAGAAAATGGCAAATTTTTTAGAATTAACTATAGAAGAATTTGCTACAATCTATCTTAGGAAGGTCAAACATCGTTATTCACTTATTGAGAGAAAAATAGATACAGATAATTATGCTTGTATATTTTTTGATAATATAACAAAACAGTGTAAAATATACCCTGTAAGACCTTTACAGTGTCGTACATTTCCATTTTGGGAAATATTTAAAAATGACAAAGAGGAGGTAAAAAAAGAATGTCTAGGAATACGAGATTAACAATATTAATATTTCTATCTTTTCTTTTACTAATACTAAATGGCTGTAGTTATTCGCCAAATATTACAACAGTTTCACAAAGTGATTTAGCTACTTATAATCCCAAACATTTTACAAACCCTGTAAAAGAGAAAAGAATAACTAATGAAAATGATTTAATAATTCAAGGAATTTGGTATGAAATGCACGGTTATTATAAAAAAAGTAACTATTTTTATAATATTCTTTATAAAAAAACGGGTGGTATTGAGTATCTATTTAGAGAGTTAACAACTGCACTATATGGAGGAATAATATCAGAGAATGTTCCAAAACTTGAAGAGTTGGTTGCACAAAATCCATCAAATATTCAACTAAAAAGACTTCTTATATCTTTTTATATAAATCAGAGAAATAATGAAAAAGCTAAAAAGATAGGAGCAGAGATTGTTTTACAATCTGGTAAAGCTATAGATTATGAACTTTCAGCTAGTCCATATATATTATCTGGTGATTATGATAAAGCGGTGGATTTACTAACTGTAGCATATAATAAGACTTATAATGAGGATATTCTCACAAAAATAACTGTACTTTTAGCAAACTATATAGGAGATGTGGCGGAAGCAAGAAATCGTTTGGAAAAACATAGAGCTATACACCAATGTAGTGAAAAGATTTGTGGTCAACTTTTAGAAATTTATTCCAAAGAGCAGAATGTAACTGCTTTAATAGGTTTATATAGAGATTTATATCGAAAAACAGCTAAAGAGATTTATGGTGTAAAGTTAGTTGAAGCTTATATATATCTAAAAGAGTTTAATAAGGCAATTGATTTTTTACAACAAGAGTATAGTAATGATGAATTACTCTATGAGGTCTTTTTAGCAAAACAAGATTACGATAATGCTTTAATTATTGCTGAGAAACTCTATTTTAAAGAGCAAACCCCTAGATGGTTAGCAGAATCTGCTATGGCTCTGTATGAGAAAAGTAGAGATAAGTATGATAAAGATATGTTAAATAGAGTGGTTAATAAGTTTGAAAAGGCTCTCAGTGAAGGTGTAACAGATAGTGTATATCTTAATTATTATGGATATACTTTAATAGATAAAGATATTGATGTTAAGAAAGGTATAGAGATTGTAAAAGATGCACTAAAAGCACAACCTAATAACAGTTATTATCTGGACTCTTTAGCATGGGGATACTATAAACTTCACAACTGTAAAGAGGCATACAAAGAGATGAAAAAGGTTGTTGATATGGAAGGATTAGATGAAGAGGATATTGCTCAACATTGGAATGCGATTAAAGAGTGTAATCAAGTAAAATAGAAGGGAGAGATTTTGGCAAAAATACTAGATGAAATTATAAAAAAGACAAAAGAAGATTTAGAGAAAAGAAAAGTTGATTATCCTGTAGAGTGGCTGGGTCGCTCATTGGCATATAATCCATTTACCCCAAAAGATGTAATTGGAGCATTGAAATCAACAGAAGAGAATAGATATAAAATTATAGCAGAGATAAAAAAAGCAAGTCCTAGTAAAGGTATTATACGAGAAAATTTTGACCCAATAGTAATTGGTCAAGATTATGAAAAGGGTGGTGCAGACGCTCTATCTATATTAACAGAGCCTCACTTTTTTCAAGGTGATAAGGAGTATTTAGGAAATGTTAGAAGATACACATCTATTCCCATTTTAAGAAAAGATTTTATAATAGATAAATATCAACTTGTAGAGGCTTTGGCTTATGGAGCAGACTTTGTACTTCTTATTGCTAAAGCTTTATCAAGAAAAGAGTTAAAAGAGTTAGTCCAATATTCACACCATTTAGGATTAGAGACTTTAGTTGAAATTCATGATAAAACAGACCTTATTAAAGCCATTTTTGCAGGTACTAATATTATTGGAATAAATCACAGAAACTTAGAGACCTTTGAGATGGATATGAGCTTAACTCAGAAGTTAATACCACTTATTCCAAATAATAAAATTATTGTAGCTGAGAGTGGAATTACAACACATGAGATGGTCAAAGAGTTGGCTAAGGTTGGTGCTGATGCCTTTTTAATTGGTGAACATTTTATGCGTCAAAATAATATAGTAGAGGCTGTTAAGAGTTTGAAATATGGAAAATAAACTTCCATTTTAATACCCATAAACCGCTTAAAAAAGGCCTTTTGGATTTCTAAGAAAAGTTGTTAAATCTTAAAAAATATTTTAATACAACATTGTCTGTTTGTTTTATTATACTTTTTTAAGAATAATACTCCTTAAATTAAACTTACAAGCAAAAATTAATCCGATTATTAATATAATAGATATTCGTAATATTATAAGGGACGGTATATTAAACAATTATGTCAAAAGAAATTATAGACCCTAGAATAAAAAAATTTAAAAAAATTATAACAGTTGATAACTATTTTCAAAAGAGTTATGAGTATAAAAATCAAACACTAAAACCTTTAGATAAATTATCATTGGATAACAAAAATTTTGTTATATCTTATATTCAAAATCGAGATATGATAATTGCATCTTTTGACCTTGGATATAATATTGATGAGGCTGAACTTGATGATATAATCTATATGAAAGCTTATGATGAGTTGGGACTTGACCCAGAAAAAGAATATACTATTACTCATCAAAAAGCATCTTTAGATGATGGTAATGGAGTATATAATCTTTTTATTACAGAGCCAGATAGTGTAGATGAGAGAGTAGCTCCTATTTTGGAAAAGACCACCTATATAGACCTTCTACTACCTGCTCCTCTTTTATATAAAACTCTATATACAAGTGGTACCTTAGAGCCAAATGAGGCACACTGCTTTATATATTTTACAATGAGTGATGCTTTTATTACTATATATAATGATGGAGAGTTTTTATATTCTAAATCTTTGGAATTTTCACTATCTCAAATATATGATAAATATTGTGCAATGATTGGTGAAAAGGTTGATGAAAAAGAGTTTTTTGAGACTTTAGAGGCAGAAGGTTTAAAAGCTACAGACTCATCATACCAACAAAATCTTATGAAGCTTTTTAGTGAGATATTTCTACAGATAAATGATATTATCATCTATAGTAAAAGGGCTTATGGAATTGATACTATTCAGAGACTATTTTTAGGCTCAATTAAAAGTCCTATTATAGGCTTGGGTGACTATGGATATAACTATTTAGGCATTCCCACATTCAATTTGGATTTCAATTTTAATATAAAAAATGATGAGTGGTATGTTGACCAAATGCAGTATATGATGGTTCAAGCTGGACTTGATTATATTCAAAATCCAACCAAAATCGTTAATTTAACTACCACCCCTAGACCACCTGTATTTGCAAAAAGAGCTAGTGGGCAGTTTATTATTAGTACAGTCGTCTCCTCTCTCTTAGCACTTGGTTGGCCTCTATATTATCTATTTGTAGCATATAGTACTGATGTATATAATCTAAAGCTAGATAGTGAAAATAAATCTCTTAGTGCAATAACTGCCAAATATAAAAAGATATTAAATGATAAAAGAGATGTTATAAATCAAAATAAAAAAGAGTTACAAGAGTTAAAAGCTATTTTTGAAGGAAAAGCTAAAACTCTAAGCTATATTCACAATAAAAAGGTAAATTATAATCTAAAATCAAATTTTTTAAATATTTTTGCTAGAGACCTTATTGAGTATGGGGTACAACTAGAGGAGATGAAGAGTAATGAAGATAATTTCACCCTTTTTGTTGTTAGTGATGACGATAAAAAAATAACAAAATATATTAAATATATCTCAAAAAAGTATTTCAATACAATAAAACAGATTGATATAAAAAGAATCTCTTTAACCGAAGATGATTTACTATATAGAGGTATTTTGGAAGTAGGTTTTATATAATGAATAGCATATTACACAGTTTAGATAACTTTTTTAAAGATAAAAGTGAAAATGAGAAGTGGATGATTATTATGATGTTAACTATCATTATTGGTTATTTATCATATACACTATTTTTACCCTATGCAGAGGAGAAATATGACCACTCATTAAAAGAGAAGAGGAGATTAGATAAAAGTATTAGGACAAATAAGCAGTATATTAGTAGTATTACCGTTAATGGAGATAGAGACTATTATATTAAAAAATATGATAATGATATATTAAAACTAGAGAAAAATATTAGAAAAGTAAACCAAGATATTAACTTTATATCAGCTAAATTAGAAGAGCTATCTCCACTACTTTTTAATAAAGAAAGTTGGTCTATTTTTCTAAATAGTATAACAGCAGAGGCGAAAAAACAGAAGGTAAAAATAGACTATATTGATAACAAATATATTGATAGTAATGGTAGTTTTGGACATGTTTTAGAAATATCTGTGGGGTGTCTTGGTGAGTATAAAAGCATAGCTAAATTTATGAATAGATTAGAGAAAAATATCTTAGTAACAGATATATATCAGAGTGATATAAGATTAGATGAGAATAAAACCACCACCGTTGCTGATATTAATATTTCTGTATGGGGGATTAATCACTAATGAAACGAATAGTTGCTATAACAATTTTACCAATATATCTACTCTCAACCTCTTTGAGCAATAAAGAGATAACAGTTATGGTTGACAAGATAAAAGAGGAGAGAGGTGGAATAGGAGTAAATATCTTAGATACAACTCCAAATCCATTTGCAATAGTAAAAGAGGTGATTAAATCTCCAAAAGAGGTTAAAATCAAAAAACCCAAAGAGGTTACACCCAAAATCTCTTATGAGTTGACCGCTATATTAAACCATAGAGCATTTATCAATAAAAAGTGGTATCGTGTTGGAGACAAATTGGACTCATTTATAGTACATAGTATAGGAGCTAGAACTGTTATATTAAAAAATAGAGAAGAGATAAAAAAGATTGTTATAAAAAGAAGAGAGAAAAAATTTAAAATATTCAAAGGAAATTAAAATGAGATTTTTTAAAAAAAGTATAATATTATTACTATCTCTATTTTTAAATTTAGGATTAATTAAACTATATGCTAAAAATTGTTCTACTCAAATGTTTACAGCAACACTAAATAGCTCATTAACATATAGTGATGTTATTGAAAATATTGCAGATGAGTGTGAATTAACAATCATTGTAAAAGATAAAGAGGCAAAAAGACGACTTCAAGAGCATCTATATTTTGTAAATCTACAAAATGCCTCACTAGATGAGTTTTTAGATGTAATATTGACTGAAAATAATATAGGGTATGAGCTAGATGGAAATAAATTAAAAATCTCCTATCTGCGTACAAAAACTTTTAGATTGGACTATATATCGGGCGATAGAACCGGTAAGAGTAATGCACATGTAACTATTGCAAATAATAGTAATGGTAGTGGCAGTGGGAATACAGGAGGAAAGAGCGGAAATTCAGAAAAAGGCTCAAGTGGTTCTAAAACAGGTGTATCTATTGAGAGTAATGATGATTTTAAATTTTGGACAACAATAGCCAAAGAGTTACACAGTTTAATCAACCGTCCAGAGGACAATTATGAGGCACCAGAACCGATAGTAAATGCAGAAGCTGGAATGATTACAGTAACAGGTACACCTCAACAGTTAAAAAGGGTTTCTGATTATATTGATGAGGTTGCAAAACAGTTAAAAAATCAGGTTCTTATAGATGTTAGCATCTTAAGTGTATCATTTGATGATAGCTCCACTACAGGTGTTGATTGGTCACAACTTTATAGTTTACAAAATATGGCTGTTGCCACATTCTCTATGGCAAAGAAAAATCTAACAGGTGTTGATTGGACTCAAGATGCAGGAGGAGCAAATAGCATTAAAGGTGGTACTTTAGGAGAGGGAGGACTCCCCAATGCTAGAGCTATAGTTGCAACAAGTTCTGTTAAGATGAATGATATAATTAAATTCTTAAAAACACAAGGGGATGTGAAATCTATCTCCAATCCAAAAGTGTTAACTCTAAATAATCAACCAGCCTTAATATCTGTTGGAAATGAGTTATTTTATAAAATACAGTCTCAATCTGTTTTACAAGGGAGTAATGGAGCTGGAACTTCAACAAGTGGAGAGATAATAGATTCTGTTTTTGCAGGAATACTTCTTGATATTACACCAGAAATTTCAGAAGATGGAACAATTACCTTAAAGATTAATCCATCAATTTCTGACACATTAGATGCTGTACAGAGAGATAATACAGGCTCAAGAAATATTCCACCAGACTTATCAAGAAAACAAATCTCTTCTGTTGTAACTATGCAAGATGGAGAACATGTAATTCTTGGTGGATTAATCTCCGCAAAAAGAGGAACAAAGGTATCTAAAGTTCCTCTTCTAGGAGATTTACCTCTTCTTGATACCATTTTTAAAAGAGAGGTTAATATTAATAGTGTAGAGGAGTTGGTATTGGTTATTACACCTCACATTATTACCAAAGATAAAAAGTTATCCTTAAAAGATTTAGGATACCGAAAGCTAAAAGATGAGACGAAGTAAATATAGTGAT
>Ga0256914_1003080_pt1 | contig 13390 bp, 9 predicted proteins | sample HulkmetaG_FD_191571 | JGI IMG/M metagenome (GOLD analysis project Ga0256914, IMG submission 191571) | Hydrothermal chimney microbial communities from Main Endeavour vent field at the Juan de Fuca Ridge, Pacific Ocean - Hulk | ecosystem: Environmental > Aquatic > Marine > Hydrothermal vents ... | reverse complement strand
CCTTGCAGGTTCCGATCTCTTGGCCGTCACCTGGATCGTGCCCTGAACGATGATCCCCATGCCGTCGATCCATACCGTTGCCCCTGGCTCGATCGTGAGCCTCTTGCCCCTGGGGACCACTACCGCCCCCCGAATGAGGTAGGGACTGTCCTTCTTGGTGATTACCATATCGCGCTTCAGTGTCGAGGGAAGCCCCTTGGGCCTGCCCATGGCAACGGGCCCCAGGACATCGAACCACTGTCTGCTCTGCCCGGCATCGTTCGTCAGGTGGGCCACCAGACTGCCATAGGCCAGCCGGTCCGATCTCTTGACCCTGTATTCGCCCACATAGATCCCCGGCTGCCGCTCCCTCATGGGAAGCCCCCTCTTTATGGGCAGTATATCCCATGTGGCCTTGCATCCTGGCTCACCCAGCAGGACAACCCGCACTCTTTCATGGGGGAGAAAGAGGCGCTGTGCCCCGTTGTGCACGAACACCTTTATGGATGGGCCTGGCGGAAAGAGCCTCGGAGGATTGGGTATCGAGGCGGTGAGATTCATGCACAGATCGGATACCGCGCGCATCTGGGTCTCCTGGCGAAGGTTGATGAGTGCCCTTGCGGCATTGCTGGCAAGCCCGAGGGGTGAGATGGAGACCCCGCCCTCCCTCATGTGTGAGACATACTCATCTTCCCAGATCACCTGCCCGTTTCGGCAGTCCACCATCCTGGCCTTGAGCCCGGCCTGTACTTCCGAGTAGAGCAGGGCATAGATCTTGCCGTAGGCCGTTACCTCCCCAAAGATCACTGCATCCACGCCGAGGATCATTCCAAGCTTCTTGGGGTCCACTGCAGATCCGTATAGCAGTTGCTCATACAGTCCTGCCTCCTTCAGCTTGGTATCCACCTGAAAGAGCTCCTGATCCCTGTAATTGAGAGAACTGAAGAAGTTGTAGAACATTCGTCTTACATTGGAGGCCGCCTCAGGGCTTGCCGTCTCGTTTGAAAAGGGCAGTATGGCCACGGTCCGGGGCAGCTCCTCCGGGGGTATCTCTGCCCCTTTCGTCCCCTGCCTGCCTGTCGGGCCGCAAGATGAGCAAAGGAACAGCAAGTTCAGAAGGATCAGCACGACGGCCATCTCTTTTAGTGCAGGTGCCTTTACCACGGTGAGTCCTTCCCGCCCTTTTGCTCTTCGAAGAGATACTTCATGATCCATGTGGAGCTGCTTCCAGACTCTTTCAGGAGTTTCTGTACCTTCTTCTTCTGGGTGGTGCTCCCCTTGGCAGAGCGTCGCCTCCTGGAGCTCAGCTTTCTTCTGCATCTGGTCAGATAGGTCCTTATCTCCTTGTCCTGAGGCTCTATGAGCAGATATTTCTCGAAGTTGGCAATGGCATCTGCCCAGCGCCCTGCCTTGTACGCCCTCATCCCTTGATCTCTGAAGTGCAGCTTGATCTCCTCTATCCTTTGGTGAGCTATCTCGTTGTCAGGATCCAGGGATAGGATGGCCTGATATGCGGCATAGGCGTTCTGGTTGACCGGTGCAAGGAGCCTGCCTGCCTGGAAGTGCTCTTCGGCCTCGGCCAGGAGCTGATTTACCGTCTGGGAACGGAGATAGTCTCGCTGATACTTGAGCCAGAGGTCCCTCAGGGCAGATCTGGCATTTTCGAAATAGGGGCTGTCCTCGGGAACAGCGGCATATTCTCCGAGGGCCTCCATGATCCTGCCCTCGGACTCCAGCAGTTTTCCATGCTCGATGCGAAGATAATCGAGCTGATCCCATACCGGCTTGGCCTCTGGCCCTGCCCCGTACTGGCGTAAAAAGGCCGTCAGAGAGCGCTTGGCCTCCGAGATCTTGCCGGAAGTGGCCAGCTTGTCGGCCTTGGCGAGTATGGCCTCCACCAGCATCGTCCTGATGCGGGTCTCCTTTTCTGGTGGCAGATCTCTGCCCAGAAGCCCCTCGAGTATGACAACGGCCTTTTCCGGCTGGGAGGATGTCATGAGCTTTCTTGCCTCTTCTATCCTTCCCCTGAGCTGCCAAGAGGGCAGGAGCACCGAGAAGAATAGCCACGCAGCCAGCACTACCAGCAGCACGGCCCCTGCTATGGCGGCTATCTTCGGGTCCACCGGCAGGCCGGTCTTGGTCTGGACGGGCTTGTCTTCCGGTCTGTCCGATAGGAAAGAGGCGATGAATGGGCCTATACCTATCTGGTCACCGCTGTGCAGAAGGGCCTCTGTAACGGCCTTGCCGTTTATGGTGGCAGGGTTGGTGCTGCTGAGATTCCGGAGCCTGAATCTGCCTCCGGCATCCTCGATGACACAGTGGTGCCTGGAAACAGCCGGGTCCTCGAGTCTAATGCGGCAGTCAGGGGCACGTCCTATGGTGATGGGCAGATCCTCCAGGGGATATGTGGTGCTCTGGCCGGTGGGTGCCGTTATCACCAGTCTTGGGCCTGTCTCCTGGACCGGACTGGTGAGCAGAACCGTCTGCTCCTCTATCTCCTCCGTCATCGTGGCCCCTTCAGCTCCTGGCTGCTCGGGCGGCATCGGGGGGCTGACAGGGGCCAGCTGCCTGAAGGCCATCCTCGTCCTGCCTGCCTGGATCTCGCAACTGGCAGGAAGGAGGGCGCTTGTGCCCGACTCGAGGGGCCGGCCATCGATCAGTATGGGGTTTCGGCCTATGTTTTCCGCCTGGCAGCCCTGGTCGGAGCAGGTTATGATGAGCTGTTTCCTGGAGACATACCGGTCATGCACCTGGATGTCGCACACCTCTGAGCGGCCTATGACCGCCCTGTCGTATATCTCGAATCGGCCAGGCTCCTGGCCCTCTACGGTTATCTCCGCACGAGGTTCTGCCATCCTCTATCCTCACTCCTGGAAGCTTACCTGGAAGTTTCCATCTTCAGCCAGACCAAGATGAACCTTGGACGGCATTGCCCCGGTGCTCATATGTATCAGGATCTCCCGTGACATCTGGGGCAGCACCGTACCTCGCAGGATGTGGTCTATGTTCCGGGCCCCTGTCTCCACCTCGGTGCAGCGGGCGGTTATCTGCTCCACCACCTCGTCGCTGTAGGTGAATGCGATCTTGTGGCTCTCCTGAAGCCTTCTCACCAGCTTGTCGAGTTTGAGCTTCACGATCTCCCTCAGGGCATCCGGCCCAAGGGTGTAGTAGGGTACGATGGTCATCCTGGCAAGCAGGGCCGGTCTGAAGTGGTTGCTGAGTATCGGGCGTATGGCGCTCACCAGGGTGTCGTAGGGTGGCCGTTCCTCCCGGCAGAGCTCTGTTATCACATCAGAGGCCAGATTGGATGTGAGGAAGATCACCGTGTTCTTGAAATCGATCTGCCTTCCCTCCCCATCAGAGAGCATACCCTTGTCGAAGACCTGGTAGAAGAGGTTCATGACCTCCAGGTCCGCCTTCTCCACCTCGTCCAGGAGCACCACCGAATATGGGCGTTGCCGTACAGCTTCCGTGAGCACGCCGCCTTCGCCGTATCCCACATAGCCCGGGGGAGAACCGATGAGCCTGCTGACGGTGTGACGCTCCTGAAACTCGCTCATGTTGATGGTGACCATGAAGCGCTCGCCGCCAAAGAGCAGGTCTGCAACAGCAAGCCCTGTCTCGGTCTTTCCTGTCCCGCTGGGGCCGACCAGCAGGAAGACGCCCATGGGCTGGCTGGGATCGGTGAGCCCGGCCTTTGCCGCCTTGATGGTCTGGCTTATCACCTCTATGGCCTGATCCTGACCCTTGACGCGCTTTTTCAGATTCTCTTCCAGGCGCACGATGGTCTGGGCCTCGTCCTTGAGCACCCTGCCCAGGGGGATCCCGGTCCAGTCCGATACCACCTTTGCCACCACGTCCGGGTCCACATCGGTACGCACCAGGGCATTGTCTCCCTGTATGGCCTCGAGCTCCTTTCTGACCTGTTCGAGTTCGGCCTTTATCTCGTCCGGGCTCCTCGGCTCGGCCTCTTCAGCCGCTTCAGCCATAGCCCCTTCCGAGGGGGCGGCCTCATCCGTTTTGGCCTCGCCTTTGGCCTCGCCGCCTTCGTCGGCAGATGGGGCATCCTGCCGCCCTTTCTTTCCTGTAAGCTCCTTTCTAAGCTCCAGGACCCTGTTTGCAAGCTCCTGTTCCTTGAGCCAGCGCTCCTTGAGGGCAGAAAGCTCCCCGTTCATCTTCTGAAGATCCGCTTCCAGCTCGGAGAGACGCTCTTCGTCCACATCGAGGCCCTGGAGCCTGTCCCGTTCAAGGGCCCTCTTTTCCCTTTCGAGTGCCTGGATCTTTCTTTCGAGATCCTCTATCACATCGGGTTTGGAAGATAGGTTGATCTTGATCCTGGCACAGCTGGTATCCAGAAGATCCACCGCCTTGTCGGGCAGCTGCCGGCCGGAGATGTACCGGCTGGAGAGCTCTGCCGCCGCCTCTATGGCATCGTCTCTAACCAGCACGTCATGGGCCTCTTCGTACTTTGGCTTTAGGCCGCGCAGGATCAGTACGGTCGTCTCGACGCTGGGCTCATCGAGCTTTACCAGCTGGAAACGCCTGGCAAGGGCTGCATCCTTTTCGAAGTATTTCTTGTATTCGGACCAGGTGGTGGCGGCAATGGTCCTGAGCTCACCACGGGCAAGGGCAGGTTTCAGCAGATTGGCCGCATCGCTGGTGCCTGCCTGGCCGCCTGCTCCGATGAGGGTATGGGCCTCGTCTATGAAGAGAATGATGGGCTTGGGAGAGGCCTTGATCTCGTTTATCACCGATTTGAGACGATTTTCAAACTCTCCCTTCATTCCCGCTCCTGCCTGGAGGAGTCCCATGTCGAGGCCCAGGATGCTTACATCCTGAAGCACCTTGGGAACGTCTCCTTCGACGATCCTCAGGGCAAGGCCCTCCACGACGGCGGTCTTGCCGACGCCGGCCTCGCCTACGACCATCGGGTTGTTCTTGCGGCGTCTTGCGAGTATATCCACCATCTGCCTGATCTCACGGTCCCTGCCGAAGACCGGATCGATCTTCCCCTCTCTTGCCTTTGCCGTGAAATCTTCACAGTATTTGGCAAGCGCAGACTCTTCACCCGGCGGCCCTGCAGCCGCCTCGCCTTCTGCTGTGGCCTCCCTGGCAGACTCCTCAACGGACGAGGCCACTATGTTCCAGAACTGCTCCTTGAGGCTGTCCCGTCCGATGGCCCTCAGCAGGTCGGCATAGGTGCCCAGGGCAAATTCACCGGGCCGGGAGATCATGGCCATGAGCAGAGCTCCCGAGCGTATCCGGTTCTCCATGAGATCCACGGAAGAGATGAGCCAGCCCTCTTGAAACCATTCGAGAAGCACGGGAGAGAAGACGGGTTTCCCCATGTTGCCGGTCTTGAACTCCTCCAGGGCCGCCTCCACGGCCTTCTTCATCCTGGCAGGTTCTATGTCGAACTGCTTCAGGATGAGGACGAAATCGCACATGGGTTCCTCGAGCAGTTTGATGATGAAGTGCTCCACAGCCACCTCGTAGTGCCCTCGTGCCACACACAGGCCGGCTGCCCCTTCCAGGGCCTTCAGGCACAGGGAATTGAGCCGGTTCAAAAGGGCCTTGATGTCGACGTTTATCATGTTTCCCCCCTCGTGTTCTATCAGTTGAATGTGACAGTGATGTCGTGGCGAAGCCTGTCACCCGAGTAGATCCAGGTGTCCATGCCGAGATGCGACCACGAATCACCGCCGAGCTGGGTGCTCTTTACCTGGCTGCCATCCATGGTGATCCGCGTTTCATACTCCAGTGGCACGTTGAGATAGAAGGCCACCTGCTCCCGCATCAGCCTCTCCTTGCCGCCGCCTGGAGAGAGGCTGAAAAAGGTCTCCCTGTCCACAGGGCCGACCTCGATGCGGAATTTGCCCTGCAGGTCCCTGGTTTCGCTGCCGATTATCGAATCAGTGCCAAGTGTGCAGGCATTCTCTCCAAGGCAGCAGCGCTGGTCCTCCGGGATCCTGACTCGCCTTTCTATGCATGGAACCACCCTTAGGGTCTCAAGCCCCAGCAGATCCCGCAATATCGCCTCGAGCCCGGTGGCGGACCTGGGCCATTGGGTCAGCAGGCCAACGTATTTTATCAGGATTTCCGGCCCGAGCAGGCCTTCTGCCTCCTGGAGATTGCCAAGGCCCAGGAGGCAGAAGAGCTTTTCAAGGTGCCCCTTGCTCCCCTTTTCTGCCACCTCTATCGCAAGGTGGTACTTGAGCCAGATCTGATAGAGGAGTTCATAGAGCCGCTGATTGAATATGTCGAGGAAGTCCCGCTTGACCGAGCTCTCCTCCAGGGCCTCTTCGAAGAGCTCCTCTGTATAGAAGTTCGGAAGGGGCGAGCTCGATCCGTATAGCCCCAGAAACGTGGCAGTCACCTCGAAGCCGCGCTCCCCATCCTCCTGCTCCACCAGCTCGCGCACCTGTTCGATATCGCTTGCAGGAAAGGCGAAGGAGAGATCGGGCCTTATTCGCACCGTGCCCTCCGGGTCCATACGCTCTATGAGCCGGAGCACCTGGAAGAAGGAGTAGCCCCGGGCCCCTTTGAGCAGCTCTCTTTTCAGAGCAGCGGTCTCTGTCCTGTCCTGGGTGGCCATGAAATGCTCTCTCCTGAAAAGCTCTCTACCGCCTTCAGCATGGTGAAGCTGTTGATGGATGCATAGGAGCCCAAAAAATAGTCCAGTATGGTGGCGAAGAGAAAGAGGTCTGCCGCATTGATGAAGTGGTCCTGCCTCATCTTGATCTCTATCTCCTGGCCCCTCATGACGATTCCGTGCATTAGTCTGTCCACGGGCCTGAATTCTATCTCCTCTATGGCCTCTATCCTCTTTTCATTGGCCATGACCCCCTTTTTGTTTCTGGTCTCGGTAAAGATGTAGAGCCTCAGGAGCGCCTTCAGGTTCTTGGCGTCTGCCAGGGAGACGTAGTTCAGGTTGAGATGAGAGACCAGGCGCCACAACAGGTCCTTGCCCAGGGGCGGCAGTGCGCATGGGGATGCAAGTGTCACGTTTGCGAACTCTATAAGCTCCGGGGTCTCGCTGGTGGGCATGCAGATGTCCCCGAGCTGGAGCTGTTCGGGCAAGAAACCGTTGGTGCACATCATCTCTATGGAGAGTGTTTCCCGTGAAACCAGATCGGTACCCTCGGGATATGCCAGGGTTATGAAGACATCGACACCTGGGCCCAGTATGGAGGGCCGCCTTATGATGTTGAATACCGGGCTTTTTCCCTCCTCGGTGCCAAAGAGTTCGAATGGGGCATATCGGCGCTCCACGGCAGTGCCCTGGATGAACCCGGTGACCTCTTCCACGGAATAGACCATATAGTGTTCCGGATTGATGCCGTTGACCCGGAGCTTGTACCTGGTCTGCCGGTGGTCGACTACGATGGGCTCTGCCTGGCATGGAAAGATGTTCACTGCAGGGGTTGCGGAAAGGATGAAATTGTCCGTACCTATGGACCCGGGTGGAGGCACCTTGCCGTTCAAGAAAAAAGAGATCCTGAATCGCGAAGTCCCCGGCCTGTTGCGCCATCTATCCAGTCCCTTTATCGAAAAGAAGAGAAATTTTTCAGGCTGGATGAAGTACTCCTGCAAGATCCTGTATCCTGCAAAGGATGTGGCAGGATAGGGCAGTAGGGCCTCCTTTTCAGAAAAGCCCAGGGGTTCCAGGGCCTCCTTGCCAGACAGCCTGAGGCGGCTGTTTCCCTCCTCTCCGTCCCGGGGTCCATCTCCTTCCTGCCCTGCCGGTTCTATCTCTATGTAATCCACTCCCCGCGAAAGGAGGTGATAGAGTTCCAGGCCCGTAGCCAGTTCCTTTCCTATGAAGATCTCCAGCCGTTCAGGTGGCTGCCAGGCGTCCAGGGTCATGCCAGACAGCTCCAGTTCGAGCACAAGGGCCTTGCCCCTGGTGGGGGAGTCCACCAGGCCCGCATCTGCAACCGAGAGCGGATGCACGGTGATATCGAAGCAGGTCATGAACTTGCATCGGGTTCCATCCACCGGCCTGGAGGCGATCTTGGTGCCCCTTGGGACATTCATGGCCTCTTTCAGCATGGGTTTTGGCCTGAAGGCCACTATGGCGGCTGATGGGATGGGCCTCAGATAGTGGGGCCATATGAGCTCCATGAGCTCATGGATGATCTCTGGGAATTCGTCGTCTATCTTCTGTCTGAGGAGTCCGGTCAGGAAGGCGACACCTTCCAGCAGCCTTTCCACGTCCGGATCCGATGAAGGCCCGCTCAGGTAGGGCGCAAGGGCAGGGTGGAGTTCAGAAAATCTCTTGGCCTCCTTTCGGAGCCGCGACAGCTCTTCCTGATAGTATCGATTGAACAACTGGAACTCTCCCCGCCTCTGCCTGTGCTGAATCTCTTCGGTCTAATTCACGACCTACTACCTCAGGGAGATCTTGCCGTCAGAGTCCACGATGGACTCTATGAAGACCGGAGCCGTCTCCCTGTCCAGGGCAAGTTTGGCCTTTATCTCGAAACTCAGGTCCAGGGGGTTGTCTTCATTGGGCACAAACTTCACCCTGACCCCCTTGAGCCTGGGTTCGTATTTCTGGATCGCCTGCTTGAGCGCCCGCTCCATCTCCTTGATGGATTCGGGATAGGTATGGAGAAGCTCCCCGAAGTCAGGAATGCCGTAATCAGGGGCAATGAGTGCATTGCCCTGCCTGGTGTTCAGGAGCTTCTCCAGATGAGCTATGACCCCGTTGATGGCAAGCCGCTCATCACTCGTGCTGCGGCGTGCCAGCGCGGGGTCCTGTTCAAGGAGCCTCAGTCGCTCGAGAAGCCTGCGCTCACGCATCTAACGCGGCTTCAGGTCCTACTCCCTGGGCACTGTCCAGGAATCCTCGGACTCTATGCCGTCGGGCTCCCATGTCCAGATGATCTTCTTGTAGCTGAAAGAGACATCCTCCATGTGCTTGTAGGGCTCGTTCTTGCCCTCGAGGGCGGATGGCATCCATGCCTTGATGCGCACGATTATGGCATCTTCCAAGGTAGTGGTGAAATAGTGCTCCTCTACGCCCGTGGGATCTATGCGGTACCACTTGATCACCACGGAGCTGAACTGCTCACCCGAGCACAGGGCCTGGTAGAGCTTTGGAGAACTCTTGTCGAACTCCTTCGTGATGGTGAGGGCCTCATGGATCCTCTTTCCTGTGGGCAGCCCTGTCTGCGGGTGCCGAGGGATGTGGACGTCATGGTTGAAGGCCCATACCATGATGGTACCTTCGCGCCCTTGAAGTTCGCATGAGCCCTCGATTTTGCCCTGATTCTTTCCTTCCAGTTCCAAGTGTGCTGGCATCGGCATGGCTTATACCTCCTGATTGTTATTCCTTGTCCAGTTTTCCTACCAGTGACAAGGTGAAGAATGCCCCCATATATTTGAAGTGGGGCCGTACCTTCATGCTGACCCTGTACCATCCAGGCTCTCCCTCCACGTCCTCCACTGTGATCTGGGCCTGGCGCAGGGGGCGTCTGCTTCTGACGCCGGGAGAGGGGTTGTCCATATCTGCAACGTACTGGCGTATCCAGTTGTTGAGCTCGCGTTCGAGATCCACGCGCTCCTTCCAGGAGCCGATGTTCTCCCTCTGTATCACCTTTATGTAGTGGGCAAGTCGGCTTATGATGAAGACATAGGGGAGCTGGGTGCCCAGTTTGTAGTTGAGTTCCGCCTCCTTGCCCTCCTTGCTGATCCCGAAGAACTTGGGCTTCTGGACAGAGTTGGCCGAGAAGAAACAGGCGTTGTCCGAGCCCTTTCTCATGGTGAGGGCGATGAAGCCCTCTTCTGCCAGCTCGAACTCCCTGCGTTCGGAGATGAGTACCTCTGTAGGGATCTTTGTCTGGATCTCGCCCATGGCCTCGTACTGGTGTAGCGGCAGGTCCTCCACTGCACCGCCACCCTTGGGGCCGATGATGTTGGCGCACCAGCGGTATTTTGCAAAGCTGTCTGTCAGCCTGGTGGCAAAGGCAAAGGCCGTGTTGCCCCAGAGATAGTGCTGGTGGCTCTTGGAGACATCCTCCTGGTAGTTGAACGCCTTTACAGGCTGGGTATCCGGCCCATAGGGCAGCCTGAGCAAGAATCTCGGCACTGTAAGTCCGACATACCGAGCGTCTTCCGACTCCCTGAAAGAGCGCCACTTGGTGTACTGAGGGCCTTCGAATATGGATTTGAGATCCTTGAGCTTGGGCAGCTCCGTGAAGTCCTCTATGCCGAACATGGATGGCCCGGCTGCAGCGATAAAGGGGGCGTGGGCCATTGCCGCCACGCTGGCCACATACTGCAGCAGTTTGATGTCCTGGGGGCCAGGGCCGAATTCATAGTTTCCTATGATGGCACCATAGGGCTGGCCGCCAAACTGGCCATATTCGTTGGTATAGACGATCTTGTAGAGGCCGCTTTTCGGCACCTCCGGGGCATCCTCGAAGTCGTCCAGGAGATCCTCCTTGCTCACATTCAGGAGCTCTATCTTGATGTTCTCCCGGAAGTCGGTCCTGTCCACCAGGAACTTGAGCGATCTCCATGCAGACTCCAGCTTCTGGAAGTCCGGATGGTGCATGATCTCATCCACCTGCCTGCTGAGCTTCTTGTCTATCTCGGCGATCATGTCGTCCACCACGGCCTGAGAGATCTTCGTGACCTCCTTGCCCGACTCCAGCAGCTGGGATATCAAGGCCTCCACTCCCCTCTTGGTGATGGAGTAGGCCTCGTCGGTGGGTTTTACCTTTGTGGCCTGAACTATCTCGTCCAAGAGGGAGGCCTGCTCCTGCACCTGCTCTGCTGCCTGTACCTCAGCCTGTTTTTCCTGCTGTTCAGCCATGATATTAACTCCCTCCTGTAATCGTTATTTCTCTATGCCCAGTTCCTTGAGCACCCTCTGGCGGGTGGCATCGTCCTTGATGAGTTCCTGGAGCTTCTTTCTGAAGTCCGGGATATTGCTCAGGGGCCCCTTCAGGGATGTGAGGGCCTCTCTGAGCTCCAGGAGCTTTTTGAGCTCAGGCACCTGTCTTGCCACCGATTCCGGGCCAAAATCCTTGAGAGATTCGAACTTGAGGCTGACCGCCATCTCCGCATCTTCCTCGTCAGACAGCCTGTTCGGCACAGTGATGTTGAGCGAGAGATTCTGGGCCTTGAGCACCTCGTTGAAGTTGTCCTTGTCCACGTTGATGGGCTCCCTGTCCTCCAGGGCCCGGTCATCTTCTTGAAGGGTGAAGTCTCCCATAACCAGGAGCTTGAGGGGAAGCTCCACCTCCTCCTGGGCATCTCCTGTGGCTGGTCTATAGACGATGTTCACTCGTTCCTTAGGGGCAACCGAAGCTTCTTTGGCCATATTGCGCCTCCTTTTTTATTTTTTATATCAAAAAGTTATTTCAAAGTAAAACCGAGTCAACCGTTGCTCTATCCGGTGACAGTTGCCGTTTTTTCGGTTTTTTTCCTCCTTCCACAGCCCGGTCCGGCAGGGTGCCGGCTACTCTCTTATGATCTCCAGGACAGATCTGGTATCCAGCCCGCTCATCCTCATGACGATCTCCCGCGCCCTCTTCTTCATCGCAGGATCCGCAGCCTTGCTTAGCCCCTGCCAGGCGGCCTGAAGTCCCTCAAAGGCCAGCTCGGGCTCCCACTGCTCCAAGCCGTGTTCATCTATCTCCCTTATGATCTCGTTTATGTGGGCATAGGCAAAGTGCTGTTTCTTTGCCTGTACCAGGAGTTTTACTATGAGAATGCGCCATCTGAAGCGATCCCGCATGGATGGGCTGGCCTTGAGCCCCTCCTGCAAGAGGGCCAGCGCATCTGATAGCTGTTTGGAGGCAGCAAGTGCCTGGGCCTTTGAAAAGGCCTGTGTAAATGGATCCTTCTCGACCGGTGCGGCAGCCGAGCCTTGAGCAGCAGCACTCGTCAATGATGCAAGCCAGGCCTTGGTCTCGTCGTCAGCCAAGGGTGTTCCGTCCGAGAATTTCAGTTCGGCAAGCTCGGGAACCATCCTCATGAGACAGGAGGTCTCGCCTTCTACTGCCTGGGCCGCCTTTTCGTACTCACTCCCCTGGGCCCTCAGGGCCGCCGCCGAATGTCTGTTTAGATCGAGCCACAAGGGGCGCTGGACGAGGTTTGCCTCACAGGCATTCACGAGTTTCTGCCACTCGCCAACATTGCTGAGATTGACCAGGGCCGTCTTTACCTGGTTGGGCGGAGGCGGGATCTTGGTGACACCTGAATCCGCAGGCGGCGGCTGCATCACAGATGTCCAGATTGCCTGTCTCAGCAGCCTGTAGCCCAAGGGGCTTGCAGGTTCATGCTCCCGGAGTATGGCAGCCATCTTTTTCATGAGGCCCTGAATGTTCGAGAGGGCCTTTTTGGCATCCTCCGGCCCCTCCAGCTCTCCGGAAGCTGGGGCAGCTGCTGCAGCCGTAGATGGGGCAGCAGCCGGGCCTTCCGGTCCCTTGCGCCCTTTCGTCTCCTCTTCCGCCGCCTTTGGCTCCTCTTTTTCTGTCTTTTCCACCTCGACGGATTGCTCGATGAGCCTCGATAGTGGCAGCGTGGAGGGATGGTCAGGCAGGTTCTCTTCAAGGAAACGGTCGATGTCGTCCAGGGCTTCAGTGAGCTCCGCAAGCTCTGTATCCTTGATCTTGAAGGGGCGTAGCCTCTCCACTTCGGCAGAGATCTTTTCTATCCACCACTCCAATATCCTGATCCTGCCCCGTTTCCTCTTCTTTGGCGGAAAGAGGGTGTCCCAGAAGTTTTTTATCAGGTCCCTCAGGATCTTGGTGCCGAGCAGCAGTCCCTCAGGGCCGCGGTTGCGTGTAAGGCCCACCGAGAGATAGGCGGCAACCAGCATGTCCTTCGAGCGCTCTGCCAGGATGGAGGAAGACAGATCCTCTATCTTCTTCCAGTCTATCGCTCCGGATGCAGTGGGGCTCGACAGCTTGTCTATCTCGTCTTGCAGTTCCTCGAACTCCGGTTCATACCGGATATCTTCGCCTGCAGGCTTGTCTTGGCTGATGGGTTCTGTGCCAAGCTTTTCGAGATCCTTCACGCCTGTATCCCCTTTTTTCCTGTTTTCCCCGAATCGAGCCCCTTGGCCTTCAGGAGGCTCTCTCCGCTCTGTCCTTCAGAAACAGCCTGTCGAAGTCCCTGGGGCCGATCCCGTCTCTGGCGATATGAAACAGCCCTTCATCCCGTCCTTTCGTGAGCAGGGCCTCTGGAGGGGGACTGCTTTTCAGAAAGAGCGCCCTTGGGGCCATGGTGCCGGAGATCTCCCTGGCTATCCCGCTGCATGCGGCCTCGAACTCTGGCTCGCCCCCGGCCGCTGTCGCCCCTTGGCCGAACAGTCTCTGGCTGTCGAGCCCCTCCTTCAGCCCCTCTACGGCTCTGGCCAGCTCCTGGCCGCTTCTATAAGAGCCGGCAGCAACCT
>Ga0256914_1003079_pt1 | contig 13390 bp, 9 predicted proteins | sample HulkmetaG_FD_191571 | JGI IMG/M metagenome (GOLD analysis project Ga0256914, IMG submission 191571) | Hydrothermal chimney microbial communities from Main Endeavour vent field at the Juan de Fuca Ridge, Pacific Ocean - Hulk | ecosystem: Environmental > Aquatic > Marine > Hydrothermal vents ... | reverse complement strand
AGGTTGACTCGTCTGCGCCGCTCCGCCCGAGGCTAAACCCTCGGGCTACGGGTGCAAAGCCCCACTGGGGCTCAGCCGTGCAGCCCGGAGGTTCAGCTCCGGGCGAAAAAACAGGCCGAAGCCAGGTACGTAAGCAGTTACCTTGAATGAGATGTTTTGATTTTCTCACGAATGACGTTCGATGGCAATCCCATTGGCGGCCTATCTGGTAGTCGCCAGAGTGCGGGGAGGATGATATACTATTTTTGTCAGCCTTTGCGTGCGATCGGGGTTGCGGTCCGGCGACGCTTGGGCTGCCGATTAGGATTTGTCGATTGTTTGTTTGTTCACCTGTCACATTTTTGCGATTCAGGCATCATGGACCGAACTGTTCCTTCCTCTGGCAATGAGGAAATCCAGCTTTATATTCGAACCTATTATTCTCTTTTGCGCAGCACCAGTCCTGTGCAGATCAAGGCGCTGATTGAGGCCCATAAGCGCATCAATTCGGCGCTGCATGTCAAGGCCAATGAGCCTGATCCAGATCTGGCTGCGTTGAATTATGCGATTCTGCGTCTGCCCGATGTGATTGATCATGTGCGGTTGGTGGTGATGGGGCAGTCGGAACGGATATTTCGCAAGCATGGTTATGCGGATCTGGCTTCTTGGCGACAGGTGACTGCGCCCGGGCGACGGCGACGCACTTTTTACGATGGGGATGAGACGTTGGCGGTGTTCATTGCCAGCAGGTCGGATATCGATGATCTTGTGCCTATGCTGGTGGCGTATCAGATCGAGCGCCGTAAGTTGTATGATTTGCTGGGGGATGCTGCGGGCGTGGCGTTTTTGGAGTCGTTGCAAGGGGAGGGCATGGTTGATCCGCAGTGGGCCTGCCAGCGTCTGGCGGAGGTGACGCACACTGAGGCGGAGGATTGGATGCGCATTTATAAGGTGTGGCGGGAGCGGTTGCCTCAGCGTCTGTTGACTATTGCTACGGAGAAGCAGGATATTGCTATTCGCGCTCTCTCTGGCTCGTTGGCGGATTACCGGCGGGCCACGCGGCGTTGGTGGGAGCATGTGGAGGAGGCGATTCCTGATGTCGATTTTTCGTCCCGGCCGGTGTATTTTGTTTCCAGCAATACGCATTCTCTGCCTAATTTGCTCAGCGGCTATCCCCTGATGCAGGAGGGGGTGATCGAGGCGTTCATTCAGGAGGAGGGTTCGGAGGGTTTGCGCCGGGAGTTCGAGGATATTCGGCGGCAGAATGTGCCCAGCAGTCAGGAGAATTTTCTTTATTATGCGTGGAAGAAGTATGAGCGGGCGCATCCCGAGGTGGTGGCTCATCGGTTGGCGCATGAGAAGCGCATGGGGGTTTTTCGGGCGCCCAGCGAGTATACGGCGTTCGATATCGAGGTGCAGGTGGCTTTGCTCAACCGTCTGCGCACCGATAAGATGGATCCGCGGTTGCAGTTGCCGGGCATCGAGCGGTTGCATTTGTCCGATGCGCTGATAATCAATATCGATTATCCTTTGGGCATGGGTGCGTATCAGGTGCTGAATGAGGTGGCCCGGAATATCGATGAGGTGAGGGGCGTTTTCATCATGGGCAAGGCGGCCACGCTTAACGGGCGCATTGGCGATGTGATGATTCCCAATGTGGTGCATGATGAACATTCCACCAATACTTATCTTTTTCGCAATTGTTTTTCGGCGGAGGATGTGCGGCCTTTCCTGGTGTATGGTGCGGTGTTGGATAATCAGAAGGCGATTACGGTGCCGGGCACGTTTTTGCAGAATCAGGAGTATATGGCAGTTTTTTATAAGGAGGGATATACTGATCTCGAGATGGAGGCGGGGCCTTATCTGAGTAGTGTTTATGAGATGACTCGCCCCAAGCGTCATCCCAATAATGAGATTGTCAATTTGTATGAGGCTGCTTTTCCGGTGGGGATTTTGCATTATGCTTCGGATACGCCGTTTAGCAAGGGGCAGAATTTGGGGGCGCAGAATCTCTCTTATTTTGGCATGGACCCGACTTACGCGACTATGATTGCGATTTTGCGGCGGTTGCTGGCGGCTGAATTGGGACGGTAGGCATTGGGGTTGAGGATGCAGCCTGAGATCAGCGTCGTCATCGTCAGTTGGAATGTGCGTGAGCATGTGTTGGCGTGTCTGCGAGCGCTGCCCGCGGCTTTGGAGGATATCACGAGTGAGGTGGTTGTGGTGGACAATGCTTCGGATGATGGGACGGAGGAGGCGGTGCGGGTGCGGTTTCCGAATGTGCGGTTGGTGGTGAATGATCGCAATCTGTTCTACACCGCGGCGGCGAATCGGGGGCTGGCGCTGGCCCGCGGACGCTACGCGCTGTTGCTGAATCCTGATGTGATTCCGCATCCGGGTAGCATCGCCCGGCTTGTCAGATACGCTGAAGCGCATCCGGAAGCCGGGCTGCTGGGGCCCCGCATTTTCGATGCCGCGGGCCGGGATGACTGGCGCACCGGGCGGCATTATCCCACGCCTTGGTCGGAGTTTTTGGACTGGTCGGGCCTGGGGCGTTGGTTTTCTTCGGTGCCTGGTTTGGTGAAAAATCGGCGTTTGACGTATGATAGGGGCAGCACTTCGGCTGTGCCTCTGCTTTCTGGGGCGTGTTTGCTTTTTCCCCCACAGTTGTCATCTCCCCTGCGCCAACTGAATCCCGATTATCCCATGTATGGCGAGGATATCGATCTCTGTCGCCGGGTGGATCGCGCTGGCTTCGAGAAAGTGTTGGTTGCGGCCGCTCGTGTGACGCATATCGGCGGCGCCAGCAGCCGTCAGCAGCCAGTGATCGCCGCGCTCATGGCGGTGCTGGCGATGAATCGGTACTTTCGGCAATGGGAGGGCCGGGACGCGGCAGGGCTGCATCGGGCGCTCATGGGCCTGACGGGCCTGATCAAGACCGTCTTCTTCTGCTCCGGAAGCCTCATTGACGCCCGCTGGCGGCGTGGCTGCGCTATCTATCGGGCTGTGTTGCAATGGGCCGTTCTGAACCGCGTTGGCCACGATGTCGTTGTTTAGCTATTTCTTAACGGGTGATGTAAAATAGGCATTTACATGCGCCCCCCCCCGAATCACATCTACGACTGTTATGATCAGATCCAATCCGCTGCCCCTGAATCTTCGCGCTTCGGTAATCATCCCAGCTTACAATGCAGAAGATGTTCTGCCACGGTGTTTACGGGCATTGGAGCATCAGACGATACCGCAGGATCAGTACGAAGTCATTGTCATCGATGATGGCAGCGCCGATCGAACGGCAGAGCTGGCGGAGGCGGGAGGCGCCCGGGTGCTGAGGGTGAATCATGTGGGGCCAGCTGCTGCGCGCAATGCGGGCGCCGAACTGGCCCGGTCCGACATCATCGTGTTCACCGACGCTGACTGTGAGCCTGCGCCTGATTTTCTGGAGCGCATTTTGGTTCCTTTCGACGCTCCGGTGGTCAGCGGCGCCCGGGGCGTTTATCGCACCCAGCAATCGTCGCTGGTCGCGCGCTTCGTGCAACTGGAATATGAGGAGCGTTACCAGCGCATCGTCCGGGTAGAGGCTGAGCAGGGAACGGTGGATGCTCTGGACACCTCCTATGCGGCCTATCGCCGGGACGTTTTTCTGGAGGCTGGCGGGTTCGACGCCCGATTTCTGCATGCCGCGGTGGAGGATCATGAGCTTTCGTTTCGTTTGGCGCATGAAGGGCATATTTTCCGCTTCGTGCCCGCGGCTGCGGTCTATCACTGGCACGTTGATAGCGTACGCCAATACGCCCGGCGCAAATTCCGCATCGGCTACTGGAAGGCTTTTCTGGCCAAGCAGCAACCTGATTACGCCCTGCACGATGCGCACACCACACAGAGTCTGAAGGTGCAAATACTCCTGGCTGCGCTTCTGCCTCTGGCGCTTCTGGCCTGGCCATTCTGGTCCGGCGCTGGCTGGGTTGTTTTGGCGATCGCTCTGGCGTTTCTCATCAGCTCGCTGCCTTTGCTGAAGCTCATCTTTCAGCGAGATAAGCAGGTGTTATTGATTGCCCTGCCCATGCTGCTGGTACGCGCTTACGCTTCGGGCCTGGGCTTCTTCTGGGGATTGGTTCACGGGCCTGCCAGTTCTCCAACGAAAACGCAGGTTTTGAATGCCGGCCCGTGATGGTCTCTTGATCTAATCGTCGTCAGAAGATGTTGAACGACTTGTCCTAATTCAAGGAGAAATTTGTCGCAATGGAAGTCAGACAATACTGGGATTTATTCCGAAAGTGGTTGTGGTTGCTGGTTCTGACTACGGTAATCGCAGGCGTTGTCGCGTTTTTTGTTAGCTCTCGCCAAACGCCCATTTATCGGGCCTCGACGCGCCTGCTGGTGAGTCAGAGCGTCAGCAACAGCGCTTCCATGCAATACGCCGATATTCTGGCGGCCGAGCGGCTTTCCAGCACCTACGCCCAGATGCTCACTGCCCGTCCCATGCTGGAAGCGGCCATTGCCAAAGCGGGCCTGGAAGGCGTGGTGGCGCCGGAAGAAATTGCGAATTCGATCTCAGTTCAGCCGGTGCGCGACACCCAGCTCATCGATCTTTCCGTCGAACATCCAGATCCGGCGGTGGCGGCGAAACTGGCTAACACCATCCCCGAGGTCTTCGTCGATTTCGCCAACGAGCAGCAAACAGCCCGATATCAGGAGCTGAAAGAATCGCTGCAACAGCAGCTACAGCAGTTGGGGAAGGAAATTCAGGAGACCGATGCGCGGCTTCAGGAACTGGGCGATGACGCCTCAGATCCAGAGATCAACGCCCGCCGCACCATCCTGGAGGATCGCCTGGCGCAATATCGCAGCACGTATGGCAATGTGCTGGCTCAGTTGGAAAATATCCGTCTGGCCGAAGCCAACGCATTGGACACCATTACCGTGGTGGAGCCAGCGACGCCGCCCGAGCGCCCTGTTCGTCCTCGGGTGCTGATGAACACATTGCTGGCCGCTATCGTCGGCGGCATGATCGGACTGGGCGCGGCCTTCCTCATCGAATATCTGGATGACACCATCAAATCGCCTGATGACATCGCCCGCATCTCCACCGTCAGCACTTTGGGCATCATTGCCAGGACCAAGGATATCGATGATGATAGGATTGTGGTGCTGGACGAACCCCGCTCACCGATTGCCGAGGCCTATCGCACGGTGCGCACCGCCATTCAGTTTGCCAGCATCGACAAGCCCATGCGCACGGTGCTGGTGACCAGCGCCGGACCTGGCGAGGGCAAAAGCACCACGGCTGCGAATCTGGCCGCGGTCATGGCTCAGACCGGGATGAAGGTGGTGCTCATCGATGCGGACCTGCGTAAACCCACTCAGCACAGACGCTGGGGGCTTCCCAACACGGTCGGGTTGACAGGGGCGCTATTGATGGATGAGCTTTCTGACAATCTGGATTATCTGCTCACCCCCACACAGGTCGATAACCTCTGGTTGCTGACGAGCGGCCAGCTGCCTCACAATCCCTCCGAACTTTTGGGCTCGCACAAATTGCAGCTGCTGATGGATCATTTGTTGCAAAAATACGACGTTCTGCTCTTCGATTCGCCGCCAGCGCTGGCCGTGACCGATCCGGTGGTGCTCGGACGCAATGTGGATGGCGTAATCGTGGTCGTCGATGCGGGCGCGACCCGGGAACCCGCCCTGGTGCATGTGCTGACGGAAATGGAAAAGGTCAACGCCAATGTCGTGGGCGTCGTGCTGAACCGTTATCGTCGGGGGCGCAGCTCAGGCTATTACTATTACTATTACGACCGCTATTATTCCCACGAAGATAGCTCTTCGTCCGACGGCGATGGCGGTTCGGGCCATACAAAGCATCGACGCGTTCATAAAGGATGGCTGGGCAGGCAGCTCGCCCGTCTGAGCCGTTAGCCTTGCTTTTTGCGGCACTGACTTTCCTCCTCCTCCTCCTCCTCCCTCCCCGGACACAGCTTCTTTTTGCGCCTTGCTGCATTCGATGGCGTCAGAAAGACTGGCCGTTTCTTGATCTTAGCAATCTCCCATGATGCAGCGTGTGCTTATCACTGGCGGAGCTGGTTTCATTGGCAGTCATCTGGCCGAAAAATTGCTGGATTCGGGCATGGAAGTGTCCGTTTTGGACGATCTGTCCACCGGCCGCTTTGCAAACATCCAGCATCTTGTGGGCCGTCCCGGCTTCTCCTTTGCCATCGACAGCATCACCAACGCCACAGTGCTGGATCGTCTGGCCAGCGAGAGTGACGCCATCGTGCATCTGGCCGCGGCGGTAGGCGTCAAACTGGTGGTGGAAAAGCCGGTTCACACCATCGAGACCAACATCATGGGCGCCGAAGCTGTGTTGAAGGCGGCCGCCCGCTATCGTTGCCGGGTGATCATGGCCTCCACCTCGGAGGTGTATGGCAAAGGCGTGCGCGTCCCCTTCAGCGAGGAGGATGATGTGGTCCTGGGACCGACCAGCCGCAATCGGTGGGCGTATGCCGCATCGAAAATGGTGGATGAGTTCCTGGCGTTGGCTTACTTCCAGAAGCACGATCTGCCCGTGGTGGTCGCGCGGCTTTTCAATACTGTAGGCCCGCGGCAGATCGGACGTTATGGCATGGTCGTGCCCCGATTTGTGCGTCAGGCCCTGGCATCCGAACCCATCACCGTCTATGGCGATGGGTCGCAGTCGCGCTGTTTCTGTGATGTCAGCGATACGGTGCGGGCGTTGGTCACCCTGCTGACGCATCCGCAGGCCGTGGGCCAGGTGTTCAACGTGGGCTCCACCGAAGAAGTGACCATCCTGGAACTGGCCCAACGGGTGAAATCTGTCACTGGCAGCGATTCCCCCATCTCCTTTGTTCCCTACGACGAAGCCTACGCCCCGGGCTTTGAGGATATGCAGCGCCGTGTGCCCGATACGACTCGCATCCGTTCTCTGACCGGATGGCAACCCCGACATGATCTCGATTCGATTTTGCGGCGGGTCACCCGGTGGTTGCAAGAGGGACGATAAGTTTCGCCAATATGGACGAGCTGGACGAGCATAGGACCATCGAACGGCCCCATCCTCCCTGGTATGTGGTTTACACCAAGCCGCAGAAGGAATTGCAGGTCGTTGGTTTGCTGGAGGAGAAGCATCTTCCGGTCTACCTGCCCGAGGTGTACCAGAAATTTCGGGGCAAGGTGCAGTTGCGACCCCTCTTTCCCCGCTATCTCTTCGTGCAGATGGATTTGAATCGAACAGAAGTAGGGGTCGTCAACTATACGCCCGGCGTTCTGAAAGTCGTCTCCAATGACGATAAGCCTCTGCCGCTTCGCGATGAGGTGATCGAAGCCATCCGCGAGGAGGTGGAACGGCTGAACGAGATGGGCGGATTGCCTGCCGAGCGATTTCGAGAGGGCGAGATTGTTCGTCTCCGCTCCGGCCCGCTGGCGGGCATGGAGGCGGTCTTTGTCAGGCATCTGGGGCCGGAGGAGCGCGCTGTGGTGCTGCTTCGGTTTCTGGGACAGGAAAATCAAGTGGAAATCGATTTGTCCGAGATCGAGCCCCAGCAACAACATCGACGCGGCACCCGCGGCCGCGGCCGCAAGATTCATTACAAGGATTAAGCTGATGAATTACAAAGAGATTTTATTGCAAAAGATCGACCGCAAAGAGGCTCAAATCGCGATTATCGGCCTGGGATATGTGGGCCTGCCCTTGGCGGTGGCCTTTGCCAAAAACGGCTTCTCCGTCACGGGCATCGACGTGGATGAAGCCAAGGTGGCGGCTGTCAACCGCGGCGAATCCTACATCAACGATATTTCGACCGCTGAGCTGACGCGCTGGACCACGGCGGGCCAGGATGGCGGGCGCATTGTCGCAACGACCGACTACGCGGCGTTGTCAGAGATGGATGCGGCCATCATCTGTGTGCCCACGCCCCTGAACAAAACCCGCGACCCAGACGTGCGTTTTCTCATCGCCGCGGGCAAATCCATCGCCCGCTATCTACATCCGGGCATGGTGATCGTGCTGGAATCCACCACCTATCCCGGCACCACCGAGGAACTGCTCTTGCCCATGCTGGAAAAGGGCGGCGATGGCGCCCAGCGCGGCAAGGTGGGCGAAGACTTCTTCCTGGCCTTCTCGCCCGAACGCATCGATCCCGGCCGCACCGATTGGACGGTGGAGACTACGCCCAAGGTCGTGGGAGGCATCACGCCCGATTGCCTGGATGTCGCGTCCGCGCTTTATGATCAGGCGGTGGCAAGCGTCGTGCCTGTTTCTTCGCCAGCGGCCGCCGAGATGACCAAACTGCTGGAAAACACCTTTCGGGCTGTGAACATCGCTCTGGTGAACGAAGTGGCGTTGATGTGCGACAAGTTGGGGCTGGATGTGTGGGAAGTCATCGACGCTGCGGCTACCAAGCCCTATGGATTCATGAAATTCACGCCCGGCCCGGGCGTCGGCGGGCACTGCATCCCCCTGGACCCACACTACCTTTCCTGGAAGTTGAAGACGCTGAATTACAACGCTCGTTTCATTCAGCTTGCCGGAGAGATCAACAGCGACATGCCTCGCTATTGGGTGGAAAAGGTGCAGGATGCGCTCAACGAAGCCGAGAAGCCTGTCAAAAACAGCCGGGTGCTGGTGCTGGGCGTGGCTTACAAGAAGGATATCGACGACATTCGCGAATCGCCCGCCTTGGATATCATCGCCCTGCTGAAGGCGAAGGGGGCCGATGTCCGCTATCACGATCCGCACGTTCCTGAATTTTCTTACGATGACTTCTCCCTCACCAGCGAACCCGACCTGGATGCGGCTCTGGCTGCAGCGGACTGTGTAATGATTGTAACGGATCATTCGGCGTATGATTGGCGGAAGGTGATAGAGCGGGTGCCGCTTTTGGTGGATACGCGTCATGTCTTGTAGAATATCTGTTTGGACTGAATAAATTTTTTCGGCTCTTTCGGATTTTAGCGGGGCTTGGCGCTGTCAAGCCGTCGGAACACGGATCCGGCTCAGGAGCGGGGCTCCCGGGGCGAATTCGCAATCCGCCCTGCCTGGCGTCCCTTGAAATCCTGTTGAGCCAATTTCTTTTTCAAAGGAGCGACCACAAAGCATGTCGGTAGTTAAGACAATGGACCAACCCAAACTCATCGCCCCTTATGGCGGGAAGCTGGTGGATTTGCTGGCTCCGGCTGAGGAACTGGATCATCTGAAGCGTTACGCCGGAAAGCTGCCATCCATCCAACTTTCCGAACGTTCCATCTGCGATCTGGAATTATTGGCGACAGGGGCTTTTTCTCCCCTGGATCGTTTTATGGGACAGCAGGATTATCAGCGCGTGTTGGATGAGATGCGTCTGAGCAATGGCGCCATCTTCCCCATCCCCATTACCCTGCCCGTCGAGCCGGGCCCGGATATCCGGCTGGGACAGGAGATAGCGCTGCGAGATCAGAAGAATAACATTTTGGCGCTGATGACCATCGAGGAAATCTACGATTGGGACATCAACGAGGTCTCGGAGAAGGTCTTCGGCACAACAGACCTGCGACATCCTCTGGTGGCGGAGATGCACCGTTGGGGCAAACGGAATATCTCCGGGCGGCTGCGCGTCTTGCAATTGCCTTTGCGCTACGATTTCAGAGAGCTGCGGATGACGCCCGCGCAAACCCGGGCGCATTTGGAAGAAGCTTCTGAGACCGGCAATGTCGTGGCCTTCCAAACGCGGAACCCCCTGCATCGCGTGCATGAGGAGCTGACCAAGCGCGCGGCGGCCTCCATCGATGGCACGCTGTTGCTGCATCCGGTGGTGGGCATGACGCGGCCGGGCGATGTCGATCATTACACTCGCGTTCGCACCTACAAAGTGCTGGCCGAGAGATATTACGAGGCGGGCAGCGTCGTGCTGAGCCTGCTGCCGCTGGCCATGCGCATGGCTGGCCCGCGCGAGGCTGTCTGGCACATGCTCATCCGCCGCAACTATGGCGCCAATCACTTCATCGTCGGTCGCGATCACGCCGGTCCGGGCAAAGACTCCAAAGGCAAGCCTTTCTACGGCCCCTATGACGCGCAAGAGATGGCCAACGCGTTCAGCGAGGAGCTGGGGGTTCGGGTCATTCCCTTCAAGATGCTGGTCTATCTGCCCGAAGAAGATCGCTACGAAGAGATCGACAAGGTGGATGAGAGCGTCCGCACCGCGTCGATTTCGGGGACGCAGGTGCGAGAGGAATATCTGAACAATGGCCGCCCCCTGCCCGAGTGGTTCACCCGCCCCGAGGTCGCCGAAATCCTGGCCGACAGCTATCCCGCCAAGCACAAGCAGGGGTTCACTGTGTGGTTTACCGGTCTGAGCGGCTCGGGCAAATCCACCACAGCCGAAATCCTCACCACGTTGCTACTGGAGCATGGCCGCCAGGTCACCCAGCTCGATGGCGACGTGGTGCGCACGCATCTTTCCAAAGGTTTGGGCTTCAGCAAGGAAGACCGGGACATCAATATCCGCCGCATTGGCTTTGTGGCTTCCGAGATCGTGCGGCATCGCGGGGTGACCGTGTGCGCCGCAGTCAGCCCCTACCGGGCCACCCGCAACGATGTGCGCAACATGGTTGGCTCCGATAATTTCATCGAGGTGTTCGTGGATACGCCCCTCGAGGTCTGCGAGGATCGAGACGTAAAGGGGCTGTACGCCAAGGCTCGCCGCGGCGAGATCAAAGGCTTCACAGGCATCGATGATCCTTATGAGCCGCCCAACAATCCCGAAATCACGCTGGACACCGTGCATCACACTGCTGAAGAAAACGCCCATCTCATCGTCGACTATCTGACAGAGCGCGGCTTTCTGAAACAATAAATCGGATAAGAGGGTTGAGAAATCCAACCTGCCTGCTCCTGGCCCGTCCTCAAACAACCCCCGCCAATTGCTGATTGCCGACCATCCCATGCGACTATTTTCATCCCTGTTCGATAAATCTCCCCAACAACCCCCGCCATCGCCGGTGATCATCGTCTCCGGCCTGCCCCGTTCCGGCACATCGATGATGATGAAGATGTTGGAAGCGGGCGGCATGGCGCTGATCATCGATGGCATCCGCGCCGCGGACGAAGACAACCCCAAGGGTTACTATGAATTCGAGCGGGTGAAACAGCTCGACAAAGGCGATGTTGCCTGGGTGGCCGACGCCCAGGGCAAGGCGGTGAAGGTGATCTCCGCTCTGCTGGAATATCTCCCGCCGGAGTATGAGTACAGCGTGCTATTTATGAACCGGAAGATGCCCGAGGTGTTGGCCTCACAGCGCAAGATGTTGGAACGCCGCGGGGAGAAATCGGATATCAGCGATGAGAAGTTGGCGGACCTGTTGCACAAGCATGTGCGGCAGGTAAAAGCGTGGCTGGTCCATCAGCCCAACTTCGAGATGTTGGACCTGGATTACAACGCCATGCTGGTCGATCCCGAACCATGGGCTGAGCAGATCAACGCCTTTCTGGGGGGAAGGTTGGATGTGCGGGCCATGGTCCAGGTTGTAGATCCGAATCTCTATCGCAATCGAACGGAAGGCGGCTGATCCCATCGAAAAATGAGACGTCTGCTCCATCACGCCATGTTGCTGCCGGCGCTGATCGGCATCACGATTCTGCTGGCGCTCATCCTGCTGGGCCCCACCCTGCTCGCCCGCGCTCAGGTCAATCGCTTTAGCGTGAATCTGGTGCGCATGTGGACGCGTGAAACCCTCATTCCCACCGACGAAGCCTGTCCTCCCATCGCCGACGCATCTGTATTATCGGAGATGCAGGCCAGACTGAATCGGGCTGAAGACGCGGACGTCCACGCGGCTTTGCATCGGGGCCAGATGGCTTGTCTGGACGGCGATGTGGACAGGGCGGGCGATATCTGGCAGTCGGGGCTGGATGCGATGTACGTGACTGATCCGATATTATTGCTGGACGCCGCCATCGCCCGATTCACGCGGGGCGAAGTCTTGGAGACGTCGGCGCGCGAGCAGATCGGCGGGTATGCGTCCCGACAGAGCCGGACCTGGGAGAAAGATGATCTGAAAACAGCCATCCGTTGGCAGGAAATGGCCATTGCTTACGATCCCGCCATCGGCAACGGGCGCAAACTGGCCGGATTGTACAAGAAGGCTGGTCGCAATGAGGACGCAAAGGCGGTCTGGACGAAATTGCAAAACATCTATGCCGAAGGGGACGAGCGGTACTGGTTGGCCCGGGCTCAGATGTTGGAGGGGCGGAAGGATTTTGCTGGCGCCATGGCCGCGTATCTGAAAGCCGCTGACCTGGCGCAGAAACCCGGTGACGTCTATCGCGATTATCTGAGTGCAGGACGTGACGGACGCCGGGCGAAAGCCTATGACGAGGCTATTGCCGCTTACGAGCAGGCCATCACCCTGGAGCCTGAGAATATCAAAGCGTACCTGGGGCTGAACGAGGTGCTTCGGACGCAAAAACGCTACGACGAGGCGCGGCAGTGGCTCGAGCAGGTGAAGGCACTCTTCCCCGATGATCATCGCCCCGATTACCAATTGGGGCTGATAGCCCGGATGCAGAAACGTTACGACGAAGCGCTGACTTATTTCGACCACTCTCTGGCGCTGAAGCCTGACAACCCCTACGTAATCTATGACAAAGCGTTGGCGTTGGATGGGATGCAGCGTCGCAGCGATGCCATCGAAGTCCTGCGTCAGGCCATCGAGCATCATAGCAATCCTCCCCAGCGCTGGGAGGATCTGCTGGCCAAATGGCGGCGCTACGCGGATTACGCCCAGGACCCGGATCGCTGGTGGGAGAAAGGTCAGGCGGCGGAGAAGGAAAGAGACTGGGCTCAGGCCGCGGCAATCTACGCGGAGGGGGCGGCCCGGGCGCAACCGCCGGACGATTATCGGCTGCTGGCGCGGGAGGCGCTGATGCACCGCTATCTCAAGGAGTGGGACCAGGCTGCGGCTATTTATGAGGATCTGGCGCGTCGCTATCCTGACAGACTCGGCGCATATCTGGGGCGAGGCGATGTGGCGCGGATCCAGGGGAAGTATGAGGAGGCGCGGCGGTGGTTCGAGCAGGCGCAGGAGCGCTTCCCCGACGACTACCGACCTCCTTACTATCTGGGTTTGGTGGCCCGGGCGCAGGGGGAAAATGAGGAAGCTGTGTCCCACTTCGACCGCTCTCTGGCGCTGAAGCCAAACATTGCAGGCACCCTTTATGATAAAGCGTTGGCGTTGGATAGGATGCAGCGTCGCAGCGATGCCATCGAAGTCCTGCGTCAGGCCATCGAGCATCATAGCAATCCTCCCCAGAGCTGGGAGGATCTGCTGGCCAAATGGCGGCGCTACGCGGATTACGCCCAGGACCCGGATCGCTGGTGGGAGAAAGGTCAGGCGGCGGAGAAGGAAAGAGACTGGG
>Ga0256914_1003078_pt1 | contig 13392 bp, 14 predicted proteins | sample HulkmetaG_FD_191571 | JGI IMG/M metagenome (GOLD analysis project Ga0256914, IMG submission 191571) | Hydrothermal chimney microbial communities from Main Endeavour vent field at the Juan de Fuca Ridge, Pacific Ocean - Hulk | ecosystem: Environmental > Aquatic > Marine > Hydrothermal vents ... | reverse complement strand
ATACATCAGCAATAATTGGAAGACCTCCTGAATCCTCCCAGGTATTGAAGAAAATCGGAGCTATAACTCCTCCTATAACAACTCCACCTCTTCTTTTATTCGGAACATAAGGTATGTCTTCGCCAATCCACCACATAAGCGAATTTGTAGCAGATTTTCTTGAAGAACCTGTTCCAACAACATCACCAACAAATGCAACAGGGTGTCCCTTTTCTTTAAGCTTCTGGATAGTTTCTATAGCATCTGGCATTTTAGCCTGCAGCATTGAAAGTGCGTGTAATGGGATATCGCTTCTCGTTGACGCTTCCCTTGCAGGAGAAAGGTCGTCGGTGTTAGTCTCTCCCGGAACTTTAAAAACTGTTACGGTAATTTTTTCGGGAAGCGGTTCTTTTGATGTAAACCACTCAGCGTTTGCCCAGCTTTCAAGAACTTCCTGAGCATATTTATTTCCTGATTTTGCAAGTTCAACAACATCGTTAAAGTAGTCATAAACCAGAAGTATATTCTTTAAAGCTTTAGCAGCTTCCTTAGCTATTTCTTCATCTTTATGAGAAAGTGCGTTCACAAGAGGTTCAACATTGTATCCGCCAAGCATAGTTCCAAGTATCTGAACAGCATGAACAGGGGTTATTGCCGGAGAAGATTTATTTCCTTCAATTATATCGGCAAGAAATTTAGCCTTTACAAATGCAGCGTCATCAACTCCCGGTGGAATTCTGTTTAGAAATAAATCCATTAAATATTCTTCTTCAACAATTGGAACCTGCTGAAGAAGATTTATCAATTCTTCTACCTGTTTGGCATTTAAAGGAAGTGGAGGAATTCCAAGTTTTGCCCTTTCTTCTACATGTTTCCTGTATTCTTCTAAAAAGCTCATTTCACACCTCTCCTAAGAAGTTTTTCTTTAGACAGATAATTATATAATCCTTCCTAAATAAAAATCAAACACTGTTTTATAAATAAAAAAATTATTGATTTTCTCCTTTTGGGGACATGCCACCAAGTTTTCGGCTTCTCTCAATAGCCTGCTGAGACAGATATCTGTCGCCAAATTTCTCTATATTTTCAAGTTCTGTCTGGAAAACGTCAAAATGTCTTTCTTCATCGGCTATAACAGACTCAAACAACTGTTTTGTTCCAGCATCCCTGCTCTGGGAAGCTTCAAGAGCAAAATCGTTGTACATATTAACAGCATCCTCTTCACTTTTCATTGCAAATTGGAGCATCTGGTCTGGCTCTCTAATATGCTCTACTTTATGAGCAGGCACCATCTCTATCTCCCCGCCTAAAAAGAGTATTCTCTCAGCAAACTTTTCTGTATGAAGCATTTCATCAATAGCGATTTTTTTAAATATACTCGCAAGCAAATCATATCCAAGGTCATCAAGTACAAAATGAAAATACATATACTGATGAATGGCCGACAGTTCCTCTGCTATTGCCTTGTTTAGTAGCTCTATACTTTTAGTTCTATCCATTACTCTAACCTCCAGTTTAATTACTTTAACTTTATATAAAACAATACCACTTATTTTTTATATATGATAATAATTATAATTTTTATTAGTTTTGTGGTTGTACCATTTCTTTTGAATATCATGGAGGCATGAGATTATGAAAACATAAAATTTTATCTTTACTTTTATTCTAACAATGTTTTTTTACAATATTTCAAGCGCACACTGCGAAATCCCTTGTGGAATTTACGGAGATAACGCAAGATTTAAACTACTGAGGGAACATATCCACACAATGGAAAAATCAATCAAAATGATTAAAACTTTATCTAACAAAAAAGACCCTGAATCAAAAAACCAACTGGTCAGATGGGTCAGGAACAAAGAGAAACACGCCAAGGAATTTCAGCAAATAATCTGGCAGTATTTTTTAACCCAGAGAATTAAACCGGTTAACTCTGAAGATAAAAAGCTATATAGCAAATATCTCAATAAATTAGAAGTTTTACACAAATTATCATTTTATTCTATGAAAGTAAAACAAAGTTTAAAAGAGGATAATATAAACAAACTTAAAAAGCTTCTTGACAGATTTGAAAAAATGTATATGAATCACAATCATTGAAACATACACACTTGTAAGATTATTCATAATCTTGTATATTTGTACTCTTAGTTCAGGATAAAAACTCCTTTTTCCCATTTTAAATTTCATCATATTTTTAATTTTGTTGTATAGTTATTTTCTTTAGTTTTACGTTTAATTATATTTTATACAAGACCTAATTTTTGAGGATATAAATGAGAGGATATATATTCCCCTGTAGCAATGAAACAATGGCTGAGTGCTTAATAAAAAATTTATTTGGAACTACAATAGATCAATTTAATAAATTTAAAAATTTGAAAGATGATGATTATATTTTTTTATACAACTATTCTGAACAATATTTATATGGAATTTGGAAAGCTTTAACTTCAATTGGCACGTATGATCCGAACGCATGGAATGGAAGATTTCATTGTCAAGTTAAAGTCAAACTTTTTACAAAAGAATACATTAGGATCCCAAAAGCAAAAATTATTCAGACGACGGGAATAGATCCTTCTAAAAATTTAGTTTTAAATGATATTCAATTACATAAATTATTAGACTATTTTTCCTCAAATTTTTCAAATACCAAAAAAAACATAGAAAATTTAATTGATAAAATAGATGATTACCGTACATTATACCCTCCAAACATAATTTGCATAGATGGACATAGAGTAAGGTCAAAAGCTGAAAAGATAATTGATGATTGGTTGTTTCAAAATAACGTAAAACATATATATGAACCAATTATAACTCAGATACCAGAAAGACTTATCCCCGACTGGTTTGTAGAAAATCCCTACAATAAAAAATCATGTTATATTGAATTTTGGGGTTTAGAAGACTTTAAACAATATAAAAAAACTATGGAAAGAAAATTGAAAATTTATATTAAATATAATTTACCCTTAATTGAGATAAGGGACGAACATATTAAAAATATAGATTACTATTTATCAAAAATGCTAAGGAAATTTGAGATAATTTGAAATCAAAATCTTTGTAAGAAGAGGGGAGACAAAGCCCCTCATTACCTATGTTGTTGAGCCTTCCTCATCAAGATAAAGTTCTCTAAATACTTCGTCCTTTATCTGAATGTTTTCACCTTTAAAGCCCGGCATTGCCTCTATTCTGTACCATGCAGACCTATACCAGATATCAGAAGGTCCCTTGTTTACAGGTGCCACCTTCTGAGCTCTTGTTTCTTCGTGATATTCCCAGTTCATGTATGCGTTAAAGTCCTGAATAATATCAGTAATAACCATCCCGTAATCATTGATAAGAGCTTTCTGGAACTTCTGCCATCTATTTAGAGAAGAATCTCTAAGAGTAAGTCCAAAGTACCCGGCAGAACCCTCTCCTTTAAGAGATGCGATGCCTCTTGCAATAAATGCTTTAAATGCTTTTACAGTTTCAGGTGGGTCTGTGATAAACACATCAAAAGCTCCTATCCATTCTTCAGGAAACGGATTTCTAAGGTCAAACCTTATAGCTTCCGCGTTATTAATTCCAAGCTCTTTAAATATTCTGTTGTCAAAATCAATTGCTCTTTCATCAATATCAAGTATTAAAACTCTTCTTGGAAGACCAGTTAATGCAACCGCCAGACCTGTAAGGTCATCTTCAGCTCCCATAACAAGGATATCTCTGTTTCTAAGGTCTTCTCTTGAGTCAAGGAATAAAACCCTTGAGATTGTTGTTTCTGGCGTAACAGAACCCTGATCATATTCTTGAATTGCCTTTGGTCTGTCTTTAGCAAGCTCTACAAATGTCCTGTACCATTCTTTATTGGCATAAAATGGAATTCCTCTCCCTTCACATGCGTGACAGGTATAATCTACATATGATGGTATATTATTTTCTTTAACAAAATTTAAACCTTTTTCTGTAAGTAAAACCTCATCATTTTCAACTTTAACAAGACCTTCAGAAATAAGCCCTTTTACAATTTCAGATGCAGCTGGTACTGGAAGGTCTGAATAATCCACCACTTTCCAAAAATCTGAAGTAACCTGCAGAGCAGCAAGAATCCTCTCTACATTTCTTGGTATTAAACGGATATTAGTTTTCTCTGTTGCTTCAACAGCAATCTTTTTCAAGACTTCTGCCAATTGTTTACCTCCTTATCAAGATTTTTTTAAAATATCCTGAACAAACCTGGGAAGTGCAAAAAGACAAGCATATATGCTATCACAAAAATACTTTGTATTCAATTCCTTAACCCTTTTCCTATTCCTATCTGTATCTTTTATATCAATAAAGTCAGAAGCTATCGTAAAACTCCACATACCTGAAGGATATGTTGGTACGTAAGCAAGATAAACACCAACATGTCTGAAAACCTTTCTTATCTGAGAGTATGCGCCTGTAAAGTATTTCTCCTGCAGTATTGGAGATTCTGTCTGAGCAACCATTATACCATCATGTCTCAGGGACTGTTTAACCTTTTTATAAAATGATTCTTTGAATAAAACCTCAGAAGCACCGACAGGGTCGGAAGAATCCATGATTATTACATCGTAAAAATTCTTTCTTTCCTCTAAGAACTCATTTCCATCCTCAATGAATATTTTTACCTTAGGATCCCTCAATTTTGAAGATATTGAAGGTAAATATTTCTCTGATACCAGTATAACTTCCTCATCTATCTCACAAAGGTGAACTTCATTTACAGATTTATGTTTAAGGATTTCCCTTACTGTTCCTCCATCTCCACCACCAATAACAAGAACTCTTTCAGGCTTTGGATGAATAACAAGTGCCGGATGGGAAAGCATTTCATGGTATATAAACTCGTCTCTCTCAGTTGTCTGAACAAGACCATCTAAAATAAGCATTTTCCCAAATTCAGGCGTTTCAAGTACAAGTATTTCCTGATATTTTGATTTAATTCTTTTTACCTGATGAGCTTTAACAGTCAGTCCCACATTTTCTGTCCAGTGTTCTGTAAACCAGATCAATTTTAACCTCCTATGGTCTTACTATCACGCAAATATTTCCTTCGGGAATATATCTTTTCCATGTCTCTAAAATATCTGTTTTTGTCACTTTATTTATATAATCTGGATATCTCTGATCCATCTCATAACCCAAACCTATCGTTTCAAACCATCCTAAATACCAGGACTGTTTTGCCCTTGTTTGATGTTCAAGAAGAAAGTTTCCGATTATCTTCTCTTTAGCCGTTTTCAGCTCCTCATCGGAAATACTCTCTCCCAAGCTGTTTAAAACATCCCTTATGCCTTTTAAAGACTCTTCTGTTTTTTCAGGTGCAGTTCCTATATAAGCTATAAGTCTTCCCATATTTATTCTTGTTGGAAAGAAAGATCCTACAGCATAAGCAAGACCTTTTTTTTCTCTTAGTTCCTGAAATAGCCTCGATGTAAAACCACTTCCAGCTATTCCATTAAGAACTTTCATGCTAAAGTAATATCTGTCTGTAGCCTGAGGAGCATTATAGGCTACAAGTATAGTTGTTTGAGCTCCTTCCCTTTTTAGTATTTTACATCTCTCGCCTGTTATATAATAGCTGTAAATCGGGAACTGATAGTTCTCTTTTCTATCTATTTTTTCAAAAATGCTTTTTATATCAGGCTCAACCATACTGTAAGAAATATCACCAACAAATGAAACAACCCATCTGCTTCCATTTAAAAGTTCATTCCATCTCCTTTCAAGATCATTCTTTGTAATCCTCTGGATATCTTTTATCTCACCAAGAGGAGAATGCTGATACGGTGTGCCTTTATAAATCTGCTTTCTAAGTTCATCAAAACCGTAGGAAAAACCTTCTTCTTTTTTTGCTTTAATCTGGGCAATAACATTACTTTTCTCTATTTTAAGTTTATCCTCGGGAAATATGGGATTAAATATAATATCTTCCAGAATTTTCAGGCTCTCTTTAAGATCGTCAGTTCTCATTGCAAAATCTATTGTTGAAAATTCTTCACCTACTGACGTTGATATGTATCCTCCACTGTCCTCAAACACTTTATTTATCTCATATGATGAGTAATTTTTTGTTCCTTTTATGAGCATTCTAAAAGTAAGATTTGTTAGACCTTTTTTCCCTTCTGGATCTTCAAAACTACCTCCTTTTATAAATATCGTTCCTGCTATTATTCCCTCACCTTTAGTTTCTTTAAAAAGCACCGTTACGCCATTTGAAAGAATATTTTTTATCACAGTTTCACCTCCATAGGCAGGAAAAATAGTAAGAAAGACCAGTATAAATACAATGCTTTTTTTCATAGCAAACCTGAAAAGTTTTTTAATCATTATAACAAATTAAGATTTTCTGATTCTAAAAGTATCTTTTTAAAGTAAAAGAAAAACTGTTGTAGGATAATGAGACATTAAGAGTAGAATTATCAAAAAGGTACTTTCCTATTAAATTTTTAACAACATACACAGAACCAAGCCCAATAATTCCACCAGCAACTGTATCGGAAAGATAATGTTTATTCTTATAAATTCTACTTAAACCAACCATTATAGGAATTGAATAAAAAATATAATAATATCTGTTGTAATACTCTGAATAACTTCCAAAAATAGAAAATGAGTATCCAGTATGACCTGAAGGAAATGAATCATTATCTGAATAATCAGGCCTTTTCCTTGAGATCAAAGCTTTTGAAGAGAAAATAACAGTTACGGTCAGAAGTGAGGAAGTCAAACCCAACAGGGACGATTCTTTTAACTCTTTATTGCCATAATAATGTCCAACAACGTATCCTGTTACAGGAACGGCTATAATATACTTATCCCCAAACTGATTAAAAAATGAAAATAAATCATCAAGACTTTCCGATCTGTTTTTCTGAACAAAATTTTTTACGCTGCTGTCAAGCATAAAGGACGTTCCAAGTAACAGCATTGAGAGTATAACAGGTTTTTCATACTTTCTTTCTTCATAATTCTGTGCAAAAATTTCTGTTGAAAAAATGATAAATATAAATAATATTAGTCTGTATTTAATCATTATTCACCCTAAAAATGAAATTTAAAGTTATGATAATATAAAAATAAAATTAATCAAAAGAGGTTGCAGATGTTTGAGTTATTAACTGAAAGATTTAGCCCAATAATAGAAAAATTAAAAAGGGTTAAAAGATTAGACGAGAAAACTGTAGAAGAAGCACTTAAAGATATAAGAAGAGCATTAATCGAGGCTGATGTAAATATTGAGGTTACAAAGCATTTCCTTGATGATATTAGACAGAAGCTCGTCGGTCAGGAATTAATCAAAGGTCTCAACGCAGGTGAAACTGTAATAAAGTTAATATATGATGAAGTTTTAAGCATATTAGGAGAAGAATCTCCTTTAAACAAGTCAGAAAAACCCCCAACTGTAATAATGCTTGTCGGTCTTCAGGGAACAGGAAAAACAACTACAGCTGGTAAACTTGCTAAATGGCTTAAATCAAAGGGATATAAAGTAGGCCTCGTATCCACAGACGTAAGAAGACCAGCAGCTGGAAAACAGCTATGCACTCTTGCTAAAACAATTGATGTGCCGTGTTTTATAGATGAAAAAGAGAAAGATGCTGTTAAATTGACCGAAAAGGTTATACAGAAAGCCAAAGAAGCTGGACTTTCACACATAATACTTGATACAGCAGGACGTCTTCATATAGATCAGGAACTTATGGATGAGCTTGTTCTTATAAAAGAAAAAGTCAATCCTTCAGAAATCCTTTATGTTGCAGACTCTATGCAGGGTCAGGACGCTATAAGCACAGCGGAGGAATTTCACAAAAGAATTGGTTTAACAGGTGTTATCCTTACAAAACTTGATGGTGACGCTAAAGGAGGAATAGCTCTTTCTGTAAGAAAAGTGATAGGCGTTCCTATAAAATTCATAGGTATTGGAGAAAAGATAGAAGATTTTCAACAGTTTCATCCTGACAGAATAGCACAGAGAATTCTTGGGCTTGGTGATATTCAAACTCTACTTGAAAAGATGCAGACAGCAATAGACGAAAAAAAAGCAGAAGAGATGGCTAAAAGAGTAATGAATGCTGAGTTCACACTTGATGATCTCAAACAGCAACTCCAGATGATAAGAAATTTAGGACCTCTTGAAAATGTTCTTAAGATGATACCAGGACTCGGCAGTAAGATAAAAGATTTAAAAGTTGATGAAAAACAGTTTATTAGGATTGAAGCTATAATAAACTCAATGACTCCCGAAGAAAGAGCAAACCCTCATATTATAAATGGAAGTAGAAAAAGAAGAATTGCAAGGGGAAGTGGAACTACAATAATGGACGTTAATAAAGTTCTTAAACAATATAAAGAGATGAAAAAGATGATGAAAAAAATGAAAAAATCTGGTAAAATGAAACTTCCTTTTAATATGCCTAATTTACCATTTTAAAAACAGGAGGTAGTGGAAACTTGGTAAGAATTAGACTTTCGCGTGCTGGAAGAAAAAAACATCCAGTTTACAGAATGGTTGTGATGGACAGCAGAGCTCCACGGGAATCAAAGTATATTGATTATATAGGAACTTATGATCCTATACTAAAAACAGGAAATATAAATGTTGAAAAAGCAAAAGAATGGATATCAAAAGGTGCACAGCCGACAGAAAGAGTATTAAAAATTCTGAAACAATTTGGATACGAAGAACAAAAGGCATAGTCCTGAAGCTGAAAAAACTAACGGAGGGAAGTTAGATGAGTAAACTTCAAGAATTGGTTGATTTTGTTGCAAAATCTCTCGTTGATCATCCAGACAAGGTGGAAGTAAAAGAGATTGAAGGAGAAAAAACCACTGTTATAGAGCTAAAGGTCGCTCCTGAAGATCTTGGAAAAGTTATTGGAAGACAGGGAAGAACTGCAAGAGCTATCAGAACCCTTTTGGCAGCTGTAGCGAGAAAACAAAATAAGAGAGCTGTTCTTGAAATATTAGAATAAATAAATGGGGCTTTAAGCCCCCTTATATACATTCATTTATATAATCAGCATCCTTTATATAAATACTCAACTCCCTTTCGTTATAATTCTTAAAAGAAAAATCAATAACTATCTCTGGAATATCCAAATCCTCAAAACACCTATCAGGCCATTCTACTATAACCAGACCTTTTCCTAATATATCCGAGATATCAAAACTCTTCACCCTATAAAGATCAATATGATAAATCTTGAACTTCTCAGTTTCGTACTCATTCATAACTGAAAATGTTGGCGAATTTACATACTCGCCTGCTTCAGGATCTATAGAAGATACGAGATACCTTGTAAAAGTGGTTTTTCCAGAACCAAGTTCTCCCCTGAGAAGTATAAGCTCATCCCCTTTTAAACATTTAGAAAGATTTCTGGCAAAAGCCTCAAGATCACTAAGATTTTTTATTAATATTTTTTTATACAGATTCATAGTATCATTTTAACAAAAATCCCCCCTTAAGGGGGAAAGCTTAGGAGAGAAAAGAATAATCAGTCGGCTTTAGGCTTTGGAGTGTCCTTGCTTGAGGGAGGTAGTACAGGGACAGTCCTTGCAGACTCTGGAATTTCACCTGTAAGACTATCAAGGAAGGAGACGATTTTCTCTATTTCTTCATATGTTAATTTTATACCCAACTGTGTTTCAGCCATTATCCTAACAGCTTCCTCTATATCCCATACTGAACCATCATGAAAATAAGGATATGTCTGCGTAATATTTCTAAGAGAAGGAACCTTAAATACAAATTTATCTTCCTCTTTATTTGTTACTTTGAATCTTCCAAGATCAGCGGTTGCATACGGTTTAACTACACCAAACTTGGCAAACATACCTCCTCCTACAGCAACACCATTGTGACAGCTTGCACATCCTTTATCTATAAAAAGTTTTAAACCTTCTTTTTCTTTTTTAGTCAATGCATTGGTATCTCCTTTTAAAAATCTATCAAATCTTGATGGAGTTACAAGCGTTCTTTCAAAGGCAGCGATAGCTTTTGCCACGTTGTCATACGTTAAAGGATCAGGATCGTTTTTAAAAACCTTTTTAAATTCTTCAACATAACCAGGTATAGTTTTGAGCTTTAAAACAACAAAATCAGGGTTAGGCATTGCCATCTCAACATGGGCAAGTATAGGACCTTTTGCCTGATCTTCAAGCGTTTTAGCCCTTCCATCCCAGAATTGAGCTATATGAAAACCTGCATTTAAAACAGTAGGAGAATTTCTACCCCCAGTTAAAAATCTGTGTCCAAGAGCTGTTTCAACACCATCGACACCAAATGTGGCAAGGTTGTGACATGTATTACAACTTATAACACCGCTAAGTGACAGTCTTGGATCGTAATACAATTTCTTACCAAGTTCTACCTTTTCTGGGGTTGTTGGATTCGTTTTAGGTGCAGGAATCTCAGCTGGCAGTGGTTTGAAAAGTTCTCTTGCTTTTTCAAGCAGTGCTGTATCTGAAGCAAATACTGTTGACGACAACACAGCAACAGCACTAAACATTAATGATACTTTTTTGAACATTTTTTTCCTCCTTAGTTATTATTTTTATTGATAACTATTACTAATAATATAACAGTAGAAAATCCCCCAGTCAAATGATTTAAATCAGATTTATTCCTGATCTTCTAACTCGAACTCTATTTCTCTTTTAGGAATTACTGTTGTTATTGCATGTTTATATACTAAAACCTGTCTTGGTCCTTCTTTTAAAAGAATAGTGAAAGGATCAAAATACCTTATTTTCCCTTCAAGTTTTACGCCATTTACTAAATAAACATTAACTCTTACTTTCTCCTTTCTTATTGCATTTAAAAACTGCTCCTGCAACCTTCCCTTCTTCTTAGCCATCTAAAGCTATCCCTCCTCTAATGTTGTGCTACCGTGTAGAGCCTATCTGCAAGTTTAACAATCTCTATATAGTTTTTCAACGCTACCTTCCATCTTGATGGGATACTTTCCTCGGAATTATAGGCACCAGCTAAAGCTCCTGCGATAAGTCCTATAGAGTCCGTATCTCCACCATAGTTTCCATAAGAGTTTACAGCATGTATTATAACATTCTCAGTATTTCCCGGAGTTTTGAGAAATATGAACAGAGCCTGTGAAAGTGCTTCAAGGGCGTAAGACCCATTACCAAGTTCATTAACAGCATCTTCATAAGAAGCATCTTTCCTTATAAGAGTTTCAACCCTATCAAGATAAAATCTTGTTTCATCTTTTTGAACAAATGTTTTTAATAACTTTATAAAGTAATGATACTCATCCTCAAGATAAAACTTACCCTGAAGCAGTTCACCGATAGCTACCGCCAATACCGATGCAGTGTCAATAACTATTTCATTCCTGTGTGTAAGCATAACTACAGCTTTTGTTCCTTCAACAGCTAAAACAGGATTTGTATAATGATACATACCAAGAGGAATTGCTGGTAATGCTCCCTCTATTGAACTTCCTCCTCTCTCTATTTCCCTACCATTCTTAAGTGCATCAACAGCAAGTAAAAAATAAGGATCAACGTAGCTGTGTAGTTCTTCCTTTTCTTCCCAGATTATATATCTTTCAATAATATCCTTAATATCAAGCATTTTTTTATCAGAGAGAGATTCGGCAATTATTTTAACTATTTCAAACTCACTTGATGTTTCACCAGCCTTAAGATAAGAGGCTGGAGATGCTGGATGTGGCTCGCATATATTTGTTATTTTATCCCCGTAGTGTAATATAACCTCATCAAAAGGGATCTCCTCAACACACATTCCCATTGAATCACCAACAGCAGCACCTACAAGTGCTCCTCTAAATCTATTTTTCAATTAAAATTTTCCTCCACTGTAATATAAGATTAAATATAGAAATCCATAAAATCCTTGTCACAAATCAATCTTTTTCTGGTCGTAATGTAGGAAAGAGAATAACTTCCCTTATTGATGGACTATCGGTAAGCATCATAACAAGCCTATCTATACCTATACCTTCTCCTCCTGTTGGTGGAAGTCCGTATTCAAGAGCTGTGAGAAAGTTCTCATCTACATCCATAGCCTCTTCATCACCTGCCGCCTTTTCCTTTAATTGCTGTAAAAATCTTTCCCTCTGATCTTCAGGATCATTAAGCTCTGTATAGGCGTTAGCTATCTCTTGTTTATTTACAATAAGTTCAAATCTCTCAACAAGATCCGGATCTTCTCTATGTGTTTTTGCCAACGGAGACAGTATCTTTGGAAAATCTATAACAAATGTAGGCTGAACAAGATCTTCCTCTATAAAATATTCAAAAAGCTTATCAAGTATTTTAAGATGTGTTAATGTATCAGCTTTTGGAATTCCTACTTCTTTTGCAAAAGCTCTCGCTTTTTCTTCATTTAAGAAAAATTCTTTATCTTTTCCTGTTTTTTCTTTCAAAGCGTCAAAAAATCTTAATCTCCTAAAAGGTTTAGAAAAATCAAGTTCCTGACCGTCCCAGACTATTTTTAACTTACCTACAGTGTCCAGAAGTATCTTTCTCATAAGCTTTTCAGTTAGCTCCATAAGATCATTATAATCCATATAGGCGGCATAAAACTCAACCATTGTAAACTCAGGATTATGCGTTGTATCTATTCCCTCGTTTCTGAAATTTCTCCCAAGCTCGTAAACCCTATTAAAACCACCAACAATCAGCATCTTAAGATAAAGCTCAGGTGCAATTCTGAGATACATATCTATATCCAGGGCGTTATGATGAGTGATAAAAGGTTTTGCCATTGCACCTGAAGCAACAGATTGAAGTATAGGTGTCTCTACTTCTATAAAGCCTTCATTTTCAAGAAACTCCCTCAAACTTTTTATAGCTTTGTACCTTATCTTGAATATTTCCCTTGCTTTAGGATTTGCTATAAGATCCACATATCTTCTTCTGTATCTAAGTTCTACATCTTTAAGACCATGCCATTTCTCCGGCAAAGCCCTTAAAGACTTGGCTAAAAGCTTAAATTCTTTTACCTCAACAGTTAACTCTCCAGTCATCGTTCTAAAAAGTTCACCATCAATTCCAACAATATCTCCTATATCAAGAATTTCCATAGCTTCATTATATCTTTCATCGCCAAGAGTATCTCTTCTTAGATATATCTGAATCTTCCCATCAGCATCCTGAATATGACCAAAAGCAGCTTTTCCCTGATCTCTAAATGATATAATTCTTCCAGCTACGCTAACTTTTTCTCTACCTGGATCAAGATCGTAAACTTTTTTTACCTCACTTACAGATAATCCCTCCTCTCCTTCAACAACCTGATCTGCCACAAGAGTTAACTTGCCGTCTATACGATCCAGATATCCTTTAAACGAACATACTGTATTAGGTGAGATCTTACCTCTGTCTGTAGGAAACATTACCTGTATT
>Ga0256914_1003077_pt1 | contig 13392 bp, 17 predicted proteins | sample HulkmetaG_FD_191571 | JGI IMG/M metagenome (GOLD analysis project Ga0256914, IMG submission 191571) | Hydrothermal chimney microbial communities from Main Endeavour vent field at the Juan de Fuca Ridge, Pacific Ocean - Hulk | ecosystem: Environmental > Aquatic > Marine > Hydrothermal vents ... | reverse complement strand
CTATGATAGTTTCCGTCGGAGACGTTCTTAAGCTTAAGGATAGGAGAACGAATTGGGATGAATACATGGAGAAGGTTAGGCCGATCGTGGAGAGGGTTAAGCAAGATGGAGATAAAGCGCTGGTGGAGTTCACCAAGCGGTTCGATGGGGTCGAGCCCAAATATCTCAAAGTGCCGAAGGAGGAGGTGGATAGGGCTTACGACGTCGTCGATGACGAGATCATAGACGCTTTGGAGGTTGCGAGGGAGAACATAGAGCGCTTTCACTCGATCACCGCGGTTGAGAGGGACATGAAGATAGACTTCGGAGACTGCGTTTTGGGGAAGAAGTACACTCCCCTCGATTCCGTCGGGATCTACATCCCCGGAGGGAGGGCGAGCTACCCTTCAACTGCTTTGATGGCAGGAATCCCGGCGAGCATAGCTGGAGTTGAGAGAATCGTAGCGTGCACGCCTCCAGATGAGAGGGGTAGGATTAAGCCGTTGACGCTCGTGGCCTGCGACATGGCGGGGATAAAGGAGATATACGCGGTTGGGGGAGCTCAAGCCATTGCGGCGATGGCTTACGGGACTGAAACCGTTCCTAAGGTCGATAAGATCGTAGGTCCGGGGAACGTATACGTAACCGCCGCGAAGCTCCTCGTTCAGAAGGATGTTGCGATAGACATGCCCGCCGGTCCGTCCGAGATCTTGGTCATCGCTGACGAAACGGCCAACCCCGGGCTAATAGCCTTGGATTGCGTAGCTCAGCTCGAGCACGATCCTATGGCTTTGGCGATAGTTTTGACCACTTCGAAGGAGATCGCGGAGGAGGTCGAGAACATGGCGAAAAAGATAGCCGACGGTAGGATAAATCTGGACAATCTGAAGGTTGCGGTGGTTGAGAACATAGATAGAGCGATAGAGGTATCGAACGAGATAGCTCCGGAGCACTTGGAGCTTATGTTCGAAAACGCAGAATGGAGTTTGGACAAGATAAAGCATGCTGGTAGCGTTTTCGTTGGAAAGTTCAGCCCGGTGGCTTGCGGAGATTACGCGAGCGGAACGAACCACATCCTGCCGACTTCCGGCTATGCGAGGGTGTTTTCGGGATTGAGCGTCGAGACCTTCATGAAGCACGTAACGTATCAGATACTGAGCGAGGACGCCCTCAGGAGGATAGGAGATGCTGTGGTAAAGCTCGCAAAGGCTGAAGGATTACCTTTCCACGCTCTTTCGGTTGAGAGTAGACTGAAAAGTTCGCAGTAGAAGGCACGTATTTGTTTTATATTTTTTATTTATTTTATTTTTTTAATTTTTAATAAACTGAAACAAAACAGTAACGTCCAACTCAAAAGCACTATTATGGAGTAAACGGCCTTCACTATAACTGCAAATACGAACCATCCGAAAATGAAGATAGGTGACACCATCGCAAGCATCTTTGCCACGGCAACGTAATCCGGCTTTTGTTTGGAGAGACTATACAGGGTTAAAGATAAAACGAGCAGAATCCCGAAAAACGTAACGCCCATAAAATCGGGACTCTCAAGAATGGAGTAAGTTAACTTTTCAATCAAAAGCATCAGCGAAATTATTGCGAGAAATAGAAATTGATTTTTCCAGTTCGGCTTATACTCTAGACCCCAAACGATCCTAACTCGAATAAAAGCCATGACAATCGAAAAAATTGCAGGAAAGATGAAACATAATAATGGAGCGGTGATCGCAATGTTTTGCTTGAGAACATCGATATTAAGAACGATAAACCACATCAGAAACATCAACGGAAAGTAATAAAGGCAAAAGCATGTAAATAATTCTCTTTTAAGGATTTGACTTGCCGTATCTCTTTCTCTTCCTTTCACGTTTTCCTCCATCTCATCGACCTCCTTAAATGGCCAATACATACACCAGCGGAGATGCCAATGGCCAGAATCCAATTGACTTTACCCTCAAACACATAACTGAGCGTTGCAACTACAACGAAAGAAACTAAGCCATAGATAAATAAACGTCTCATATTTGACATCTCCCATCTGCAAACGGTTTGTGTGCACACTTAGCTATTATTTTATATCTTATTATAATTAACCTAGATAAAAAACGGATGATATCTATACCAAATTTAGGATTCCTAAATATACCCCGGGACACTTTCATATCGATCATGATATCATCCCCAAATTTTTATTTCGTATATAAAATAAAGAAAATATATAAATTAAATAACCTGCTAAAATATTTATTTGAAAGTCAATTTTTATATTATTTAAATTTAATATAAATAATACTGCTAACCAAAATACAAAACAAAAGAATAATATTCTAGCAATGCATATATCTTGCTTTTTTTTAGTCATGATGTAATGCCCAAGTAATATGAAGTGAATAAGTAATCCTGCATGTAACCATTGGATTATTGAAAGATATTTAGGTAAAATTTTTATAATATCTATATTATTAACTACATATTTAAATGAATATAGATAATATAAAATTATATTAATGTTTATTAACCATAATACGTATATAACTAGTCCCAGTATAATGCCGATAATATTTAGTATTCCGTTACGATATTTTATCGTACTCATTCCTAACCACCTCATAATTTTTCATCGACTGACTTTACTCTAATATTTCATTCGAACACCTCCTGAACATTTAACTGTAATATTAAATATTTATTTACTTTTATTTCTTGATAATTATTACTTTTAAAATACCAAAAATAATCAATAGCAAGCATACTAAAAATATCGATCCCACCCATAGCATTGCATAACGCTCCATACCTGTTTGAGGTAGCACTGGCAAAAGAAGCAAATAAAGTACACAAATTGCCGTTATTATTAATATTAATTTTAATAAAAAATTTATAAAGTTTTTAGTGTTCATGATACTGTAACTGTAAAGCTGTCGGATGAGGAATCACCCCATCCTATAATTACATCTACTACTGCATCGCCAGCTTCGAATTTAAACTGTCCAGGATTATTGTATGTAACGCTCACGACGACCTGTTTTTTGTAGCCACTTAAATGCACAGCTTGCCAAAGAAGCAATGTTCCTGGTCCACAAACTATACCGTACTCCGGAACAATCCAGCATTCATCATCATCAAGATTCACCACACCATAAGGCTCTGGACCATCGAGAACACTGTTATATGATACTCCCGGTGGAATTAGGAGATAGTAGGACGTATAGCCTATGGTAACACCACCATTATCAACATCTATAGTAACTCTACCCTTTTCACCAGAACGATAGTTATACTTGTCAGGGTAAATATTTATATTAGCATCAGGTGGAATGGGTATATCTAATTTAGCGTTATATGTTACGTTAGTTCCTAATTCAGCTAAAGGATTGGTTGTCATATTCTTTGACCATAATAGTTTCCCTGTTTGATCATAAATCTTAACCATATATTTGTCATCTTTTTTTATCTACTTTAATTTTATACATCTTGTTCTCAATTAAAACTTTGGCACTTGTTAAGTCTTGGGAAATGAGAATATAGCCTGTTTTAGTTTTAATTAACTTGTAATCTCCTATATCTTTCGCCATCGCCGTTTCAAGGCTTCCAAGTATAACCAAAGCTAATAGGATACTAGCAACTCTTTTCCACATGTCTTTCACCTCACTATCTTCTGCCATATTCAAAATATAAAAAATTATCGTTTGAGTAATTTAGAAAGTTCGATAAAAAGATAAATATTCGAGTATAATTGAATGTTCAATTGTTCTCGAACTGTTCAAGTACATCCGAATATTCAATTAATCTTAGAATATTCGAAAATTTTTCAAACATTCAAGTTGTGTTCGAATAAAATAAACGAAATAATTCATAATAATACGATAATTTTTAAATTTTAAGTCTTTTAATTCGGTTACGACCTTTGTAGCATACAGCTAAACTTTGAACTACAGAAATAATTGGTCATTACTCGGATTACTCCATTTACCAGAACTTACCGCGTGTTATTTTCACCCTGCTTAACAGATCTTTCTCATTTCCGTTCACTTTAACTACCATTATAAATTTTCCATCCAATTGGCAGTAAACTATCATCGTCTCGTTTACGGCTGTAAAGCTATAAGCACTCTCGTTCACCATTTTAAATCCAGACTCGATCAGCAGATCTCTATATCTCTCGTAAGCTTCCTGGGATTTCATATTACATAAAATATTATTTATTAAAAATTTTAATAAAGTTAATGGATCTGGAGATGCTAAATCGTAGTAAAAGCAAGCTACGACTAAAGAGCGATCATCGAGTTTGCTCGAATATTTCACCGTATAGCACGGCGGTTCGTAAAAGTTCCACCGAATAGATTTCCATGGAGGAGATACTACGGTTGTGTTATCGTATTTGAAGTTGAGCATCAGATAATACATCGGAATCTGTTCTCCCTTTGGTCCAATAGCTATAAAACCCGCTGTAAGCATCATGCTAAAAACGGCAGACAGTAAAAGTACGATCGTCGATATAAGAATCACCAATTTTCTCTCCTTTCTGATTTTAATTAGATTGAAGAACAGAACTATCAGCAGTGCAATTAAAACTGGGAGTATCACCGGAAACCTTAAACCCAACACATCCAAAATTATCGCTATCACTACGAAAAACGGCCCAACAATACATCCTAAAAATATTGAAATAATTATAATTTTTATAAATTTTTGCATTATTTTTTTCACCTAACTCTGTGGTCTAACCCACGTCGCCATTGCACCCCACCAATTGTTAAATGCGAGATACGTTTCCTGTAACGGTTCCCAAGTGTCATGTAATATTAAGAACTTTTGGTTAGTTTCTGTGTCCTCTTTATACCCAACACAGGCTACGACATGGTTACCATAGCTACTGTTACGTCCAATAGCTGTTCCTCCAAAAAGCATAGCCAATGTAAATGGTCTATTATTATCTATTTCATTTTTTACATCTATCCAACTTGGGAAGTACTGATTTAAGAACATTCCAACACCTCATACTATCTACTCTAATAATGTTCTCAGTAAATCCGTCTCATTTTTATCAGCTATGATTACAAGGATAGCAGCATTATTACTCCTTTCTCTTACAAGTAGCTCGCAGTGGACGATTACACTACCATTTTCCATTGTAGCATAATTATATAAAACTAATTCATCATACACTTTTTTTAGAGATAAGTTTAGATAAGTATCTTTAAATCCAGCTTTAATGAGTTCATCTTTATATTTCGCAAAAGCGTGCTCTGCAAACTTTTTGTCAGAATAATAAAATGATGCAAACTCAATTGTGTTTTTGGTAAACTTAATCGAGTACATATATTTAAAACCTGTGGGTTTTTTAAAGATCCACTTGGCTCTGATTAAATCCTGTTCGCGTTTAAATAGCTTGTCTTCTTCGGTCCAACATATACTGTATCCACTTAAATTTAGTCTCTGAGCAATAAAAATTATAGGCCAGTGTTTTGCCGGCCCAAGGTTGAATATCATTAATACCGCTGGTAAATATAAATAAATTATAATAAAAATTGAAGATAAAATGATTAAAACTATAAAAGATATAAAAGCGACTTTCGTTCTTATTTTAAATTTTTTAATTAAGAAAAAAAATATAAATATTAAAGTAGAATAACTTGAAATAATTGATAAAGGAAATTGTAATGGAATATTAATATTGTTATAAAATATTAAAAATAACATAAAAAATATTGGAGAGGTTAAACTTAGAGATACTGAAAAAATCAAGAATCTTTTCATGTTGGAACCACCTTATGTGCATTAGCTCCGAGCCAACTTCCAAATGCCGTATAGTGTACATCGGTATCCCAAGTATTATATAATAAGATGTACTTTGAGTTTGTATTGATATCAATGGCATATCCAATAACCGTAACGCTATGCCATGTGTATTCTGGATGTAAGACCATCGTTAACACAAAAGGCCTATATTTGCTAATTTCACCTGTAACCATATCCCAAGTAACCCACCAAACATCAGATGCCCAATCCGAGTAACCATACTTTCTACAAATGGTATTAATGCCACTCGATACTTGCCATTGAGGAGTGTATCCGTTATCCCAAGTTCCCATAGCATCTGCCAATTCATCAATTAGCTTAGTGTAATTATCTGGAAACTTAGGATAACCATGCTGATCCCAATAACCTAAAACCATTGCTGCGGCAGTTGGTGTACACCCTCTATGCCATAATAGTGCTGGAACTCCTTGAATATGAATACCATACCAGTCGGAATCTAATTTAGCGGTCTCTTCAATAAATTTCCATTGAGACTTAGCTTCGGCAGATCTTTTAGCCAGATGCTTTTTAACTTTTTCATCTTTTAAGAGTTCTTTGACACCCTGCTTGATAATCTTAAAGTTAACTCCATTTCCAAACAAATCGTAGTATTTACCATGTTGCTTAAAGAAATACGTAACTCCACCTAAGTAATAAACTTTTTCTGGCTTTATACCCAACTCCGAAGCTCTCATCAATGGTGATTTACCTTTAGAGAATTCAAGAATTGGGTAATTATCTTTAGTCGCTGAAACTACAATATATCCCAAGTATTTACCGTCCTTTTTGAGTTCAAACAGATATGCCGTCGGATTATCATTGATGTCGTAGCATACAATTGGACTACTCAGCTTAACACCTTTCCATTCTCTAAACTCCTTATCATCTGAAATTCTGAATATAAACTTTTTAGCAACCTCCTTCGCTTCAGCTATGCTTACTAGTTCCATAGCCATTGCAGTCCCTACTATACCACTAAGCACCGCTATCGCTAAAGCTACTACCAATAACTTCTTCCAAACTCTCATCCAATCACCAAACATTCTTTCATATTCAAAATATAAAAAATTATCGTTTGAGTAATTTAGAAAGTTCGATAAAAAGATAAATATTCGAATAAGTTCAAATATTCAATAATTTTCGAACTATTCGAATTTATTCAAATACTCAATCGATCTTAGAATATTCGAAAATTTTCAAACATTCAATTATGTTCGAATAAAATAAACGAAATAATTCATAAACGTTGTAAAAGTAAGATGTGAGGGCGCTTAAGGCATCGATGTTTATCGGTGTTTCTGCATTCTTCAGAGTCCTATTCGCCCAGTATTTAGCCGGTATCATCGATCTAAAAGCTTGTATAGCGTTTTCATTGACGGCTTTAGCGGTTTACGTCTTGGATAGAAGCTTCGACTTTAATTCTTACAGGGAGGTAGCTATAGCGATAGCACTCACCTTAACAGCCTCGTTGATCTATCCAAGCTGTCAGTACATACCACCTCTCGCCCTGTTCGTAGGTTTCATGTATTCCAGAGGTATAAAAGGATTCAGACTGAAGAGGGGTTACGGCATAAAGAACATCGTAACAGCCACAACATGGGGAACCATCGTAGCATTTTTCTCTAAAATCGATGTACTTATCGTAGCATTCTTCACGTTGAAGAGCTTCATCATAACAGTCCTCAACGATATCAAAGACTTGAAGGAAGATCTTAAAATGGGTATTAAGACCATACCAGCAATTCTTGGCAATAAGACTTTGCAATTTCTGATTGTTGTAAATATCGTACTCCATACGATCGTCTTCACATTTATACCACCACCGTGCTACCTATTGAGCTTATTAATCAGTCTTTACGCTATAAAGAGGGTAAAGCCTAAGCTCGCTCAAGCTGAATTTATATTCCAATCGATCTTAATCTTGTCCGTCGAATGAGTTAGGTAATGCTCAAACAACTTTAACCCCCATTTTACAGCTTCGTCGGTTTTACATATAAGCACCCTTAGTGAATCGTATGTTCCATTTAAATTGTACAAACTCAAGGTAAATCCCTTTTCAGCTACGATAAATGCGAGTTTGGCATTTTTACAGACGAAGAATCTTCCATACTTTAAGAACTCCGACAACTGTTCTTTACATTCCCTCATAACCTTGCCAAATACATCCTCGGTTAGAATTATCTTAACTTCCCGTTCCTTGGCGAGATTTTTAAATAATTCTGGAAAATCGCGGTGATATACAGATGATAAGCCATAGATCCACGCAGAGCCCTTCACGATATCCATCCATTCGGGGTGTAACTCGTACGGATTGTCCTTAACAAAAACCTTACATCCTCTCAGCATGTGAATTTCGTTAAGTAAAACCTTCGGTATTGGGGAGAGATCGTGATTTCTAAAAAAATCTCCGGCGTTCGTCAAAACATCTTTTAGTTTTAAAAGTTCGACGATCCTATCTTTAACGATTGCACCGAGTTCAGTCGTTTCGTAGTATACGTTTCTACCTCTTCTAATCTTTCTAATCAATCCTAAGTCGATCAGGGGTTTCATTTGGAAGCTTAAAGTTGATTTAGTCTTATTTAAATTCTCGGATAACTCTGACAGCGTTTTTGGATTATTTGCAAGCAATTCTAAGATCTCAAGCTTGAGATGTGACCTTCCCGAAATTTCAAAAAATTTCATAATTTTTGAAGATCGTGGCTACAATTTAAACCTTTCTGGGTTTGTTGTATTAAATTATTTTTAATATAATAAAAATTTTGAACAATTACGGATGTTTGATGCTAACGTGGGAGGCTCAGACCGGAGAATTCATCATGAGTCAGCCGGGACCAATCTCATCATCGCCTCCCCATTACGGTAGAGTAATATATCCGAAGACATTTGGAGGGGAAGATGAGAAAGTGGACGAGCGATATCGGTGAGGAGGACGTGGGCAAGGAAGTCATTCTTTACGGATGGGTTCACGAGGTCAGGGATCTGGGGGGTCTGGTGTTCTTACTTCTGAGGGATAGGGAGGGTATAATACAGGTTACGCTACCGAAGAAGAAGGTTCCTGCGGAAGTTTTCGAGATCGCTAAGAAGATCCATAGGGAGAGCGTGATAAAGGTCGTCGGAGTGGTTAAGAAGGAGCCGAAGGCTCCGGGTGGTTACGAGATAATTCCGAAGGAGATCGAAGTTTTGAACGAAGCGATGGTTCCGTTGCCTTTGGAGGTTACGGAGAAGGTTCCGGCTGAGCTCGATACCCGTCTTGATCACAGGTTCATGGACTTGAGAAAGCCGAGGGTTCAGGCGATATTCAGGATAAGGCATCAGATGATGCAGAGCGTTAGGCGTTTTTTGAGCGATGAGGGATTTATAGAGGTTCACACACCCAAGATAGTCTCCACCGCCACCGAAGGCGGAACCGAGCTATTCCCGATAAGCTACTTCGAGAAGGAGGCTTTTCTGAACCAGAGTCCACAGCTTTACAAGCAGATCCTGATGGGTGCGGGGCTTGAGAGAGTATTTGAGATTGGCCCGATCTTTAGGGCGGAGGAGCACAACACCACCCGACACCTGAACGAAGCCATATCGATAGACATCGAGATGAGCTTCACCGATCACGAGGGCGTTATGAACGTTCTCGAGAGGCTTGTTCAGAGGGTTTACGAGGACGTGGTTGAGAACTGCCAGAAGTTCTTGGATTGGCTGAACGTGAAGCTTGAGATTCCCGAAGTCCCGTTCGAAAGGATAACTTACGACGAAGCTATGGAAATCGCGAGAAGGAAGGGGGAGGATATTCCTTGGGGCGAGGATCTCAGCACCCCCGCTCTTAGGGCTATTGGAGAGGAGATGGAGAACAGACATTACTTCATCGTCGACTGGCCTACGGAATCGAAACCCTTCTACGCCATGCCCTACGAGGACAGGCCGGAGATCTGCAAGAGCTTCGATTTGATGAAGGGGGCACTTGAATTGGCAAGCGGAGCTCAGAGAATTCATAAGTACGATCTGCTCGTTGAGAGGATAAAGCAGTGCGGTTTGAGCCCGGAGAGCTTCGAGTTCTACTTAGAAGCCTTCAGATACGGGATGCCACCACACGCAGGCTGGGGGCTTGGAGCGGAAAGATTGCTGATGTCGATGCTCGATCTGAAGAACATAAGGGAGGCTGTGCTGTTCCCGAGGGACAGGCACAGGCTTACGCCTTGATTTTAAATTTACCGCGTGTTATTTTTATTCCGCTTAACATATCCTTCTCGTTCTCGTCCACTCTGACCACCATTAAGAATTTTCCGTCCAATCGGCAGTAAACGATCGTAGTGTCGTTCACTGCAGTAAAGCCATAGGCGCTATCGTTAACAATTTTAAATCCGGATTCGATCAGCAGATCTCTGTATCTATCGTAAGCTACCTTCGCATTACACTTACTTATTAAAAATTTTAATAAATTTAACGGATCTGGAGATGCCAGACCGTAATAAAAGCAGGCTACCGATAAAGAACGATCGTCGAATTCGCTCGAATACTTCACAGTATAGCACGGCGGTTCGTAAAAGTTCCACCGAATAGATTTCCATGGAGGTGACACCACGGTCGTGTTATCGTATTTGAAGTTGAGCATCAGGTAATACATCGGAATCTGTTCTCCCTTTGGCCCAATGGCTATAAAACCAGCCGTAAGCGCTATGCTAAAAACTGCTGAGAGTAGAAGTGCGGTAGTCGATATAAGAATCACCGACTTTCTCTCCTTTCTGATTTTAATTAGATTGAGGAACAGAACAGTCAGCAGTGCGATTAAAACTGGGAGTGTCGTCGGAAACCTTAAGCCGAACACATCCAAAACTATCGCTATCGCTACGAAAAACGGTCCAACGACGCATCCTAAAAATACTGAAACGATTACAACTTTTATAGATTTTTGCATTATTTTTTCACCTACCTAAGTTTTTTATTTGGGTGTACCGGTCGACCGTTCATTTTTACTCCAACAATGTCCTCAGCAAATCCGTCTCGTTTTTATCGGCTATGATTACGAGGATGACGGCGTTGTTACTCCTTTCCCTTACGAGTAGCTCGCAGTGGACGATTACGCTACCGTTTTCCATTGTAGCATAATTACATAAAACTAATTCATCATACGTTCTTCTCAGAGATAAGTTTAAATAAGTATCCTTAAATCCGGCTTTGATGATATCATCTTTGTATCTCGAAAAAGCGTGCTCTGCAAACTTTTTGTCAGTGTAATAAAACGACGCAAACGTAACGTTATTTTTGGTAAACCTAAGCGAACGCATGTATTTAAAACCTGTGGGTTTTTTAAAGTTCCATTCGGCTCTGATCAAGTCCTGTTCGCGTTTAAATAACGCGTCTTCTTCGGTCCAACATATGCTATATCCACTTAAATTTAGTCTTTGAGCGATAAAAATTGTAGGCCAGTGTTTCGCCGGCCCAAGGTTGAATATCATTAATACCACTGGTAAATATAAATGAATTATAATAAAAATAGAAGACAAAATGATTAAAACTACAAAAGATATAAAAGCGACATTCATTCTTATTTTAAATTTTTTTAATTAAAAAGAAGAATATAAATATTAAAGTAAAACAACTTGAAATAATTGATAAAGGAAATTGTAGTGGAATATTAATATTGTTATAAAATATTAAAAATAACATAAAAAAATATTGGAAAGGTTAAACTTAGAGCTACCGAAAAGATCAACGATCTTTTCATGTTGAATCACCATAGCTCCGAACCGAAATTTGTCCTCTTTCCTAACCCTGCCTGCCCTCGTTACTTAGAACCACGTTTGGTCTTCAAATTATAAATATCTTCTGACCATATAGTGAAAATAATGTATTTAAAATTATAAAAATATTTATCAACTATAATTTTTCTATAGCTGAGGCTGTAATTACGTTAATTGTAAATCCGTATATACCTATAAGAATTAATAATATATATTCAAAGTTAAAGATATTAATTCCTGTCCTTATATCTCTTAACAATGGGTAGTATATCATGAAAAGGATCATAAATACCCCAATAGATATATGATGAATTTGCAAAACTTTAAAGATGTAATTGCTTTTGTTGAAGCTTCTTATAGCGGTTAAGCTTTTTACGATGATAAAAATTTGGGCAAATATCGAGATCGAGAGGATGATGTAGTATGCAAACAAGCCTTTAGCTCCGGTAGTATGCGATAGCCCCAAGTATTCTATTATCGGATATGGTACCACACCCCAGCATCCCGCCAATGGAATGAGTAAGGGTAACAATCCTATGGGCCATATCACAGCTAAGGCGAAAGGAGTAAATATTAAGATAAAATATATAATTAATCCAACTATATAAGCATATACAGCCAATTTCGTTAGTGCCCTATACATGTTCATGAACGTACACCTTCCTTGATTGCTTTAACGCCTGAAGCTCGAAGAACGATTACAGTCAACATATTTATCATAAATCCGTAAGCCCCGAATATTATTTTGATAGGATGCATGTTGGAATTTATTAACGAAAATATAGTAAAATTTGTAAGATAAAACAAACCGACACCAAAATGATGAAGTAAAATAATATTATAAACTTTAAATATTTTATTTTTAAGAATTTGTGAGAGGACATATATTTGCAAACTAATTGCAGATATAAGAAGCAAGTAATATGGGATTACGTGACAGTCCAGTACCTTTTGGTATGAAATCGGAGTGTCCCACCGGAAGAACCCATAGGGAATTATACCCACAAAGCTTCCGAGTGGGAAGACGTAAGATACATACGCCGGAATAATTAGAATCCAATCCAAAAGAATATACGGAAACAAGCATACCGTTAAATTGATTAACCCTACAAAGTATCCGTAAAAACAAATTTTGCTAAAAAAATTAAAAAATGAACTATTTTTCATTCGTTCATCCTCCAAAGAGACTAAACTGATACTTTAAATCGCTATATCCAAGTTTTGGAGCTAAATCATCTTTGCAAATTCCAAAGTACCACTCTACTACTATCGGTGTCTGCCAAGGCTCGTCAACTAATTCGTACCATGTAACAAAAGCTAAATGGTGTTGCTGAGCTTTTTGTTTTATTGCTGGCAATGCCGAATTTATGAAGGTCTTTTGTTTGGTTTCACTATGTGGAATATCTGCCCATACTAACGGTGCACCACCCAGATAATACGTTGTGTATCCGGTTTCCATCACTGCAGCCTGCTTTCCGTATTGATCGGCTATGCTAAATAAGGTATCGAGTTCGTTCCAATGATCATATGATTCGTAAGCCCAAGTTCCAGTGGTCTATTGCGATTATATTTATACAGTTTCCAGCACTGTTAAGCCAGTACTTCAGCCAGTAATCCCACTGAGCCCAATCGGCAAATGCGTTTACTATCGTTTTGAAGTAGTAATCATGCTCGGAGATTCCGTCATATAAAGCCTTTATGTATTTTGGATCGTCCCACATCTGAATAGGATCCGCCGGATGATTGAGTTCGTTGCCAAGCTGGTAATATGTTATCATATAACCTAACTCCTGCGCAACCTTCGACGCGTATTCTTTTGATTCTTCAAGGAACTCCGGTGTAACTCTCGCCTGTATAACTATTTTACCATTCACGACAT
>Ga0256914_1003076_pt1 | contig 13392 bp, 18 predicted proteins | sample HulkmetaG_FD_191571 | JGI IMG/M metagenome (GOLD analysis project Ga0256914, IMG submission 191571) | Hydrothermal chimney microbial communities from Main Endeavour vent field at the Juan de Fuca Ridge, Pacific Ocean - Hulk | ecosystem: Environmental > Aquatic > Marine > Hydrothermal vents ... | reverse complement strand
GGGAAGTATCTGTAGTCTTGTTCCTCCTCCTTGGTTCTAAGCGATACCGTTATGTTGTTCACCTCGTCGAAGTGCCTCGTTTCCCTCTCCACCTTTCTTCCCATCCTCAGCAGATTCTTCTGCCTCGCAATTTCGTAGTTCAGAGCCCTTTCGACACCCTTGAACGAGGATATGTTCTTTATCTCCACCCTTCCACCACCTCTTATCGAAACGTTGGCATCGACCCTCATCGCGCCCTCCAAAGAACCGTCGAAAACGTCCAAATACTCCAAGATTATCCTGAGCTTGTTCAGGAACAACCTCGCCTCCTTTGGGGAGTGCATAACCGGCTCGGTGACGATCTCAAGCAGAGGAACTCCGGAACGGTTGTAGTCGATTAGACAATACTTCGCGGTTGTTATCGATCCCTTGTACGTGAGCTTTCCCGGATCCTCCTCCATGTGTATCCTCTTCAGCGTTATCTTCTTCTCACCCTCCTCCGTTTCGATAGTCACGTATCCCCCCAGCGCCAATGGGCGGTCGTATTGGCTTATCTGGAAACCCTTCGGCAGATCCGGATAGAAGTAGTTCTTTCTGTCGAAAACAGTGAACGGTTGGACTTCGGCATGCAAGGCCAATGCGACCTTTATGGCCGCCTTAACAGCCTCCTTGTTAAGAACGGGCATCGCCCCGGGCAGACCCAAACAGACGGGACAAACGTGAGTGTTCGGCTCGTCTTCGTGGTAATCCAAGGGGCAGGAGCAGAACATCTTAGTCTTCAGCTTGTTCAGCTGAACGTGAACCTCCAATCCAATGATTACATCCGGCTCCATCGAACCCGCTTTACGCTACGGCAATAAAACGGTTACGGCTTCCAAGTCAGATTCCAGACGAACATGTACTCGGAGCTTGCGAGCGTCTTTACCCACCCCTTCTTCGTCGGCTTGCTGTAAACGTAACCCACTACGAGAACGCCATCTCCCTTCTGAGGAACGTGCTTCGGGTCGAGAAATCCGACGTAGGTCGTTAGGTTGTCCCCCTCCTCCGTTATGGGGAGGCACGTGGAGGGGGTTACGAAGACCAGATGGTGATGTCTGAAGACGTATGCGTAGAAGGTTATGCTCGGAAACGGAGTGTCGTACCATCTGTGTAGGGTTGGTGCTTCGTCCTTCGTTATGAGCGTCGCGTAGGCCTTCTTTATCTTCAGTATGTGCGTATCGTTCACGCCGTAGTGCATGAACACTACCTTTATGGCGGGAAGCTTCTTCTCCTGCGCGCATCCCGAGCTTAGGATTAGTGCCGTCAGCACCAGAAGCAACGTCGCCTTCCTCATATCAATCCCTCTATGAAGCTGAATAGGTTCTTAAGTATGTCGAACAGCGATAAAGCCTTCTTCTTAGTCTTGACGGTCGTGACGGTCTTTAGTCCTATCGCCTTCGTTGCCGAGGGCATGAACTTGTATATCACTTTTCCGTGGCAGAAAACGCAGATCTTCATGAGTATGTCCCCGTGGATCTCGTGTATTCCGCCCTTGTGGCAGTAATGGCAGTCCGTCGTTCCGGGGTTGTAGATCATCCCCTTCCCGTGGCAGACCGAACACTTGAGGCCGCGGTGAGGTATGTGGATCTCCGCTATACCGATGTTGCTCTCGTTGTAGTTCGGGCCTATGTGGCACTTTATGCATATGTCGTTACCGTGTAGCTTGTCGAGCTTCGCCATGTCTATGTGCCTTCCGTTCCATATGTCCACGCTGTGGCACCTGCAGTTGCCGAGCAGCTTTACCTTCTCCTTCGGGGGTATTAGGAGGTCGTGGCAGGGGAAGCAGATCTCTCCGTATCCGGGCGGGTGTTGCCACGCCAAAACCGGGTATATGAGCATGATAATTAGGATCGAAAGAACCAACGCCTTCCATCTCATCGCTAAAAGTCCGATCGCCAAATATAAATCGATTTCCATCCGTTACCCTTATCTATTCGCCCGCCAACTCCCCGATTATGAGGAGCTACGAGGAGTTGCTCGAAAGGGCTTTGGCCGAACTTCCCAAGAAGAAGGTCGTGAGGCACGAGAGGTTCGAGATACCCCGCGTCAGGGTTCAGAGGGAGGGTAGCAGGACGGTCGTGAAGAACTTCGGGCAGGTTGCGAAGGCTATAAACAGGAACGAGGAGCATCTCTCGAAATACTTGGTAAAATCCCTCGGAACGGCTGGATTTCTGGAGTCGGGAAGGCTCGTCTTGCAGGGTAAGTTTACGGAGGAGGAGGTTCAGAAGGAGATCGACGATTACGTCAGGAGATACGTGATATGCAGGGAGTGCGGTGCGCCGGATACCGAATTCGTGAGAGAGGAGAGGGTTTTGATGATAAGGTGCTTGGCGTGTGGAGCGAAGTATCCCGCGAGGGGATTGAATGTTTAGGCTCAAGATATACAGGGTTAGGGGGGAGGTGCTCGTAGCGGTTTGCGATTCGGACATAGTCGGAAAAACCTTCAGGGAAGGAGATCTCAAGATAGAGGTTAAGGAGAGCTTCTACGGCGAGAGGGACGTCGGAGAAGAGGAGGTTAAGAGAGCCCTTAGGATGGCGACCATAGCGAACATAACCGGAAGGAGGGCGGTTGAGTTGGCCATAAGGATAGGGATAGTGGATAGGGAAAACGTTTTGAAGATAGGGGAGTGCTGGCACGCTCAGATGGTAGTTCTATGATATACACTCAGGAGTTAGCGGCGGAGGTCTTGAAGATAGTGGACGAAACCCTGCTATCCGAGAAGGAGGCTCTGAAGAAGGGTCTTAGGGGAATGAACTTGGACTACAAGATAAGGGCGAGCGTTCACGCTTACGTGTTCGAAACTGAGAAGAGGAAGAACGTCATAGACTTCGTTATATCTAAGTGTCTTAGGGGTAAGGGATTGGAGGAACTCGATCCCCTGCTGAGGAACTTGCTCAGAGTAGGAGTTTACGAGATGCACTTCAAGGGCGTTCATCCCGCTCTGGCGACGGACTCGATCGTCAGGATAGTCAAGCGTAGGTTCGGGGAAAAGTTCGCCTCGCTCGCGAACGCGGTTCTCAGAAGGGCGGAGCACGTGGACTTGGAGAAAGAGATACGCAAGCTGAAGGACGATACGATCAGGCTGGCGCTAACCTACTACCATCCCGAATGGTTCGTAAGGTATGCGATCGATCTGCTCGGGAGAGAGGAGGCAATAAAACTCATGATGGCCAACAATGAAAAACAGACCGTTTACGTTCGAGTCAACGAGCTAAAAGCGTCTATCGAGTCTGTTAGAAGGTACCTCGAGTCCAAGGGGGTCGAGCTCGAGGAGACGCCATTGCCGGAAGTTTTCAAGGTCGTATCGTACGAGAGGGCTCCCGCATCCCTCGACTGGCATTCCGAGGGTAGGTTCGTGATTCAAGATTTGGCCTCCTGCGTCGTCGCCCACGTCCTCGATCCACAGCCGGACGAGGTGATACTCGACCTCGCCTCGGCTCCCGGCCTGAAAGCGAGCCACGTCGCGATGTTGATGGAAAACGAGGGTAGGATAATTGCGGTGGACAATTCCGAGGATAGGCTCAGAAGGATGAGGGCGAAGATGAAGGCGCTTGGCGTCGAGAACGTGGAGTACAGACTCGCCGACGGGACGAAGTTCTACGTGGGGGATGTGGATAGGGTTATGGTCGATCCCCCGTGCTCGTCCACGGGAAGCTTCAGAAACTACCCGTGCGTTAAGTGGAGGTTCGACGAGAGGAAGTATAGGGCGACCTTAAGGGTTCAGAGGAACATGCTGAAGAACGCCTTTAGGAATCTTAAGGAGGGGGGTGTGGCCGTTTACTCCACGTGCTCAATAACGTTCGATGAGAACGAGGAGAACGTCCTTTTTGCATCCCGGTTCTTCAAGGTCGAGGAGGTTGAGCCGGTGATCGGGACGAGGGGCGTGAGGAGCTTTAGGGGTAAGGAGTTTCCGTTTTGGGATAGGGTCGTTAGAACCTATCCCCACATCCACGACTGCGTTGGTTTCTTCATAGCAAAGCTCAAGCGGGTGTGATTGCGAAAGCTTATTATATGTATTAATCGTTCGAAATACGATGTCTGAGGAGGATTTGCTCGTCTATATCGACGGTGAGTTCGTTCCAGCGAGTCAGGCAAAGATAAGCGTTTTTGATCACGGATTCCTTTACGGAGATGGCGTTTTTGAGGGGATAAGGGCGTACAACGGAAAGGTCTTCAAGTTGAAGGAGCACGTGGATAGGCTCTACGATTCCGCGAAGGCGATAGACCTCAAGATTCCCGTCACCAAGGAGGAGTTCATCGAAATAATCCTCGAAACCCTTAGGAGGAACAAGCTAAGGGATGCGTACATAAGGCCGATAGTCACGAGGGGGATCGGAGATCTCGGTTTGGATCCGAGGAAGTGCGGGAAACCTTCTATTATAGTCATAGCCCAGCCTTGGGGGGCTATGTACGGTGACCTTTACGAGAAGGGACTGAGGGCGGTTACGGTTGCGGTTAGGAGAAACGCTATAGACTCCCTACCTCCGAACATAAAGTCCCTGAACTACCTGAACAACATCTTGGCCAAGATAGAGGCCAATGCGAAGGGTGGTGACGAGGCGATATTCTTGGATCACAACGGTTACGTGAGCGAGGGGAGCGGGGACAACATATTCGTTATAAAGAACGGTGTAGTTTACACCCCGCCTACGATAAACAACTTAAAGGGGATAACGAGGGAGGTGGTGATAGAGCTCATACGCGAACTCGGCATACCTTTCAAGGAGACGAATCTTAGCTTATACGATCTCTACACGGCCGATGAAATATTCGTGACAGGAACGGCCGCTGAAATCTGTCCCATAACTTGGATAGACGGAAGGGTCGTTGGAGACGGAAGGCCGGGGGAGATTACGAGGAGGCTCATGGAGGAGTTCAGGAAGCTCACCGAGAGGGAAGGTGTTCCGATATATGCTGATGACGATAGTGGTCGAGCTTAAGGATCAGCCCGGACAGCTTTTGAAGGCTTTGGAACCCATATCCAAGCTTGGGGGGAACATAGTCAGCGTTTACCATCAGAGGGACAAGATAACCCCCTTGAAAAGGATTCCCGTCGAGATAACGATACAGATAGACGAAAAGAAGGCCAACGAGCTTATAGAGGCTATAAAGAGAAACGGCGTCGTTATCAGGAGCTTCAACGAGGTCAGATTAACGGCGACGACATCTCTGCTCCTGATAGGACACATAATCCACACGGACATAGGGGACACGATAAACAGGATAGACTCCACGGGCTTCGCGGAGGTAGTGGACATACACATAAGCATGCCCCAACTAAATCAGCCTTCAACCGCTATGGTCACGATTTCCGCGACCAACGAGGAGAAGCTTAAGAAGGCGATAGAGATAATGAAGGATGTGTGCAGAGAAAAGGATATAACCGTCATAGAGCCCTTGGAACTTCAATGATAAGGATAGCCATATTCGGTTTCGGAGCGGTTGGTAGGGGCGTTGCCGAGGTTCTGTTGCGCAAGGGCGATAGGCTGAGGAGAATTTTCGGCGATTTCAAGGTCGTGGCGGTGACGGATTCGAAGGGTGGGTTGGTGGACGACGACGGCGTCGATCTGGCAGAGGCTATAGAGATAAAGAGGAAGAGAAAACGTTTGCCGGAAGGGATTACGACGCTCGACGTTATAGAGAACGTGGAGTTCGACGTGTGCGTGGAGGTTACAGTGACCAACATAGACGACGGGGAGCCGGGGCTGACTCACATAAGGGAGTGCCTGAAGAGGGGAATAGACGTAGTGACTTCCAACAAGGGGCCGTTAGTTGTTGCTTACAGGGATCTTTCGAAGCTCGCGGAGAGGAATGGGGCGAGGCTGATGTTCGAAGCTACGGTGGGCGGAGCGATGCCCCTCATCAAGCTCGTCAGGAACGACCTCGCGGGAAATGAGATATACGCCATAAGAGGGATCCTGAACGGCACGTGCAACTACATACTTTCGAGGATGGAGAAGGAGAGGCTATCGTACGATCAGATCTTGGCCGAAGCTAAGGAGCTCGGAATAGCGGAGGCCGACCCGAGCTACGATGTGGAGGGAATAGACGCGGCTGCTAAGCTCGTCATAATAGCAAACGCTTTGATGGGTATGGACGTTAGGTTTGAGGACGTGGAGAGGGTGGGGATAACGAAGATAACTCCGGAAGCTTTCGAAGTCGCGATGGAGAAGGGGTACACGATAAGGTTGATCGCCGAGGTGGACAAGGTGGAGGGTGTGCTCAGAGTGTCTCCGAGGCTCGTACCAATCCAGCACCCCCTCGCCATTGGCGGAACGCTCAACGCCGCTCAGATAAAGACCGATCTCGCGGGAGACGTGGTAGTGGTGGGAAAGGGTGCGGGGAGTAAGGAAACCGCGAGCGCTATTGTTTCGGATTTGGTGGAGCTGTTCAGATGTCGCTCGTAGATGCGGTAAAGGTTATCGTATCCTTCGTTATACTCCTCAAGGCCAGCGTTCACGATATCAGGGAAAGGGAAGTTCCCGACGAGCTCTGGATAGCCATGGCGGTGCTCGGGCTCATCCTCGACGCGGTTCAATACCTCCTGACCCCGTTCAGCTTGATCTTCGCGGTGATTCAATTCCTCCTGATCTTCGCCCTCGCCAACTTCATGTTCTACGTCGCCGGCTTTGGAGGAGCGGACGCGAAGGCCTTGATGGCTCTGTCGATCATGTTTCCTACGTATCCGCGGATTTGGAAATTCCCTTTGCTCAACGAGGGGCTCGGGATATTCGCGTTCTCCGTTTTGGCCAACTCCGTCGTTGTAGCCCCTCTTATAGCCCTCGCATTCTTCTTAAGGAACGTAGGCGAAAGGGAAGGGAGGTTCGTTTACAGGTTCATAGGCTATAGGGTGGACGCGGATTCCGTTCCGAGGTTTCACAACCTCCTTCAGTACGTGGACGAGAGGGGGAGGTTGGTGGAGAGTTTAAGGGGGGTTGAGCCGGACGAGGGTATGCTCGAAAGGTTGAGGGAGGCGAAGAGGAGGGGTAGGGTGGATAGGGTGTGGGTGACTCCCGCCCTGCCTTTCTTGGTCTTCATGACGATCGGATTTTTGGTTTCGGTCGTCGTTGGGGACGTGATAGTGTGGCTCGTCACCCGCATCGTGTGACCAAAAATTAAAAATACCCTTCCGAACTAATATATCCCGAGCCCGGGTAGCTCAGCCAGGGAGAGCGCGCGGCTGAAGACCGCGTTGTCCCCGGTTCAAATCCGGGTCCGGGCATATCAATCCTGAACGGCGAACCTCCAAAAGCTCTTACCCTTCCCCTTCTCCACTACTAAGCTCGAACACCTGTAAGCGACCTTTCCCTTTCTCTCCAAACTCAGAACGATCGTCATAGTGTTAACCTCGCTCGTTAGATCCGACGCGACCTTACCGAAAACCCTGTGGGGAAGATCGCAGTCGGTAAACACGATCGGTTTAGATACGACAACCGGTTTCCAAACTATCCTGTACGCTCCGGACTTCTTCGTTTCGAAAACCTTCTCCTCCATTACATCCCCCGTTAGCGCGTTCTTCCTAACTATCGAAACCTTCGCCTTGCAGTCCCTCAAAGCTGCGTTTAAAACCATCACGAGCTTATCCTGACACGCTCCTACGGACAGAGTCGCCAGACCTTCGGGGATTTCCACCCTCAGGCTCCTATCGACGAACAACCTCACGGAGCCGACGGGCGGGCAGAGGTATACCTTACGCCCGTCCACCCTCACCCTGACGCATCTCGCAACCACGAAACCCCTCCTGCCTTCCATGAATCCGGACACGAAACGTCTCGGGCAGTCGATCGTTATAAGAAGTCTGTCCTCGTCCAGCCACCTCACCCTGTACTCGGGCACCCTCCTGAACTCGTAGTTGGACACAACGAACCTTCTCCTCCTTACGGAACCCCCCGTAACGTAGAAGAACCCTTCGTCCACGCCTTGAAACTCCCTGCACTTCTCCACGAGTAGGGTTACCGTTCTCTCGTCCCAGTTCAAAATCGAGACCTTCGGCCTCTTCATCCTCGCCCCCTTCAGAATCATCCTCAGGCTCTTGTGGAAGGTGTAGGCTATGGGAGCTATCGCGAGCAAGGCTGGAGGAGTAATTTTGAATAGATAAGGATGTATAAGGAAGAGAAGAACGGCGATCGTAACGGTTCCGGCGAATAAACTCATCCACTTGCTCCTCGCAACATCTTCGGCAAAGTCGAAGGCGCCCTTTGCGAGCAGTGTTACTATTATCGTTACTGGTATTATGTAAACCGGAATTTGCACCATCGAACGATAGTTATCTCCATTCAATATAATTCTTATGGTTATGATGATGAAATTCGCCTACTCCAACCTGTTCGAATCGAGTATCGACATGAGTTCGGACACGTCGATCTCCCCGATACCTATTGCGGAATCTCCGGCTCCGTAACTTATTATTAGGCTGTCGTCGACCAGCTGGGCTCCGCACGGAAACACCGTGAACGGTCTGTCGCCGAAAACCTCGTAGGGCTCCTTTGGCTCCATTATGTAGTGGGGGGTTACCGCCGTGACCTCGCAATTCTCGTTCATGAGCATGGCAAAGACCCTGTACATCTTGGTCTCTGCGTCCACGCCGTGAAGGAGAAGCAGGAGATCTCCGTCAACCCTTACGGGGGGAGTGCCCCAACCAACCTTGTCCTCGAACTTCGCGTGTTCCATAACGAGGGTGGTGTTCGTAACGCTGACTTCCTTGAACTCATCGAATTCGAGAACGTTTTCAGGGACGTCGCTTATCGTCAGGTAGAATTTCTCGTCCTTCATGTGCGGTCTGTGGAACAGCTTTAACCCATCCCTCGTCTTGACGAGAAACGCGTCCTTATCGCTTATCACGAATCCCCTCAGGACATCCGGAAGTCTGAACACGCAAATCTTTTTCCACCCTCCCTTTTCGAGTATCGCCGTAACTGGCAGAGTTCTCTCAACCCTAACGGTTGGGTCGAAGTAGTTGACCGTTCTCCCGCTGTAGGTTATGAGCCATCTTCCGTCTATCTCGTACGTCCTCGGATCCTCAACCCCCCAAAGATCGAATCTGTTGTCGGGATAGAGGATTATCTCCGCCGTGTAGTGGCAAGTGAAGAGGTTGTTGAACACGTCCTTTATCGGCACTCTGAACTCCGCTATCGCGCTCGCGTATGTGAAATAGCCGAGCACTATCCTGCCGTAAACTATGAGTTCGTCCTCCTCAACCATTATAGAAGGGTTGAATATGGTAACGGGGTTGTCCACCGGATACTTCTTCAGGTGAACCTTGTTGGCCGTTATGACTCCTCTCCTCCTTACTATATCGACCGTTCTGTTTTCCCTCTCTATACCATCGAGGGAACAACCTTTGAACATCTCGATCCCGAAAGGGAATAGCCTTTAAAATATTTACGATTGTCGGTTCGAAAGTGTTAAATGTTCACCGTCGGGAGAGTTTAAGGTATGGCGAGGACGAAGAAGGTCAAGATGGCCGGAAGGTTCGGACCGAGGTACGGGCTCAGGGTAAGGAGGATGATAGTGAAGATAGAGGAGCAACAGAGGAGGAAGTACGTTTGCAAGAGGTGTGGCAAGAAGGCGGTAAGAAGGGTGGGAAGTGGAATTTGGGAGTGTAAGGCTTGCGGTTACAAGTTCGCTGGAGGATGCTACGTTCCTGCGGTGGCGACGAAGATTTTGGAGCAAATAGGTAGGTGATGCGGGTTGGGCACATACGTGTGTTTGGTCTGCGGGGCGGAGGTGGACGTGGATTTGGAGAGAAACCTCATTCAGTGCACCAAATGCGGTAGCAGGATATTGATGAAGCCCCGTCCTCCGGCGCTGAAGAAGAGGGTTCCCGCAATTTGAAAACATATATACACTATTTTCCGTTCCTTACATTATGGAAAAGATCAGGCTCGGGATGGTCGTTGCGGAGTTCAACAGGGACATAACCTACATGATGGAAATACTCGCCAGAGAGCACGCGGAGTTCTTGGGTGCCGAGATTACCGACGTCATAAGGGTTCCCGGAGCCTTCGACGTTCCGATAGCGGTTAAGAGAATTCTTGAGAAGGGGGACGTGGACGCGGTGGTTACGATAGGGTGCGTGATAGAGGGAGAAACGGAGCATGATGAGGTGGTAGCTCAGCATGCTGCGAGGAAGATAATGGATCTAAGCTTGGAGTACGACAAGCCCGTCACTTTGGGCATAGCGGGGCCGGGAATGGGTAGGATCGCAGCTCAGGAAAGGGTCGATTACGCGAAGAGGGCGGTGGAGGCAGCGGTGAAGTTGGTCAGGAGGCTGAGGGATTACGAGAGGTCGAAGGAAAAAAATAATCCGAAATAATATTTTAAAATATATATTTTCACAAAAAGCAACTTTTTTAAGCATGTCTTTCGTGCTTTGAAACCGCATGGTTAAAAGACTTGAAGAGATAAAGCCCTCCGCGACTTTGAAGATTTCGGGGATGGCCAAGGAACTCGCGAGGCAGGGAAAGCCCGTTATAAACATGAGCGTCGGCGAACCTGACTTCGTAACGCCGAGACACATAATCGAGGGTGCCGTAAGGGCTCTCGAGGAGGGAAAGGTTTTCTACACCCCTACGAGGGGAATTCCTGAGCTCTTGGAGGCAATCGCCGAGAAGGTCAGGGAGGAAAACGGAATTCCCGCGAGTCCGGAGAACGTGATAGTAACACCCGGGGCGAAGTACGCCATATTCGAAGCGATAATGGCGACGGTTGAGAGGGGAGATGAGGTAATTTTGCTCGACCCCTCTTGGGTTAGCTACGAACCGTGCGTCCTCATGGCGGAGGCCAAGCCCGTTTGGGTTCCCCACGAGGAGGGTTTCGAGGACGCGCCGGTGGAGGATTACATAACTTCGAAGACGAGGATGATAATCATCAACACTCCGAGCAACCCCCTTGGCGTGGTCTATCCGAAGGAGTTTTTGAAGAAGATAAGGGATCTCGCGGTCGATCACGACCTTCTCGTCCTATCGGATGAAATTTACGAAAAAATAATATTCGAAGGTGAGCACGTGAGCTTGGCGTCGCTCGATGATATGTTCGAGAGGACGATAACCGTAAACGGTTTCTCGAAGGCCTACTCGATGACGGGATGGCGTTTGGGATACGCCGTTGCCGATGAGGAGATAGTAAGGGACATGAACAAGATACAGTCCCACTCTGTCAGCCATCCGACGTCCTTCGTTCAGTACGCCGGAGTGGTTGCGCTGAAGGGCGATCAGAGTTGCGTCGAGGAGATGGTGAAGGAGTTCAGGGTTAGGAGGGACATGATAAAGGAAGGGTTGGACAGGCTCGGATTGGAGTACGCCCCACCCAGAGGGGCCTTTTACGTGTTCGTGAACGTCGAAAGGGACGGAACCGAATTCAGCGAGGAGATATTGAGAAGGGAGTACGTTGCCGTAACTCCCGGGGAAGCGTTTGGGAGAGGTTACAAGAATTGGATCAGAGTCAGTTACGCCACATCCCGAAGTAACATAGAGGAATTCATCATAAGGCTCGAAAGATTTATGAATTCTTAGTACGATCGTCTCCTATAATTCGACCACATCGACTTTCAAACGACAGCCTTTAAATAAATCGTAATGAAAAATACGGTCGTTCGAGGGATGAGGGATGGGCGATGTCTTGATAATAGGAGAGCCGGGGACGGGAAAAACGAGAACGATATTCAAGTTCCTCCCGGATTTTAAGAAGATCGTGTGGGTAACTACGATTAAGAGCGCGGAGGTAATAAGGAGATCCGTCGAATCCAAGTTCAAAGTCGACCTTTGGGTCGTGGACACCCACACTTGGGTGAGGCGTCATACCCATACGGAAAAGGACGTAATAGTTAGCAATCCCATAAACTTGAACGAGGTAAGTTTGGCCATAGGAAGGGTTTTGGATCTCGTTGGGGAGGGTTATCTTCTCGCTTTCGATTCCATATCCGGTTTACTTCTCTACCACGCGACCCAGAGGGTCGTTCATTTTCTTAGGAATCTTCTCGTTAGAATAGAAAGCGATAGGGCGAGTGGGATATTCACGCTCGTTAAGAACGCTCACGACATATACACCGAAACCTCCGTAAGCATGATGTTCTCCAACATAATCGAGTTGGAGAGGAGGTTCGATAGCGGGGTCAAGAGGTACATAAAGTTGTTGAAGACGTTCGGATACATAGAGCCCGAGTTCGCCGAATTTACGATAGATTCCGAAGGAATACACATTCCCAAGCCCATAGAGGATTTCATAAGGGAACAGCTTAAGAGAACGTTCGCATGATTTTAATAGCAGATGTTCTCTTAGATCGTACGATGGCAAGCAAGCTCAGAGTGGCGGACTACATGACTAGAAACGTGATAACCCTATCCCCCGACGACACCGTCGAGGACGCGATAAATTTGATCGAGAAGACAGGGCACGACGGTTTTCCCGTAATAGATAGGGACAGGAGGGTCATAGGTTACGTGTCCTCCATAGATCTCCTTAGGAAGGATCCGAAGATGAAGATCAGGGACGTGATGAGCAAGGAGCTCTACGTTGCGAGGGACTTCATGGATCTAAAGGATGTGGCGAGGGTTATGTTCAGAACGGGACATTCCAAACTGCCAGTCGTCGACAAGAACGGAAGGCTCGTTGGGATAATAACGAACGCGGATGTGATAAGGAGTCAGATAGAGAGGGCGAGTCCCGAGAAGGTCGAGAAGCTGAAGAGGACGCTTGAAAAGATACACGGCGTGGAGGTTAAGGTGGGAAGGGGGAAGGTGAGCATAGACAGGCTAATACCCACGCAGACGAAGGTCTATGCGGACGAGCTTAAGGGTAGGGTTCACGAGCTCAGGAGGGGATTGGCGGAGCCGGTGGTTGTAATAAAGAAGGACAACAGGCTATACCTCGTCGATGGGCATCATAGAGCGGTCGCGGCGCTGAGGATTGGGGTTAAGGAGCTTGAGGCGTATATACTCGAGGTTCCGGAGAGCGTGGAGCTCGGGATAGAGAAGCTCGTTAGGAAGAAGGGAATAAAGTCCTTGAAGGACGTGGAGGTTATAGAGGACGTTCCCCATCCGCTCGTAGAGATAACGTTCAAGAGGGTGTGATCGGGATGATACTCGAAGAGCTATACGGGGTTCTCGTGGACAGGAAGGTCAATCCGAAGGAGGGATCCTACACATCAAAGCTGCTGTATCACGAGAAGGGAGTGAACGCGATACTCGAAAAGCTTGGAGAGGAGTGCGCGGAGCTAATAGTGGCTGTAAAGGACGGTAAGAGGGATGAGATAGTTTACGAGTTCTGCGACCTCCTCTACCACATGCTCGTGCTCTTGGTAAAGCTCGACATAGGGCTCGACGAGGTTTGGAGGGAGTTGGAGAGGCGAAGGAGATGAAGGAGTGCGTTATCTG
>Ga0256914_1003075_pt1 | contig 13395 bp, 9 predicted proteins | sample HulkmetaG_FD_191571 | JGI IMG/M metagenome (GOLD analysis project Ga0256914, IMG submission 191571) | Hydrothermal chimney microbial communities from Main Endeavour vent field at the Juan de Fuca Ridge, Pacific Ocean - Hulk | ecosystem: Environmental > Aquatic > Marine > Hydrothermal vents ... | reverse complement strand
CCGAACCAGGCGCTGTTTTCCTCACGAAAGAGGCGGGTATATTTGTGCAGGAAGTAGCGGGACGGCAGGGTGTCCAGCAGGCCCAGGTGACGAAAGAACCGCGCCCAGCGAAAGGGTGTGCCCGCCGGATCATATTTCCAGACGAACCATTGCAGGTGCTTGTCCGGGTGGACGCCGCTGTACATGGTCGGATGGCAGGCAACCGAATGACCGAACTCGGCGCGCATCCGCCGTTGGTAGGGCAGGGAGCGCAGGAAGGGCATGTGGGCCAGGCTCTCCGGTTTGAGGGCGTCAAAGAAAAGGGTCAGGACCGGCATCTTGTCACCCATCGTATTCAAACGCACCCAGGTCGGGGGCCGGGCCGGTGGGCACGAGATGGTTCTCAAAGTCGCGGGGGTATCCCAGGTCGCGGGCGGCGTCAATGGCCGGGCTGCCAGGCAGCAGGTGAAAGTCGGCGGCTGCCCGGTTGACGAACAAGGGGTCACCGACTATCTCTCCCTGACCCAGCTCAAACCCCAGTGCCGTGCCCCCGCCCAGGTAGTACAGGTTGTGGTCGTGGCTAAAGCCCCCTTCGTTGGCGATATAGTTGTAGCGGTCGGCGTACAAGATGTTGTTGCGGGCCAACAGGGTATCCGGAGTGGGACTGCCCCCAAAAGCCAGCAGCGCCCAACCGTTCTCCGCCCCGGCGACCTCGACAATGGTGTTGTGTTCAATGCGGAAATTTTCCACCAGGCTGGCATAGTGGCCGGTCAGGTGCAGGTAGGAGAAGCGTCCGTTGTCCACCGAGACGTTATAGGACACGGTAATATCCCGGGCTGCGCCGCCGCCCACTTCCAGGAACCCGGCGCTGTGGGCCACCCAATTGTGATGGATGCGGTTGGATTCCATGTAGCCATAGATCTCAACGCCGCCGCCGTCTATGCCATAGTCCAGGCTGGGGGCCAGGCAGTTTTCCATGCGGTTGAACGAAACCTCGTTGTACGAGTTGTATAGATTGACGCCCACCGCGCCGAAATCGTCATGGGGATCGGGCGTGCTGCGGACCATGTGCAGGTCGTGGATATAGTTGTGTGTCACCAGGTTGTACTGCCCGCCCACGGTGACGCCGGTGCCCGCATCGTGGATCTCCAGGTGGCGGATGATGTTGTGGTCCGCTTCGGGATAAAGATACACACCCGCTTCGTGGACATCGCGGATCAGGATGTCCTCGACGATGATCCAATCGGCCCGGATGGAGACCCCCCTTGTCCAGTTAGAGGCGTTGCCCGGATGGGTGATCACCGGCGGGGGGCCTTCGCCGTAGGCGGTGATGCGAATGGGCCGGTCGGGGAGGCCCGAATCGTTCAGGTACAGGCCGCCCGTCCAGGTGGAACCCCGTCGCAGGTAGACGATGCTGCCCGGTGCGAGGTCCAGGGCCTGGACGGGGGCCAGGGTCCGCCACGGCGCATCCGCCGAGGTCCCCGCGTTGGCGTCGGAGCCGTGGACGCTGTCCACATAGTAGCAGGTGTAGCAGATCGGGCGTGTGACCAGGGGGAAAAAGAAGGCAAAGGCCCGGGTTTGGGCCGGTTCGGGATCGGTCATCGGGGGGGATCCGCTTCCCCGGACGACAAATTGGAGGGCGAGCAGGCCGCTTATGCTCAACGCCAGGATCAGGCCGATTTTTGCTTTGATCGTTTCGTCCATTCTTCGTCGTGACTACTCTGAAAATAACCGCCGCCTTCACCCTCCCGCAGGTTTGGAACCTGCGGGAGGGTTCCCGCGCGGGATTTTCGTCCCTGGTGGTGAGCCAAGGATCGATCCGTTTCCTTGAAAATAAACTCCCAATTTCTTTTTGCGCCTTTGCGGTTCAAATCTTGGAACCGTCAAGACGCCAAGGGCGCGAAGGTTCTCTTGACTCTACTGAAAAAACTCCGGTCTCACTACGGAGACGCCGAGAGCACAGAGAAAATCGTACAAACTTTTTCTCCGCGAACTCCGTGCCTCCGTGGTGCAAAACCCCTGGATCAAGACCTTTTTTCAGGGGGTCTTGTTCGTCTTTCCTTTGCGGCCTTTGCGCCTTTGCGGTTCAAATTTCGTGGACGGCGGCGCAGGCCGCCGGGGTTTTCATCCCCGGCCCCCATGCCCTGCCTGGGAACCTGTTCATTCCTTATTTTGGAACTCAAAGGCCCCCAGGTCAGGCGCGGAGCCGATGGGCACCGGCTCTCCCCGGAAGTCAAGATCATACCCCAGGTCGGCAGCGGCGTCAATGGCCGGGCTGCCGGGCGCGAGGCGCAGGTCCCCGGCGGCCAGGTCGGCAAAGCGCGGATCGGCGATCACTTCACCCTGGCCCAGGGCAAAGCCCAGGACCGTCTCCCCAGCCAGGTAGTACAGGTTGTGGTCGTGGGCAAACCCCGCCGCGTTGGAAACATATTTCAGATCCTGGACGTAGACGATATTGTTGCGCAGCGAAAAGGTGGCCTCTGTCGGTTCGCCGCCAAAGCCAAAGACCGCCCAGCCCGGCCCCTGCCCGGCGACTTCGACGATGGTGTTGTGTTCGACGCGGAAATTTTCCACCAGGCTGGCCGAACGGCCCTCCAGGTGGATGTAGGAGAAGCGCCCGTTGTCCACCGAGACGTTATAGGACACCAGGGTATCCCGCGCTGTACCCCCGCCCACTTCCAGGAACCCGGCGCTGTGGGCTACCCAATTGTGGTGCACCCGGTTGCCGTCGGTTTCACCGTAGAACTCGACGCCGCCGCCATCTACGCCATAGTCGTAGCTGGGGGCCAGGCACCGTTCCATACGGTTGTACGAAGCCTCGTTGTAGGAGCCGTAGAACTTGACCCCCACGGCCCCAAAGTCGCCCTTGCCCCCCGGCGTGTTGACGACCATGTGCAGGTCGTGCAGATAGTTTTTGGTCACCAGGTTGTACCGCCCGGCGACGACGATGCCGCTGCCCACGGCAGTGGCTTCTACGTCGCGGATGATGTTGTGCTCGGCGTCGGCGGTCAAATAGATGCCCGCTTCATAGGCATCGCGTACCAGCACCCCTTCGATGATGATCCAATCGGCATCCACGACGATGGCCTGCGTCCAGTGGTCGGCGTCGCCGGGGTTGGTGAACGTGGGCGGTTCCCCCTGACCATAAGCGGTGAAACGGATGGGCCGGTCGGCTTGACCTGAATCGTCTATGAGCAATCCCCCTTCCCAGCGGGAGCCGCGCTTCAGGTGGACTATGGCGCCGGGCGGGAGTTGGGTCGCCTGCAAAGGGGCCAGGGTCCGCCACGGCGCATCCGCCGAGGTCCCCACGTTGGCGTCGGAACCGTGGACGCTGTCCAGGTAATAGCAGGCAGTGCAGGCAAGGGTTTCAGGGGTAGGGGATGGGGTTGGAGGCTGCGTGGGGCGGGCCGGGCGGCAGGCAGCCAGAAGCAGCGCCAGGAGCAAGAAGCTCGACACCCGCCAGGGTGCGTCGCTTTGACCCCAGAGACGCAGAGAGCGGTGATCGGTCAACGCCGTTTCGATCCGGCGGAGCAAAGCAGGTCTTGGGATCGGCATGGGGGCATTGTACCATGAAAGCGCCGAGGTGTCCATCGGACGACGCGACCGAGAATCAGAGCAAGTGCATTTACGAACGATACACCGCCATCGTCTGCTGAGCAATGGACTCCCAAGACAGTTCCCGTTCGCACTTTTGCCGGGCTGCCCGGCCCATGCGCCGCCGCATCTCCCCATCTTGCAGGAGACGGATGACGGCCTGGGCCAGGGCCTGGGCGTCGCGGGGCGGGACGAGGAGGCCGTCCTGACCGTGGCTCACCACCTCCGGGATGCCGCCTACAGCGGTGGCCACCACGGGCCGTCCAAAGGCGTAGGCCAGGGGCACGACGGCGCTCTGAGAGGCTTCATGGTAGGGCAGGACAACCAGGCTGGCCTGCTGGAAGAGGCGGGGCACTTGGGCGCGGGGGATGTAGGTGTTCTGCACCTGGAACCGTTCCGGGTGGACCATGGCCGCCCGATAGCGGCCCAGGGCCTCCCCCTGCCCGGCAATGACAAAACGGACCTGGGGGCAGGCCGCGCTGATGGCCGGCTCGGCGGCAATGAGGGTTTCCAGGCCCTTATAGGGCCAGATGCGCCCAAAAAAGAGGAGGGTCCCCTCCACCTCCGGCCAGTAGCCGTCGTTCCAATGGCGGTAGATGGATAGCTCGCCGATGGGCATCGTGGCGATCCGGTCGGGATCGAGGGGCCGGCGGGCCAGGAGCATCTCTTTCAGCGCCTGGCCGTGGACGATGAGACGTGGCGAAAAGCGGAGCGGCAGGTCGCGGATGACCTGGGGGATGTTCCGTTGGGAACGGTCGCCGCTGTGCATCACCGGATCGTGAATGGTCGTCACCAGGTTGGCCCGAGGGCGGAGGGCAAACCACAGGTACAGCCAGGGGTTGACGGCCACCAGATGGATCACATCGGGGCGCAAGCGCCGCAGGGCGCCTTCGATCTGGGCCACCATCCGCAGATTGGCCGCAGAACGGAGGCGGGGTTTGTCGAAATAGACCAGGTGGGCCTCCGGCGTCAGGGCGTCGGCCACCTCCTTGAATTCGGTGGGGACCAGCAGGCTGACCCTGGCCTGCCGGACCAGGGCATTGGTCAAAGAGATTGTGTATTCAAAAAAATTGAAATCAATAATGACCGTGTGCATATTCTAGATAGAGAAAGCTTGTACCAGCCGCCGTCCCACAACCTTCCAATCGTAAACCTGTTCGATCTGGCGGCGACCGGCGGCGGCCAGCTGCTGCCAGCGGTCGGGATCGTTTAGCAGACGCCAAGTCTGGGCGGCAAATTCGGCGGCGGTGTCGGCGACCAGAAGATGCTGGCCGGGGGTCAGGTGCAACCCTTCCCAGCCCAGGCTGGTTGAAACGACAGGACGGCCCAGAGTCAGCGATTCCAGAATCTTGATGCGGACGCCGCTCCCGGCCCGCAAGGGAACCAGGCTGAGGCAGCATTGCTCGTGATAGGGCCGGACGCTGTCCACATAGCCGGTCACGGTGACGTGCGCGTTTCCCTCCCCCAGGCGCCGCACCCGGCGGGGCGGGCCGGAGCCAACGATGAACAGATGCACGTCGGGGATCTGACGGCGGATGCGGGGCAGGATGTCGCGGACCAGGTAGAGGGCGGCATCCGCATTGGGCCGATAAAACATGGAACCGACCAGGAGCAGGCGGCGGAAGGTCGGCGGGGGAGGCAGGGGACGGATGGCGTCGGTGTCCATCCCCACCGGCACGGTGACTATGTCGGCCCTGGGCGCATCGCGGCGGAGGATGGCCCGGTCCTGGTCCGAAACGACGATGGTGCGGTCGTAGCGGTGCACATATTTCAGGGTGGCATGTTTCTGGAACAGCCAATCCCGAAAGAGCCTGAGCTTGTGCATCGGGTCCCGCTCGGCGACCATCATGCGCCGCCACTGGACGTAAGGGATATTGTGCAAGGTCAGGCAGGTCCGCGCCCGGCTCCGGGGGGCGATGGCATCCAGGTAGGGGGCCATGTAACCGTGGTGGATGTTGATCACGTCGAAATGCTCCCGCTCTGTGATCTCGTGGAGGGCCTGGGCCAGTTCCTCATAATAGTAGGTCAGGTTGCCGATAGGTTCGCCGCCGCGCACATAGCGCCACAGGTGGGGCAAAAAGCGGATCTTGGAGCGTTTGTGCCAGGGGATGGGCCGGACCTCGGTGCAAAACGAGCCTTCCAGCTGCCGGGCATCCTCCGCCTGGCGGGAACCGGCACGGACGGGGCACATGAGCGTTACGTGGTGCTCGCGGGAGACGTAGCGTATCTGGTTGGAGACGAGGATTTTGGCCCCGGCGTTGGGCGGGTAAGGGACGTAGCTGGTGAGGACCAGAATGCGCATCAGGCTGGCTCCCTTTTTGCCGACCAGGCGCTCTGAAGGTAGGCTTCCACCCGGTCCCCCACCTGCTCCAGGGTGTAGGCGGCCCGGACGGCGGCGATGGCGGCCCGGCGGATGCGGTCGCGCCGGGCCGGATCGTGGGCCAGAGAAAGGACGGCTTGGGCCAGGGCCGCCGGGTCCTCCGGCGGGACCAGGAGGCCGGTTTGTCCGTGCCGGATCAACTCCGCCGGGCCGCCCCGGTCGCTGGCAATGACGCACGTCCCCTGGGCCATGGCTTCCAGAGCCGCGCCGCCGAACGGCTCGACCCAGACCGAAGGGAGGAGGAGCGCATCATAGCCCCCGTACCGTGCCATAAGGTCCTGCTGGGGCAGCCGCCCCAGGAAACGGACGACCCGGGCCAGTCCCCGGTCGGCGACCTGGCGGCGGAGGCGCTCCTGGTAATCCGCCTCCCCCGTGCCGACCAGGTCCAGGTGGGCCGGGCGGCCCAGGTCGGCGGCCCGTTCACCGTTGAGCAGGGCGACGGCCTCGATGGCCAGGTGCGCCCCTTTGGCCTCGGTCAGCCGCCCGACATACAAGAGTTGGAGGTGAGGGCGGGGCGGCAGGGGCGGCGGTGTCTCCCGGATCCAGGCAGCGGGCAGGCCCCGGGGGATGACGGTCAGCTGCGCTGCCGGGAAACCGGCCTGGGTGTATTGATGCTTCAAGGTGCGGCTGTTGACCAGGATGTGGGGGAAGCAGCTCAGGTCGAAGGAGGAGAGACCGTGGATCCAGAGGCGGTAGCGCCGTCGTCGGGCATCGGGTTCGGCCTGCAACTCCTGGTAGCGTTGTAGCAACCAGTAATCGCCCAGATCGAAGACGAGGGGCAGGTTCAGGTCCTGCGCAGCGGCCAGGGGACTCAGGGCCAGGTGGCTCATGCTCCAAACGTACACCAGATCGGGAGCCAGGGAGCGCATCAGGTTGTAGGCGGTCCGATAGTCGCGGCGGGCGGCGACGGCCCAGCGGAGGTGTTGCCCCCGACGGCGGAGGGGATGGGGGCTGATGGGTTGGCGGATGTGGAGGAGGCGGTGGGTGAGGACCCCGCCGCTGGTTTCAACCCGGCGGGTGGGCCGGGCGCCGGTATGCCAATCACTGGTCAGGACCTGAACCTCGTAGCCGCGCCGGGCCAGCTCCTCGGTCACCGACTGGCAGCGCAAGCCGTAACCACCTTTGTAGTGAGGAGGGTAGTGGTTGGAGAGGATCAGGATACGGGTCAGGCGGCCTTTCTTTTGCTCAGTTGGCGCTTGTCGGCTTGCCTTCAGCTGCATCAACAGGATCATCTACGCCGATACCGGCCCCCTCGGCAGTCTTGCCTGGTGAGGCAGGAGATCGGACAAATGCACAGAATGTTTCACGACCATCACCGGCTAATCGTACCACAAGCGGAGCGAACCGACAACTCCGATCTGGGGGATGTCGGTTTTCGGTTTCCCCCCCACCCCCGGCCAGGCGACCTGCTCAGCGGAGCCGCTTCAGGCTGCGTCCCAGGGTGTAGATGTCGGCAAGGGTGACGATGCGGAGGGCAAAGCTGGGCAGGAGAAAGGCAGGCAAAAAGAGGAGACGGATATACCACACCTGGGGTTGGAGCCACCAGAAAAAGCCATAGAGCAGGCCAAAGAGGGCCAGGGGTTTCACATAATCCATCACCCGCGGGATGAGACCGGTTCGGCGCAGGAACCAGACGTTGACCGGGTTGGTGATGGCCCGGCCCAGGATGCTGGCCCATGCCGCACCCAGGACGCCCAGCAGGGGAACCAGGGTCAGGTTGCTGACGACGGTGACGGCGGTATTGACGATGTTGGACACCGCCGGGGCTTTTGGGTCACCGGCGGCCACCGTCGAGTTGCCCAGCACATTGCCGATGAGGCCGATGGTCGTGCCCAGCATGGCCAGGATCAGAAGGGTGCCGATGCCCAGGTACTGCTCCGAATACAGGATCAGAATGATCTCGCGCTGGAAGATCAGAACCAGCACGGTGAGCAGGGTCATAACAAAGGCCACGCCCCGCAGCGTCACATTGAGCATCCGCTGGGCGCGGCGGCGGTCGCCCTGGGCCAGCAGGCTGGACAGGTTGGGAAAGTAGACGGTGCGGAACGACTCGTACAACCGCCGGATGTTGGTGGGGATCTTGGCCGCCACCGAGAGCAAGGCCACATCGGCAGGGGTCATGACCGTGGCGACGACCAGCGTGCCGAAAGAGTTGAACACAAAGGTCAGGATCTCGTTCACCTGGAGGGGCCAGCTGAAGCGCAACATGCCCCACAGCGCCTCCCAACGGAAGGCCAGGCCCTTGCGGGTGGGCAGAAACAGGTAAAAGAACAGGCTGGCCGCCCCGGCAGCCAGGATGCGGGACCAGACGGCGCCCAACATCCCGGCATCGAGGACGATCAGGAACAGCGCCAGGAGGGCCAGGTTGAGCAAGCTGGCCCCCAGCTCGATGATGGCCATCTCTTTGAAGCGAAAAAAGCCCTGGAGCATCTGTTTGAGGACGGTTTGATAGGCCAACGCCAGGGTAAAGCACAAAATGGGAAGGGTCAGGCCCTCCACCGGCTCCTCGCCAAAAAGACGGTAAACCCAGGGCTGGACGGCCAGAAAGACCAGGGCGACCAGGATGACCGTCGCCAGGCGAAAGAGGACAACGGTGTCTACGATGACCCGTTGCTCCTCCCGGTCGGCGTCGGTCAGGGTGCGGATGGCGGCGACGCCGATGCTCAAACCGCTGACCATCCGCAGAAAACTGGCTACCAGCTCGATGAGGATGACGGCGCCGAATTCGGAGGGAGGCAGGTAGGTGGCCAGGACTTTGGTGGTGATGATGCCGGACAGGATGCGCAGACCGGTGCCGATGCCTGTATACAGGGTCCCGCCCAGGAAACGGCGGATCAGGCGGTTGCTGTCGGACGGTGCGGCCATAGGTGCTCCCTGTAGATCACTTCGTTGATACCCAGCATCACGCCGACAACGGGCGTCCAGAACCAGGCCATGAACACCGGCGCGGCGATCCCGGCGACGAGCATGGGGACGTAGGCCAGGGTAAAGCCCAAGACAATAGCCCGCAGAGTCGGATCCCGGACTGTGGCCCAGCGGCGGTAGCCCCGGAGCAAAAAGAGCGCGGAAAACCAGACAAAGGGCACAAAACCCATCAAGCCAAAGTCCATCAGGATGAAAAGATAGGTGTTGTGCATATAGCCGGTCGTTTCGTCACCGCCCAGGCGGACACGGGGGCGGTAGTCGTTCCCCGGTCCGATGCCCAGCAGAGGGTATTGTTGGATCTTTTGCCAGGCGTGTTGATTTTCCATCAGCCGCCACTGCCAGGAGGAGCTATACTGCACCCGATCCCCGGTAAAGAGGGAAGCAGCCCGGATATACAAAGCCTCAAAGAGTCGCCCCACGTGGGGGATGTACAGATTCGTGATAGGGACGGCGATGGCGACCAGCAGGGCCAGGGCTCCCAAAAAAAGGATCAGGTTTTTGCGCTGCCCCTGGGTGCTGACCAGGAACAATGCGCCCATGGCTACCGTCGTGCCAACCCACATGTTGCGGTTGAAAGTAAAAGCCAGAGCAGCCAGGAGCAGGACCACAGAAAACACCAGCAACCAGCCGATCCAACCCAGGCGCTGGCGGGTGATGAGGAGGATGAGGGCCGGCATGAGCATAACCAGGATGAGCGACTGGCCGGGGGGCAGGATGCGGGTCACACCGACAAACTCGCCCTCAAACACCCCGGCGGTCTCAACGCGACCGGGCAGGATCACCACCGAGGTACCCACAGCCTGCTGGGCGAGCATCATCACCGCCACGATGGTAGCCAGGATAAAAAGGCCCGTCACCAGCCGCAAGAGCTGACGGCGGGTGCGGATCAGATTGGTGACGGCGAAAAAGACAAGATAGTTGAACATGGTGCGCCATTGGTACTCCAGGGCGTCTATGTTGGCCCCCAGGTTGAGGACCGCGTTTTCCAAAGAGAGAAAAGTGGCAAGGAAAAAGAGGATGAGGGGCAGATCCAGGGGCGTTTTCACGTAACGGCGCTCCCGGTCGCCCAGGGATTGGGCGACCACCAGGCCCAGGAGCAGGATCAACAGGATCTCGATGGCTGAAAAGGTGAAACCGATGCTGATGTTGGGGACCTGCTTCAGATCAAAGACGGAGGAGCTGGCGACGAGGACCAGCAGGATGGCATATTCCGGCCAGGAAAAGAGGATAAAGAACGCGACCAGACCGCTCAGGGTCAGCACGGCCACCTGCAAGGGGAGAAGGGTCGCCAATGCCCCGGCCACGGCCCCCCCCAACACGGCGGCGACGCCCAGGGAAGCCAGCAACAGGCGGCGCAAGAACGCGCCCTTCCCCACAAGCCCCGGCGGATTCGCGCGGGAACGCACAGCCGGCGTATGTGGAATATGTCCGAGCATCTGCGCAATCCACCGGCGCGAAGTCATAAGCGACCCACCTCGTTGAAAATGGACCGCAAGCGGGCGGCATTGACCACAATGTCAAATTCGCGGGCGACCAACGCCTGCCCCCGTTGGCCCAACCGCCGCCGCAGGGCCGGGTCCGTGATGAGGCGGGCCAGGGCCTGGGCCAGGGCCGGAGGGTCGCGGGGTGGGGCCAGCAGGCCGGTTTCCCCGTCGCGCACCAGTTCAGGGATGCCCGAAACCGAGGTCGAGACCACGGGCAGGCCCATGGCCAGGGCTTCCATCATGGCTACAGGGATGCCATCCCGGTCACCATCCCGGGCGACGACGCAGGCCAGGGCAAAGATGTGACTGCGCCCCAGTGCCCGGCGCACCTGGGGTTGTTCCAGGGGGCCGGCCAGGGTGACGTTCTCGCCCACGTTCAGTTCGGCGATCAGTCGTTCCAGGGCAGCCTGCTGCTCCCCGCGCCCGACGATGGTGCAGCGGAAATCCAGCCCCCGGTCTCGCAACAGGCGACAGGCGCGGATCAGGTATTCATGGCCCTTTTTTTCGGTCAGGCTGCCCACCGATAGGATGCGGACCGGGCCATCGGGGGGCGGTTGGGTCGCCGCAAAGCGCGCCCGGTCCACCCCACAGTGGACGACGGCGATGCGGCCTTGGACCGCCGGGCAGCGGGCGACGATGGCCTGGCGGTTGTGTTCCGAAATGGTGATCAGCCGGGATGCGGCCCCGGCCACCAGGCAGAGCAGGTCGTTTTCCGGGGAATAGATGTCGCTGGCATGGGCGGTCACGGTCAGGGGCCGGTCGAGGAGGCGGCTGACGACCAGGGCTGCCGCTGCCGAAAGCCAGGCAAAATGGCTGTGGATCAGGCGCGGCGGTGCATCGCCCAGCCGCCGGGCCAGAGCCACTCCCTTGACAAAGACGACCAGCCGTTTGAGCCGCCAGACGGCCCGGGGCGGCGGCGGGGCCATCAGGTCCCCCAACAGGCGCAGGTAGCGGCGGGGGCCGGAGAGGAAGGCAGCCAGCTGGGCCAGCCACAGGGCCGGACTGTGCAAGGGCGGCGCGTATTCGACCTGAGAGAGCAGGGCCTGGGACGTGGGATGCACCGGCCCCGGGTGGGGCGGCAACAGGGAGAGGATCCGCACCGGCGTCCCCTGGGCCTGAACCGCCTGAATCTCGGCGGCGATAAAGGTCTCGGTCAGGTGGGGGAAGCGCAGCAAGATGTAGGCAATGGGATCATCCATGGGGCTTTCTGCCTGGCTAACGCCGCCGTGACCGCCAGATGGCAACGCCAAAAATTACGAGCGTGATCATCAAGGTCGCCCCGGCCAGCAGCATCACCCATGGGGGCAACCCACTGCTGCTTTCGGACGGCGGAAAAGTGCCGGATGGCGGGGGAGGCGTCGGTTCGGCGGTGGGAACGACCGTTGCGGTGATTGTCTCGACCGGGACGGCTGTCGCCACGGCGGTGGCCAGGCCGCTAGGGGTCAGCTTGCGGGTATCCAGCGTTTGGATCTCTTCCCCTCCCTGTTGAACCAGGACCAGGTTGCCTCCCAACTCCCACAGGCGTCGGGTCAACCGGTTGGCTGCCCAGGTGACGCCCTCCCCATCGGTGCCGGTGACGACGAGGAGAGCCTTGTCCTCATTCCAGGGCGAAGGGAGTTCCTGGATGTAGCCCACGCTGCTGCCGGGGGGCAGGCGCAACAAGACCTGGCCCACCTGGTGCTCCACCTGGTCGCTGCCGGGCACAAAAGGCTGGGGCAACAGAGGGTTGATCTGCTGCAAGAGGGCATGGTGGGCAGGGCGACCGATAAAGACGAGGTGGTAGCGGCTCAGTGTCTCCGGGTCTGGGTGGCCCAGAGCTACGTTGGGCCGAAAATCGCTGTACCCCGTCAGGCTGCCCAGGGCCGCGACCAGCCGCAAAAGGCTGTCCTGTTCTGCCGGATCGGGTTGTTCGGGCAGGACAAAGAGAAGCCCGCTCAGGTCCGGTGGTGAAGTGAAGGGATAGGGGTACTGATCCAGGTTCAAGGAACCGCTGCCCTGCTCCCGGTGGGCCAGGTGCAGTTTCGAGTCCTGAGAGATGAACAGCCATATCTGTTGCGGGTCCACTTGATCGCAGATCTCTCTATCCGCCTGCATCTGCACCTGCACGGTGATCTTGTTGTTGCTGCCCTCTTGATGAGGGAGGGCGGCAAACTCACCTGGAGGTCCCCTTCCTGAGCGTTTTCCTGGTCCAGGGGTACGCTGACCAGCGGGGTGTTGTTAAGAAGGATGGTCAGAGCCGAGGTTTGCCCGTCAAGGACGCCGGAATGGCGGAAGAACAGCCGAAAATAGGCGGAACCGGAAAGCTGCCAGGTCTGGGGGATGGAAAACCAATAGTCTACTTCCTGGCTGTGCGCACCATAGATCGTCTCGTCGGTATAGTCCAGATCGGCCAGGGTCCGGTCGGTGGCCTGGGTCTCGGTGATCAGCGCCGGGGGGCGGACAGCCCGGATCAGGGCCGTTGGCCCGGCCATCCCCGGCAGATGTTCCTCCAGGCTCAGGGCCTGGCTCGCTTTGCGAAAGGCATCCTCTTTCGCCCCGCTGATCAGCAGGATGACCTGCTGCGGGTTCCAGGGAGCAGGTATTTCTTCCAGGGTTCCGTCGCCTTCGGCGATGGGTTGTCCGTCACGGGTGAAAAAGTAGGTTCCCGGCTCGGCGACGTTGGTCTGGGTCCCGGTCACAGGGTCGGCGCCGAGGAGGGTAGTCAGGGTGTTGATGTTCCAGAGCGATTGCTCTTTATCGGTCAGGAGCACCAGGTTTTCCAGGGGGAGGGGCTGATCGGTGGGCCACGGTCCCCCATCAAGCCGGGCGGCCAGGGAAAAGGTTTGGGTTTCTTTCGGGGCCAGGCTGTCCAGAGTCCACCGGATCTGTCCATCGGCGGCGGCACAGTCTGGATGGCAGCTGAGCCAGGTGGTGTAGCGCGGGAGCTGATCGGTCAGGGTTAGGGCTGAAACCGGTTCTGAGGTGGGGTTGGTCAAGGTCAAAGTGTAGCGCAAGGTTGCGCTGGGAACGGCGGCAACCGGCCCCTGACTGCGC
>Ga0256914_1003074_pt1 | contig 13395 bp, 6 predicted proteins | sample HulkmetaG_FD_191571 | JGI IMG/M metagenome (GOLD analysis project Ga0256914, IMG submission 191571) | Hydrothermal chimney microbial communities from Main Endeavour vent field at the Juan de Fuca Ridge, Pacific Ocean - Hulk | ecosystem: Environmental > Aquatic > Marine > Hydrothermal vents ... | reverse complement strand
TTTGGCGGCGGCGGCTACGGTGGCGGCGGCGGCTACGGTGGTGGCGGCGGCTATGGCGGCGGCGGCGCGCTGATGGGCGTCATGGGCCAGCAGACGATGGATTACGCCAACATGATCGTGCGCGCTTACTTCACCGCGGCGGGCGTGGATCTGGGCGGCCCCAATGTCCTGAACACGGCCGGCGGCGGCGGTTACGGCGCCGGGGGCGGCGGTTATGGCACGACGGGCGCCGGATATCAGAACGCCCAGGGCAAGGCCGTCTTCTTCAACGATCGCACCGGCGATCTGCTGGTGCGGGCCACGCTGCGGGACCACGACATCATCGAGCAGGCCATCCAGGCCCTGAACCGCACGCCGGATCAGGTCACCATCGAGGCGAAATTCGTGGAAATCGGCCAGGACGACGCCAAGGCGCTCGGCTTCGACTGGTTCCTGGGCAACACGCTGATCGGCGACGGCAAACTGGGATTCAGCGGCGGCACGGCGCCCTCCTACGCGGGCCGCGGTTCGCAGGCCAATCCTTCCGGGGTGTTCCCGGGCAACTTTGGCATTCCTTACGCGCTGCCCAGCCAGTCTTCGGACCAGAAGGTGACCTCGGGATTGCGCACCTCGGACGTGGGCGGCACGGCCATCCCCTCCGTGGCCACGTTGACCGGCATTTTGACCGATCCCCAGTTCCGGGTGGTCATCAAGGCGCTGGAGCAACGGGGCGGCGTGGACATCATGGCCGCGCCGAAGGTGACCACCGTGAGCGGTCGCCAGGCGCAGATCCAGGTGACCGACCTGCAAACCATCGTGACCTACAACCAGGCCGGCGGGTTCGGCGGCGGCACCAGCACCTATGGTGGGGGTGTTGCTCCGGCGGGCGGCGCTACGGGATATTGACCGGACTTTTCCTCAACTCATCTGATTTAGACGCAAAATGCAGCAAACCAGCATGAAAAAACTCATTGGCGCGGGCCTGATGACCGTGCTCATGGCGGGGGCGCTGGAGGTGACCGGCGTGGCGCAGGTGGTCAACCAGGCGCCCACCCTGGCCGCCATTCAGCCCACCACCACGCCCATTCCCCTGGGGCCGAGCCTGGACGTGATTCCCTATGTTTCGTCCGACGGCTACACGGTGCAGATGAATCTGCTTCCGACGTTGACGGAATTCCTGGGCTACGATGATCCGGGCGCCTTCCAGACCATCGTGGGTCAGGCGGTGGCGCCCACGCCGCTGCCGCGTTTCCGCATCCGGCAGGTGGTCACCAGCTCGATCGTCTGGGACGGCCAGACCATCGTGATGGGCGGCCTGATTTCCGAGAAAGTCACCAAGACCCGCGACAAGGTGCCGGTGCTCGGCGACCTGCCGCTGGTCGGGCGGCTGTTCCGGAGCGAGGCCAGCTCCAGCAGCAAGAAGAACCTCGTGATCTTCGTGACCCCGACGATCATTGATCCGGCGGGCAACCGGATCCACGATCCGGAGGATTTGCCCTACGATCCGAACAAGGTTCCGGAGCAGGTGCCGTTTGCCCCCACGACACCTCCGCCGACGAGCAAATAGGCAACGCCCCGGCGCCGGAACATGACTCAGCGGGGGGGCGGCGCGGACCGTCCCCCCGGCGTTTTTCCGGGGCGGGGGCGCGGGCCCGGGGGGAAGGTGTGTCGTCATGGCAGCCAAGCGCAAACAGCCTTCTGAAAGTTCATCCGATGCGGGTGAGCGGCTGCTGTTGGTGGACGGCCATGCCCACGCCTACCGGGCTTTTTTCGCGATCCGGGGACTCACGGGGCCGGACGGACGGCCCACCAACGCGATTTTCGGATTTCGCAAGGCCCTCGAAAAACTTCACGCCGCCCTGTCTCCCACCCACGTGGCGGTGATTTGGGACGGGGGGCTGGCGGCGGAGCGCACGGACGCGCTGCCGGAGTACAAGGCCAACCGTCCGGCCATGCCGGAGGCCCTGGCGGAGCAGTTGGATGACATCGCGGCCTGGGTGGAGGCGCGGGGCTGGGCGTCCCTGTGCGCCGATGGCGTGGAGGCGGATGACTGGATCGCCGCGCAGGCCCGGGACGCCGAGGCGGCGGGCGCCGACGTGTTGATCTCCAGCAGCGACAAGGATTTTTTGCAGCTCGTGACGCCGCGCGTCCGGGTGGTGGACCCCCGGGAGCGCGAAATTCGTCCGCTGGACCCGGAGGCGGTGCGTGAGAAGACCGGCGTGCGGCCGGACCAGATCGTGGACTGGCTCAGCCTGATCGGGGACAGCGCGGACAACATCCCGGGGGTGCGGGGCGTGGGGCGCAAGACGGCCACCGCGCTGTTGCAACGGTTCGACTCCTGCGCGGGCCTCTATGCGCGTCTGGCGGAGGTGACTCCCGAGCGGATTCGACAGGCCCTGGCGGATTCGCGCGAGCTGGTGCAACGGAACCGGGAGCTGATCCGGCTGGCGCCGGAGGCGGCGGTTTGCCGTCCCCTGGACGAGCTGGCTCCCCGGGAGCCGGATCGGGACCGGTTGGCGGCGTTGTACGAGCGCTGGGGATTTCGCGCCGCGGTCGAGGCGCCGGCCCCGGCGCAATGTGAACTGTTTTAGCGCGGACCATGAAGGAATCAGGCGGCGCAAGGCGGGGCGCGGAACGGCGGAAGGCGGTTCCGCGGTGGGGAAGATTGGCGCGGACTGATGCGACAATGGCAAACAACTTGCTGGGAAACGCGCCCGGGATCGCGCGGACCGGAAAGGTTTTTCCGGAAAGCGCTCCGGGGCCGAACGGGTAAATTTGCTGCGATGAGACTCTTTTTGCGAAGAAAGCATGGACAAAGAAAAGGCCCTTTGTTAGAAAGCCGCGACCTTATGCTATCACTGATACGCGTCGCCGGGCGGTTCGCCTTGATCGGGGTGGCCGCCTTGGGAACAGCCTTGCTGAACGGCCAGCCCGCTTTCTCGCCGGAGCAGGGGGAGTATTCGCTTTCCCGGGGCATGGTGGGGGACCAAGCCCGTCCCTCCGTGGCGTTCAACGCCTTGGGAGGCTATGTGGCCTGGCAGGATTACTCCCTGGACGGCCAGGGGCTGGGCGTGGGCGCGCGGGCGTTGAACAACACCCTTTCGCCGGTCTCCTCCCGAACCTTCCGGGTCAATGAAACGACCGCGGGCGATCAGGAGAACATCCAGGTGCGCCTGCTGCCGGGCGGGGGCGCGGTGTTCGTCTGGCAGGGCGGCCCCACCGGCGCGCAGGACGTGTTCGCGCGGGTGATCGGCGCGGACGGCCTCTTCCGGACCGGCGAAATCAAGGTCAACACGTTCACCGACGGCAACCAGGGCGATCCCCGCGTGACCGTGCTGGCCGACGGCTCGCTGGTGGTGGTGTGGACCAGCTGGGGCGAGGACGGCCACATGAACGGAGTCTTCGGCCGGCGGCTGGCGGCGGACGGCACGCCCCGGGGGGATGAGTTCCGCGTGACCGTGGCGACGCGGTTCAATCAGCGTTCTCCGGCCGTGGCCGCTCTGCCCGGGGGCGATTTTGTCGTGGTCTGGGTCAGCGAGCAGCAGCGTTACGAGAACAGCGTGGACATTTTCGCCCGTCGTTTCGACGCCCAGGCAAGCCCGCTGAGCGGCGATGTCTTCGTCAACGTGAGCACCAACATCTGCGCCAACCCGGCGATCTGCGTGACGCCCCAGGGGGATTTTGTCATCGCGTGGAGTTCCCGCTCGCTCGGCAGTCCGGCCGAGGATTGGGACGTGCTGGCGGCGGCTTACGGGCCGGACGGCGCCTCCCAGGGGCTGCCGGTGCGGGTGAACGAGTACGTGCTGGGGCCGCAGTTCGCGCCGCAACTGGCGGCGGTGGGCAACACGCTGCTGGTGGCGTGGACCAGCCGGCATCAGGACGGATCCCGGGAGGGGGTGTTCGGCCGGTTTTTGCGCGCGGACGGGCGCCTGTTGGGAAGTGAATTTCAGATCAACACCCTGGCCTCCAACCAGCAGATCCAGCCGGCGGTGGCGGCGGACGGTCAGAAGCGCTTTTTGGCGGTGTGGTCCTCCTTCGTGGGGCTGCCCGCCAGTTTCGAGCTCCTGGCCCAGCGTTATGCCGCGGCGGCGCTGCTGCCCACGCCGAACGCGCCGTGGGTGTCCGCGTTGGATTCGTATTCCCTCATGGTGAGCTGGCCGCCGCTGGCCGGTTATCCCGAGGGAGTGCGGTATCACGTGCTGGTGGATGACGAGTCCACGCCCCGCGTGACCCGCGATCCTTATCTCGTGTTGACGGACCTCATGCCGGGGAGCGCGCACACCGCCCGGCTGGCCTACGTCCTGGCGGACGGCGAGGCTTCCGCGTTTTCACCGGCGGCCGGCGGCCGGACGTGGGGGCGCGATCGCAATTTTGACGGTCTGCCGGATGACTGGCAGGCGCGGTTCTGGCCGGGGACCACGAAGTGGCCCGCCCCCACGGAGGATTCCGATGGCGACGGGGCGCGCAACGTGGACGAGTTTCTGGCGGGCACGAATCCCACGGCGGCCGACAGCGTGCTGCGGGTGCGTTTGACGCCGACCGACCAGGGGTTGCTGGTGAGCTGGACCGGGGTGCCGGGCAGCGTTTACCAGCTTCAGACTTCCGCGGACCTCGGCCGGTGGGAGAATGTCCAGGAGCCGCGGCTGGCGGTGGAGGACACGGTCAGCGTGGTCATCCCGCCGGCGGGCGCCGCCGCCTATTATCGCGTGATTCGGATTCGCTAAGCACGTTATGCGACAATTGATGAAAAAAGCCGCCGCCGGTCTTTTGTTGGCCGGGTTGCTTCCCTCCGCGCAGGCCTTTTCCCTGCTGGGACCTTTCCCCGGATGGCAGACCGCCACGATCGGCTATCAACTGGCCTCGGATTTGGGCGGGCCGATGAACATCGGTGAGGAGTACCGTTTCAACTTCCCCACCATCACCTACGCCTTCGATCCCTCCTTCCTCAATTATTTCGGAGCCAAGGGCGTGGCCGAGGTGGAAAAGGCCATGGCGATCTTGAACGCCCTGCCGCCTTTCTCCCTGATGAGCGAGGATCTGCATGAGTTTCCCCTCAACACCCGCCGGGTCAATCACCAGGCGGCGGCGCTGTATTTGTATGACCTGAAGTCGCATGTGCTGGGCACCATGCTGGAGCAACTGGGGCTGGCGCCGGCGGAGCGCTACGTCTGGACGTTGCGTTCGCGGGTCGTGATCAACAACGTGCCCTACTACTCGGTGATCCAACGGAGCTTCGACCCGGTGACGCAGGTGGCCAGCAAATACGTGAACGGGGTGTTGTACACGTACCAGATTTTGCAGACCTATCCCACTCCCACCTGGGAGGCGGTGTCGCAGGCGGTGGATCCCACCCTGCCCACGGTGACCTCCGTGTCGGCCTACAGCATGTTTGGCGGCACGGTGATGGCGCCCGGAGCGACGGTCAACGCCAGCCCGGGGCTGTTTTACACCGGGCTGACCCGGGACGATGTGGGCGGGTTGCGGTATCTTTACCGGCGCGACAATTACAACGTCTCATCGGCGCCTCCGGGCGCCGTGCGCGCGCCGGTGCGGGTGATGGAGGGGGGCAGCAAAATTCTGGACGAGGACTCCGGCACGCCATGGGGGCCGCCGCCGTTCGGCGGCACCAATACGGTGGGCACCAACAACCTGCCGTTGCTTTCCACCGCGATTCGCCCCGGGATGGACAAGTTGAATTTCGTGCGGGTGGATTTTGATTCCCTGGTGGGCGCCTGGGTGACGGTGACGAATCGTTACACGGACATTGTCATCACCAACGGCGTCCGGAGCGAGCAGGTGGTGGACCGGGTTTTGGCGGCGCCGGATATTCTTTTCACGGCCAGTGATCTCGGCATGGCGGGAACCACCCCGGCCACCGACGCGCGCACCGTCAATTTCCAAAACAACGCGACCTTGAACGGCAATCCCGGCCAGGGCGAACTGGCGGGCCCCGGCACCCTGGTGCCCGGCCAGGTGATTACGTTCAGCAAGCTGGGGCAGAGCCTGCTCAATGTGGGGGGCGGCGGCGAGGTGGACGCTTCGCTGGTGAGTTGGTGGGGATCTTTCGATGGCACCACCAACGAGCCGTACGTCTATCCGCAGGGAACCAGCATCGCGGCCATTGAGCGGTTGGTGGCCACCCGGGTGAGCGAGGGCAACAACCCGTGGTCGGCGCCGCCGTTGTTCGTCGTGGGCGTGGCCAGCGGCAACACCAATTTCGTCCAGCAGGGAGGCACCATCGGAAACAACAACACGGCAAACACCGGCAATACCACCGGGGGCACCACTCCCTGAAGACGACGGCCCATTTTGGCATTGATTTTGTGATGAAGCGGATTCTGACGTTTTTCCTTGGCGGCTGCTGGGTGGCGACGACGGCGGCGTGGGCGGGGCTCAATACCATCCCCCTGTACGTCAACTGGAGCACGGTGACCAACGTGCCCCAGGTTGACGCGCGGGCTTTTGCCAATTACGGGCAGTTCGTGGTGGGGACGGAGGGCGACCTCTACGACTTCATGAACGTCCTGAACTACACGAACCGGGGCGTGATGCTGTCGCAGCCGGGGTTTCTCTTCAATCACATTGACGACCAGGGCGCGCGTTCCTCCGCGGACCAGTTCGTCAACGAGCTGGGGGGCTCCATCCAGGCCTTTGCCATGGGGCGGCTGGAAGAGGGAGCGGCGCCGGCGGGGATTTACATTGATGCTGATCGCGTGGTCAACCGCGGCAGCCTGATCACCAGCGCGGACGGTTTGGTGCAAATCGTGGGGAAGGACGTGGATCTGCGGCGAAGCGGCGCCGGCGTGATGGGCATTGGCACCTTCCTGCTGAATTCGGAGATGGGTTTTCACTCGCTGATCACCTCTTCCTACATGCCGGATGCCGGGATTCGGGATTTGTTTTGGGGCGGGGGCGAACAAATTCCGCGGTTCGCCTCTTCCACGTTGATTCCCGCCATTGGCGCTCTGGGAGGAAACGCCCCCCAGCATACGATCACGAACATGCTGGGCCCCACGATCAACGGATTCACGCTGCCGGATCCGTGGACGGCCGTTTACACCAACGCGGTGGATGAGACCAACTGGATCATTCAGGTGGTGCTGGTGGCGAAGGAGGACACCAACCTGAACACCGTGGCGCGGTTTTCGCCGAGCACCATTCCCACGAACTTTTTCCGGACGGTGAGCGTGCGGTTTGGCAGCCCGTTGACCAACAATCTGGGGCAGTTCGACCTCGGAGGCGGCGAGCGTCTGCCGGAGAATTTTGACGCGCAGTTCTTCCTGATTGACCGGCTGGCTTCGGAAACCAACATCAGCATGTTGACCAACGTGCTCACGCAGGGGATGCCGTTTCGTCCGGCGGCGCTCGAGATCAACCGGTATGGCGGCGCCGGCGGGGATCCGCCCAATGGGAACGCGTTCCGCACCAATCTGGCGACGTTGGTTTACAACGCCGGCGGCGAGGCCGTGACCAACATCACCACGAACTTCGTGGAGACGCCCGTTCCCCCCAACGGCACGAACTTCAGCATGGAGATCGTGACCAACATCGTGACGACGGCGGGCTATTCCCATGATGTGGTGACGAATCTCTACGTGGCCGCCGGCGCCTCCGTGACCAACATGGTGCTGGAAACGCCGAACGTGCCCGATGCCTCTCCCACCAACATGGGGGGGCGGGTGAGCATCATCGCGGACCGGCTCAATCTGGAGCGGGCGCACATCCGGGGTGAGGGCATTGTGACGGTGCAGGCCAGGCATCTGGTCAGCACCAAGCTGCTGAGCATGGACGTCCCGCACCTGCATTACGACGTGGGCGCCACCAACGGCATGCTGGAGCTGCAGAATCTGGTGGTGCCGGAGGTGGAGCGGCTGGCCGGTTTCCTTCAGGCGTGGAGCGCCGTGTGGACCAATCAGTTGATGATCATCACCAACGCGATCACCAATTCCACGACCACCAACATCACCGTGGATGACAGCGGCGTGCCGACGGTGACCGTGACCAACGACCCCGGCACCAACGTGATTACGACCAACGTGATCAACGTGGGCATCCACGTGCTGTTTGTGGATGCCTCGATGGTCAACACCCGCTATCCCACCTATGTCAGCGGGTTGGTGACGCACAGCACCAACGTGTATGTGATGGACACCACGCGGGTGGTGGAGCAACTGGCGGTGGACGCCACGAGCCTGTCCGTCGGGCCGCGGGGCGGAATGGTCTTGGGCGATCGCCAAGGCGCTTCCGCGAATACCATCACCGACTGGAAGGCCGTGCATTTTCCCAACCTGCGCTTCCTGACCAACGAAGGGTTCATCAGCGTGCCCGACCAGATGATTGCGGGCGCGGACCGGGAGGTTCCCTACGACGTGATGGTGGTGAAAGGCACCAATGAAGCGGGAGTGCACCGCTACCGGGTCAGGAAACTGGTCAACGGCGGTCTCATCCAGAGCCTGGTCGGGCCCATTCGGATTGAGGCGGATGCGTTCACCATGGATGGCGGGCGGATTGCGTCGCAAGCCGATCTGGAAATCGTGGCCAACACCCTGCGGCTGCGGCACAGCACCAACACCGTGGTGCGTCGCTTGGTGCTGGATGTGGCGGACAATTTGACGGACAGCGGTGGGGACGCCGCCGTGCGGTTCACCGCCGGGTTGGGGGTGCAGTTGAATCGCAAGCCGGCCCTGGGTTCCCTGCTGGGCACCACCTTGGAGCTGTCCGCCGCGCGGTATCAATACGTGGAATCCAGCTGGGCGGCCGAGGATCGGGGCGCCACGGCGGAAGGATTCACGGACAACGTCGCGCTCGGACGGTTGATTTTGAACCCGGAGGAAAACGCCACCGTGATGCTGGGCGGAACCGGCGGGCAAAACGGCATGTATGTGGATTATCTGGAATTCGGCCCCAGCGCGCTGCTGGATTTGAATGGCGAAGTGGAGGTGGATCCCAGCCTGACGGTGTATTTCGCCGCGGCCAATTTGGACGCCAGCATCGTGACCAACGCCTTCCCCGGACGGATGATCTGGGTGAAGGATTTTGTCGGTCCGCGGAGCGGGGTGGACGTGCTGCTGCCCACGGGGGAGACCATCCGGGTCAACCGGGGCTTGCGGGAAAGCGCGGTGATTGATTCCGACGCCGACGGCACCGCCAACGGGTTTGACTTGAGTCCGTTTGACGGGGTGAAGATCACGGATTTCCGGCTGGAAAACGGGACGGTGGTCCTGACGTGGCGGGCGGCCGCCCACACCCGCTACGAAGTCCAGGCGACCCCGGAACTGGGCGCGGGAGCGCAGTGGGAGGTGGTGCGCGAGTACGACAACACCGAGGACGACATCACCCTGGTGACCATCGAAGACGCGACGCCGCCGGAGGCCGAGCAGCGTTACTACCGCGTGGTGTACTATCCCTGATCCGGAATTTGCCGGGGGTGGCGGTCGCAAGCGGCCGCCGGCCGCCAGGTGCTTTGACTAATTGCGACTATGTTGTTGATGAGACGTTTCACGTGGCTGATGGCGATCGGATGGCTGGGCGTGACGGCTTGGGCCGCGGGATCCGCGCCGGTGCTGGTGGATCTGGGCGGCCGCAAGGCCCATCCCACCCGGATTCTGGCCCGCTTCAAGAATCCCCGCCAGGCGCTGGCGCCGGCCACGCTGGCCACCCTCAAAGAGGTGGGGTTGACGGTGCGGCGGCAGTTGCCGCTCGTGCCCGGAGGCGTGGTGCTGGAGCTGGATCGCCCCCTCGCCCTGCAAAGTGACGGCCGGCCGGATCTTCAGGCCCAGGCGGAGCGGCTGCGGTCGCGCCTCGAGGTGCTGCGCGCCTCCGGCGTGTTTGCCTATGCCGATCCGGATTGGTGGGTGCGCCCGGCCCTCACCGAACCCACGGGGGACAGCGCCTACCAGAACGGCCTCCTTTGGGGACTGCGCAACTTGGGCCAGTTCGACGGCAAATTGGGCGCGGACGTCCTGACCAATCCCGACGACAGCACGCAAAATGCCTGGGACACCACCACGGGCTCCACCAACGTGGTGGTGGCGGTGATTGACACGGGCATCCGCTACACCCACGACGATTTGCGCCGCCAGATGTGGCGGAACCCGAACGAAATCCCCGGCAACGGCGTGGATGATGATCAGAACGGGTACGTGGACGACATCTTCGGGGTGAACACCATCACCGGCGCGGGCGATCCGTGGGACGATGACGGGCACGGCACCCACGTGGCCGGCACCATTGGCGCGGAGGCCAACAACGGTCACCCGCACGTGGGGGTGGCGTGGCAGGTCCGCCTCATGGGCGTCAAGTTCATGGGCCCCCGGGGCGGGTTCACGGCGGACGCGGTGGCGGGCATCAATTATGCCGTGGAGGAAGGCGCCCGGATTCTCAACAACAGTTGGGGCGGCTACGGCACGAACGAACTGCAACTGCTGCGGGACACCATCATCAACGCCAGCACCAATGGCGTGCTGTTCGTGGCGGCGGCGGGCAATGACACCAATGACAATGACCGGGTGAGTTTCTTCCCCGCCGCGTTGGATGTGGACAACATCATCTCCGTGGCGGCGCTGGACCGCAAAGACGATCTGGCGTGGTTTTCGAACTATGGCGCCACGTCCGTGGACGTGGGCGCGCCGGGCGTGGAGATCTATTCCTGCGGCAACGGTTCGGACAGCGATTACCTCTACGAATCGGGCACCAGCATGGCCGCGCCCCACGTTTCAGGCGTGGCGGCGCTCATCTGGGCGGCCTTTCCCGATGCCCCGATGTCCGAGGTGCGCGAGCGCATCGTGAGCAGCGTCGTCCCGGTGCGCGCCTTGCGCGACATCACCGTCACCGGCGGCCGCGTCAACGCCTACCGCGCGTTGCTGGCGGGGGAGGATGGCAACTTGGAGGTGACCATTGATCCGCCGGATCAATCACCGGTGCTCTTTTCCACCAATCTGTTTCCGTTTCCGGTTTTCGTGAAGGTCAACGACCTGTTTCCGATCACCAACGCGACGGTATGGGCGGAAATCCAGGGAACCACCAACATCGTGGACTTTTTGAACGACGGCGTGGCGCCGGATGTGCGGAGCAACGACAACGTGTACACCGGCGCGTTCGACTGGGAGCCCTACACCCAGCCGCCGTTTTCCAACGTGGTGCAGTTTTTGCTGAACGTGACGGCGCCGGACAAGAATCCCTACACCAACCTGATCACGTATCACATCGTGGCGCCGCCGCGCAACGACGGCTTTGACTCGCCGGACAAGATTCCGGGAGCGGGGGCCTACGGCAATACGCTGGTGGACGCCTACAACCAGTATGCCACGCTGGAAGAAAACGAGCCCTGGCCGGCCGGCAACACCAACGCCGCCCGCTCGTTGTGGTACACGTGGTCGCCGGCCTTCACCAGCACCGCCATCGTGGACACCGCGGGCAGCTCGTTTGACACGACGGTGGCCGTGTACGTGGGACCGAGCTTGCTGTCGCTGACGAATGTCGCCGCGGCGGACAACATGGAAGACGGCCGGGAACAGGCCTACGTCCGCTTTACGGCTGTTCGCGGCACGACCTACCACATCCAGGTGACCTGCGGCAATCCGGACGACTACGGCACCTTGCGCCTGCGGGTGCAGCCCAACGGCCAGCCGGACTGGGTGGCGCCGGTGCCGCGAATCACCTCCCCCGCGGCGGGTGAATTGTTCACCACCGGCCAGGTCGAAGTCCAGGGATACGCCTTTGATCCGGAGCCCAATGCCTCCGGCGTCCGGGAGGTGCTTTTCCGGGTGAACGGCGGCACGCCCCAAACGGTGACCGGCCTGACCAACTGGACCGTGCAGGCGAACCTCGTCGTGGGCGTGAACGAGCTTTCCGTCTATGCGCGGGACTGGTCCGGCAATGTCTCGACCCCGTGGAGCATCAAGGTGCATTACACCCCCAACGAACCGGGGAACGACGTGTTCGGCGTGGTGTTGAGTCCGTCCAGCCCGTTCTACCTGAAGGACGATTCCGGAACGGTCACCGCGAAAACCGACACCGCCACCAAGGAATATGGCGAGCCCCTGCACGGCGGCAATGAAGGCGGCCACTCGGTCTGGTGGACGTTCAAGGCGCCGGAATCCGGCGAGTTGAAGCTGGACACGGAAGGTTCCGATTTCGACACCCTGCTGGGCCTCTACACCGGCGACCGGGTGAATCACCTGGTCACCATCGCCGGGAACGATGATGCCACGCAGGACGTGCGCTACAGCGGGCTCACCCACGCCGTGCAGGGCGGGGTGGAATACCGCATCGCCGTGGACGGTTACGGAGGCGACTTTGGCGTCGCCACCCTGAATTACCAGTTCACCCCGGCCGTGACGCACACGGTGACCCTCACCAGCACGGAGGGCGGCACCACGCTCCCCGCCCCGAACGTGTTCGACATGAAGGATGGGGCGTCGTTGCGGGTGACCGCCGTGCCGGACGACGGCTTCGTTTTCTCCGGCTGGCGGAGCAACGTGGGCGTGCCGCCCAACAATCCCTTGCTGCTCCGCGTGCGCGAAGACCTCGAACTGGAGGCGGTCTTTGTGGCGCGGTACTTCAGTGACGATTTTGAGAGCGGCGACTTCTCGAAGCTGCCGTGGCAGTTCGGGGGCGACCTGCCGTGGGTGGTCACGGACCAGAACGTCGGCTATGGCGCGTGGTCCGCGCGCTCGGGCGCCATCGGCAACTCCCAATCCAGCGTGTTGCGCCTGGAGGCGGATTTCCGCGGGGGCACGGGCAGCTTTGCCCTGCGGGTCAGCTCGGAGGCGGACTGGGATTACTTCAAATTCCTCATGGACGGCAAGGAGGTGGATCGCTTCAGCGGCGACGTGGACTGGTTCCGTTATGAATTCCCCGTCCCGGCCGGCCATCACGTGCTGGAATGGCAGTATCTCAAGGACACCCAGGGCGGCGAAGGCTTGGACACGGCCTTCATTGACAACGTGGATCTGCCGCTGGTGGTGGCGCCCGACCCCGCGCAACCGCCGCTGCTGAGCATTCAGATGCTGTTTGGCGGCCAGTTGCAACTGATGCTGGAAGGGCAGACCAACCAGGTGTACGTGATCCAGGGCGCCGATTCGCCGACCGGCCGGTGGAAGTCGCTCACCACCAACGTGGCCACTCAGGGCCGGATTTACTACGTGGATCCGGACGCGCGCCGGGAGGCGGTGCGTTTCTACCGCGCGCGCACCCAGTAGCCGGATCCGAAATTCTTTTCCGCCCGCCCGACGGCATCCCCGTCGGGCGCTGTGCGTCGGGCCCTTTCCGGCCTCGATCCGGACCGCGCCCCCGCGGCGAAAGGGCGGGCGAGGCCTTCATGACCCAGTGGTTTTGCTGTCGCCCGGACGGCAGGAGATTCCTTCCCCTCCGGCAGCTTGGGCAACGCCGCCATCAGCCGTTCGGGAGCCGGTT
>Ga0256914_1003073_pt1 | contig 13398 bp, 8 predicted proteins | sample HulkmetaG_FD_191571 | JGI IMG/M metagenome (GOLD analysis project Ga0256914, IMG submission 191571) | Hydrothermal chimney microbial communities from Main Endeavour vent field at the Juan de Fuca Ridge, Pacific Ocean - Hulk | ecosystem: Environmental > Aquatic > Marine > Hydrothermal vents ... | reverse complement strand
ACCCTCTTGCAATATAGTGTCGTGCTGCTTCACGCTCATTCTCATCAACAATCACAGCAAAGAGACCTTTTTCTTTAACATATTCACCCTCTTTGATCGTCTCAATTCGTTCAATATAGTCTCCTTTGAGTAAGAAGAACTTAACCGTTCCTTTAGCATCAGCAAAGATATTTTGAGTAATTGGAGCACCATCTTCAACTTTGAGTTCAGAGGCAAAAGGGATACGATTTGGCACAGACCATGCCTCTTTAATCACCTCAACAATAGAGTCTCCCTCTTCAATAATCTCACCATCTTCATAAGGGATAAAGAGTTTGCCATCTACTTTTCCACCAACTCCAGCAAGCTCATTGGTTTTAGCTACATCACTTTTACGTACCATATATTTCTGCTCTTTTACCCCCTGTTGTACTATCAATGTGATCTCATTATGAGAATGCACAATAGAGATACGACCTCGTGTCAAGGATTTTACTTTGGGCTCAACCAAAAGTACCCCAGCATTTCTTCGGTTAGAGACAAGCAGTTTATCTTCAGAGTTCTTGTAGACATTGAGGTTATAATAACGGATGAATCCCTCTTTATTAGCAATAACCTGTCGCTCCTCTTTACCTGCGGTAGCGGTTCCCCCTGTGTGGAAGGTACGCAGTGTCAACTGTGTTCCAGGTTCACCAATAGATTGTGCGGCAATAACCCCCACTGCTTCACCCGTTTTGACAATCTTATTCTCGGCCATATTTAGACCATAACATTTCGCACAAATTCCCTTAGGAGCTTTACAGGTAACAGAGGTTCTAATATTCACTGAGCGTACCCCTGCATCGGTAATCAATCGTGCCAAATCCTCATTGATCATCGTTCCTTCACTCACCAATACCTCTGATGTTACAGGGTCAATAATATCTTGAGCAATAACACGACCATAAATTCTATCTGACAATGGTTCAATCATCTCATTACCTACCAATATATCAGAGACATCCACCCCCTCATGAGAGCCACAATCGTGCATAACAACTTTAACATTTTGAGCAACATCTATCAATTTTCGAGTTAAATATCCTGCACTTGCTGTCTTCATCGCGGTATCGGCAAGACCCTTTCTTGCTCCATGAGTTGAAATAAAATACTCCAATACATTCAACCCCTCACGGAAGTTTGAAGTAATAGGTGTCTCAATAATCGATCCATCAGATTTAGCCATCAATCCCCTCATCCCTGAGAGCTGTCTAATTTGAGCCGCAGAACCCCTTGCACCGGAGTCTGCCATCATGTGAACGGAGTTGAATCCATCTTTATCCTGCTTAATCAGACTCATCAACTCAGCCGCAACTTCATTGTTGGTATCTGTCCAGATATCAATAATCTTATTATATCGCTCTTGTTCAGTCAAAAGCCCCTTAGCAAACTGCTTTTGAATCTCAATCACTTGATCTTTTGCTGCCATAACAGTTGGCTCTTTGGCATCAGGAACTTTGATATCATCAATAGAGATCGATACTCCTGAACGGGTTGCAAACTTAAATCCAATATTTTTAAGATCATCCAAAAACTCAGAGGTATAAGAGATACCACTATTGGCATAGATATAATCCACCAATGCAGAGATATCTTTTTTCTTCAATACCTTATTCCAATAACTTTGAGGAACATAATCAGGAATAATATCCTTAAGAATAACCCTCCCCGCGGTTGTGGTTACAATCTTGCCATCAATTACCGTTCTAATCTTAGCATTAAGATCAAGCCCCCCTTGCTCATTAGCAATAATAACCTCATTGACATTGGCAAAAAGCTTATGCTCTCCAACCACACCTATTTTTTCTAATGTCAGGTAGTAAAGCCCCAAAATCATATCCTGAGAAGGAACAGCAATCGCTTTTCCTGAAGCAGGAAGCAAAATATTCATTGAGGCTAACATCAAGATTTTTGCCTCAGCAATCGCTTCAGAGGAGAGCGGTACATGCACTGCCATCTGATCCCCATCGAAATCCGCATTAAATGCAGCACAGACCAGAGGGTGAAGCTGAATCGCTTTCCCATCGATTAGTTTTGGATGAAATGCTTGAATAGATAGCTTATGCAGTGTAGGTGCACGGTTTAGCAAAATTGGGTGGCCATCAACCACCTCCTCAAGACACTCCCACACCTCATTACTCTTCTTCTCAATCATCTTTTTTGCCTGTTTTAGGGTGGTGGCATACCCACGCTCCTCAAGCTTTGCCATGACATGTGGCTTAAAGAGCTCAATCGCCATCTTTTTAGGCAATCCACACTCATCCATCTTAAGGTTAGGTCCTACAACAATAACCGAACGACCAGAGAAGTCAACCCGTTTTCCCAAGAGGTTTTGTCTAAATCGCCCCTGTTTACCTTTGATCACTTCAGAGAGTGATTTAAGCGGTCGTTTATTGGCACCTTTTACAGAGTTTCCTCTTCGTCCATTATCAAACAGTGCATCTACTGACTCTTGAAGCATTCTTTTTTCGTTACGGACAATAATCTCAGGAGCATCAAGCTCAACAAGTCGCTTAAGTCTCTGGTTACGGTTAATTACTCTTCTATAGAGATCATTGACATCAGATACTGCAAATTTCCCTCCATCAAGACTGACCAATGGCCGAAGGTCAGGTGGCATAACTGGCAATACTGTCAACATCATCCACTCTGGTCGATTTCCAGAGTCAAGGAATGACTCAATAACCTTAAGACGCTTAACAATGGTTTTCCGTTTCGCTTCTGATTTGGTTGCTTGAATATCCTCTTTGAGTTGAGCAAACATGTCCACAAGATCCAAATCACCCAAAAGCTCTTTGACAACCTCTCCACCCATTCTCGCATCAAGTCCAGAGTCAGGAAAACGTTGAACGATAGATTGATACTGCTCCTCATTAAGAACATCAAACTTTGCCAAAGGGGTTGTCCCCTCAGAGTCATAACATGCCATACCTGGATCTTTGACAATATAGGCCTCATAATAGAGTACACGCTCAAGATCTTTCATCTTGACACCCAAAAGAGTTCCTATTCTTGATGGGAGAGAAGAGACATACCAAATATGTGCCACAGGAGCTACCAAATCGATATGCCCCATTCTGTTTCTTCTTACTTTAGAGGTAGTTACCTCAACACCACACTTTTCACAAACGACACCTTTATAACGCATCTTTTTATATTTACCACAAAGACACTCATAATCTCTTACAGGACCAAATGTCTTAGCACAGAAGAGTCCATCTCTTTCAGGCTTAAGGGTACGGTAATTAATAGTCTCAGGTTTCTTAACCTCACCATAACTCCATGATCGTATCTTCTCAGGACTAGCAACACGCAATCGCATTGCTACAATATCCATAGGTCTCTCCTCTTTGGTTAAATCTATAGGGTGTAAATTATCTAAAAAATTGCTCATTATGCCTTATCTCCTACTTTATCTTTTTCAAACAGATCCACATCAAGACCCAGAGCCTGAAGCTCTTTGGTAAGTACAAACATCGTCTCAGGAACACCTGACTCAGGTACAGACTCCCCTCTAGTAATCGCTCTATAGGCTCGGGTACGACCATCCACATCATCTGACTTAATTGTCAACATCTCTTTAAGAATGTGAGCAGCTCCATACGCCTCCAATGCCCAAACTTCCATCTCTCCAAATCGTTGTCCACCAAAGAGTGCTTTACCCCCTACTGGTTGCTGTGTTACCAATGAGTAGGGTCCTGTTGAACGGGCATGAACTTTCTCATCGACTAGGTGGTGAAGCTTTAGCATATACATATAGCCCACATTAACACGCTCTATCATCTTCTCCCCTGTCTTGCCATCATAAAGTTCTGTCTTACCATCGGTATCCATCTTTGCTAACTCAAAGAGCTTATCAAACTCCTCAACATTAACTCCCTCAAATACTGTGGCACTAAACTTAACTCCCTTTGCCCAATCTCTAGCATAGATTAATAACTCCTCATCAGAGAGTTTGTCTAGTGTCTCTTTGGCATTCATTAATTTTGCCACATCTGCTATTTGAATCATCTTCTCTCGAAGTTCACTAATCATACTCTCCTGCTTGGCATCAAAAATCTCTTGAAGTTGATCGCCTAGCTTTTTACCAATCATCCCTAGATGCACCTCTAAGATCTGACCAATATTCATACGTGAAGGTACCCCTAGTGGGTTGAGAATAATATCAACACTCTTCCCCTCTTTGGTATAAGGCATATCAATCTCAGGGACAATATTAGAGACAATACCTTTGTTTCCATGACGACCTGCCATCTTATCCCCTACTTTAAGCTTACGCTTGGTAGCGATATAGACTTTGACCAATTTTGTCACTCCATTGGGGAGGATATCATCCTTTTCAAGAATATGAAGCTTCTCCTCATGTGCCTCTTTGAGTTTTTTCTTCTGTCTTTGGAAATAGTTTTTAGCGGCATTATACTCAGATTGAATCTCTGATGAATAGGATTGCACTACGTTTCTAATAGCAAAACGATTCACCTCTAAGATAACCTCTGCAGGGATCTTCTCCCCAGCCTCATAGAGAGTATCTCCAATAGTAACATCCTGTACCAGTGCTGACTCTGATAGCATTGTCGCGATACGAAGTAGCTCCTCTCTATCAATCATCAAGAGTTTATCATGATGCTCTCCATCAAGAACAGCTTTCTCCTCTTCATAAGACTGAACTGCTCTCTCGTCCTTCTCTTGCCCTTTTTTGATAAAGACTTTAACATCAACAACCACCCCTTCCATTGAGGCAGGACAGTAGAGAGATTTATTAACCACGTGCCCTGCTTTGTCTCCAAAGATGGCTCTTAAGAGTCGCTCTTCTGGTGTTGGTTTGATCTCTCCTTTAGGGGAGACTTTACCTACCAAGATCATTCCTGGTCTAACATGCGTTCCTACTTTGACAATACCAGACTCATCAAGATGTGTTAATTCATCCTCTCGAATGTTTTGAATATCTCGGGTAATCTCCTCTGTACCATGCTTAAGCTCACGAGCCTCAATCTCTTTTTCATAAGTATGTACAGAGGTAAAGGTGTCCTCTCTTAAGATCTTCTCAGAGATAATAATCGCATCTTCATAGTTATATCCATACCAAGGCATAAAGGCAACCATACAGTTCTTACCAATAGCCAACTCACCCATATCCATATTAGGACCATCAGCAATAACTTGACCCGCTTCAACAACATCCCCCAATTTAGCAGTAGGAGATTGCGTAAAAGTGGTATTTTGGTTGGTTCGCATATTCTTTTCCATAGGGTAGTGATCGATAAAGACACCCCCTTCATCTTCACCTAGGATATAGATATTTTTAGAATCAACCTTCTCTACCTTTCCTCCTCTTTTGGCTTTGACAGACTCCCAAGCATCACGACTTACAATCGCCTCCATACCTGTTCCAACCATTGGGGCTTCTGTTTTGAGTAGTGGGACGGCTTGACGTTGCATGTTTGATCCCATTAAGGCACGGTTCGCGTCATCATGCTCCAAGAAAGGGATCAATGCCGCAGCTGAACCGGATACCATCAAAGGAGAGATATCAATAAGCGAGACTTTTTTGGTCTCATTCAACAGGATCTCACCATTGCATCGTGTCTCAATAAGATCATCCACAATCTTGCGATCAACAACTTTGGTTGAAGCAGGAGCAATAACCAAATCCTCCTCTTGTGTTGCTGTCAAATAGACTATCTCATCTTGAACAACACCATCAACAACTTTATTATAAGGGGCTTCAATAAAGCCAAGTTCATTAACCTTTGCATAGGTTGCCAGGGTATTAATCAAACCAATATTTTGTCCCTCTGGTGTCTCAATTGGACAGATACGACCGTAGTGAGTTGGGTGAACATCCCGAACCTCAAACCCAGCTCGCTCTTTGACTAGACCACCTTCTCCAAGTGCAGAGAGTCTTCTCTTGTGTGTTACTTCTGAGAGGGGGTTTGTCTGATCCATAAACTGAGAGAGTTGCCCAGAGGAGAAGAACTCCAAAATAGTATTGGTAATCATTTTAGAGTTAACCAAATCATGAGGCATAAGCTCATCTAATTGCCCTGAGAGCGTTGTCATCTTATCTTTGATCGCTTTTTGCATCTTGGTCAAACCAGTATAAAGCTCATTACCCAAAAGCTCACCAATAGCTCTAATTCTTCTATTTCCAAGATGGTCTCGATCATCAATATGTCCTGACCCATTTTTGACTTTACTAAGATACTTAACTGTATGAATAATATCATCTGCTGTCATGACTGTAACATACTCAGGAACATCAAGACCCAATTTGTGGTTCATCTTCATACGACCAACTTTGGTTAAGTCGTATCGCTCAGGATCAAAAAAGAGTTGATGCAAGAAACTTTTGGCTGCCTCTGCAGTCACTGGCTCACCTGGTCTCATCACTTTATAGATACGAATTGCAGAAAGCTCATTCTCGTCCTCAATCTCCTCTGTCTGCTTTAGCAATCTAAGTGACTCTTGATCTGCAATAAAGGATTTGATAATAGAGTCATCTGCCCCCTCTGCCAGATCATCTGCAATAACAAAACGATCTACTCCTAAATCGATAATCTTTTTGAGTCTTAGTTCATCCAATGCTGTTACAACATCATAAAGAACCTCTCCGCTCTCTTGATCAACAATCGCTTCAGAGAGATGTCTCTCCATCAAAATCTCCAAAGGGTACTCAACCCACTCAAGCCCTTCATCCTCCAATCTTTGAGCCTTTTTCTTGGTCAATCTCTTAGAAGCAGCTACAACAATATTGCCCTCAAGATCACGTACCTCATAAGGGGCACGTCCTGCAAAATCCTTGGCAGAAAAACGTGTTACAAATCGATTATCTTTGACATGAATCTCTTTGCTTGAATAGAAGAGTTTCATAATATCCTCTTTGGAGTAATCCAATGCTCTAAAAAGAATGGTAACAGGAATTTTTCGTCGTTTATTAATTCTAGCATAGAGAATATCCTTGGCATCATACTCAAAATAGAGCCAAGAACCACGATCAGGAATAATTTGAGCAGAGTAGATCAACTTATTAGCAACCGTTGTTGCCTCCTCTTCCTTGAAGATAACTCCAGGAGATCGGTGAAGCTGATTGACAACTACCCGCTCAACACCATTGATAATAAAAGATGTTCTATCGGTCATCAAAGGGATATCTCTAACAAAAACAGCCTGCTCCTTGATCTCCTTTGGATCAAGTTTTTCACCTGTCTTTTCATCTCTATTCCAGAGGGTAAGCGCAATATTCATCTTAAGAGACACAGAGTAGGTCAATCCACGTTCCATACACTCACGTATGGTATATTTAGGCTGAACAATCTCTGAGCCTTTATACTCTAAGGTTAATCTATTTTGTTGGTCATTAAGAGGAAAGACTGAGCGAAAAACCTTTTCGATGGTCGATTCAGATCGATTTTTGGAATCAATCATCAAAAAATCATCATAGGATTTTTGTTGTAACTGAAGAAGATTAGGAACAGCAATTTGTCGAGGTGTTTTAGAAAAATCAACACGAAGTCTATTTCCTGAGTGTAAAGAGTTTAACATGGGCGAACCTTATTTAGTATGTATATGTTAATGGTAACTAATGTATAGATATACAAAAAAACTATTGCACAATAGCTTATCAATAGATCTAAAATATTTTTTGATTTTGTACTGTTACTAATGCAATACAAGAGTTATAATCTACTGTTACTAATGCAGTAGAAGAAAGGGTCGAAATAATTTTAATACTTCAAATGGAGAGGTTATCCATTTGAAATATAGATAAGCCAAAAATGACTTATTTAAGCTCACACTTAGCGCCAGCCTCTTCAATCTGTTTTTTGATCTCTTCAGCTTCCTCTTTAGAGACTGCCTCTTTAAGTGTTGTTGGAACATCTTCAACAGCGGCTTTTGCCTCTTTAAGTCCAAGACCTGTAATTGCTCTTACTGCTTTAATTGCATTGATTTTCTTCGCACCAGCATCAGTAAGTACTACATCAAACTCTGTCTGCTCTTCAACTGCTTCTGCACCTGCCACAGCTCCACCTGCTACTACAGTTGCTTGAGCTGATACACCAAAATGCTCTTCAAACTCTTTTACTAACTCAGAGAGCTCTAATACTGACATGTTTGAGATAAACTCTAATACATCCTCTTTAGTTGTTGCCATAATTAATTCCTTTTAATCATTCTTAATTTTAATCATTTCTAAGGATAGTCTTTATCCCACAGACTAATCGATAAAATCGAATCTACGCCTCTTCTTCTTTTTTGGTTGCAAGTGCTTGCAAACCGATAGTAAAGTTACGCACTGGACCATTCCAAGTGTTAAGTAACATACCAAGAAGTTCTTCTCTACCAGGAAGTTTAGCCATAGCATTAATCGTAGCGATATCTGCAATTTTTGACTCAATCAATCCTGACTTAATTGAGAAATTACCTTTATTGGCTTCAGCAGATTTGTCCGCTACTTTACAAGTAGCAATCTGATCTTCGCCCCAAATAAAGATATTGTTATCTACAAGTTCCATCTCTTCACAGTTCGCATTTTTGAGTGCAAGTGCAGCGAGTGTATTTTTGACAACACGAACCTGTACATCATTCTCTTTTGCTAATTTTCTAACACCCTCTAATGCTTCAACAGTCATGCCTTTGTAATCACATACGACTACAGCACCCTGATCTGCAAAAGCGGTGCTAAGTTCATTAACAATCGCTTCTTTTTCAGTTCTCGTCATTGGTTCTCCTTCCGACTTCTAATAGGGTGTTGAGATTCAACACATCTCCCTCTTCAGAGAGATTAATTAAGCTTACGCCCCTATTATCTTCAGCCTAAATTCTTATGCCAAGCATAAAGGAAAAAACATCTCAAGAGAGCTATATCAGAAGGATAATAACCCACTTTTTTGATGTTCTAAGCTTTAAGCTCTCTATGCCTTCATCTCTAAGAGTTCAGCAGTATCTAGTGTTATGGCAGGACTCATAGTTAATGAGAGTGCACCATTAAGGATATATCTTCCTTTTGCAGATGCAGGTTTAACCTTGTTGATTGTCTTTACAAAAGTTTCTAAATTCTCTTTAATCTTCTCTGCACCAAAGCTTACCTTACCAATTCCTGCATGAATGTTACCTTTTTTATCAGTTCTAAAGTTGACTTTTCCACCTTTTGCTTCAGTGACGGCTTTAGCAACATCCATAGTTACTGTCCCTGTTTTAGGGTTTGGCATCAAACCTTTTGGTCCTAAAATTCTAGCTACCTTACCCAGAGTCCCCATCATGTTAGGTGTTGCAATAACAGTGTCAAAATCAATAACACCCTCTTTGATTTGATCGATTAACTCATCACTTCCTACCAAGTCAGCACCCGCTGCTTTGGCTTCATCAGCTTTATCACCTTTAGCAAAAACTGCTACTCTTACTGTTTTACCTGTACCATTTGGAAGCACTACTGATCCTCTAAGCATCTGATCTGCATGTCTAGGGTCAACATTAAGGTTCAATGCGATCTCTACAGTCTCATCAAATTTTGCTGATTTTAAATCTTTAAGGAGTGCTGTTGCTTCATCAACAGAGTAACTCTTCTCTCTCTCTATCTTCTCTAAAAGTGCTGCTCTTTTTTTACTTACTTTTTTTGCCATTTATCTCTCCACGATATATATTAACTATAATCTCCCACCATAAATAAACCTATTTAATTGGTGGTACCACTACTGAAACTACTCAGCGATCTCCACACCCATACTTCGACAGGTACCCATAATAATTTTTGCTGCCATCTCTTTATCATCTGTGTTCAAATCAGCAATCTTTTGCTCTACAATCTCATTAATCTGATCCATTGTGAGTGTTGCTATTTTATTTTTAAGAGGATTGTCTGAACCACTTTTAAGGTTTGCTGCTTTTAGAATAAGTTCTGATGCAGGTGGTTGCTTGGTTACAAACGTAAAACTTCTATCTGCATAGACTGTTACCTCTACAGGAACCTTAAATCCCATTTTATCTTTGGTTCTCTCATTAAATGCCTTACAAAACTCCATAATATTCACACCACGTTGCCCTAGTGCTGGTCCAACTGGTGGTGATGGGTTAGCTGATCCCGCAGGAATCATCATTTTGAACTTTTCAGTTACTTTTTTTGCCATCTTTTTCTCCTTAGATTAAATAGTTTTAGATTAAATAAAAACTTCAATAATAAAAAAGAATCTCTTTTTATTACTGAAACTTTTAAAATTTAATGATAAGGAGTAGACTCCCTATCACAATATTTTATAAAATCTTTTCTACTTGTGTGTAGAGAATCTCTACAGGGGTATTTCTACCAAAAATAGATACATTAAGTTTCAATTTGCCATGATCTAGGTCATACTCCTCTACCATACCAGTAAAGTTGGCAAAAGGACCATCAATAATGCGAACCATCTCTCCAGTTTCAAAATCTACCTTTGGTTTTGGAGCTGATCGATTTTCCATCTTATCTAGGATCACTTTGATATCTGCACTACTAAGCGGTGTAGCCGTTTTACCTTCTCCAATAAAGCGAGAAACACGAGGTAATCTTTGAATTTTATGCCATAAGTCAGTATCAAGATCTACAGAAGCGAATACATATCCTGGATAGAGTGTACGCTCTGTAATTTTTTTCTCACCATTTTTAACTTCAATAACCTCTTCAGTAGGAACAATAATACTCTCTACTTTATCTTCTATGCCATGTTCTACTGCAAGAAGTTCAATTCCTTTTTTGACTGCCTGTTCACTTCCAGAATAGACCTGAATTGCATACCATTGACACGCCATCTTAACTTCCTACTGCTACAGAGACGATCCCTGACATAAGCATATCAACAAGTGCTAAAAAGATTGAAATAACAGTCACAACAATAAAAACAGCAACAAAAGCTTGTCTCACTTGTACTTTAGTTGGAAATATAACTTTTTGAATCTCTTCTTTAGCATGTGTAAAATATGTTGTTAATTTTTCCATGTTTGTAATTACCTTTAATTATGGCAGGCCAAGAGGGACTCGAACCCCCGGCACCTGGTTTTGGAGACCAGTGCTCTACCAACTGAGCTATTGGCCTAAGAATGGGCTAGTAATAAGTTTACTAAAGCAAACCTAGTAAAAAAGAGGTAGAAACTTAGAGTTTCATCTCTTTGTGTATCGTATGACATCGACACCACTTGCAATACTTTTTCAAAGCAAGTTTCTCTGTAGTATTTCTTTTATTCTTGGTTGTGTGATAGTTACGTCTTGTACACTTTTCACAACCTAAGTGAATTGTTTCTCTCATCTATTTCTCCTAAAGAATATTATAAGAGGATTTGACTCCTCTTATAATGTTTGCTACTCGATAATTTCAGCAACAACACCAGCACCAACTGTTCTACCACCTTCACGGATAGCAAACTTGGTACCTTGCTCAAGAGCAATTGGGGCAATTAGTTCAACTGTAATTTTAACATTATCACCAGGCATAACCATCTCTGTCCCCTCTTCAAGAGTAATTGAACCAGTAACGTCTGTTGTTCTTACATAAAATTGTGGTCGATAGTTATTAAAGAATGGAGTATGTCGTCCACCCTCCTCTTTTGTAAGAACATAAACTTCAGCAGAGAATTTAGTATGTGGTGTAATTGAACCTGGCTTACAGAGTACCATTCCTCTCTCAACAGCTGATTTCTCAATACCTCTGATAAGAACACCACAGTTATCACCAGCTTGACCACAATCCATCTCTTTACGGAACATCTCAACACCTGTAACAGTTGTTGATTGATTATCTTTAATTCCAACAATCTCTACTGCATCACCAACACAGACTTGACCTCTATCAATTTTACCAGTTACAACAGTACCACGACCTTGGATAGTAAAGATATCTTCAATTGGCATAAGGAAGTCTTTGTCAGTCTCTCTTTGTGGCTCTGGAATATAAGCATCAACTTCATCCATAAGTGCAATAATCTTCTCTGACCACTCACCAAGATTCCCTGCTTTTGCCTCTTCAAGTGCTTGGAATGCAGAACCAGCTACGATTGGCGTATCATCACCTGGGAAGTCATACTCAGAAAGAAGTTCTCTAACTTCCATCTCTACTAGCTCTAACATCTCCTCTTTATCTTCATCATCAAGTTGATCCTCTTTGTTCAAGAATACTACGATGTAAGGTACACCAACTTGCTTAGAGAGAAGAATATGCTCTCTTGTTTGAGCCATTGGTCCATCAGTTGCAGCAATAACCAGAATTGCTCCATCCATTTGAGCTGCACCTGTAATCATGTTTTTAACATAATCCGCGTGACCTGGACAGTCAACATGAGCATAGTGTCTTGTATCTGTCTCATACTCTACGTGAGAAGTAGCAATAGTAATTCCTCTTTCTCTCTCTTCTGGTGCATTATCAATTGCATCATAATCCATAAATGCAGAGTTGTTTTTTGTTGCAAGAACCGCAGTAATTGCAGCTGTCAATGTAGTTTTACCATGGTCAACGTGACCAATTGTACCAATATTAACATGTGGTTTTGTTCGTTCAAATTTTTCTTTAGCCATCTCGGTCTCCTAAACTTATTGTTAAAATTTTTCCGACATTATATCAGACATAACTCAATATTGCTTTAATTACCAACAATATGGACAAAACTATTTTCATCTCTTGTAAAATAAAAACACTTTTGTCCATAATTTATGGTGGAGCCCATAGTGAGACTTGAACTCACGACCTCTTCCTTACCAAGGAAGTGCTCTACCCCTGAGCCATATGGGCATAATCTAATAAATTGTATATATTAGTGTTTGTAGCTAATTCTGTGTTTGAGAATCAATAATGTGAAGCATTAAAAATATAAAATTTCACATCAGCTCCCAGACGAATATCATGGAGCGGGAAACGAGACTCGAACTCGCGACCCTCAGCTTGGAAGGCTGACGCTCTAGCCAACTGAGCTATTCCCGCATCTTTAAGTATAAATATAACATGGTGGTGAGTGAAGGATTCGAACCTTCGAAGACATAGTCAGCAGATTTACAGTCTGCCCTCGTTGGCCACTTGAGTAACTCACCAGATATTGTGTTATATCTATTATATTTCTGGTCAAACACTGATAAAATTTTAATGGAGCTGATGAAGGGACTCGAACCCCCGACCTGCTGATTACAAATCAGCTGCTCTAGCCAACTGAGCTACATCAGCACCATTCATTCAAAGTTTCCCTTTGGGTCATTCTTTAAATGGACTCGAATTATAGGGAAAAAAATTTTCAATGTCAAGGGTTTTTCAAAAAAAAATAGAAAAAATAGAAAACTTGCTATAATACAAAGAAACAAAACAGAGATTATCTATGAGATAACCTAGCTCTTCTGTGCTAGCAAAGCCCTTACCACTTCACGATCATCAA
>Ga0256914_1003072_pt1 | contig 13402 bp, 9 predicted proteins | sample HulkmetaG_FD_191571 | JGI IMG/M metagenome (GOLD analysis project Ga0256914, IMG submission 191571) | Hydrothermal chimney microbial communities from Main Endeavour vent field at the Juan de Fuca Ridge, Pacific Ocean - Hulk | ecosystem: Environmental > Aquatic > Marine > Hydrothermal vents ... | reverse complement strand
CGAGCGGGCGGGCGCCTTGATGGTCAAGGCTCGACGGCAAAAGCCGAAGAAGACCTTGCGTTTCCCCTTCTTCAGCCTGTTGATGGGCTGGCAGAGCTTGTTTGCAGGCGCCCGGACGATCTTTCATGGTTGGTGGCGTCGCAGGAAGAGAACCTCACGGCACGATGGGCCACCCATCGCAGACCTGTTTGGAGATCCTCCTCGTCGTCATCGTTCACTGATCCCGGCCGAGGTGTGAAAAAATGGGGAGACGCCAGATCCAAAGCACGTTCACAAGCCGGCATGAACGGTGTAAAAGGGTGGACATGAGCAAACCGGTCACCGCCGTCACCCACCCCGTCGAGGTGGCCCTCGAGACAGGCCAGACCTACTACTGGTGCACCTGCGGGCGATCCAGGCGCCAGCCCTTCTGCGACGGCTCCCACCAGGGAACCGGCTTCACCCCCCTGGCCTTCAAGGCAGAAAGGAGTGAAAGACGGTGGCTCTGCCAGTGCAAGCGCACCGGCACCCCGCCCTTCTGTGACGGAAGTCACGACCGGCTCTTCCCGGAAACCGAGGAAAAGACCTTTCCCGAGAAGCCCTCCGTGCAGCCGACCGCGGAGGAGCCGACCCTCCAGCGCATCCACCACCTGGCCCGTCACGGGCTGGAAGAAGAGCCCCTGGGCGAGCTGGCCGCCATGGGCGTGCCCCGCGCCGCGCTGCCCGGCTGGGACGACATCCAGATCCTCGCCGCCCAGCTCGCCAGGCGGCCGCTCGCCGACGACGCCCCCGTCGCCACGCGGCTGGTGATCGGCCCGCGCGCGGAAAAGCCGCTGGAGCTGGAGATCCCCCTGTTGGTCTCCGACATGAGCTTCGGCGCCCTCTCACGGGAGGCCAAGATCGCCCTGGCGCGCGGGGCGGAGCTGGCCGGTACCGCCATCGGTTCCGGCGAAGGGGGCGTGCTGCCCGAGGAGCTGGAGGCCAACGGGCGCTATCTCTTCGAACTGGGCCCGGCCATGTACGGCTACGACGAGGCCCTGCTCACCCGCATCCGGGCCTTCCACTTCAAGGCGGGCCAGGGGGCCAAGACCGGGGTGGGCGGCCATCTCCCGGGCAGCAAGGTGACCGAAGAGATCGCCCGCCTGCGCGGCCTCGAACCCGGCAGGGACGCCATTTCACCACCCGCCTTTCCCGGCCTCGAGACCTCGGCGGACTTCCGCCGCTTCGCCGACCGGGTACGGGAGCGCAGCGGCGGCATCCCGGTGGGCATGAAGCTCTCCGCCAACCACCTCGAGGCGGACCTGGACTTCGCCCTGCAGGCAGGCGTGGACTACCTCATCCTCGACGGCCGTGGCGGCGGCACCGGCGCCGCCCCCCACGTCCTGCGCGACCACACGGGCATCCCCACCATCGCAGCGCTGGCGCGGGCCAGGCGTCACCTCGACCGGCGCGGCGCGGGCGACGTTACCCTCATCGTCGCCGGCGGCCTGCGCCTGCCCGAGGACTTCTTCAAGGCGCTGGCGCTGGGCGCCGACGGGGTGGCGCTGGGCAGCGCCGCCCTGCAGGCCATCGGCTGCGTCGCCGCCCGCATCTGTCACACCAACCAGTGCCCCGCGGGCATCGCCACCCAGGACCCCGCGCTGCGCGCGCGGCTCGACGTAGACGAGGCGGTGCCCAGGCTGGCGCGCTTTCTCTCCAGTTCGGTGGAGCTGATGAAGCTGCTGGCCCGGGCTGCCGGAGAGGCCGACCTGAACCGCCTGGGGCCGGAACTGCTCACCAGCTGGAGACGGGAAACGGCCGAGCTGGCGGGCATCGCCTTCGCCGGCGTCGCGACCTGACCCTCGTTTCCCTAGCCAACCGGATGTCGAAAGAGGCGGCTCCCCCCGGCACCACACGCAGAGCATCGAACCAACACGCTGTTACGACACCCGGTCAATGGAGCGGAGCGCCGATCATCGATCCCCGCTCGTTCACCCGGCAGCGCATGGCGCGTTCCACCAGGATGTGGGCCACCTCCTGCTTGCCGTCCACCATCTCGCGGATGTTCAGGTCCGCCAGCAGGGCCTTCTCTTCCAGGGTGAGGATCTTCACCACCAGGTTGGCGTCGGGATTCACCTCCAGCACCGTCTCGCACACCAGCCGCTTCTTCTCCGGGTTGTCCAGGGTGACGATGACCGCAGAAGCCTTCTCCAGGGAGAGCGCCTCGGCCACGGGCCGCCTGGAGAGGTCACCGAGGTAGATGGGCTCTCCCCGGTCCAGCCCTTCGTGCACGTGCTTCATGGAGTTGTCCACCACCACGTAGTCGATGCCCCGGGCGCGCAGGTCGCGCGCCACGATCTTGCCCACCACGCTGTAGCCGCAGACGACCACATGGTTGCTGTGGCCCGAGAGGGGCGCCAGCTCGGCGTGCGGTTCCTCGGGGCAGCAGTAACGGCTCACCAGCGGGTGCACCCTGCCCAGGTAGAAGGGGGTGAGCACCATGGAGAGTACCACCATCATGATGAGGGTCTGTTCCAGTTCGGAATCGAGCAGCCCGCCGTTCATCGCCAGGGCAAAGATGGCGAAGGAGAACTCACCGATCTGTGCCAGCGACAGGGCGCTCTCCAGCGCCACGTTCTTCGAGGAGCCGGGACGCACCACCGCATAGATCACCAGGCTCTTGAGCGCCATGACCGCCAGGAGCAGCAGCAGGACCTGCCCCGCGTGGGCCGCCAGGTAGCCGAGATCGATCTTCAGCCCCACGGTGACGAAGAAGGTGCCCAACAGCAGGTCGCGGAAGGCGGCGATGTCCGCCTCCACCTTGTGCAGGTAGTGGGTCTCGGCGATGGCCATGCCGGCGATGAAGGCGCCCAGTGAATAGGTGAAACCCAGCTCGTGTGCCCCCATGGAGGCCCCCACCGTGATCACCAGCACCAGGCCGATGAAGAGCTCCTCCTCGCCGGTCTCGGCGGCGAAGCGCAGGATCCAGCCCACCAGGCGACGGCCGACCACGAACAGCAGCAGGATGACTCCTGCCCCAACCAAGGTATCGAACAGCAGGAGTCCCACGCTTGCTTCCCGATACTGCAGGAAACCGATGAGCAGCAGGATGGGAATCACCGCGATATCCTGGAAGATGAGGATCCCCATGGCGCGCTGACCGTAAGGCAGATGGATCTCCTTCGAATGCTTCAGGTAGGCCAGCACCACGGCGGTGGAGGAGAGTGCGAGCGACAGCGCGATGATCAGCGCCGAGGTGACGTCGATCTCCAGCAGGTAACGGGTGACGAGGAAGAGGATCACCGCGGTCACCACCACCTGCAGGCCGCCGTTGATGAAGACGAAGCGCCGGAGCTCCTTGAGCCGTTCCAGCGACATCTCCAGGCCGATGGAGAACATGAGAAAGACGATGCCGAACTCGGCGATCTCCCCCAGGGCCTGCGAGTCCGCCAGGTGCTTCAGATCGAAGGCGTAGCCGATGATGGTGCCGGTGAGGATGTAGCCGATGACCTGGGAGATCCCCAGCCGCTTGAAGAGGATGTTGAGGGCGACGGAGATGGCCAGGGCCAGGGTGACATAGAGGATCACCTGGTGCATGCCGGCCCCGCGTCCCCTGCTTCAGGTGGAGACCGCGGTTCTCACCGCGTCGGCGATGGCATTGGCGAGTTCGGTGACACGCGAGGCCTCGGTGCCCTCCACCATCACCCGGATGAGAGGTTCGGTGCCAGAAGGACGCAGTAGCACCCGTCCATCGCCACCCAGTGCCGCTTCCACCTCGGCCACGACATCCTGAACCCGGGGATTCTCCATCACCTCCCTGGGGGTGGCTTCCCCAAGCTCCACGTTGACCAGCGTCTGCGGCAGCCTCGGCATGCCGATGCTCAGATCCCTCAGGCTGGAGCCGCTCAGCACCATGGCCGCCAGCACCTGGAGCGCGGCGACGATTCCATCGCCGGTGGTGGTGCGATCCAGGCAGATGATGTGCCCGGAGGGCTCCCCACCCAGGGACCAGTCGTTGCGCTTGAGCGCCTCCAGGATGTAGCGATCTCCCACCCGGGTGCGCTCCAGCTCCAGCCCCAATTCACGCAGGGCCATCTCCAACCCCAGGTTGGTCATGAGGGTGCCCACCACCTTGCCGCGCAACCCCTCGGGCCGGTCCAGGCGGGAGCGGGCGATGATGTAGAGAATGGCGTCACCGTCCACGATGGAGCCCTCGTGGTCCACCATGATGAGGCGGTCGCCGTCGCCGTCGAAGGCCACGCCCAGGTCGGCGCCACTCTCCAACACCGCCTTCTGCAATGCCCGGGGGTGGGTGGAACCGGTCTCCCGGTTGATGTTGAAGCCGTCGGGGCTGGCGCCGATCACCGTCACCTCGGCGCCCAGCTCCTCGAAGACGTGGGGTGCGATGTGGTAGGTGGCGCCATTGGCGCAGTCCACCACCAGCTTCAGGCCGGAGAGGCGCATGCTGGAGGGTACGGTGCTCTTGCAGAACTCGATGTAGCGCCCGGCAGCGTCCTCCACCCGCTCCGCCTTGCCCAGCTGGTCGGAAGGCACGGTGGCCAGGGGCTTCTCCATCTCTGCCTCGATGGCCGCCTCCAGCTCGTCGGGCAGCTTGCAGCCGTCGGCGGAGAAGAACTTGATGCCGTTGTCGTAGTAGGGGTTGTGGGAAGCGCTGATGACAATGCCGGCCACGGCGCGCAGGGTGCGGGTGAGATAGGCGATGCCGGGCGTGGGCATGGGTCCGAGCAGGCGGATGTCCATGCCGGCGGCCACCAGCCCCGCCTCCAGGGCCGATTCGAAGAGATAGCCGGAAATGCGCGTATCCTTGCCGATGAGCACCTTGCCGCCGTTGCCGTTGCCCAGCACGCGGCCCGCGGCCCAGCCGAGCTTGAGCACCACCTCGGGGTTGATCTTTGCGTCCCCCACCCGGCCGCGCACACCGTCGGTGCCGAAGTATTTCCTCTCCGTCATCTTTCCTCCCCTTCTGCCATTACCGCCATGGTCACCTTTAGCGCGTCCACCGTGGCGGCCACGTCGTGGACCCGCACCAGCCGCGCCCCCCGCTCCACCGCCAGCACAGCGGCGGCCAGGCCGGCAGCGAGCCGCTCCTCCGTCTCCCGCCCGGTGATCGCCCCCAGCATGGACTTGCGCGAGATGCCCACCAGCAGCGGCCTCTCCAGGGCCGCGAGGGCGTCGAGGTGGCGCAGCAGCGCAAGGTTGTGCTCCAGCGTCTTGCCGAAGCCGAAGCCGGGATCGAGCAGCAGCCGCTCCCGCGGAATGCCCGCCGCCTCGCAGGCGGCCATGCGCGCCTCGAGAAAGGCCTTCACCTCCGCCACCACGTCGTCGTAGGCGGGCGAGCGCTGCATGGTACGCGGCGTGCCCTGCATGTGCATCAGGCAGACGGGCACGCCCAGCTCCGCAGCCGCCTCGATCGCTCCCTCGGCGCGCAGGGCGTTGACGTCGTTGATCATGCCGGCCCCCGCCGCCACCGCCTCGCGCATCACCTCCGGCTTGGAGGTATCCACGGAGATCGGCACCTTCAGCACCTCCCGAAGGGCCTCGATCACGGGAATCACCCGGGCAAGCTCCTCGTCGAGGCCCACCTCGGGCGCACCCGGACGGGTGGACTCGCCCCCCACGTCGACGATGGCGGCTCCCCCCGCCTCCATGGCCAGTGCCTGGCGGACGGCATCCTCCCGGCGAAGAAAACGCCCACCATCCGAGAAGGAGTCGGGCGTCACGTTGAGGATCCCCATCACCCGGGGCCGGCGGAGATCGAGCTGGCGTCCGTTGCAGTCGAATATCATGGAAAGAACGCGGGCCGGTGAACCCGGCCCGCCATCACGTCGGTCAATGCTGTCCTGCAGGATCGGGGCTGCCCATGGGGCCCTCGGGCTTCTCCTTGCCCTTCCTGTCGCCGCCGTCGGCGGCCACGCTGCCACCGCTGGGCGTGGAGGAGTCGTCCTCCCAGTCGCTGGGCGGGCGCGGCGTGCGGCCCGCCATGATGTCCTCGATCTGCTGCTGATCGATGGTCTCGTACTTGACGAGGGCCTCGGCCATGGCGTGCAGCTTGTCGATGTTCTCCTTGAGGATCCGCTCGGCGCGCTCGTAGTTGCGCTCGATGATGTTGCGGATCTCCTCGTCGATGACGTGGGCCGTCTCGTCGGAGACATTCTTGTGCTGGGTCACGGACCGCCCCAGGAAGACCTCCTCCTCCTCGTCGCCGTAGGCGAGGGGCCCCAGCCGCTCGGAGAGGCCCCAACGGGTCACCATGTTGCGGGCGATCTCGGTGGCACGCTTGATGTCGTTGGAGGCGCCGGTGGTGACGTGCTCGGGGCCGAAGATCATCTCCTCGGCGATGCGCCCGCCGTAGAGACTGGAGATTTGGCTCTCGAGCAGCTCCCGGCTCTGGCTGTAGCGGTCCTCCTCGGGCAGGAACATGGTGACGCCCAGGGCCCGCCCGCGCGGGATGATACTCACCTTGTAGACCGGGTCGTGGGAAGGCACCATGAGGCCGACGATGGCGTGGCCCGCCTCGTGGTAGGCGGTCTGCTTCTTCTCCTCGTCGCTCATCACCATGGAACGCCGCTCGGCGCCCATCATGATCTTGTCCTTGGCCGCCTCGAAGTCGGCCATGGTCACCTGCTTGGCGTTCTTGCGCGCCGCCATCAGCGCCGCCTCGTTCACCAGGTTGGCCAGGTCCGCTCCCGAGAAGCCGGGCGTGCCGCGGGCGATGAGGGCGGGCTTCACATCGTCGGCCAGGGGCACCTTGCGCATGTGCACCTTGAGGATCTGCTCGCGGCCGCGCACGTCGGGCAGGGGCACCACCACCTGGCGGTCGAAGCGCCCGGGGCGCAGCAGCGCCGGGTCGAGCACGTCGGGCCGGTTGGTGGCGGCAATGACGATGACCCCTTCGTTGCCCTCGAAGCCATCCATCTCCACCAGCAGCTGGTTGAGGGTCTGCTCACGCTCGTCGTGGCCGCCGCCCAGGCCCGCCCCGCGGTGGCGCCCCACGGCGTCGATCTCGTCGATGAAGATGATGCAGGGGGCGTGCTTCTTGGCCGTGTCGAACATGTCGCGCACGCGCGAGGCGCCCACCCCCACGAACATTTCCACGAAGTCGGAACCGGAGATGGTGAAGAAGGGCACCTTGGCCTCGCCGGCGATGGCCTTGGCCAGCAGGGTCTTGCCGGTGCCGGGCGAACCCACCATGAGGATGCCCTTGGGAATCTTGCCGCCCAGGCGCTGGAACTTGGCGGGATCCTTGAGGAACTCCACCACCTCCTTCACCTCCTCCTTGGCCTCTTCCACGCCGGCCACATCGGCGAAGGTAACCTTCACCTGGTCCTCGCTGAGCATGCGTGCCTTACTCTTGCCGAAGGACATGGCGCCCCGGCCGGCTCCCCCGCCCTGCATCTGCCGCATGAAGAAGATCCACAGGGCGATGAGGATGATGAGCGGGAACCAGTTGATCAGGATCAGCTTGAGCAGCGAGGGCTGCTCCGGCGGCTTGGCGCGGATGTCCACGCCGGCATTGATCAGGTCGCCGATGAGGCCGGGGTCGTTGGGGCTCTCGGTGACGAAGGAGCTGCCGGAAATGGTGATGCCCTCCACACGGCCGTCCTGGTGGATCACCACGCTGGCCACGTTGCCCTCCTTCACCTGCTCGAGGAACTGGGTGTAGGAGATGGCGGGGGCGCGGTTGCGCTGCCCGTTGAAGCTGTTGAACACCGTCATCAGCACGATGGCGATCACCACCCAGAGGACGATGTTCTTTGCCATGTCGTTCAAAGCGGAATACCTCTCGAAATCTCTCTGTTTCCGACTATATCAGACCCGAAACACCGCGGCCCGTTCGCAAACAATCAGAAATTATCAGGATTTGAAACCGGTAGCCACCAGGTAGACCTCCCGGCTCCTGGGACGGGAGGCCTTCGGCTTGCGCGTCACCACCTTGGTGAAAGCGGCGCGCAGGTCGCGGACGTAGTCGTCGAAGCCCTCTCCCTGGAACACCTTGGTAACGAAAGCGCCACCGGGACGCAACACCTGGCGGGCGAAATCCAGCGCCAGTTCACACAGATACATGGCCCTGGGCTGGTCCACGGCGGCCACGCCACTCACGTTGGGCGCCATGTCGGAAATTACAAGGTCCACCCTCCGCCCCTCCAGAAGATCCATCAATCGGTCGAGCACCGCCTGCTCGCGGAAATCGCCCTGCAGGAAGGTGACGCCGGGGACGGGATCCATCTCCAGGAGGTCCAGAGCAAAGACCTCCCCCTTCCTGCCCACCCCATGCGCGGCGATCTGGCTCCAGCCGCCGGGCGCGGCCCCCAGGTCCACCACCACCTGGCCGGGCCGGAGGATCCGGTCCTTCTCCTGGATCTCCAGCAGCTTGTAGGCGGCGCGGGAACGGTAGCCCTCGCGGCGGGCACGCTGGACGTACTCGTCGTTGAGATGCCGCTGCATCCAGCGGTGGCTGCTCTTGGAGCGTCGTGCCATGGCGTCGTTCCTGATAGAATTCGCGCCCCGTCCCCGAAAACCCGGAACAGGCCCTTGAAACTCAGCAAATCACAGATCCGCCACCTGCGCGGCCTGGCCCACGCCCTGAAGCCGGTGGTGATGATCGGCCAGCACGGCCTGCGCGACTCGGTGCTGGAGGAGCTCGGCATCGCCCTGGACCATCACGAACTGGTCAAGGTGAAGGTGAGCGTGGGCGACCGCGACGAGCGGGACGCCGTGATCGACACCCTCCTCGCCCGGACCGGCGCCGAGCTGGTGCAGCGCATCGGCAACATGGCGGTACTGTTCCGGCGCAACCCGGAGAAACCGAGGATCGAGCTGCCGCGCTGATTCACACCCACCATTCACGTGGTCCTGCCGGGGTGGTCGGCGGGACCACGTCGACCTTCAAACGTACCGCACCTCCAGGATCTCGAACTCCCGCTTTCCCCCCGGCACCTCGATCTCCACCTCGTCCCCCTCCATCTTGCCGATGAGGGCGCGCGCGATGGGCGAGGTGACCGAGATCTTGCCGTGGCGGATGTCCGCCTCGTCCTCGCCCACGATCTTGTAGGTGTGCTCCTCGTCGGTCTCCAGGTCGAGCACGTCCACGGTGGCGCCGAAGACCACCTTGCCGCCGGCGTTGAGGGTGGTGACGTCGATGATCTGGGCGTTGGAGAGCTTGGCCTCGATCTCCTTGATGCGCCCCTCGATGAAGCTCTGCTGCTCGCGCGCGGCGTGGTACTCGGCGTTCTCCTTCAGGTCGCCGTGGGCGCGCGCCTCGGCGATGGCGGCGATCACCCTGGGGCGCGCCACCGTCTTCAGCTCGTTCAGTTCCTGGCGCAGGGCCTCTGCGCCTTCGACGGTCATGGGTGTCTTGTTCATCTCCCGTGCAACTCCTGCAGGCTGAGGACTCTCGGCTCCCCTTCGTGCTGCATGGCCATGACGATGGCCTCGCCGCCCGACATGGTAGTGGTGTAGGCCACCTTGTGCTGCAGGGCGGCGCGGCGGATGGAGGCGGAGTCGATGATCGCCTGCTTGCCTTCGGTGGTGTTGATGATGAGGGAAAACTCGTCGTTCTTGATCATGTCCACGATGTGGGGCCGCCCCTCCATCACCTTGTTGACCCGCGTGCAGGGCACCCCCGCCTCGAGGATGGCGTCGCAGGTGCCGCCGGTGGCGTAGAGCTCGAAGCCCAGCTTCACCAGGTCCCGCGCTACCAGCTTGATGCGCTGCTTGTCGGCATCGCGCACCGACAGCAGCGCCTTGCCCCCGGTGGGAAGCGGCATGGAACTGCCACCCTCGATGGCCTTGCCGAAGGCCTCGCCGAAGGTGACGCCCACGCCCATTACCTCGCCGGTGGACTTCATCTCCGGCCCAAGCACGGTGTCCACGCCGGGGAACTTGACGAAGGGAAAGACCGCCTCCTTGACGAAGTAATGATCGGGGACGATCTCGCCCACCACTCCCTGCTCCTCCAGGGTGCGGCCCACCATGCAGCGGGCGGCGATCTTGGCGAGCGGCCGGCCGGTGGCCTTGGAGACGAAGGGCACGGTGCGCGAGGCGCGCGGGTTCACCTCGAGGATGTAGATGTCCTCGCCCTTGATGGCGAACTGGGTGTTCATCAGCCCCACCACGCCCAGCTCCAGGGCCATGTCCTCGATGTGGCGGCGCATGCGGTCCTGGATCTCCCGGCTCAGGGTGTAGGGCGGCAGGGAGCAGGCCGAATCACCGGAGTGGACGCCCGCCTCCTCGATGTGTTCCATGATGCCGCCGATGACCACCTCACGGCCGTCGCTCACCGCATCCACGTCCACCTCGATGGCGTCGTTGAGGAAGCGGTCGAGGAGCACCGGCGAGTCGTTGGAGACGCTCACCGCCTCGCGCATGTAGCGGCGCAGGTCCTCTTCGTTGTAGACAATCTCCATGGCGCGGCCGCCGAGCACGTAGGAGGGACGCACCACCAGCGGGTAGCCGATCTCCTCGGCCAGCTTCACCGCCTCCTCGGCGTCGGTGGCAGTGCGGTTGGGCGGCTGCAGGATGCCCAGCTTCTGGATCATCTGCTGGAAGCGCTCGCGGTCCTCGGCGGCGTCGATGGAGTCGGGGGTGGTGCCGATGATGGGCGCCCCCGCCTTCTCCAGGTCGCGCGCCAGCTTGAGCGGCGTCTGTCCGCCGTACTGGACGATGACGCCGTCGGGCCGCTCCACGCGGATGATCTCCAGCACGTCCTCCAGGGTGAGCGGCTCGAAGTAGAGCCGGTCGGAGGTGTCGTAGTCGGTGGAGACGGTCTCCGGGTTGCAGTTGACCATGATGGTCTCGTAGCCGTCGTCGCGCAGGGCGAATGCGGCGTGGACGCAGCAGTAGTCGAACTCGATGCCCTGGCCGATGCGGTTGGGGCCGCCACCCAGGATCATGACCTTCTTCCGCCTGCTCGGGTTCGCCTCGCACTCCTCCTCGTAGGTGGAGTACATGTAGGCGGTGGTGGCGGCGAACTCGGCGGCGCAGCTGTCCACCCGCTTGTAGACCGGGTGGACCTTGTGCGCCCAGCGCAGCTTGCGGATCTTCTTCTCTTTCTTGCCCACCAGCTCGGCGATGCGGCGGTCGGAGAAGCCCTTGCGCTTGAGCTCGCGCAGACGGGCGGCGTCCAGGGCGTCGAAGCCCTCCTCGGCGACGCGCGCCTCCTCCTTCACCAGGTCCTCGATCTGCACCAGGAACCAGGGGTCGATCCTGCAGGCTTCGAAGACCTCCTCCAGGCTCATGCCCAGGCGGAAGGCGTCGGCCACGTACCAGAGCCGCTCGGCGCGGGGCTGGCGGATCTCGGAGAGCACCTTTTCACGGGCGTCGGGGTCGGCCGGGTCCACCAGCGGGTCCAGCCCGTGCTTGCCCGTCTCCAGGCCACGCAGGGCCTTCTGCAGCGACTCCTGGAAGGTGCGGCCCATGGCCATCACCTCGCCCACCGACTTCATCTGGGTGGTGAGGCGGTCGTCGGCCTCGGGAAACTTCTCGAAGGCGAAGCGCGGCACCTTGGTCACCACGTAGTCGATGGTGGGCTCGAAGGAGGCTGGGGTGACGCCGCCGGTGATCTCGTTGCGCAGCTCGTCCAGGGTGTAGCCCACCGCCAGCTTGGCCGCCACCTTGGCGATGGGGAAGCCGGTGGCCTTGGAGGCCAGGGCCGAGGAGCGGGAGACGCGCGGGTTCATCTCGATGATGATCATGCGCCCGTTCTCGGGGTTGATGGCGAACTGCACGTTGGAGCCGCCGGTGTCCACCCCGATCTCGCGCAGCACCGCGAGCGATGCGTCGCGCATGATCTGGTACTCCTTGTCGGTGAGGGTCTGGGCCGGCGCCACGGTGATGGAGTCGCCGGTGTGCACTCCCATGGGATCCAGGTTCTCGATGGAGCAGACGATGATGCAGTTGTCCTTGCAGTCGCGCACCACCTCCATCTCGTACTCCTTCCAGCCGAGGATCGACTCCTCGATGAGCAGCTCGTTGGTGGGCGACAGGTCCAGCCCCCGCTGGCAGATCTCCTCGAACTCCTCGCGGTTGTAGGCGATGCCGCCCCCCGAGCCGCCCAGGGTGAAGGAGGGGCGGATGATGGCCGGGAAGCCGATCTGGGCCTGCACCTGCAGCGCCTCCTCCATGGAGTGGGCAATGGCCGAGCGCGGCATCTCCAGGCCGATCTTCTTCATCGCCTGGCGGAAGAGATCGCGGTCCTCGGCCTTGTCGATGGCCTCGCGGCTGGCGCCGATCATCTCCACACCGTACTTCTCCAGCACCCCCTCGCGCACCAGGTCGAGGGCGCAGTTGAGGGCCGTCTGGCCGCCCATGGTGGGCAGCAGGGCGTCGGGACGCTCCTTCTCGATGATGCGCGCCACCGTGGGCCAGGTGATGGGCTCGATGTAGACCACGTCCGCCGTGTCGGGGTCGGTCATGATGGTGGCCGGGTTGGAGTTCACCAGGATGACCTTGTAGCCCTCCTCGCGCAGCGCCTTGCAGGCCTGGGCGCCGGAGTAGTCGAACTCGCACGCCTGGCCGATGACGATGGGGCCGGCGCCGATGATGAGAATGGATTGGATGTCGGTTCTCTTGGGCATCTTCTGGTTCCGCGTCGGTGGGCGGCGGCAATCAGGCCTGGCGGCGCTGCTGCATCAGCTCGATGAAGTGATCGAAGACGGGGGCCACGTCGTGGGGGCCGGGGCTCGCCTCGGGGTGGCCCTGGAAACCGAAGGCGGGCCGGTCGGTGCGGTGGATTCCCTGCAGGGAGCCGTCGAAGAGCGACTTGTGGGTGGCCTCCAGGTTCTCCGGCAGGCTCTCCTCGTCCACCGCGAAGCCGTGGTTCTGGCTGGAGATCATCACCCGGCCGGTGGCCAGGTCCTGCACCGGGTGGTTGGCGCCGTGGTGGCCGAACTTCATCTTCACCGTGCGCGCTCCGCTGGCCAGTCCCAGCAGCTGGTGTCCCAGGCAGATGCCGAAGGTGGGCACGCCGGCCTCCACCACCTCGCGGATCGCCTCGATGGCGTAGTCGCAGGGCTCGGGATCGCCGGGGCCGTTGGAGAGGAAGACCCCGTCGGGCTCCATGGCCAGCACCTCCGATGCGGGCATCTGCGCCGGTACCACGGTGATGCGGCAGCCGCGGTCGCGCAGCATGCGCAGGATGTTGGTCTTGATGCCGTAGTCCCAGGCCACCACGTGGAAGTCGCCCTCGGCATCGGCGCGCCTGCGGTAGCCCTCGGCCAGGTCCCAGGTGCCCTCCTCCCAGGTGTAGGATTCGGCGGTGGTCACCTCTTTTGCAAGATCCATCCCCTTGAGGCCGGGGAAGGTCTCGGCGGCGGCGCGGGCCACCTGCTCGTCCAGGTGGGAACCGGCCTGGATGCAGCCCGCCTGGGCCCCCTTCTCGCGCAGAATGCGGGTGAGCCTGCGGGTGTCGATGTCGGCAATGGCC
>Ga0256914_1003071_pt1 | contig 13403 bp, 16 predicted proteins | sample HulkmetaG_FD_191571 | JGI IMG/M metagenome (GOLD analysis project Ga0256914, IMG submission 191571) | Hydrothermal chimney microbial communities from Main Endeavour vent field at the Juan de Fuca Ridge, Pacific Ocean - Hulk | ecosystem: Environmental > Aquatic > Marine > Hydrothermal vents ... | reverse complement strand
TTCATTAAATGATTCTATTATCAATTTAGAAATCAAAATATCCTCAAGTTGCATAATTACCCCTCCTTCCAAGGCCATATTTTTTCTAAGTACTCTAAAGAAGACCAAAATTCCACATCATTATGAACCTCAAGAGTTATTATCGGAGCAGTTTTAATATTTTTTGATATTATCATAAGAAGTGTCTCAAAATCTATTAATCCTTGATCTAATCCTCTATGCTCATCCCAATTTCCAGAATTGTTATGTAAATGTAGTTCCTTTATAAATGGAGACAATGAGATTGCCCATTTATTTAAGGGTATAATACTAAAAATATGTGCATGTGCAGGATCAAAACATAAACCAACATTAGAATATTGAGACAGGTTATTAATAACATAAAGCATATCTTCAGGCCTTTTTTCAAATACATTTTCTAATATAAAAAATATCTTTTTCTCTGCTAAATTTTCAACTATATATCTCCATGTTTGAAGACTATTTTCAAGCCATATATCCTTTACACCTTGATATTTTTTTTCATCAAATCCAGTATGGAAAACTACTGATTTTGCTTTAAAAATAGGTACGATTGAAAGTACTTGCTGAAACCTGAATATTGCTATTTCTCTTACTCTATAATCTGGAGAGCCGGGACAAAGATCCATATAAGGAGCATGAATAGTTACAGAAAGTCCATGATTATGTAATATATTGGATACATAATTATATTCTTTTTCAGAAAACTTATCTAAAGACTCTGCCTCAAAAGATATTTCAGGATTTACTCTATTCTCTATAAATGCATCCAAATATGATTCAATAAGCATATCAAAAGGGATACTTACGTGAATTTTAGAACGAAGATCAATCATCTTTTAATCTCCATGAATTTTAATGCCTCTTTATAGTATAATTCAAAAAATTTGAAAATTAAAAATAGAACATAATAGAATCCAAAATTGACATGAATTGGATGCATTGATATATTCATAGAACTATGAAAAAAAGTATTATATCACCTCTTTGTTCTGCTTTAGTGGTTCCTGGGCTTGGTCAAGTAATAAATGGCCAAATCAAAAAAGGTGTTACCCTTTTCATATTAATAATTATTTTAATATTAGCAGGAGCAGTCGAGATATATAAGCTGTTTAAATTGTCTATTCAAGGACTCGCTATAAATGAACTATATCCGGAAATGGTAATTTCAAAATTTAAAGCCCAAAATCATACTATACTTTGGATACTCTTGTTTATATTTCTCTGTATATGGATCTATTCAGTAATAGATGCTTATATATATGGAAAACAAGTGGATAAAATAGAGGAATCTAATGAGATCTTATCTGATAGATGAAATCAGCCCCTATGATATAAATAAGATAAATGATTTTTTAAAGAAAAATACTATCCCATCTTCTTTAGATAAAATATTTTGGATAAAAATTCCAGATGAATTATTAACAGAAATTCAACTTAAACATACAGAATGTAAACCACATATATGTGCTTTAGAATTAGGCAGGGATTGGATAAAATTAGAGTTATATATAAGAAGCTCCAAAAATATAAAGTGTTCTTGTGCTGGCTACTGCACAACAGAACAAAGAGATTTTGTTATAAGATATGCAAATAAAATGATAGATGAACTTGGAGTGAGAACCTAAAATGAGGAGGCAATTTTATGGACTATAAAGATACGCTGAATCTACCAAAAACGGAATTTCCTATGAAGGCCAATTTAGTAAAAAAAGAGCCAGAAATCTTAAAAAGATGGGAAGCTATAAAATTATATAAATTAATAAGAGAGAGCTCAAAAAATAAACCATTGTTTATATTACATGATGGCCCTCCCTATGCCAATGGACACATACATATGGGTACGGCATTTAATAAGATTTTGAAAGACATAATTATTAAATCCAAACAAATGGCTGGATTTAATGTCCCTTATATCCCCGGATGGGATTGTCATGGGCTCCCAATAGAGCATAATGTAGATAAAGAGTTGGGAACGAAAAAGGCAAAAATGTCAACTGTTGAAATAAGAAAATATTGCAGAGAATACGCTAAAAAATTTGTAAACATACAAAGAGATGAATTTAAAAGACTGGGAGTTATTGGAGACTGGGAAAATCCTTACTTAACAATGAATTATAAATATCAAGCAACAATCATAGAAGAATTTGGAAAATTTGCACTTAATGGTGGTCTTATAAGAAGTAAAAAGCCGATATATTGGTGCATATATTGCAAAACAGCACTTGCCGAAGCAGAGGTTGAATATAAAGAACATGAATCTCCCTCTATATTTGTAAAATTTCCTGTAATATCTGATATGAGTCATATCTCCACTAAACTAAAAAACAGAAATGATATATATATTGTTATATGGACTACAACACCATGGACTATACCGTCCAATCTTGCTATTGCCCTTAATCCTTCATTTGAATATATAGCAATAGACACAAAAAAAGATGGTATAATGATTATGGCTGAAGCACTTTCAGATATATGTATGAATGACTTTGGATATAAAGATTATGAAATAATAGAACGATTTGAGGCAAATAAATTAGAGGGTCTTGAAGCAAGACATCCATTATATGAAAGAATTTCAAAGATAGTACTTGCTTCATATGTAACCCTTGATGCAGGTACAGGATGTGTTCATATAGCTCCTGGTCATGGTAGGGAAGATTATGAAACAGGGTTAGAATATGGACTTGATGTCTATTCTCCAGTAGATGATGAAGGCCGCTTTACTAATGAAGTAAAATACTTTGCGGGAGTAAATGTATTTGAGGCAAATAAACTTGTTAACCAAAAATTACAAGAAGTAGGAGCACTTATTAAAGAAGGGAGTATAATTCATGAATATCCTCATTGCTGGAGATGTAAAGAACCTGTGATATTTAGAGCTACGAAACAGTGGTTTATATCCATGGAACAAAATAATCTTAGAAAAAATGCATTAAAAGCTATATCTGAGGTAAAATGGATACCCATGTGGGGAAAAGATCGTATTTTTAATATGATAGAAAACAGACCTGATTGGTGTATATCAAGACAAAGGGTATGGGGAGTACCGATAACTATATTCTATTGTAAGAAATGTGGAAATCCTCTCATAACTAAAGAAATTATAGAACATATAACTAAAAAAGTCCAAACTCAAGGAGCAGATATATGGTTTTCTGAATCTGTTAACAATCTCCTTCCGGAAAAGACAAAATGTCCTAAATGCGGAAACTCAAAATTTGAAAAAGAAAAAGACATATTAGATGTATGGTTTGATTCAGGTGTAAGTTTTGCTGCTGTGCTTGAGAAAAACCCTGATCTTACCTGCCCTGCTGATATATATTTAGAAGGAAATGATCAACATAGGGGATGGTTTCATAGCTCTCTTTTATGCTCTGTGGGTACCAGAGGAATACCACCATATAAAGCCGTACTCACACATGGATTTGTTGTGGATGCAAAAGGAAAAGCAATGCATAAGTCTATAGGGAATGTTATATATCCTGACGAACTTATAAGAAATTATGGAGCAGAAATAATTAGAATGTGGGTTGCAGCAGAAGACTACAAAGATAATATGAGATTATCTAAAGAAATAATGCAAAGGCTTGTGGAAGCATATAGAAGGATAAGAAATACATGTCGTTATATTTTAGGAAATTTATATGACTTTGACCCTAAAAAGCATAAAGTCTCATATGATGATATGGAAGAATTAGATAAGTGGATTCTTCATAGACTTCAAGAAATAAATGAGAAGATTCAAAAAGCATATGAGGATTTTGAATTTCATATAGTATATCATACCTTACATAACTTCTGTGTCGTGGATTTATCTTCATTTTATTTAGATATAGTAAAGGACAGATTATATACATCTTCTCCAGAATCTATAAAAAGACGATCTGCACAGACAGCAATGAATGAAATATTAGAAGTCTTAGTTAGACTTATGGCTCCTGTACTTTCATTTACAGCCGATGAAGTATGGCAATATATGAAAGGAGATAGATCTAAAAGCGTACATACAGAAGAATTTATACCTGTAAAAAATAAATACAAAAACAATAAGTTAAGAGAAAAATGGGAAAAAATAATAGAACTAAGAGGAGAAGTAAATAAAGCACTTGAAATAGCCAGAAAGCGTAAAATTATAGGACATTCTCTTGAAGCAGATGTAACATTAGGAATACCAGCAAAGCTTATGAAAATATTTAAATCATACAGTGAAGATCAATTAAGAGAAATTTTTATAGTATCTGGAATAAAACTAATAACTTTAGAAGAAATTAGCGAAGGTATTGATTCTGAATTGTTTCAGGGTATGAAAATATATGTAACTAAAAGCCCTTATCCAAAATGCGAAAGATGCTGGATACGCGATAAATCAGTAGGGAATAATAACAAGCATCCTAATATATGTAAAAAATGTGTTGATGCTATAGAAGAGTTAATAAAATGAGAATATGGAATATAATCAGTGTAATTATATTAGATCAAATTACAAAATATATGATAATTCACAATTTGAAATTACATCAAGCGATACCTATAACCGGCTTTTTCAATATAACTTATATTAAAAACACAGGGGTAGTATTTGGTATAATGAGCAATATGAAACAGTCTATTCCTCCTATTTTGTTTGTAGTTATTAATATAATAGCTATAATTATTTTAATATTATGGTTATTGAAACCAGATAACAATATATGGATGAATATGGGAATATCTTTAATAATTGGAGGAGCCTTTGGAAACCTTATGGACAGACTGGTTTATGGTGGAGTTATAGATTTTTTGGATTTTCATATAGGCAAATGTCATTGGCCTGCCTTTAATATTGCAGATACAGCAATCACTATTGGCACGATCCTTTTAGGAATAGGTCTTTTTTTTAAGGATAAATATGCACCCAAATCTATTTAGTATAGGGCCTATTACTATACACACTTATGGGATATTTGTGGCAACAGGTATATTTTGTGGTGTTCTTGTTGCTATGAAAATAGCAAAAGAAAATGGAATATCTCCTAATATAATATCAGATATATGCTTTTGGATGATTGTATCCGGAGTAGTTGGCGCAAGAATTGTCTATGTTATAGCAAACATAGGATATTATATAAAATATCCTATTGAAATATTGGAAATATGGAAAGGTGGGCTTATATTCTGTGGTGGTCTAATAAGTGCCTGTATATCGGCTATATGGTTTATAAAAAAATATGAGCTTGATTTCTGGACAATAGGGGATATCCTTGGTCCAGGTGTTGCATTAGGACAGGCAATAGGAAGATTGGGATGCTTTATGGCAGGCTGCTGTTATGGGAAACCTACAAATTGTCCATGGGCTGTAGTATTTCATGATCCTCACTCATTAGCACCTTTAAATATACCTTTACATCCAACCCAAATATACCATTCATTAGCATGTTTAATCATATTTATGATATTGATATTAATGAAAAAATTTCAAACTTATAGAGGACAAATATTCCTTTGGTATTTAGTACTGCACAGTATCCAGAGATTGCTGATTGAACGATTTAGAGGAGATTGTAGGCCTGTATTTTTTGGAAATATGACTATCACACAGTTTACATCCCTTATTATATTGATAACAGCAGGAATATTCATTATTCTTAAAAAGAAAGAAAATACACAAAAATAAAGTGGCTTGAAAATTGAATACTTAAGTGTTAAAAGGCAAAAATAAGAATTTAAATATTCTATAGGAGGTTTGAAATATGTTTGGCAAAAAAGGAAAATTGATAGTGCTAATGATGATGTTTTTTGTATCCATCTTTATTATTTCATGTAGTTGCGCTAAAAAAGAAGTAAAACCCCCAGAAGCTGTAACTACTCCAGTACCTACAAAGAAAGAAAAAACAACTGTAGCACCAAATGTGGAACAAAAACCTAAGGTAACAATGGAAGAGCTTAAGGCGCAAGAAGAAGCAAAGAAAAAGGCGGAAGCCGCTAAAAAATTGCAGGAAGAAATAAAAGAATTTGAATCTACAATGATCCATTTTGATTTTGATAAATCTGAATTAAAACCAAAGGCAAGAGAAATATTAAAGAAAAAAGCGGAATGGCTATTAAAGCACCCCGAATTCAACGTAAGAATTGAGGGTTATTGTGATGAAAGAGGAACCGAAGAATATAATCTTGCCCTTGGTCAAAGAAGAGCAGATGCTGCAAAAAAATATCTGATAGAATTAGGAGTACCTGCTGACAGGATTTCCACAATAAGTTATGGAGAAGAAAATCCCATTGATCCACGTCACTGTGAAGCGGCTTGGGCAAAAAATAGAAGAGATGAATTCAAACTAATAAAAAGGACAGAATCTAAGTAAATAATATGATTATAAATTTTAAACATAAGGGGTGGAAAAAAACATTATGGTTTTTTCTACCCCTATTGTTTTTTTCATGTGCAACTCAGCAACAATTTAATTCTTTGGATATAAGAATATCCCAATTAGAATCTCAAGTATATAGGCTCAACAAAAAGATGAATACCAAAATAGATTCACAAACACGGTCTATAAGAGTGAATCTTGCAGATCTTCAAGCAAATTTTGATTCAATCAGGGATGATATAAATTCATTAAGAGGATATTCCCAAGAAAATAGAATGATGTTAAAGCGTATAATTGAATCCGATTTATCCAAAATTGATCAAATCAATCAACAATTGAGCCAATTATCGCAAAGAATCTCTGATATTGAGGGACAACTTAGACAAATACAAGATTATTTAGGATTTGAAGAGAATCAATCTCAAAATCAATCTCTTGAAAATTTAAATCAGAGGCTGCAAAAAGAGACTTCTACTTCAAAAACTGATCTTTATAATCAAGCTTTTTCTTTTTATAAACAAGGTAGATATGAAGATGCAATCTTGGAATTTAAAAAATTCCTAAAAAAATATCCAAAATCAAATTTATCAGACAATGCATGGTTTTGGATTGGTGAATGTTATATGGGGTTAAAAAATTATGAGAAGGCAATATTAGCATATCACGAAGTAGTAAAAAGATATCCAAAAGGAAACAAAGTCCCTTCTGCAATGCTTAGACAAGCTCAAGCATTTGCAAAAATAAAAGATAAAACAAGCGCACGGCTTATTCTTAAAAGACTTATAAAAAAATTTCCTAAGTCAAATGAAGCTAAAATAGCAAAAAAAATTCTTAGAAGGAGATAGCATCTCTTATCTTTTTTGCTACACTTATAAGATTTTTATCCCAGTCTTCTGCTAATGGGTCAATAATAACTAATTTTGCTCCAATTTCATCTGCTATGATCTTGGCTGCTTTTTTAGAAAATTGAGGCTGAATAAATACGGCTTTTATATCATTATTTTTACAGTAGCTTATTAATCTAAAAAGCCAAAAACCAGATGGTTCTCTACCCTGAATCTCTATAGGGATTTGGTTAAGCCCATATCGTTCTGCAAAATATCCCCAGCAAGGATGAAAGACCAAAAATGCCGCACCCTTAACTTTATTTAATATATGGAATATTTGTCTATCCAAGTTATCGATCTGCCTTAGAAAATCATACATATTCCTTAGATAAATTTTTTTAGCCTCAGGATCTATTTTTATCAAAAAATCTGTCATTATTTTAACCTGTTTCTTTACAAGAGGGGGTGAAAGCCATATATGAGGATCTAACATATGTTTTTTGCTTTTTAACAAGTTAAAAATAATTATTCTTTTTTTTATATTTGCATCTGTATGCACAATTACAAGCTTATTATTAAGAGAAACAAATTTTCTTAGCCATACCTTTTCAAAAGGTACACCTATTGCAAAATAAACTTGTGCATGTTCTATATATCTCATCTGAGAAGGAGCAGGTTCATAAACAGCAGGATTATATCCAGGAGGAACCATAACCATAACATGAACTCTATCCCCTGCTATTTTTTTTACAAAATATCTCTGTGGGGCTATACTAACCACAACATCGATAGCAGCAAAGCATCCAGAACTAATATAAAAAAAAGACAAAAGGAACAATACAATGAGCTTATAAATCTTTAAAAACATCTCTTATTACATTTAAGGTATAATCAATTACATCATTGGTATGTGCTAATGAAATAAATATAGCCTCAAAGGGAGAAGGGGCTATATATATACCCTTTGATAGCATTGCTCTATAAAATTTTTTAAACTTATTTACATCAGTCATTTTTGCTGATTCAAAATCAATCACTTCTTTATCTGTAAAAAAGATAGAACCCATTGATCCAATTCTATTAACTTTTATAGAAACACCTATCTCCTTAGAAATCTCCCTAATGCCTTCAAAAAAAATCTTACTTTTTTCCTCTAAATTTTTATAAATATATCTATCTTTTAATATATTAAGCGTAGCAATACCTGCTGCCATTGCAATAGGATTTCCTGATAAAGTACCTGCCTGATAAATCTCACCTTCTGGTGCAATTGCTTGCATTATTTCTTTTTTACCTCCATATGCACCTACCGGGAAACCACCACCTATTATCTTTCCAAGACATGTAATATCTGGCATAATATCAAAAAGCTGTTGAGCTCCACCTTTAGAAACTCTAAAACCTGTTATAACCTCATCAAATATAAGAATAGCTCCATATTTTTTAGTAATGTCTCTAACAGATTTTAAGAATGATATTTCTGGTATTATTACTCCCATATTACCTGGAATAGGTTCTATAATAACCGCGGCTATTTTATCTGCATACTTCTCAAAAGTTTCATTTAGGACTTTTATATTATTAAAAGGCAAAGATATTGTGCTTTGTGCAATGCCCTTAGGAATACCTGGACTACCCGGTATCCCAAAAGTTGCTATACCAGATCCTGCTGTAATAAGAAGACTATCCGAATGCCCGTGGTAACAACCCTCAAATTTAACAATAATATCCCTTCCTGTATATCCTCTTGCAAGTCTTATAGCACTCATTGTAGCTTCTGTTCCAGAATTTACCATACGCACCATTTCAACAGATGGAACCATATCAACAATTAGCTCAGCCATATTTACTTCAAGTTCTGTAGGTGCACCATAACTTGTGCCTTTTTGAACTACATCTCTTACAGCATCTATTACTGCTGGATAAGCATGGCCAAGTATCAAAGGCCCCCAAGAACAAACATAATCTATATATTTGTTATTATCCACATCCCAGATATAACATCCATTTCCCATCTTTATAAAAGGAGGGACTGTGTCTACTGCTTTTCCAGCCCTCACAGGACTATTTACACCTCCTGGAATAATAGCCTTTGCCTTTGTAAATAATTCAATAGATCTATTATATTTCACCTAAAAATACCTCATACTGGTTTTTTTATATTCTTTTTCACTAAAAAGAAGGACATAATTACTTATACCTACAAGTTCAGACATCTTTTTTGCGATCTCATAACATCGTTCTCGTGTATCTGCATGAATCATGGTATATAAATTATACTGCCAATCTTTATGAGGTAATCTCTGATAACAATGGGTTACTTCTTTAAATTTAGAAAGAATTTCTCCTATTTTATCTACTTTATCCTCTGGTACAGACCATGCTACCATTGCATTAGCACTAAAACCTGCTATTTGATGTCTAAGAGTAGCACCAAATCGCCTTATTATTCCTTCCTTTTTTAATCTATTTATACGTTTTATAAACTCCTCTTCTGTAATTCCTATCTCTGAAGCCAGAATAGCAAAAGGTCTTGGTTTAAGAGGAATATCTCCTTGAATAAGTTTTATTATTAGTTTATCTATATCATCCATCATCTCTTTTTTTTCTAAAAAGACCTCTTATTAACTCTTCATCGGTTTCATCATATCCCAACAAATTCCTCACTGTTCTTATAAAAGGCAGTACTCTAAAAGGCTTGGGTATAATAGCGTCTGCTCCTGCCAATATAAGACTATCACCCCATCCATTATATGTAAATGCAACTATTGGTATTGATGGAAGCCTTTCTCTTACCTTTCTTATAAACTCTTCTCCATCTATTCTTGGCATTATATGATTTGTAATAATCAGATCATATTGTTCCCCTCTATCTAACTTTTCTAAAGCTTCCACGCCATCCACTGCAGTATCTACCTCAAAATATGGATCTAAGATATCATGCAAAAGATCCATCACAAGATCACTATCTTCAACAACTAAAACCCTTTCTTTTTTACTATTCATACCATACTCCAAATCTATTTCTAATCAAAATATATATTAATTTAAATAAAATACAACCTTTAGTTGTTAGACTTATGGGCTATTTTATGTGATAGGGATTTAAAGTCAAGAAAAATAGATATGACCATGATAGAAAAAAATATAGGTGAGAAAATAAAAGAGTTTAGAAAACAACAAGGCATATCTCAAATAGAATTAGCAGAAAGGGTGGGCCTATCTTTTCAACAAATACAAAAATATGAAAAAGGAATTACAAAGATATCTGTATCTCGATTATTACAAATAGCTAAAGCACTAAATGTGGATATTTGTGCATTCTTTGAAGGATATAAAGAAAATCATTATGTAATGGAAAAAAAGCAAGATTATCCTGCTACTCCATCCCTTAAAGAAGAAAGAGATTTGATACACCTTTTTAGAACTATACATGATGATACTGTAAAACAGGGGATTTTGTTACTTCTAAAGGGAATAGTTGAGATACAAAATAAAAACCGTTAAAATATTAATGGGATGGAGTTAGAGAAAATATATAAAATATTAAACTATAGGTTCCAAGATCCTGAACTCATTATTAAGGCCTTTACCCATGCTTCTTATATAAATGAATCAAATTTAACAGAAGATAATGAAAGATTAGAATTCTTAGGAGATTCAGTTATATCCTTGGCTATAACTCATCTACTAATGGAAAAGTTCCCAGATGCGAGTGAAGGAAAACTCAGTAAATTAAGGTCAGCTCTTGTATCAGAAAAGAGATTGTGTAAAATGGCAATAAAACTTGGGATAGGAGAGATGATATTATTAGGAAAAGGTGAAGAAAAAACTGGGGGAAGAAGAAAAAGCTCTATATTAGCTGATACGATAGAGGCTATATTTGGAGCAATATATTTAGACGCAGGATTTACAAAGGCCCTTGAAATTGTAAAAGATATTTTCTGGGAAGAAATAAAAAACGTAGATTTAATAAGTTTAGATTATAAAAGTAAACTTCAAGAATTAACTCAAAAAAAATTTGGTGTACTACCAGAATATAAACTTGTAGCAGAAAAAGGGCCATCACATTACAAAAGTTTTAGAATAGCTCTTTTTATAAACAATAAATTTATTGCTGAAGCCAAAGGAAAAACCAAAAAAGAAGCGGAACAAAAAGCTGCAAAGGAAGCTTTGAATTGGCTAAAAGAATAAAATCTTTTATTGTTCCAATATTTATACCAAATATGGGCTGTCCCCATAAGTGTGTATTTTGTAATCAGAAAAATATTACAGGTCAAGTTAATTTTGATATAGAAAATATTGATAATATCATAAATAATGCTTTAAAATCTAAAAGATTTAGAAAAACAAATGGAATAGAAGTAGCTTTTTATGGGGGAACTTTTACAAATCTTTCTATATCTTATATTACAAAATTACTTAGTACTATTAATAAATATTATGATAAAGGCATTGTAAAAAGTATTAGAATTTCTACAAGGCCGGATACAATAAATGATAGTATATTAACTATTCTCAAAAAATATAATGTTCAAACTGTAGAACTTGGTGCTCAATCCTTAGATAATCGTGTTCTTAAGTTGTCCAGCAGGGGACATACTGCTCAACATATAATAAATGCGTTTTTCTTATTAAAAGAAAAAAATTTTAAAGTTGGTATCCAGCTTATGCCAGGGCTTCCTGGTGACAACAGAGATATTTTTATAAATACTGTATATAAAGTTATAGAATTAAAACCTGATATGGTGAGACTATATCCTACTCTTGTAATCAAAGGGACAACCCTTGAGGTACTTTATAAACACGGTAAATATATACCTTTGTATATAGAACAAGCAGTAGATATATGTGCAAATGCTCTTATTTTATTTGAAAAAAGAGGGATACCCGTTATAAGAATAGGCCTTATGAATTCAGAATCACTATTAGAAAGTATAGTTGCTGGGCCATGGCATCCTTCATTTGGTTTTTTAGTAAGATCTATGGCATTTATAAAATCATGTGTTATGCCTTTGTTAAAAAACAAAAGCAACAAAGAAGTAAAAGTACTTGTCAACCCTAATCAAATACCACTTATAAAGGGATATAAAAATATAGGGATAAAAATGATAGAAAAGGAAACAGGTGTTAAAATCAAAAAAATTATTCCTAAAAAAGATATGTATATACATAATATAAAAGTGGAGGAAATATGAATTTTTTATCAGGATTTGTAGCAATAATAGGTCCTACAAACGTAGGTAAATCTACATTTTTGAATAATGTATTAAGAAGTAAAATTTCTATAGTGACCCCAAAACCACAAACAACAAGAAATAGAATAATAGGCATTTATCATGGTGATGGGTTTCAAATAATATTTGTAGATACCCCTGGCTTACATAATTATATAAGAAAAAGTGTTTTAAACAAAAGTATGATAGATACTGCTATATCTGCTATGAAAGACGTGGATATAATACTGCTCATGACAGATGCTACAAAACCTAATGATCCCGAAATAATAAAAACAGTAAAAAAAATAAAAGAAATAAAAAAGCCTTCTATATTAGTCATAAACAAGATAGATCTTGTAAGAAAGCCTGAACTTTTGCCCATAATAGATAAATACAAAGATTTACATACATTTGATGCTATTATCCCTATATCTGCCTTAAAAGGGGATGGAATAGACAGAGTTATTGACGAAATAAAGATGAGATTAAAACCCGGACCTATGTTTTATCCAGAAAACATGAATACAGATCAATCTAAAGAATTTTTAATATCTGAAATAATAAGAGAAAAAATATTCTTTTTTACAAAGCAAGAGATTCCTTATTCTTGTGCAGTTAAGGTAGAATTTGTACAAAAAGATCCTCAAAAAGACATTATAGTTATATCTGCAAAAATATATGTAGAAACAGAATCTCAAAAAAAGATCATAATAGGACAAAATGGAAGGATGATAAAAAAGATCGGACAAGCAGCCAGAGAGGAATTCGAATTTATATTTGGTAAAAAGGTATATCTTGATTTATTTGTAAGAGTAGAAAAAAATTGGACAAAAGATATAAACGCATTAAAAAAATTAGGATATAAGGCATAATGAATCCAAAAGATCTTCCTTTTATGTTGTTTGCAGATAAAGAAGGTAATATATACGATCACCCATATTACAGAATGGCAGGTTTTTCTAAAAATAGGCCTTATCCTATAGCTA
>Ga0256914_1003070_pt1 | contig 13408 bp, 16 predicted proteins | sample HulkmetaG_FD_191571 | JGI IMG/M metagenome (GOLD analysis project Ga0256914, IMG submission 191571) | Hydrothermal chimney microbial communities from Main Endeavour vent field at the Juan de Fuca Ridge, Pacific Ocean - Hulk | ecosystem: Environmental > Aquatic > Marine > Hydrothermal vents ... | reverse complement strand
GCCGCCCGCTCGGCCTACGAGGCGGCCAAGGCCGGTGCTTCGCTGGCTGGCACCACCTACAAACGCTACCAGCAGCTGATGAAGGAGGATTCCGTCAGCAAACAGGAGTTTGACGAGGTGGCGGCCCGCTACCGCCAAGCCACCTCCGCCCTCAACCGGGCGGCGGCCATGGTCAAGGCGGCGCGCTTCCGTATTCAGCAGGCCGAGGCCGGCCTGGTGGCGGCCCAGGCCCGCAACCGGGATGTGATCGTGCGGGCGCCCTACGACGGCATCGTGGCCGCCAAGATGGTCGAGGTGGGCGACCTGGCCTCGCCGGGCACGCCCTTCGTGAAACTGGAAAAAATCGGAGACTTCGAAGTGCGCGTGGCCGTCCCGGAGGAATACGGACGGCAGGTCCGGCTGGGCCAGCAGCTGAACGTCCACATTCCCTCGTTGGGTTTGACCGGCCTGACCGGCAAGGTCCGGACCATCTCTCCGGCGGCCGACCAGGCCACACGCACCTTCACCGCCAAGATCACCCTGCCGCCTGAAAAGCACATCAAGTCGGGCCTTTTCGCCCGTGTGGACATCCCGGTGGGGGAAGCCGGCCTGCTCACCTTGCCCCGCACGGCCCTGGTCAAGTATGGCCAGCTGACGGGGTTCTACCTGGTGGACGACAAGCAGGTTGCGCGCTTCCGCCTGGTGCGCATCGGCCGGACACTCGGGGATCGCGTAGAGATCGTCTCCGGCCTCAAGACCGGTGACCGTTACGTGGTCAAGCCTTCCGTGAAATTGGAAGACGGGGTCAAAGTGGAGGTCCAGTCATGACACAGCACGAGGGCCCGGCCGGGAAAATCGCCCATTTTTTCATCCAGTCGAAGCTCACGCCGCTGATCATCGTCGCCTCCATCCTGCTGGGGGTGGCGGCCATCATCGCACTGCCCCGCGAAGAAGAACCCCAGATCATCGTTCCCATGATCGATGTCTTCGTGCGCATGCCGGGGGCCACCGCCAAGGAGGTCGAACAGCGCATCACCCGCCCCATGGAGCAGCTGCTGTGGGAGATTCCGGGCGTGGAGTACGTGTATTCCACCAGCAGCCCGGGCATGTGCCTGGCCATCGTGCGATTCTACGTGGGTGAAGACGAGGAAGAGTCCATCGTCCGGCTGCAGTCCAAGCTGTCCTCCAACTACGACCGTATCCCGTGGGCGGCCTCGCCTCCACTGATCAAGCCGCGCTACATCGACGACGTCCCCATCCTGGCGCTGACTTTCTGGAGCGAGACCGCGGACCACTACACCCTGCGGCGCATCGCCGCCGAGGTGGAGAACAAGGTCAAACAGGAGCGCAACGTATCCCTCACCAAGATCATCGGCGGGCAGCGACGCGAACTGACGGTTCACCTGGACCCCGACCGCCTGGCGGCCTACAACCTCGACCCCCAGCGCGTGGCCATGATGCTGACCGGCGCCAACCAGGCCTCCAACACGGGCAGCTACCCGTCGGTGGCGGGTGAGATCAAGGTCTACACCGAGGGCTTCCTGAAAAACCGCCGCGAGGTCGAAAGCGTGGTGGTGGGCGTCCACCAGGGACGCGCGGTGTACCTGCGGGACGTGGCCACGGTGGAAGACGGCCCCGGTGAACCCAGCCAGTACGTTTTCCTGGGCGCCGGACCGGCCGCCGAGGAAAAGGGCATCCACGCGCCGCCGACGACCGAAGGCGTCTACCCCGCGGTCACCCTGACCATCGCCAAGCGCAAGGGGACCAACGCCATCACGGTGGCCAATGAAGTACTGCGCCGGATGGAGGTGCTGCGCGGTTCGGTGATCCCGGACAACGTGCACGTCACCATCACCCGCCACTACGGCGAGACGGCCGAGGAGAAGTCCAACGAGCTGCTGTACCACATGGCCATCGCCGTGGTGTCGGTGACCCTCCTGATCGCCCTCACGCTGGGCCTGCGCGAATCGGGGATCGTGCTGCTGGCCATTCCCGTCACCCTGGCCCTGACGCTGTTCATGTTCTACCTGTACGGGTACACCCTCAACCGCATCACCCTTTTCGCCCTGATTTTCTCTATCGGTATCCTGGTGGACGACGCCATCGTGGTGGTGGAAAACATCGTGCGCCACTTCCGGCTGCCCGAAAACGCGGGACGACCCCGGGCCCGGGTGGCCGTGGAGGCCGTGGCCGAAGTGGGCAACCCCACCATCCTGGCCACGCTGACGGTCATCGCCGCCATTCTGCCCATGGCCTTCGTGGGCGGGCTGATGGGGCCGTATATGCGCCCCATCCCGGTGGGTGCCTCGGCCGCCATGGGCTTCTCCATGCTGGTGGCCTTCATGGTGACCCCTTGGGCGTCGCTGCGGATCCTGCGGCATGAAGAGAGCAACGGCGAAGTCAAAGTGGAAAAAGAGGACTGGTTCACGCGCCTGTACCGCCATATCATGGGTCCCCTGCTGCACAACACGCTGCTGCGGTGGACTTTCCTGATCGGTGTGGTGGTGCTGCTGTTGGCGGCCTGCGCCATGGTGATCGTGGGGCTGGTGCGCGTTAAGATGCTGCCTTTCGACAACAAGAGCGAGTTCCAGGTGATCATCGACATGCCCGAAACCGCCACGCTGGAGGAGACCACCGCCGCCGCCCAGGAGATGGGCAACTACCTGAGGACTGTCAACGAGGTCACCGACTACGAGATCTACGCCGGCACGGCCTCGCCCTTCAACTTCAACGGGCTGGTGCGCCACTACTACCTGCGGCGCGGCCCCCACATGGCCGACATCCAGGTCAACTTGGCCCCCAAAGGCGACCGCAGGGACCAGAGCCACGACATCGCCAAACGCGTGCGGCCGGTGCTCAGGGCCATCGGCGATAAGTACAATGCCCGCATCAAGGTGGCGGAGGTGCCGCCCGGTCCGCCGGTGCTCTCCACCCTGGTGGCCGAGATCTACGGCCCCGACTACGAGCGCCAGAAACAGATCGCCCTGCAGATCCGCAAGATATTCGAGGAGACGCCCGGCGTGGTGGACGTGGACTGGTACATGGAAGCCCCCCAGACGCAGTACGACATCGAGATCGACCGGGAAAAGGCGGCCCTTTCGGGCATCAGCGTGGCGCAGATCAACCAGACCCTGCAGATCGCGCTTTCCGGGCGGCAGGTGGGCTTGCTGCACCAGCCTCTGGAAAAGGAGGATGTACCCATCGTCCTGCGCTTTCCGCTATCGGCCCGCGCCGGGGTGGAACGCCTCGAGAGCATACGGCTGCCGACGCCTGCCGGCCGGCAGGTGCCGCTGTCGACCCTTATCAAGGTCAGAAAGACCCTGGCCGACACCAGCATCTACCACAAGAACCTGATGCCCGTGGTGTATGTCATCGGCGATGTGGCCGGCGTCAAGGAGAGCCCGGTCTACGCCATCCTGGAGATGAATAAAAAGATCGACGCCCTGACCCTGCCCGAGGGCTACCACCTCGAGAAGTATAACTACAACATGCCCGAGAACACCCGGCGCTACACCATGAAATGGGACGGTGAGTGGCACATCACCCTTGAGGTCTTCCGCGACATGGGCATCGCCTTTGCGGTGGTCATCGTGCTGATCTTCGTACTGGTGGTGGGCTGGTTCCAGTCCTTCTCGACGGCTCTGGTCATCCTGGCGGCGGTGCCCTTCTCGCTCATCGGCATCATGCCGGCCCACTGGGCCATGGGCGCTTTTTTCACGGCCACCTCGATGATCGGCATGATCGCCGGCGCCGGCATCGTGGTGCGGAATTCCATCATCCTGGTGGACTTCATCGAACTGCGCCTGCGCGAGGGTATGCCCCTGGACGAGGCCGTGATCGACGCCGGGGCGGTGCGTTTCCGGCCCATGATGCTGACAGCGGCGGCCGTGGTGGTGGCCGGGTCGGTGATCCTCTTCGACCCCATCTTCCAAGGACTGGCTATCTCGCTGATGGCCGGCGAGGTGGCCTCGCTGATGTTCTCGCGCATGACGGTGCCCATCCTGTACTTCCTGGACAAGCGCTGGGAGTTTGCGCACCTGAAACACATCCCGGCCATCGAGCGCGGGCACCAGGATGAGGAGAGCTGATACATTCCGATGACGCTCCGCGGCAGCATCCGCCCGCGGGGCTTTTCACAAACCGGGGGAGAGAGGAGACTGCAGGCGGTCTAAAGCCTCGTGGGCCAGTTCCGCCACGCTGACGGTCTGCAGCCGGCCATCGGGACAGTAGAGCGACAGCTCTTCCGCATCGTCGACCAGTGAGCGCAGCAGCGGCGCCAGACGGCGGTCGGCCAGTGCCGCGGCGGTCCGGGCCGCCAGCCCACGGTGGACAGGGTCACCGGACTGCAGATAGGGAGGCAGGAAGCGGGCCGCCGGCGCCATCAGGTCCGGGTGGGCGCGGGACAGGCGCGCAGCGGCCCAGAGGGCGCCGCGCTGCAGGCTTTCGTGCTCCAGGTAATTGCCTTCCGGGTCCAGGTAGGAAATCAGCAGACAGGAAAACTCTTTGGCCAGCGGCCGGCTGCGGGCCATGATCTCGGCCATGGCCTCGGGTGCCCCCCAGCCGATGCCGCCGGACTCGTCGTTGAGGCTCCACATCAGACGGCGCATGACCACCCGCGCCGATTCGGGCGAGTGTTCGAACAGTTGCGCCACCACCGCCCCCACGGCCGTGACAGCCCGCCACTTGAGCCTCTCGTCGGTGCTGCAGAAAAAGGAAATCAGGGGATTGACGACCTGTCGTGCCGGCAGGCGCAGCAGCTCCGCCAGCGCCCCATCGAGACTGCGCTCTTCGAGAAGCCGCCGTACTTCCCGTTTCAGGGCCCGGCCGCCGCTTCTGTTGTGCTGCCGCATGCGAAAGCCTCGTCTATTCTCCCCGATCGGTGGGATGCCGGACCCGCAGGGAACATTTCCAGGCGATCCGGGGGTTTTCATCAATCGTCCATCACGCCCGGATGTCCGACTCGTCCCAGTGAATGCAGTCTTCGGGGCAATAGCTGATGGCCCGGTCCACTTCGTCCTGCGGGTAATCGGACCGTTTGATGACCTCCACGTACCCGGCGGGGGCGATGCGGAAAGCCTGCGGGCAGAGTTCCACGCATGTGCCGCAGGTGGTGCAGTCGCTCAGATCGATAACGGGTACTTTCATCGTGCTTTCACTTCCGGGCGTGACCGTGGAAAAAGCCGGTGCCGTTTTCGGTCGGCCAAAAAATCCGGCGAGCCGGATACTGGTTTTCCGGCCCGCCCCTGTTTCTACATGCGGATGATGCGCTCGCCGATCTTGCAGCCAAACTGGAAGCAGGTCTCCAGGGCATCGGCGTCGGGAACGTACTGTATGCGCAAGCCCTCGTCGACGATTTCCAGCTTCATGGCCTCGAAGTACTGGTTGATCTGCTTGACGGCTTCACCACTCCAGCCGTATGAGCCGAAGGCAGCGGCAATCTTGTTCTTGGGCCGCAGTCCTTTCATGTAGGTCAGCATGTCGGCCACGGTGGGAAAGATCCCGTTGTTGAGCGTTGGGGACCCCACCACGATGGCTTTTGCGTCCATCACCTCGGTCATGACGTCGGAGCGGTGCCACTTGCGCAGGCTCATGGGCCGCACCTCCACGCCCACCTCGTCCAGGCCCGAAGATATGGCGTCGGCCATTTTTTCGGTGCTGTGCCACATGGAATCGTACACCAGGATGGCCTTGTCGATGCCCTCCTGGCGGCTCCAGCTGGCGTACGCGTCGATGATCTTGCCCGGGTCGCTTCGCCAGATAATGCCGTGGTCCGGGCAGATCATTTTGATTTCCAGCCCCATCTCGGCCACCGTTTTGAGCAGTTTGGCCACCTGGGGGGAAAAATGCATCAGGATGTTGGTAAAGTACTTCTTGGCGTGGGGCATGATAGCGTCGCCGATGACGTCGTCAAATTTTTCGTTACCGGCGTAGTGCTGCCCGAAAGCGTCCGACGAAAAGAGGACCTTGTCCTCCTTGACGTAGGTGAACATGCTGTCGGGCCAATGCAGCATGCGAGTTTCCAGGAAAGCCAGCGTTCGCCGCCCCAGCTTGAGTTCCTCTCCGTTTTTCACTGCGTGGTAGTTCCAGTCGCGGGGAAAATGCAGCGCCAGGTTTTTTCTGCCCATCTTGGAGCAGTAAAGCGGCGTATCCTCCCCGATCTCACGCATGACCTCCACCAGGCCGCCGCTGTGGTCCATCTCGGCGTGGTTGCTGATCATGAAGTCGATCTTTTTGGGATCGACGATCTGGGCGATGTTGGCCAGCAGTTTGTCTTCGAAACCTTTCTTCACCGTGTCAATGAGGGCGATCTTCTCGTCGACGATCAGAAAGGCGTTGTAGCTGCTTCCCAGCGGTGTGGAGTAACCGTGGAAGTCCTGGATGTTCCAATCGTTTACACCGACATCGTAGATTCCTTCAGCGATCTGTACGGGTTTCATGGCGCTCCCTGAATGTCGAGGGTTCCGGCTGGAAAGGCCCGTTGCCTCGTAACGGTTGTTTTTTCAAAAGCGCCCTTTTCACCCGCCTGACGGGGGCAAAAAGGGCGGCTCTCACCGGTTCCGGAACGCGACGGGCGCGTCATCCGGCCCCGCGTTCTTATTCCTGCTTTTCAAAATCATCTTTGGAGGCGCCGCAGACAGGGCACTCCCAATCGTCGGGAACGTCTTCCCACTTGGTGCCGGACGCCACATCGTTGTCGGGGTCTCCGAGTTCCGGGTCGTAAACATAACCGCAGATCGTGCACACATACTTGTCCATTACTGATTCCTCCTCGATTTTACGCCCACCCGCGCACCGGAGCCTCCGGCACGGGCGGAACTGTGAATTTGGATATGAAATCTCCGCTTCCTGTACGCTGTTACTTCGCTTTTTCCACCAGCTCCCTTACCCGCACGGCGATATCCTGCCGCATACGGGCCACGACTTCAACGGAGGCGGCGGGATCCACGCCGATCTCCCAGTGGACGGTTTCGGCGGCGGTGGAGGCGACGCTCTCAGGGTGGCTGCCGAGAACCACCATGAGGTCGGCGGGGCGCCCGCCGAAAGCTTCCTCCAAGGAACGCGGCCGGAGAAACCCCATGTCGATTCCCTCCGCCTGCATGGCCGCCACCATGGCGTCGCTGACGGCTTCGGCCGGCTGCCAGCCCGCCGACTCGACGTCCAGCTCTTCGCCGGCCATATCCCGCGCCAGAGCGGCCGCCATCTGGCTGCGGCAGGCATCGGCGCGGCTGACGAAAAGCACTTTCCGGCGCCCGGCCAAGGGGCCGACCACTTCAGACACCGCCCGCCGGATGTCGTCGTGCACTCCGGCATGGCGCTGCATGTCCCCGATTTTCTCGATGCCCCGATAGGTCAAAGCACCCGCGTAACCGGCCGAGAGGGCATCGAAGAAGTAGCGCATCGAAAGTTCGATGGCGTCGAAGAGGTTCTTGCCGCGGGTGGCCCCCACCGACAGCAGGTGGCCGCGGCGGTAATGCCTGGCGGGGTCCCGCAGCTTGAGCACGTACTTCCTGGCCCACAGGGTCTGACAGCGGTCCACCAGCGCCTTGAGCTGTGCCGACATGTTGTAGAAGAAAACCGGCGTCGCGACGACCACCACGTCGGCACGCCGCAGAAGGGTGTAGCCCTCAGCGGCCATGTCGTCGTCGATGGGGCAGGTGCCGCGCTTTTCGCACACGGTGTACTCCATGCACGGCCGGATGTCTCGGCGGGGCACATCGATAAGCGCCACTTCGGACCCCAACTTTGCGGCTTCCGCCAGGAAGGCGTCCAGCAGAAACCCGCTGTTGCTCTTTTTACGCGGGCTTCCGTTGATGCCCAGAACCAGCATGTCTTTTCCCCGCTATTTCTTGTGGCAGCCGGAGCAGGACGTGGGCCCCGCCTCCTTGTCGGCCTTCTTGAGGGCCCGATGGCACTTGAGGCACAACTTGTTCATGACCTGCTTTTTCTTTAGCGCCCCGTCGTCTTTCATGGCATTGATGCCGCCGCCCTTTTTGGGGAAAATGCTGTGGCAGATCTTGCAGTCCTTCAGGTCCTCCTGGTGCTCACGGTGCGGCAGGGTGATGTTCCCCTTGCTGCCGCCGTCGATGAACAGCGTTTCCGGCCCCTTCCGGTCGGAAGTGGCCGTCTGTGCGGGAACCGCCGCCAGGGCCAGGCACAACGTGAGCACCGTGACAAACACCGGCGCAACCCGATTCAGATGCACTTTCATTTTACTGGGGTCTCCTCTGTCCGGTGAAATGATGGACACCCCCGCGGCAGGATCACCGTCCGCGGACCGGCGCAGGCCGCCGGCGGAAGGCACGCCCGGAGATCAGGTTCCGGCGTCCAGCTTGCACTGGGTGAAATCGATGTCGGCCCCGCATTTCTTGCACTTGTGGGGCCGGTCGAATTCATCTGAAAAGATCTCGACTTCGTGCCCGCAGGCGCTGCACTTGCAGATGAAAGACTTGAGGTTCTTGAAATCGTGGAACCCGGGGCAGTGCTGTGGTGTCGTTTCCTGGACCATTGTTTCCCTCCTTTCTGATGCGCGATCACGGTCCCCTCGGAAGTCCGAGGGACGGGCGATCATCCCGCCAGCTTCTTGGCAATTTCCTTTCCGTACTCCTGCGCCATCTGGATGCCGCCGCCCAGGGAACTCGATTTGAGCCGCAGCGGGCCGCTGACCACGTCCATTTTGAGGATATGCTCCATGGTCTCGAAAATGCGATCCGGGGCCTCCCCGCTCCAGCCGAAGGCGCCGAAAGCCCCCCCGACCTTGCCGGACAAATCCGCCTTCTCGGCGAGGAACAGAAAGGTCTTCATTCCCTGCATCATGTCGCCGTGATAGGTTGCGGATCCCAGCACCAGGCCGTCATAGCCCTCGAGGTCCTTTTCCGATGCGATGTCATTGGTCTTGCGGACATCGGCTTCTACGCCGCTGATGCGCAGCCCCTCACCGATCAGTTCCCCGATTTTCTGGGTTTCCCCGGTTCTGCTGGCATAGACGATCAATACTTTTGCCATCGATTCCTCCCCGAAATGCATTTCACGTTCGCGTGGCGGTAAAACCCGTCCGTGGGTCGAACCGGCCTCCGTTCAACCCAGGCGCTTGTCACTGCCGTCGTACTGGCAGTCGGGCGTGTAACAGGAAACATCCAGAAACTCACACTTTTCCTTGCAGGACGGGCATTCCTGAGGAGGAGTGTCCGCTTCCACGGTGTACCCGCATTTTGCACATTTCCAGCTTGCCATGATCGTTGTCTCCCTGGTTGTGGAACGGTCCCCCATACGCGGCGGGGCCGGCCATCAACGCAGGGCCGGCGTGCCGCCGGCCCTGCGTTGGGTTGCGTCACCCTGCATGCCCTGCCAAGCGCTAGGCCTTCCACAGACCGTGCAGGTTGCAGAATTCCCGGGCGGTGACGTCGGAGGCGTCCACCTTGAATACGGCCTCGGGCGCGTCGCCGGGATTGAGGAACTTGCGGTAGGCGGTGCCGTCGGCCACGATCTGGATCCACTCGATGAGGTGCTTTTCCTCCATGGGGTGCGCCACCTCACCCACCGTGACCTTCACGCCGCCCTCGACTTTCTCGATCACGGGCACGTGCTTCTCGGTGGCCGCGTCCACGGTGTTCTCGGTGAGCTGGGCCATGGCCTGGCCACAGCAGGTAAGCTCGCCGGCACCGCCGTGAAGGACCTCTACGATGTTGCCGCACAGTTCGCATTTATACACTTCGAGTCTCTCTGCCATGAATTCCTCCTCTTTTCGATTGCGTTGTCGTGATGACTTGATGAACGGACGGTCGCCGAACGATGACAAAACGGCGGCCGTCTACCAGTTTTCTCCCAGCAGTTCGAAATAAGCCTGGGGATGAGCGCAGGCCGGACACATCTCGGGCGCCTCGGTCCCGACGTGTAGGTAGCCGCAGTTACGACAGCGCCAGACGACCTCTTCGTCACGCTTGAACACGCGGTCGGCTTCCACGTTGGCCGCCAGGTCGTTGTAACGCTTCTCGTGCTGTTTCTCGGCCACGGCCACGTTCTCCCACACCATGGCGATGGCTTCGAAGCCCTCCTCGCGGGCGATGCGAGCGAACTCGGGGTACATCTCGGTGTGCTCGAAACGCTCGCCGGCCGCCGCGGCCCTGAGGTTTTCCAGGGTGTTGCCGATGACGCCGGCCGGGAAGGCGGCCGTGATCTCCACTTCCCCGCCCTCAAGGAATTTGAAGAAGCGCTTGGCGTGCTCCTTCTCCTGGTCGGCGGTTTCGGCGAAGATGTCGGCAATCTGCATGTACCCCTCTTCTCGGGCCTTGCTGGCGAAATAGGTGTAGCGGTTGCGGGCCTGGGATTCGCCGGCAAAGGAAGCCAGAAGATTTTTTTCGGTGCGTGTACCTTTCAATGCAGCCATGAGATTACCTCCTCTGTGCTAAACGGTAGCGGGTTAACGGATATGGCTGGCAGCCGGACGGCCGCCGGCTTCCATATGATCCCTGGAGACACGTCCCGGAGAACACGCATACACCATTAATAATATTTTATAAGCGCTCCCGCCTTTCAAGGCGGGTCGACTTCGGGCTGCCAAAGAGAGATAAAGCGGATATTTTATATCTCTCATGAGACAATAAGGCATTTTACCCCGAATGCAAGCCCCGCCGGCGCCCGCGCGCGGAAAAATTCAGATCAGTTTCTTGAGCTTGTCGGCCATGTAGTCGGCGCTCTTTTCGGAGCACGACGGGCAGAGCCCGACGAACTCGAAATGGTGGCCGTTGATCTGGTAGTCGGTGACCCCGCGCACCTCCCGCTCAATGTCCACCAGGGGCGGGATGGGGGCGTCGTCGATGCGTCCGCACTGCATGCAGCGAATGTGGTAGTGGTTCTCCGGGTTCCAGTCGAAACGCCTGACCGATCCGCTGTATTCCAGCTTGCGAATCTCGCCCAGCTCCGAAAGGATCTCCAGGTTACGGTACACCGTTCCGAGGCTGATGCGAGGCAGCCGTTTGCGGACGATATCGTACACCTCGTCGGCGGACAGGTGCCGTTTGACCCGGCGCATCTCCTCCAGGATCAGTTTGCGCTGGCGGGTCATTCTCAGTGCACGTTCTTTCATGAACCTCTATCCACCGGCGTCGGCCCCGTCAACGTTGATCCATGGGAACGAAGCGGCATTCCTCGGGGCCGCAGTAATCGCCCACGTACTGCGATTCGGGGCGATAGAGCGTGGGCTTCGGCGCCGCCTCGGCGAAACGCTCCTCGATGACGTGGGCCGTCCAGCCGGCGATGCGCGAGACGGCGAACACGGGGGTGAACATGTCGATGGGAATCCCCATGGTGAAATACAGCGGTGCGCTGTAGAAATCCACGTTGACGAAAATGTCGATGCCCTTCTTCTCCCTGAAGAGCGCCTTTCCGACCTTTTCCAACCGCTCGGCGATCTCGAACCACCGGGGCTGGCCGGCCAGCTGCCCCATGCGCCGGGCCATGGGCGCCAGGATCAGTGCGCGGGGGTCGTCGACCTTGTACACCGCGTGCCCCAGGCCGTAGATCAGGCCGCCGGCGGCCAGTTCGCGCGCGACGTAATCCTCCACGTTGTCCGGATCGCCGATGCGCTGCAGCAGGCGCATGACCCGCTCGTTGGCGCCGCCGTGCAGCGGCCCGGAAAGCGATCCCACGGCAGCCGAACAGGCGGCGTACATGTGCGCCCGCGTGGAGGCCACCTGGCGTGCGGAAAAGGTCGAGGCGTTGAACGAGTGCTCGGCGTGCAGCACCAGGCACACGTCCATGAAGCGCGCGACCTCGTCGTCCGGCCGCCGTCCGGTCAACATGTACAGAAAGTTGCCGGCGTGGCCCAGGTCCTCCGCCGGCGGCACGGGCGCCGCATCCTGCCGGATGCGCTGCCAGGCGGCAATCAGGCCGGGTACGCGGGCGATCAGCTTCTCGGCCATGCGGCGGTAAGCTTCGGGGGTTTCCTCGGCGATTTCGGGATCGTGACTGGCCAGCAACGAAATGGCGGCCTGCAGCACATCCATCGGGCGGGCATCGCGCGGACGGGTTGCCAGGGCGTCGAGAACCCCCTGGGGGATCCGCCGGTGGGCGGCCAGCCGGGCTTTGAAACCGGAGAGTTCTTCGGCCGAGGGCAGGCGCTCGTAGAGCAGCAGGTGAACGACCTCCTCGTAAGTGGCGCTGGTGGCCAGGTCCTTGACCAGGTACCCCCGGTAAATCAGCTTGCCGGCCTCGCCATCCACGTCGCTGATGCGCGTGCTGGCCACGATGACGCCGCGCAGGCCGGTGTTGACGGTGGGTGTGCACTCCTGATCCATGGAAAAGTCACCTCCCCCCGGCCCCTCGCCCGAACCGTCGCGACGGGCGAAGGGTCTAGTGGACAACGGTTCCGGTTTCAGAATATCTTCTCGGGCGGCCGCCGTTCGGGCACGTACTCGTGGGGAATGCTGCCCTCGTTCCAGGCTTTGGAAACATACAAGTTGCAGTAGCAGCTGCCGTACTCCTCGACGTCGGCCTCGCGGTACACGCAGGGGCAGATGATGTCACGGTCCTTTTCCCGGTCGCCGGACGCCAAGCGGCAGGGACACACCATGTATCCGTATCTTTCCTTGTTGATCAGCAGCGCCTCGAGCAGATCGAAAACGCGTTCCCTGTCGTTGTTGAAATAATACCCCTTGGGCTCCTGGACCTTCTTCAGGCGTTCGTAAAGTTCCTGTGCGTTCATTCGAGTCCCAGCGCCTCCTTGATCTCCTTTTCCTTGAACCCCACCACGACCTTGTCGCCGATGACGATGGTGGGAAAGGAGCATTTGGGGTTGAACTTCCTCACATCCTCCAGGATGGCGGCCCGCTCCTTGCCCTCCAGCAGGTCCACATCCACGAAATCGTATTTTATGGTGCACTCCGAGAGCATCCGTTTGGCGGCCTTGCAATGGCTGCACGTGCTGAGGGAGAAAATCCTGACGGCATGCTCGTCCCGGCTCTCTTCCGCCGCCGCCTTGTTGTCCTGTTTGTCATCCATCTTCAGATTCCTTTCCTGTGTTCATGCGGTGGTGCAACGCAACATCGCCTGGTAAAAACGAGTGCTGGGAAAGCTTTTGAACCCCCGGCCTGCGGATCGCCGCAAAATACCACCGGGTAGTGGCCATCAATAGTACAAAGTGTGTGATTATTCAATTAAAAAATCTTTGCACGATTTGCTTGACAGGAATTTTCATTTATCATATAGATAATAGTAACGATTCTCAGTTAGACAAGTGACAGTGCTATTAATTGTTTAATTTCAAATAGTTAATCTTTCCATGAAGGGAGAAAAAATGGCAGACGACAAAAAGGAACTCATCAAGAAAAAAGTTAAAAAGCAAGTCAGCGTCCGGGATCTGACCATCTGTGAAACCACTGCGCAGATGCTGGAAAGAACCCGCAAAGACGGCGTCGAAACGGCCTTCGACCGG
>Ga0256914_1003069_pt1 | contig 13412 bp, 12 predicted proteins | sample HulkmetaG_FD_191571 | JGI IMG/M metagenome (GOLD analysis project Ga0256914, IMG submission 191571) | Hydrothermal chimney microbial communities from Main Endeavour vent field at the Juan de Fuca Ridge, Pacific Ocean - Hulk | ecosystem: Environmental > Aquatic > Marine > Hydrothermal vents ... | reverse complement strand
AACCAGGGATTATAAGATAGTAAAGATAAGGCAAGGGCAAAAAAGAGAAATAGTGGATCAGGTGGCAATAGAGGAGAGATGGGAGATATATATAAATGGGAGGCCATGGAAACATCTCTCCCTTTCACCATCTCTTCAAGAGGAATTCATCCTAGGGCACCTCTTTTTCTCTGAAGCAATAAGCTCCCCAGAGGATATAGAAACACTGGAAATAGACTACAAGCACAGTAAGATAAGAATAACAATGGCTGAGGAGCCTTCCCCTGTTGAGGACATTGTATCCAGGGCAAGGAAGTTATCCCCGCCACCAGCCCATCTATCCTTAACCAGGGAGCAGATCAGAGAAATAGAACAAATGCTCTCTGCCTCAGGCACAGTGTTTAAAACCACAGGGGCAACCCATTGTTGTCTCATCTTATCCCCCATATTACACATTATCTCTCAGGCAGAAGACATTGGCAGACATAATGCCCTGGACAAGGCCACTGGTTCTCTTCTTAAGAAGAGAAAGACAAAAGAGGTGGGGGTGGTGGTAATCTCCTCCCGAATAAATGCAGAGATACTCTATCGCTCCCTCAGACTGGGGGCCCCTGTGCTCATGGGTGTATCTGCCCCCACATCTCTGGCAGTGGATATGGCAAGGGAAAAGGACGTCTCCCTCATTGGCTTTTTAAGAAAGGGCCAAATGAACATATATAGTGGAAAATACAGAATAAAAACATAGCCATTGTGCAAGGCCACACCCCTAAAAGGGGATTTTTGGGGTTGTTTCTTTAACCTTTTTTTGTTAAAAGCACTCTGTCTTTATTTTCAGGGACTTGGAAAAGGCCTAATGAGAAACAACCCCTGGCAAATTACCCAAAGGAGAGGGACATGATAAAGAGAGTCCTTATATTGGTGGTGGGGATATTCCTGATAGGAAACATCACAGTGGCCCTGGGACAGGAAAATATGAAGTTTATTCGCTGTCCTGCGTTTAAACATCCCCAGAGGCCCCCTGCAGTATTTGAACATGACAAACACAATGAAAAGGCCCAGTTATATGATTGTAGTGTGTGTCATCACTACTATGAAAATGGAAAACTGGTGGAGGGAGCTGTGAGTGTGGGACAACCCTGCTCAGCCTGCCACAAACTTCATCCCACTAAAGAAAACAAGATCCCCCTTATGGAGGCCTATCATAAACTATGCATCTCATGTCATAAAAAGGAAGGAAAGGGTCCACTTGCCTGTGGACAGTGTCATGTCCGAAGATAGGGGAGGATGTTATTTTACAACAAACAAAAATAAATAAAAGATGAGAGTGGTCTTATGAGCAATTTAAAAAAGATCCTGGAAAACGGACACTTTGCCCTTACCGGGGAATTGGGTCCCCCCAGAGGGGCCAATGTAGAGGTTGTAAAGAAAAAGGCCTCTTATTTAAAAGGATATGTGGATGCGGTCAATATTACAGACAATCAGACCGCAGTGGTGAGGATGTCCAGCTGGGCTACTTCCCTTATTGTACTTCAGGAAGGGCTTGAGCCTGTATATCAGATGGTATGCAGGGACCGAAATAGGTTGGCCATGCAGGCGGACATCCTGGGTTCCTATGCCCACGGCATAAGGAATATACTGTGTCTTTCAGGAGACCATCAACAATTTGGAGACCACCCAAATGCAAAAGGGGTATTTGACATAGACTCCATCCAGCTTATCTCCACAGTAAAACGACTTCGGGATGAAGGAAAATTTTTAAGTGGGGCTGAGGTGGACGGTGTCCCAAAGGATATGTTTATTGGTGCCGCAGCAAATCCCTTTGCAGACCCCCTGGAATGGCGCATATACAGACTGGAAAAAAAGGTCCTGGCAGGGGCCCAGTTCATTCAGACCCAGTGCATCTACAATATGAAGAGGATGAGGGAGTGGATAAAACAGGCAAATGACATGGGACTTACTGAAAAGGTATATATCCTGGCGGGGATTACCCCTATGAAGAGCGTGGGAATGGCCAAGTATATGCAATCCAAAGTCCCAGGAATGGATGTGCCTGACGAGATAATAAAGAGGCTCCAGGGAGTGCCAAAGAAGGAACAGGCCAAAGAGGGCATAAAGATAGCGTGTGAGATGATCCAAGAACTGAGAGAAACAAAGGGAATAGCAGGCATTCATCTCATGGCCATTGAATGGGAACACAGGGTGCCGGAGATAGTGGAACAGGCAGGACTCCTTCCACGACCCACCCCATAGTGTCCCTTTTTTAAGTTCTTCCCCCTCCATGGTTAAGAGTTTAAAGGGGTGGGGTCTCTTCCCCATCCCTTTACATCCATCATCTATTTCTATAAAACAACCCCATATGAGCAGATCCTAAAACTTCTCAAAAAACAAGGGGATAGTCATGAACTATGAAGAGATAGTGGCCATGGAGAAGAGACTCCTCTTCCCCACTTATCTGCGTTATCCCCTGGCCCTGGTAAGGGGGCAAGGGTGCAGGCTATACGATGTACACGGCAAGGAATACATAGATATGCTCGCAGGGATCTCAGTATGTAATCTGGGACACGCCCATCCTGAGATCTCCCAGGTCATATGTGAACAGTCCAAAAGATTGCTCCATGTGAGCAATCTATTCTATACACGGGAACAACTTGAACTTGCTCGCTCCTTACTCTCTTTTGGGAATTTTCAAAAGGTCTTTTTCTGTAACTCCGGGGCAGAGGCAAATGAGGCCGCTATAAAACTGGCCAGACGATATATGCAGGAGATAAGGGGAGAGGCGCGGTTTGAGATAATCACCCTAGAGGGCTCCTTCCACGGAAGGACCCTGGCCACCCTCTCTGCCACAGGGCAGGCCAAGGTAAAGGAGGGCTTCTCTCCCCTTGTGGAGGGTTTTGTAACAGTCCCTCCAGGGGATATAGATGCCCTTATTGAGGCCATTACCCCCCACACTGCGGCCATCATGTTAGAGGTAATCCAGGGAGAAGGTGGCGTTAAGGTAATGGACCAGGATTTTCTGAGACAGATCCAGCACATCTGCCATCGCATGGGCCTGCTCCTCATTGTGGACGAAGTCCAAACAGGGATGGCACGAACAGGAAGTTTCTGGGCCCATAGCCAGTTTCATATCAGCCCTGACATAATAACCTGTGCAAAGGCACTGGCAAATGGTCTTCCCATGGGGGCCATGCTCTCCACAGAAGAGGTCTCCCAGGGGTTTGCGCCAGGGAGCCACGCCACAACCTTTGGTGGCTCTCCCCTGGTAAGTGCAGTGGCAAATAAGGTCCTGGAGATAATAGAACGAGATGGTCTTATAGAACATTCTAAAAAAATGGGAGAGATGCTTAAACAGATGCTAACAGGGCTACAGGAAAGACATCCCCACATCATAGCAGAGGTAAGGGGAAAGGGGCTAATGATAGGGATGGAACTAAAAAAGTGGGCCAAGGATATATTCTCCTCCCTCCTTGAGGAGGGATTTATATGCAACCTGGCGCAGGGAAATGTCTTGAGGCTTCTCCCTCCCCTTATCATCTCCCCAGAAGAGATATCTCTGTTTGTGGAGGCCCTGGATAAGGTACTTAGCTCCTTAAAATAGACCATGGTCAGGGCAATGGATAGATACTTTCTCTTGAGGATAACCTCCAGCCCCTTAGAGGCAGAGGCACTTCGCCTGGAACTGGAGGAGAGACTCTCCAGTGGGTGGGAAGAGATAGAGAAGGAAGTATCTATAGAATTTAAAACATATTTCTCCAGTCTGGAAGATGCCCAATCTCTGCTCTCTTCCCTCATGGGCCAATATAATATAAAGGGGGAAATAAAAGAGATACACTCTGCATCTTGGGAGAGAGAATGGAAGAATTTTTTCCAGCCAATAGAGGTGGCCAACACCTTTTTGATCCTACCTCCATGGCTTAAAGCACCTCCCAGGCCTATAGGAAAAAACTCCCTTATTCCACTTGTAATCCATCCGCAGATGGCATTTGGAACAGGACATCATCCCACCACCCGTCTCTGTCTGGAGGCCCTTATCCACTTGAGAGAGGAAGGGTCCCTTCAAAAACTCAAAAATTTTCTAGATGTTGGCACAGGGTCTTCTATCCTATCCATTGCCGCAGTAAAACTGGGACTAAGGGGGATTGGGTTGGACATAGACCCCCTGGTGAGGGAAAACGTTATCACAAACCTACGGCTAAATGAAATTCATGATGGTTTTTCCCTCATAATAGGTTCACCTTCATGCCTAAAAAAGGGCCCTTTTGACCTCATAATGGCAAATATCCTCCTCAGACCCCTTATGGAGATGAAACAAAAGCTACTCTCCCTTCTGTCTCATCGCGGAATCCTGGTGCTCTCTGGCATACTAAAGGAACAGGAGGAGATGCTCATCTCTGCCTATCATCCTGCTGAAGGCAGGGACTATGAAATAATCTCCAGGGAAAACTGGTCATGTATTATCTGGAAGCCAGGAGAGCCATAGTGAGAGAAAATATCCTACTATCCATATATCACCTCCTCTATGACTCCCTTGGGCCCAGCCATTGGTGGCCAGGGGAATCGCCATTTGAGATATGTGTGGGGGCCATCCTTACACAAAACACCAATTGGGACAATGTAGAGAGGGCCATCAATAACCTAAAGGAGAAAGGGGTATTATCTCCTGAGGAAATGTATAACCTCTCCATGGAAGAACTGGCCTCCCTTATAAGACCTGCTGGTTATTTTAACATCAAGGCAAAACGCCTGAAAAACTTTCTGAGTTTTTTAAAACAAGAGGTGAATATGGAGGTAGAGAGGTTAGGGGACTATCCCCTCTATAACTTGAGAGAAAAACTACTCTCTATAAAAGGCATAGGACCAGAGACCGCAGATAGTATGCTACTATATGCCTTTGAAAAACCTATATTTGTAGTGGATGCATACACGGCGAGGATATTTTCCAGGCACTATCTCATACCTGAAGAGATAACCTACGAGGACCTCCAGGACTTCTGTCACCAGAGATTGGATCCAGATGTCTCTCTATATAATGAATTTCACGCCCTCCTGGTCAGGACAGGAAAAAACTGGTGCAAAAAAAAGAGCCCCCGGTGTAAACAATGTCCTCTATACCCCCTACTTTCAATTTCATGAGATACTTGTCCCTTGGTGCGTTATTATGCTTCTTCCTTGCCCTATGCTCCCCTGTATATCCCGCTCAGGGAAAATATCACCCCAAACAAATATCCCCCCATTCCCTGAGTATAACCAGAAGGGAGCTTAAACTCCTTAAAAAAAGACAGCGGTCCTTGTATGAAAAAATAATGGGAATTGAAAAAGATATAAAGACATTACAACAGGATATGATCCGAAGGGAAAAAAGACTCCAGGAGATGAGAAAGAAAGAGATGGAGCTCAAAACCAAGATAAGGGCCACTGAATATAGCATATCCCAAAGAGAGAGATATGTCCAAGATCTCCTTAAACTCCTGTGGAAGCTCTATCTCCATGCCCATATCCAGGACCTATCTTCCCTGGAGATGGAGGAACTCACCCTTAAACAGAGGTGGATAAGCCAGATCTACAGGGCCTATAATAAAGAGATTGAAGAGATAACCTCTCAGAGACAAAGGCTCTATTCCCTCTACAGTGAGCAGAGAAAATTGACCCTGGAGATGAGTAATTCCTTAAAGGAGATAGGACGCTCCAGAGAAGGGCTAATTAAAAAGAGGGAAGAGATGTTGAGGGAACTCAAAAAGGTACGGGCCCTTTATCTGGCAAAAGAAAAAGAGGTAGAGGCCATAATAAACAGGCTGGAGAGGATAAGACACACCCTCAATATGAGCACCAGGGACATAAGAAAGATAAAAGGGGAGATGCCATGGCCCCTCTCCTCTCCAGGCCGCATAATCCCCACCCATAAGGGACTAGAGATAGAAGCAAAAAAGGGCAGCGAGGTAAAGGCAGTATTTCAGGGGAAGGTAGTATATGAGGGCAAGCTCCGGGGATTTGGGGATGTGGTGGTCTTATATCATGGCAAGGGATATTATACCCTCTATGCCTATCTGGCCGCCACCACTGTGGCCAGGGGAAAGATGGTGGAGAAGGGGGAATGCATTGGATTTGCTGGATTTTGTCCAAAATTGAGGGGATGGGGGATATACTTTGAGGTACGAAAGGGTAAAAGGACCCTCAATCCCCTAAAATGGCTTGCACCAAGGAGGTGAATACAGGAAAAAAAATAAGTTGAGTTTTTTCCCCTTTTGAAATAATCCCTAAAGAAAAGCTGGCTATGTCCTTTATCCTGTTAAGGAAGTAGGTCAGGAGATGACCTGTTTTTTTCCTATGGACCCAAAACAAAAATCCTTTTTGGAGTTAGTCATGAAAATAAACAAATGGATTATCCTGGTGCTATTATTGTGTTCTGTGGCTATTGCCCCCCACGTATCCACTGCGGACAAACTCTATGACCCCCTTAAAGAATTCAGCCAGGTGCTAACGCTGGTAGAACAAAATTATGTGAGAAAGGTGGATAGAAAAGAACTCATAAAGGGGGCTATTGAGGGGATGCTCAGGAGCCTTGATCCCCACTCCCTGTATCTGGACAAAGATGCATTCAAGGAGATGCAGATAGAGACATCAGGGGAGTTCACAGGCATAGGGATTGAGATAACCATTAGGAACGGGAGGTTAACAGTAGTCTCACCCATTGAGGACACCCCTGCCTATAGGGCGGGATTAAAGGCAGGGGATGTGATACTCAGGATAAATGGGGAACCCACTCAGGACATATCCCTCCTGGAGGCAGTCAGGAAGATTCGCGGACCCAAGGGGACAAAGATAAGGTTGACCATTCTTCACAAGGGCTCACATACCCCTGTAGAGGTGACCATTACCAGGGACAAGATACCTGTGCACAGTGTAAAGTCTCATCCCCTTGGAAGGGACTATCTCTATATAAGGATAACCAACTTTAACAACAACACCACAAAGGAACTCTTAAAGGCAATAAATAAACACAGAAAAGACCTCAAGGGAATAATACTTGACCTTAGAAACAACCCAGGGGGGTTACTGGACCAGGCGGTATCAGTGGCGGATGTGTTTCTGAGTAAGGGACTTATTGTCTATACCAAGGGAAGGGTGCCAGAGAGCAAAATGAGCTTCTCTGCAAAGCCCCAGGATACAGATGTGAAATGCCCTGTGGTAGTTATCATAAATGCAGGTACTGCCTCGGCATCTGAAATAGTGGCAGGGGCCCTGCAGGATCAACATCGGGCCCTTATAATTGGAGAGAGGAGTTTTGGAAAGGGCTCTGTCCAGACCATCATCCCCCTCTATGATGGCTCGGCCATAAAACTCACCACTGCCAAATACTATACCCCCTCTGGACGCTCCATCCAGGCAAGGGGTATCATCCCAGATATAGAGATCCCATTTATCCCTCCCAGAAAAAAGGACAAGGAGGAATTCCTTGAGGATATCATGAGGATAAGGGAAAAGGACCTGGAGGGACATCTGAAGGCACAGAAAACCAGTAAAAGGCAGAAGGAGATCCTGGATAAAAAGGCAAAGGAGATGTTGAAAAATGACAATCAACTGAGAATGGCGTATGAACTGGTTAAGATACTCCCCAGGATAAAATCCTTGAAGATACACTAGGTAAATGGCCAAAAAGGGAAAAAGAGGGAAACGTCCCTCCTCAAGACCCCCGTCATCTTTCAGGATAAAATGGATATTACTGCTGGGGATGATGGGGGTCACCTTTGTCTGCCTGGTGATGGTCTTGAATCTACCTCCCAAAAAGAGGTCCAGACATCCTTCTCCACCACCTTTTCGTGGCTCCAGGATAAAAAAAGAAGGGGCAATATCTCCTCAATATGAGGAAAAAATGGCCTCTGATATCCACCTTATCATAAAACAGACCGATCTCGCCATACTCCAGGCCCTGGTAAAGGCCAGATTAAGACAGGGGGCACTCATTCATCTGGACGTAAAAGAGATGCATGGTCCAAAGGGAAAGTTTCTCTATCAGGTCCTGAGGATAAGGGGCAGTAAAAAATCCAGATCCATATTCATCTCTTCCCTCAAAAGCTACCTCAAATTGGTGGATGGCTCGGTTCTCCTCAAAAGGGAAGGGGCAAGTATTTATAAGATATATGTAAAAGATATCCTCACCCATGAAATAGAGGTCTCTCCACTTGAGACACAAAGGCCCCCTATGGGAGAGGGTAGGGGCCACCTCTTCCTGATAATAGATGATATGGGGAGAGACCTTCATATTGCCCAAAGATTCATTTCCCTACTTGGAAAAAAGATAACCCTCTCCATACTCCCCTATGAGATACATTCCAGGGATATTCAAAGGATGTGTGAAAAAAAACATGTGGCAGTGCTTCTCCATATGCCCATGGAGCCCCTTGATTACCCTCGCGCAAATCCTGGTCCAGGGGCCCTCTTTGTGGACATGAATAGCACTCAGATAAAAAAACTCACCATCTCTGCCCTCAGGAGGATAAACCATGCAATTGGGATAAACAATCACATGGGCTCTAGATTTACCCAGGATATAAGGGGAATGAGGACCTTTTTGGGGATCGTAAAGGAGAGGGGGCTATTTTTCCTGGATAGCTCCACCACTCCCCTTTCTGTGGCAATGGAGGTGGGAAGAGAGCTTCACGTACCTATCTACCGGAGGGATATATTTATAGACAATATAAAAGACCCCTTGAGTATAGCCTTTCAACTAAAAAAGGCCTCGGCCCTTAGCATAAAAAGGGGTTGGGCCATAGCCATTGGTCACCCCTATCCAGAGACCCTTGCGGGGATAAGACTATGGCTCCTCTCTAAAGGGAATAATATCATCCTAGAATCCATGAGGTCTATTACTCACCTCTACCCCTGTTCTACTACTCCTTCTTCAAGACCACCCCATCTCGGCCATCTATCTCTCTCAAGAGGACATCCACCTGTTCCCTGCGGGATGTATTTATCCGTTTTCCCACATAATCTGGATGGATGGGGAGCTCCCTATGCCCCCTATCTACCAGTACCAACAACTCCACAGCCCTGGGTCTTCCAAAATCCAACACTGCGTCCAGGGCGGCCCTCACAGTCCTTCCCGTATATATCACATCATCCACCAAGAGTATTGACTTTCCCGTTATGTCAAAGGGTATGTCGCTCTCATTTATAACAGGATGGTTCTTTAGAGAGGTCCAATCATCCCTATAGAAATTGATGTCCAGCTTCCCCAATCCTATGGGATTATTCACCTGAGATTCCAGGATGTGGCGTAGTCTTTCCCCGAGATAAACTCCCCGGCGATATATACCTATTATCACAAAATCCCTGCACTCCCCATGATGTTCCAAAACCTCAAATGCCAGCCTATGGATTACCCTTTTAACCTCCTCTCCAGATAGGATCTCCACCTCATGGATTGTCATCTTGACCTATCCCTCCCTAAAAGACTTATCTTGCTAAAAAATTAAATTTTTAGTCATTTTAAAATTTATGTCAACTAAGAGTGAAACCTCATCCCTAAAGGGGGGGGGCAAAGTCTGCAGTTACACACCTATCTGGAAATAATTATCCCTCTCGTGGCCATTTAGTCTAAAAAATTACAGGATATGAGCATAGTGCCTTATAAGGGAGTCCAGTTGTCCCTCCCTGATGGCCTCTCGTGCCTCATGGATGAGATTTATATAAAAACAGAGGTTATGAATGGTATTTAAGCGATAGGATAGGAGTTCTTTGGTGGTATAGAGATGTCTGAGGTATGAGCGAGAGAAATGGGTACATGTATAACAATTACAATTGGGGTCCAGGGGAGAGTCGTCCTGTTCATATTCCTTTCTCTTGATGTTTACCTGCCCTTCACTGGTAAAGAGGGTCCCATTACGTGCATTTCTCGTAGGGAGAACACAGTCAAACATATCCACTCCCATGGAAATGGCCTTCAATATATCCATGGGCTTTCCAACCCCCATGAGATAGCGGGGTCTATCTACGGGAAGGAAGGAGATGGTATAACTCAATGTCTCCATCATCACCTCTTTAGGCTCCCCCACACTAAGGCCCCCAATAGCAATCCCATCAAAGGGGATTTCTGATATCTCATGGGCACTTCTTTCCCTCAGTTCAGGGAAAAATCCCCCTTGCACTATCCCAAAGAGAAGATGGCAATCCCTCTCTCTGGCCCTATAACTCTCTAGGGCCCACCTTGTGGTAAGCTCCACCGACCTGCGGGTGTACTCATAAGATGCCCCATAGGGAACGCACTCGTCCAGGACCATCATTATATCTGATCCAAGGTATTGTTGTATCTCTATAACCCTGGCAGGAGTAAAAAGATGCCTTGAACCATCTAGATGAGAACGAAAAACCACCCCTTCAGGTGTTATCTCCCTCAGGGAAGAAAGACTAAAGACTTGAAAACCTCCACTATCAGTAAGTATGGGCCTGTGCCATCCTGAAAATGTGTGGAGTCCCCCCATCTGTGCGATCAACTTATGTCCTGGTCTCAGATACAGATGGTAAGTATTCCCCAGAATAATCTCTGCCCCTATCTCCTCCAGGTCCTTGGGACAGAGGGCCTTAACACATGCCCTAGTCCCAACAGGCATAAAAACAGGGGTAGTTATGGTCCCGTGGGGAGTAACAAGCCTTCCTATACGCGCATTTCCATGTGTGTGGAGTATCTTCCAGGGCTTTGTCTTCTCCATCTATTTCCCCATAAGAAAATCAAAAAGGGTCTTTTTTTTTGCAGGGGTAACATATTTTGATGCAATAAGGTTCTGAGGATCCAAGGTAATTACTATATCAAAGTACTTAAGGGCATCTTTTTCCTTACCATCTTTTAGCAGGGCAAGTCCCAGTTCATTTAGAAAGTTTATATCTACAGGATAGAGGGAGAGCATCTTCCTGGCCACCTTCTCTGCCAGTTCATATTTACCCTCCTTGCGAAGCACAAAACACAACCTAAGATTACCATAATAATTGTAATAATCCCTCTTGAGTACCTCATACATGAGTTTTTCCACCTCCGACCATTTCTTCTGGGCGAGATATGGGAGAGACAAACCCAGGAGGGGCTCCACTGCCCCTGGATACACTTTTGTGGCTACCCTATAGTGCTCAATGGAATTGGCATACTTTTTATCCAGATAATAGAGCCATCCCAGTCTCAAGTTAATGGTATATGTCCTGGGATAGGCCTCATACACCTTGGATAATACCCTGATGGCATCCCTGAAATCTCCCATTCTCTCATAATCATAGGAGGACTTATAGGCCCTCTTTATCTCCATATCAGAAAGAGAAGATGCTCCCCACGCACTACTCATACTCCCACAGAGGCTCAATATTATAACACATACCAACAATCTCTTCATATTTACACCCTCCTTAAATAATATATCTTTTCCCTGCCTTCCCTCACCTCTATCTCTTCAAAGCCCTTTATAGGGTGAAGAGTTACACGGGTCAATATCTCCTGGTCCCCACTATAGATCCTGCCCTGAATCTCTCCAGCGGAAGAAAACCAGTATCTTCCCTTCACCCTTCCCATATCTGGGAAGAAAGACGCCCCTAAAAGTAAGAGTTCTTTTTTTAGGGACCTCATGGAAAGACTCAGGGGTAAAAAATCCTCCCATGAGATATCCTCTTCATAACAAAGTGGGATCCTGGGAAGGGCTAAAAAAAAGGCCCTGTGAATCACACTATAATTCCCTTCTATCCTGTAGAGATAAAATGTGCCCTCCCACTTTCCAAAGTATATCCTTGCATCCCCACTCTTAAAGTAAAACTCCCCTCCTGGACTCATCTCTGTCCTGAAACCCACCCTTCCCCTTTTAGTTCCTCCTATTTCATATTCAAACACCATCTCTTCATCAAGGAGGAAGTTCAATCTACCATCCATAGATTTATCAACAAACAAGGGCCTTAATATCTCCCCTTGCTGGGGGACATGATTTGAACAATAATTCCTTTCCCCATCCACATATTGGACCACACTAAAGGGCACAGTGGGGGCCCCAAGGGTGGGAGAAAGCTGAACATGCAAATGGAGATGGGGCTGGGGAGAATATCCCGAATTTCCACACATCCCAAGGAGTTTCCCCTGCTCCACCCAATCTCCCTCTTTTACCTCAATACTTTTCTCCAGAAGATGACAGAGCAATACATAAAAACCCCTCTCATCATATATCATCACCAGATTCCCCCAGTTCCTATCCCTATTTACCTCTCCTGGGGGATTGTCACATACATCCCTTACCACCTTAACCACCCTCCCACTTACAGGGGAGAGCACTGGTTTTTTAAAACAATAATAATCCATCAATGAGGTCCCCTCCCCCCTGTGGGTGGAGCCCTTCTCATCCACCATTACAAAATCTAACGCATATTTCCATGCCCCCTTATGGGTCCATTCCCCATCCATCCCCTGCCATACCATCCATCTCCCTGAAAATGGAAGATGGATCCCCCTCAGGGTGCCAGGGAAACGACTGAGATAGGTAAGATGATAGTCTAGGGTGGCCTCAGGGGTGCCCCGATAATAGCGAGTTAAATGAGGATAGGCCATAAGAGAAAACATATATAAAAAGGCCAGGGTAATCACATTAAAGGGTAGGGTAAATACCGGGAGAGAATAGGTGAGCCAGAATGACTTTACTGCCTCCAACAATATAGTGGAGCACACTGTGGCCACAATGGCCATTAAATAGCTCACCCTAGAGGGTATCAGAAATACCCCCCCTATGGCCATGGAGATAAGGACAAAGTTAAAATTGGTGTAGGAGTTAAAGGCCTCTACCATGGAGCCTGTGAACAACGCCAGGGTAAGAGTCCCTGCCAGATATCCTCCAATGGCAAGCAGAAAAAATATCCTGGAAAAGAAGAAGAGGATAATAAGCAAAAATGCACCTGCCACAAAATAGGGTTGAAAAAAAATAGCCCCACAGCTTCGGGTTAAGCCCATAAGCCACAGGGGCACCTTAGATGTTAGTGCCGTGAGCCACAGATGGGAATAGAGTCCTGTTACAAAGAGGTTGGTATACCTGGATGCAGCAAGATATACAAGAGAACTTATGAGGACAAAGGGAAGACTTAGCACGGGCAGAGAAAGATAGGAGGAAAAGATCGCAGAAAGGCCATAGGTTACCACAAAGGTGAGCACCCCTGAGGAGGCTATAAAAAACACAGTAAGTGGTTCTATCTTAAAGAGATATCCAATAGATAAGCCAACTAGAAGTGGATTGTAGGTATAAAAACCAGATTCCAGAAAATCCCTGTGGAAGCCAATTGCCCTGGCAAAGAGATAGGCAGAGATGACACAGATGAGTCCACACAGACCAATATTTGGATTAAAAAAGGTCACCACCCCCAGGAGTAGCCCTGGGAGGTAACCTGTTAAGAAGAGTACCTCTGCATAACTATGGAGGATGGAACGG
>Ga0256914_1003068_pt1 | contig 13414 bp, 13 predicted proteins | sample HulkmetaG_FD_191571 | JGI IMG/M metagenome (GOLD analysis project Ga0256914, IMG submission 191571) | Hydrothermal chimney microbial communities from Main Endeavour vent field at the Juan de Fuca Ridge, Pacific Ocean - Hulk | ecosystem: Environmental > Aquatic > Marine > Hydrothermal vents ... | reverse complement strand
CTATTTACTAAACCTTTGACCTCTTCTACTCTATGCGTTACAAATAGTAAGATTTTATTTCTCCCTCGTCCCTCCAATAACCTGTAGAAATCGGCTCTTGCCTTTGGGTCAAGATTGGCTGTTGGTTCATCAAATATCATAATACTACTCTCTCTTGCTAAACTAATTGCAATTAGAAGTTTCTGTTTCATTCCTCCTGATAATTTAAAAAAAGATTTATAAATATTTGATTTAATATCGAGTTTCATCTCATTAGCATAGTATAATATCTTTTCTCGCTCCACATCTGCACTCTTTTCAACATAACTTATAAGCTCATCAAGATTTAATTTAATTGGCGGAGGCAGTTGAGGTACAAAACTAATATCTTTTAAAACCTCTTCTCGCTGTTTACTTGGATTAAACCCATTTACCAATATAAGACCGCTAGTTGGGTGATAATAGCCTAAAATAGAGCGAATAAGTGTAGTCTTACCTGCTCCATTTGCCCCCATTAATGCTATTGAGTCATCTCTATTAAATCTAAGAGTAACACCATCTAGTGATAGAGTTGAGCCAAATTTTTTAGTTAGATTATCTATTTTTATCATTCATATCCTTAATGACTATAATAAAAGTTATTATACTAGAGTATAGTGTGTTATTTTATGATTTCTATCAAGGATAAAATTACATTACTCTATTTAAGTGCCACCAATTAAGCACTATTGTCAGAATATAAAAAATACTATTGATGTAAGGTTGTATCTAATTCAAGAAGCACTTATCTATATCTCCCCTTTTTCTCCTCTTCATCTATCACTTTTTGCATTCTATTTTGCAACTCTTGATACCAATTTTTGTTATTTTTATTTACCTTAAACTTATCTAAGTAGTTTATATATACTGTAGTCCTCTCCCCTGTTAAGTTGTGTTGATTTAAAAGTTTTTTACTATTGGTAATAACAATCGGTTGAATTACCAACTCCAACTTCTCTGCCAACAATTTAGCTCCACTCTTAAATTTTTTTAATCTCTGTTTTTGATTTCGAGTACCCTCTGGAAAAATTGCTAGAATACGATGAGGTTTCCCATCTTTTGTCTCTTTTGCATCTCTAAAGAGCTTTACTAAACCTATTTTATTTTCTCTATCTATACTTATCATATTGGATAGTTTTACTAAATTACCAAACCAAGGAACATCAAATAACTGTTTTTTTGCTACCCACCTAATATTACTAAGCTGTTCTGCCTCCATTGCTATAATATCTATAATACCTTGATGGTTTATTATAAACATATCAACGCTATTATCTCTTTTTCCTCTACTCTCTATCTTTGCACCAATAAGTTTCATAATTAAACCGTTGTATTTATGTAGTATATAGCTAGTTCTATCTCTAAACAAGAACATAAGAGGTATCATAATACCTCCAGCTACAACTGTTATAATAAACGCCTCATAATAAAATCTAATTCTTGCAAATATCTTCATCTTTTACCCACCCAATCACTCCTCGCCTATACTCTATTTTATGATACTCTCCTCTCTTAAACAGCTCTGTAGTCTTAATCTGATGGTCTATATATCCACTAATTGTACTATTATAAGTTGGAATTATATATATTGGAGAACCTGCTCTAACACATATTTTAGATAGAGGTGTAAAAAAAGTTAAAAGCACAAAAGATGCAATAACAGCCACAATTAAATAGAATACATCTCTTTTCCAAATAAAAAGTAGTAAAAAGAGTATGACTATTCCTGTTAGTGTATATTTTTTCAAAAGTTCAAAACTGTCATCTTTGGGATTTAGGTCGGTTTGGGCAGCAACTGAACCATCATCTATACTTATCGGCACACTTTTATTAATAAAGCTATTTTTTATAGTATCAAAATATGAAAATGTAAGCTTTTTCTGAGTTGATGGTAGTACTATATAGTAGTTTCCCTCTATTTTTGAGCCTGTCCTTTTTAATTTTTCTATACCGTCCTTAAGGGCATCAGGAACATATATATCTTCTAAATTTGCATCGTGTGCCTCAATTGATATAGCAATAAGGTTTGTTTTTTCATCATATATAGAGGCTTGATAACTCTTTATTTTTAAACCAGCCGCAATGACACCACAAAAGTTTGCTTTTTTAGGTAAAGGCTCAACCGGTATAGATATACCATCTAACTCTATCTCCTTGCCACCTATATTAACAATTACATAAGGTATCTCAAAAATGGACTCTGTGGTCTTGAAATAGAATGTGTAAAATGTCTTATTTCCATTGTTAATAACAACAGCATGTCTTAAAATGGGGCTTTTCCCAACAAAACCAAAAGATATACCATCTTCAGGTTTAATTGTACCTAAAAAGCTAATTGGAAAAACCTGTCTCTTATATACCTTTTTAGGAACAAAACTATACTCAATCTCTTCTGACAATAGATTAGTTGGAAGTATAATAGAGCATATGATCCATAAAAAAATATATAATTTTAGGTCTCTCATTATGCAATCAATCCCTCTAACATTTTAATGCCATCTATACTACCCAATATGGTTTCAATTGCCCTCTCAGGGTGAGGCATCAGTCCAAATATATTTTTCTGTTTATTGCAAACTCCCGCAATAGAGTCAACAGAACCATTTACCACCTCTCTCTCCCCTTTACTGTTACAATATTGTAACAAAATCTGTTCATTTTGCTCTAACTCTCTATATCCAACCTCATCAATATAATAATTACCATCTGCATGTGCGATTGGTATATCTAATATTTCCCCTTTTTGACACTTATGTAAAAACCTATTTGTATTATTTACAACTTTAATAGTTTGAAACCTAGAGATAAAGTGCAAATTGATATTTCTTTTTAATGCTCCCGGTAATAGACCCGCCTCTGTTAATATCTGAAAACCATTACAAATACCTAAAACTTTTCCGCCTCTATTTGCATACTCAGTAACACTTTTCATAATGGGTGAGAATTTCGCAATAGCTCCTGAACGAAGATAATCACCATAAGAGAAACCACCCGCAATTACAACTAAATCTGTCTTTTTTGGAAGCGAGTTCTCTTTATGCCAAACAATATGGGTTTTACAACCCAATCTATCAAAGGCATACTTAGTATCCAAATCACAGTTGGTACCCGGAAATTGCAATATGGCTATCTGTTTCATTACACCAACTCTATTGTGTAATCTTCAATTACAGTATTGGCTAAAATCTCTTGTGCCATCTTCTCCACCTCTTTGAGTGCCTCTTCTCTATTGGTAGATGATAACCTTAAGAGTATCTGTTTACCCATTCTTACATCTTCGACACCCTCAAAACCTATAGCATCTAAAGCGTGATGAATTGCTTTTCCTTGTGGGTCTAAAACACCCTCTTTTAAAAAAATATTTACAATGGCTTTCATTACTCTTCTTTCCCTTTTAATACTCGATTTAAAACCTCTTGATATGCAACCTTTAAGCCACCTAAACCTTGTCTAAATCTATCTTTATCCATTTTCTCTCCTGAATTACTATCCCAAAGTCTAAAATTATCTGGACTTAGCTCATCAATTAAGATAATGTTTCCATTATTGTCTCTACCAAATTCAAGTTTAAAATCGACTAGAGTTAAATCTCTTTTGGCATAAAACTCTTTTAGAATACTATTTATCCGTCTTGCCATATATCTAATATAGTCAAGTTCAAATCTATCTTTTACTAACTCTAAGATTAAACAGTGTTGGTCATTTAGTTTTGGGTCACCTAGTTTATCATTTTTATAATCAAACTCAACTAGAGTAAATGGTAATTTTTTGCCATCTTCTATCCCTAAATTTCTACTAAGACTACCTGTTGCTATATTTCTAACAATAACCTCAATCAAGATTACATCACACCTTTTATGAAGCATATTTTTATCATCTAGCATTTCAATAAAATGGGTTGGAATTCCTTTTCGATTTAAAAGTTTGAATAGAACCGTCGAAATTTTATTATTTAATGCCCCTTTTCCCTCTTCACTCGACTTCATAGCACCATTTCCGGCAGTTAAATCATCTTTAAACTCTGAAATTAGTAAGGAGCTATCCTCTGTAAGCCAAATTTTTTTAGCTTTTCCCTCATAGAGTAGTTTGGTTTTATTCATTTAGCAATCCTTATTTTTTATTATTTATTATCAATGCTCTTAAAATATCAACAGCACTTTTAAGTTGTAAATCTTTATAGATTTGCTCTTCAGTAATAATCTTTTTATTCTTTTTCTCTTTTTTATCTCTCTTAATACCATCTACTTTTTGAAGTTCAATCTCAAGGTGTTTTTGTAAGTCTCTCTCTTTTATAGTTATTCCCTCTTCAGCTCTCTTAATCTCACCATAAGAGACCTCTATATCAGGAGTAACCCCTACTGCTTGGATTGTTCTGCCACTTGGTAGATAATATCTAGCAATAGTTAAACGCAAAGACTCACCATTTCCTACAGGCATAACCACCTGTACTGAGCCTTTACCAAAAGTTTTATTTCCAACAATAATTGCTCTTCTATGGTCTTGAAGTGAACCAGATACAATCTCACTAGCACTAGCACTTCCATCATTTACAAGTACAACCAATGGGGTTTTTGTATCACTTCCCTTTTTTCGTGCATTATATATTATATTTTCACTACGAACTTTACCCTTTTGACTTACAATAATTCCATGGTCAACAAACATATCAACAACGCCAATAGCTTGATTTAACAGTCCACCGGGATTATTTCTAAGGTCAATTATAATACCTTTTGTTTTAGGGTAAGCTTTTATAGCTTTTTTCATACTTGATACAACTTTTTGGTCAAATGATGTAATACGAAGATAGAGAATATCGTCACCAATAGTCTTTGCATAAACAGACTGTATCTCTATAATGTCTCTAATAATATTAAAAATCAAAGGCTTCATTTCACCTTTTCTAATAACAGTAAGTTTAATTGGAGTACCGGGTTTACCTCTCATTAAAGATACTGCCTTATCAATTGTCATTCCTATAGTCGCTTGGTCATCAATCTTTAAAATAATATCTTTGGCTTTCATTCCAGCTTTATCTGCAGGTGTCCCTTCTATTGGTGCAATGACAGTTAATGCTCCGTCTTTCATGCCAACACTAATTCCAAGTCCACCAAACTCACCATTAGTTTGTACTTGAAGCTCTTTAGACTCTTTTGCGTCCATAAATGATGAGTGTGCGTCAAGATTACTAAGAAGACCTTTAAGAGCTTTATCTATTATGTCACTTGTATTTAATTCATCAACATATTGGTCTTCTATTAATGAGACTATTTTAGTAAACTTCAGATATGCCTCAAGTTTAGAGTTTTCATTATTTAATTTCATATCGTAAAAATTATCAGCTTTGGCACTGCTAACCATTAGTAAAGAGGCTGTTACAGTAGAAAGAAAACCAAATAGTATAGCTTTTTTATTTTTTTTTATCATTATATCTGTATAATCCTGTCATTATTTTAAGTTGTATTTTATTCAAATATTACTAAAAGTTCTCTAATATATGATAATATTTTATCATTTTATTATAAAAAGAAATATAACCTTGACAATAAGTGACTAAAGATGTATAATGTTGAAAATTAAAGAATATTGCAAAAAAGGAATTAAATAATGAGTATATTAGAGAAGTTAACACATCAAATGAGTGCATCAATAGAAGCGGGAGTATCATTAGCACTGCATAATAAAAATCAAGAGGTTGACCCACTCCATATTTTGTGGTCACTCTTGACCAATACAAATTCATTACTTCATCAATCATTTAATAAAATGGGTGTTGATAAGAGTGCAATTGAATTGGAGGTGAAAAGTGCGACTAGCAGATTACCAAAAGTATCAACTGTAACAAAAGAGACAATTCGACTATCTCAAAAAACAGTTGCCTCCCTACAACAAGCAGAGGGTGTTATGACAGCAAATGGTGACCACTACCTATCTGTTGACGCTTGGATTATTGCAAATATCAATGCACCTTTTATGAAAAATACTATAGGTAAGTATATTGACCTCATGGAACTTAAAAAAACATTGGAGTCTATTAGAGGAGGTAAAACAATAGATACTCAGAGTGCAGATGAAGCATTGGAGGCGTTAGAGCAGTATGGTATTGACCTCAATAAAAAGGCAATTGATGGAGAGCTTGACCCTGTTATTGGAAGAGATGAGGAGGTTCAGCGAATGATGCAAATTCTTATTCGTAAAACCAAAAATAATCCAATTTTAATAGGAGAACCCGGAACTGGTAAAACAGCTATTGTAGAGGGATTGGCTCAAAGAATTGTAAATAGGGAAGTTCCATTAAGTCTCCAAAATATGCGTGTAATTAGTCTTGATATGAGTAGATTAATAGCAGGTGCTAAATATAGAGGTGAGTTTGAAGATAGATTAAAAGCTGTAGTAGATGAGGTTAAGAGTGCATCAAATATAATTCTATTTATTGATGAAATTCACACTATTGTTGGAGCAGGTGCAAGTGAGGGTAGTATGGACGCTGCTAATATTTTAAAACCGGCACTTGCTAGAGGTGAACTCCATACTATTGGAGCTACTACTCTTAAAGAGTATAGAAAATATTTTGAAAAAGATACAGCTCTTCAGAGAAGATTTCAACCTGTAAAAGTTGATGAGCCGAGTATCAATGAGGCTTTACAGATTTTAAGAGGAATTAAAGAGAGATTGGAGTCTCATCACAATGTAACCATTTTAGACTCAGCACTAGTTGCCTCTGCAAAACTTAGTGATAGATATATTACGGATAGATTTTTACCAGATAAGGCGATTGATTTAATTGATGAAGCAGCAGCCGAACTTAAAATGGAGATAGAGAGTGAACCAACAGAATTAGCAAAAACAAAACGGGAATTAGCAACTCTTCAAGTTGAAAAAGAGGCTCTTTTAATGGAAAAAGGGGACAAAAATGCTTCCAGATTAAAAGAGATTGAAAAGGAGTTAGCAGATTTAAAAGAGAAACAAATATCTCTTCAGAGTCAGTTTGATAATGAAAAGAGTGTATTTAATGACATAGCCAATATTAAATCAACTATTGAAGAGTTAAAAATTAAGGCTAGTTCTGCTCAAAGAGAAGGGGATTTCTCAAAAGTAGCAGAAATTCAACATGGTAAAATTCCAGCACAAGAGGCTAAATTAAGAAGGTTAGAGGCTAAATGGAACCAGATGCAAAAAGATGGTACTCTTCTTAAAAACTCTGTTGATGAAGAGATGATAGCTAGTATTGTAAGCCGTTGGACAGGAATTCCTGTAAATAAAATGCTTCAGAGCGAAAAGGAGAAAATTTTAAATGTAGAAAAAATCCTAAATGAAGAGGTGGTAGGTCAAGATAAGGCATTAAGAGCTGTAGCCCGTGCAATTAAGCGAAATAAAGCAGGACTTAGTGATGTTAATCGTCCAATAGGCAGTTTTATGTTTTTAGGTCCTACAGGTGTAGGTAAAACTCAAGTGGCAAAAACTTTAGCTAAATTCCTATTTGATAGTGAAAAGGCTTTAATTAGAATTGATATGAGTGAATATATGGAAAAACACTCTGCATCAAGATTGGTAGGAGCACCTCCGGGATATGTTGGATATGATGAGGGTGGACAGTTAACTGAGGCTGTTAGAAGAAATCCATACTCTGTTGTACTATTTGATGAGATTGAAAAGGCTCACCCTGATGTATTTAATACACTATTGCAGGTATTAGATGATGGGCGACTCACAGACAATAAGGGTGTAACAATTGATTTTAAAAATACTATTATTATTATGACATCTAATATTGCAAGTGATAAAATAATGGAGTTTGTTGACCCAATAGATAGAGAAAAAGCAGTAAATGGTGAACTAAAAAAATATTTTAAACCAGAATTTTTAAATAGATTAGATGATATAGTCATATTTAATCCATTAGACCTAGAGGCGATTACTAAAATTGTTGATATTCTATTTAAAGATATAGAGGAGAAACTTCTTCAGAAAAATATTAAGGTTACTCTTACTCAAAAGGCAAAAGCATATATAGCAGAAGCTGGATTTGACCCTGTATATGGAGCTAGACCTCTAAAAAGAGCTTTATATGATGTTGTAGAAGATAGACTAGCGGAGTTAATATTGGAGGATAGAGTTGTAGAAAATTCTTATATTACCTTTGATATAAGAGATGGTCAAGTGGTTGTAGATATTAATTAATATGAACTCTTTACAATATAAAAAATTATGGTTTAGAACAATTAGATAATAGAAATACGATAGGAACTATCAGAATATAAGCTTGTGGAGTGTAACCTTTCAGGGTTAATCTTTTTTGGTTAGCTAGATACGGCATTATGAAGCAAGAGACCCAATCCTTTTTAGGGGTTGGGTGATTTTTACGATTAGATAGAATGTCGAAATTATAAATACAAAGGGTTAATATGTCTGTTAAATGTGCATTTTTATTTGCAGGACAAGGTTCACAAGCTGTTGGTATGGGAAAAGATTTTTTTGAAAATAGTGATATAGCCAAAGAGATGTTTGGGAGTGCAAACGAGAGGATAGGAGTCGATTTTCAAAAGCTTCTATTTGAAAAAAATGATAATTTAAATCAAACAGAATTTACACAACCTGCTATTTTGTTGGTGGCTACAGTTGCTCATAAACTCTTTATTAATGCTACTAATATTAAGCCAACTCTAACTATGGGACACTCCTTAGGAGAGTTTTCTGCATTGGTCGCAACTGGAGCATTAGATGCTATCGATGGAGTTGAACTTGTAAATCTGAGAGGAAAACTTATGGCAGATGCTTGTTCTAAACAAGAGGTTGGAATGTTGGTATCTTTAGGTCTAAAAGATGAGGTTGTAGAGACAATTTGTCAAAAGCAGAGAGATAAGGGAGATAAAGTTTGGGCAGTCAACTATAATGCTGATGGTCAAATTGTTATTGCTGGTATCAAAAAAGATTTAGAAAAGTTGGTACCTATCTTAAAAGATGCAAAAGCAAGAAGAGCAATGTTACTAAATATGTCTGTAGCTTCTCACTGTCCACTTCTTCAAAGTGCCACTCAACCATTAGTAGCAAAACTAGAGGAGATGATAAAAGATAAATTTATCGCACCTGTTATATCTAATGTAACAGCTCAGAAGTATAGTAGTAAAAAAGAGGCATTAGAACTCTTACCAAAGCAGTTAGTATCTCCTGTAAAATATAAGCAGTCAATTGCCAATATAGATAATGAAATTGATTGTTATATTGAGTTTGGAGAAGGAAATGTACTAAAAGGGTTAAATAGAAAAGCCTCTAAAAAGCCCCATTTTAATATAAATAATATGGCTTCACTTCAATCTACTATCGAAGCATTAAAAGAGTTATAAGGATATATATTGAATAAAATAGCTATTATGGGTGCAATGGCTGAAGAGATAGAGCCTCTTTTAGCTAAAGTAGAGCGTATAAAGAGGGTGAAGTATGCTAAAAATATATATTATGAAGCAAGATATAAAGGTAAAGATGTAGTCATAGCCTACTCAAAAATAGGTAAGGTTTTTGCATCTTTAACTGCTACTATATTAATAGAGCAGTTTAAATGTAATAGAGTACTATTTTCCGGAGTGGCAGGGGCTATTAATAGTGAATTTCAAATTGGGGATTTAATTATAGCCTCCTCTTTGTGTCAACATGATTTAGATATTACAGCTTTTGGACACCCTCATGGATATGTTCCAGAGGGTACTATCCATATTGATACAGATAGAAACTTAAGAGAAATTGCTAAAGTAGTAGCCAAAGAGAGAGGATTGACTCTAAAAGAGGGAATTATAGCAACTGGCGACCAATTTGTAGCCTCTAGTCATATAAAAGAGTTTATCTCTTCTACATTTAAAGCTGATGCTTTAGAGATGGAGGGAGGAAGTGTAGCTGTTATTTGTGACGCTTTAGATATTCCATTTTTTATATTGAGAGCTATTAGTGATTTGGCAGATGGTAGTGCAGATATAGATTTTGATAAGTTTTTAGAGAGTTCTGCAAAAATATCAGCAGATTTTATTTTGGATATGGTTGAGAGAGTTGAGTAGAATAACTATTAGCAAAAAACTTCGACAAGTTACAGGTAAGACAAATGCTAAATTTAAGCTTATTGGTGAAGGTGATAAGATTTTAGTAGGACTTAGTGGAGGAAAAGACTCTCTTACACTAATTCATATATTAAAATACATGCAAAAACATGCTCCTTTTAATTTTGAGTTTGAAGCATGTACAATTAAATATGGAATGGATAATGAGAACTATAAATATTTAGAAGAACACTGTATAGAGCATAATATCAAACACACAATATATAATACTAACATATTTCAAATCTCACAAGAGACTATTCGAGAAAACTCATCATTTTGCTCCTATTTTTCGAGAATGAGGAGAGGGGCATTATACACTTATGCCAATAAGCATGGATTTAATAAAGTTGCACTTGGTCACCATTTTGACGATAGTGTAGAGAGCTTTTTTATGAATATGTTTTATAATGGAACTATGAGAGCTATGTCACCTATATATAAAACCACTAAAGGGTTTCATCTAATCAGACCTCTTATAGAGACAAGAGAGAGACAACTAAGAGCTTTTGTAGAAGAGAATAGATTAAAGACCATTGGAGATGAGGCATGTCCCGCTATGTTAAAAGATGTAAAACTACCTTATGCTAGAGCCAAGATGAAAATGTGGTTAAAGGAGTTAGAGAGAGATAATCCCAATATGTTTAAAATGATACAAGCCTCATTTAAACATATCCATGACGATACTTTTTTAGAGCCTCATCGTTGGAATAGAGATGATATTTAGATTATCGTTTAGATTTAAGATAAATTGGCATAACTTTTGGTATTAATTTTTTTATGGTAGCTATACGATTTTTAGGTGCTGGGTGAGATGATAAATATTCTGGTGGGGTCTCTCCACTTTTTGAAAATTTATTCCAAAATGTTAATGATGCATTTGGATTGTATCCCGCTTTTGCCATAAGAACCAAACCTATATGGTCAGCTTCATACTCTTGTGTTCTTGAGTGTGGTAACATAACTCCTAACTCTGTTCCAATCCCAAAAGCACTCATAACCATTGCTGTACTTTGTGGGTCTCCTTTGCCTACCATTACAGATTGTAAAATCTCTCCCCCTGTTTGAGCCAATATTCCACTACTCATTCTCTCAGCTCCATGTCTAGCCAATGCGTGACCTATCTCATGTCCTAAAACTGATGCTAACTCTGCATCATTTGCAATATATTTAAAGAGTCCACTATATACAAAAACCTTTCCACCGGGAAGACAGAAAGCGTTTGCCTCTTTATTATTATCTATTACAAAAAACTCCCATTGATAATCTTTTTTACCTGTAATATTTGCAATTCTCCTCCCAACCCGCTTTACCATCGCATTTTTTATAGGGTCCCTACTTATCTTTTGAGTTGATAGTATCTTTTTTTTACTCTGTAAACCAAGTTGCATCTCTTGTGCTTGGTCAACCATAATAAATTGACTTCTGCCTGTGACTGGTGCTTTAGTACAACTTATAAATAAAAATGCTAAAATAACACTTAAAGTTATTTTGTGTATAGTTTTCATTGTGACTCCTAATTTAATGATAAACTATTATATCTGAGATAAGTGAACTACCAAATTGCTAAAGATGACTAGGCTCCCTTTACTAAGTCTGTCCGTAGGGAAATCTTGATTATTGATAATTCCTGCTTAAAAGTATTATAACAGATGCTAAACAAGAAGTCAAGTTAAAGTTTGGTTATTAAAATTAAAATATAGGTTGATATAATGAGTATAGGTGATATAGTATATATAATGGTTGCTATTTTATTTAGTATTATGACTTTTGTTATTATTCGTGGTAATTTTCAGAGAAAATTTGATAGTGATGGAAATAGATTAGATTTAAAAAAGAAGGATAGAGAGGAGTAACTCTTCTATCTCACCTTTAAATCTATCTGTAGCAAATTTCTTTGCACTTTTTGAGACTTTTTGGGGGTCAAACTCCATAGTTTCAAATCTATCTATAGCCTCCATAATGTCAGAGACTCTCTGCTCTTGAAAGTGAATACCATTAATATTATCTATTATTGTCTCAGCAGTTCCACCCCTATTTAGTGCAATAACAGGTGTACCACAAGCTACTGCCTCTATTGGAACTATTCCAAAATCCTCTATGGCTGAATATATAAAGGCTTTAGCTTTTTGCATATATTCTATTAACACCTCATCTTTCTGATAACCTAAAACTTTTATATTTGATTTTGCTATATCTCTTATAGATTTAAGCTCCTCTCCTGTTCCAATAACAATCAACTCTCTACTTGGCATCTTATTAAAAGCTTCTACTATAAGTTTTGTTTTTTTGTATGGTACAAGCCTAGATGCCGTTATATAAAAATCCTCTTTTTTTTCATAAAGGGTAAATCTATCTATCTCTATAGGCGGATATATCACTTTTGAGTCTCTATTGTATGTTTTTTTAATGCGTTTTTGAACAAATTTAGAGTTTGCTATAAAATAATCTACTCTATTTACTGTTTTTAAATCCCACCATCTAATATACTCTAAGCTTTTTTGAACTAAAAACTTTTTTGGTTGTTTTAAATTTGATACATACTCACTATATAAATCCCAAGCGTATCTAATTGGTGTATGGCAGTATGATATATGGATTTGATTTTTACCTCTTTTTACCCCTTTAGCTACAGCCCATGAGCTACTAATAATTAAATCATAACCACTGAAATCAAAACTCTCTATAGCCTTTGGAAAGAGTGGGAGATAGTTTCTAAACCGTTTTTTTGCGAATGGTAATCTTTGAATAAAAGATGTGTGTGTAGATTTACCAAGTAGTATATTATCTCTCTCTCTTCTATTTAAGAAATCTACTAAAGCAAAAATATCAGCTTTTGGATATAGCTCTATTATATTTTTTAGTACTTTTTCCGCTCCCCCATTAGTTACTAACCAATCATGAACTATTGCTACTCTCAACTATCCATTACCTCTTTAAATAGCTCTAGATGCTCTTTTGCTGACCTCTCCCAACTAAATATTTTTGCTTGTTCTAATCCTTTCTCTATTAATTTCTCTCTTAAAGATTGCTCCAATATCAGCCTCTCTATCTTCTCTTTTATATCTTTTATACTATAGGGATTACAATATAAAACAGCATCTCCACCCACCTCCAAAAGAGATGATGAGTTGGAGGATATAACAGGAGTTCCACAAGCCATAGCTTCAGCAACAGGAAGTCCAAACCCTTCATAAAATGATGGATATATAAAGCAGGTGGCCAAATTGTAAACCTTAGCTAAATCCCTATTAGTTATAAATCCTAAATACTCAATATATTTACTATTTTTCTCTATTAGCTCCATTATT
>Ga0256914_1003067_pt1 | contig 13416 bp, 11 predicted proteins | sample HulkmetaG_FD_191571 | JGI IMG/M metagenome (GOLD analysis project Ga0256914, IMG submission 191571) | Hydrothermal chimney microbial communities from Main Endeavour vent field at the Juan de Fuca Ridge, Pacific Ocean - Hulk | ecosystem: Environmental > Aquatic > Marine > Hydrothermal vents ... | reverse complement strand
CTGCTGGAGGAGATCGTGGGCGAGATTCAGGATGAGTACGATTCGGAACCGCCCATGATCCAGGCCCGGGAGGATGGCCGTTACATCGTCAACGGACGCATGGATGTGGATGATCTCAATCGTGAGTTGGATGTGCATCTGCCCGCGGATGACGAGAACTACAACACCCTGGCCGGCGTCATCTACGCCCACTTGCAGCGCGTGCCCGAACCGGGCGACGCTTTCGACCTGGACGGCGTTCACATCGAGGTGCTCAAGGTCAACGACAATCGCATCGAAGAGGTGTTGTTGACGCTGCGGAATGAGGAAGATAATGAAGAAGCAGAAGAGCGCATCAAGGAGAAAGCATGAGCGACCAGGTGGATGTTGACGCATTGGTGCAGGAGGCCGCTCGGGCCCGAGAGCGGGCCTACGCGCCCTATTCTCATTATCAGGTGGGCGCGGCCGTGCTCACCGCAGATGGCCAGGTCTTCACCGGATGCAACGTAGAGAATGCGGTTTATCCGTTGGGGCTGTGCGCGGAGCGGGTGGCCATCTTCAAAGCGGTGTCCGAGGGCTATCGCGACTTCACGGCTATGGCGGTGGTCACGGGCAACGGCGGCAGCCCTTGCGGCAGTTGTCGCCAGGTCATGCACGAGTTTGCGCCCGAGATGACGGTCTTCATCGCCGATGGCCAGGGAAATATCCGCCGCACCTCTGTGCCCGAACTCCTGCCCGACTCCTTCGGCGCGGATGATCTGAAAAGAAATGCGGCATTGCATCAAGAAAATCGTAACTGCTAAGGTTGACTCGTCTACGCCGCTCCGCCCGAGGCTAAACCCTCGGGCTACGGTTGCAAAGCCCCACTGGGGCTCAGCCGTGCAGCCCAGAGGTTCAGCTCCGGGCGAAAAAACAGGCCGAAGCCAGGTACGTAAGCAGTTACAGAAAATCAGAGAGAAGAAGATGCCTGAGTTGCTGTCATCCTTGACTTCATATCTTTCTTCGCAGCTTTGCCTCCTGGCGTGAGATCATGTCCTCCCGTCGCGAACGCGTCTACCGCACCCGAGCCATTATCCTCAAACGCCGAGAGCAAGGCGAAGCGGATCGGGTCATTACCCTTTTTACCCCTGACTACGGCAAGCGAACTGTCATCGCCCGCGGCGTGCGCAAGCCTGCCAGCCGCAAGGCCGGACATCTCGAACCCTTCAATCACGCCGCGCTCATGCTGGCCAAGGGCAAGACATGGGATGTCATCACCAGCGCCCAGACCATCACCAGCTTCCGCAAGCTGCGGGAAGACCTGGATCTGACCGCGTACGCCTATTACTTTTGCGAGCTGATGGACGCGTTCGTACAGGAGGAAGACCCGCACCCCGAGCTGTACGATCTGCTGCTGACCGCCTTCCGACGGCTGGAGACATCCTCCCATCCCTCGCTCACCGCCCGCTGGTATGAGCTGGCGCTACTGAAACAGGCGGGCTTTGCGCCGCAGCTCTTCCATTGTGTGCAGTGCAGCGCCCGCATCCAACCCGTCACCAACTATTTCAGCCACGAGCGGGGCGGCGTGCTTTGTCCTCCACATGGCGAAGGCGCGCCCGACGCCCAACCACTGCCCCTGAACGCGCTCAAAGTCTTGCGCTACATCCAGACCCAGCCCTACAATCACATCATGCTACTGGAACTGACGCCCGGCACCCAGCGCCAGGTGGAGAAGCTCATGGGCGACTATTTACGCTACCTGCTGGAACGACGCCTGAAATCCAAACAATTCATCCATCTATTGCAGCACTAGGCGAACAGCATTATGTGTCAAGCTCGATGGGCGCTTCCACTTCGATCCTGACGCCTTGCCCCGGCTGTGAATACAATTTGAACTGTCCAGAAATGATACTGGCCCGTTCCTGCATGTTCAATAATCCGTACGCGTTTCGTGTCAGTAATTCGTCGAATACTGCAGGAACATCGAAGCCCTGACCGTCGTCTTCAATGATGAGTCGAATGTGGGGATGTTCCGAGACGTTTGTTTCGTCAGGAAAAAGCAGGTGGATGGTCACATGTTGGGCCTTCGCATGTTTTTCCACGTTCCACAGCGCTTCTTGCGTAATGCGGAAAAGCATATCCTCGATTTCATTGGACAATGGCGTGTCCTCATTCCCAGAGATGAGGACTTCGACATCAATCCCTGTGCGTTGGTTGAGCTGTCTCGCCAGGGTGCGAAGAGCGTCTGGAAGCCCTAATAGATCCAGCGTGACTGGTCGCAGGTCCTGACAAATGCGCCGAATATCGTCGATGCTTTCTTGTAAAAGTCGGGATGAGTTTTCAAAAATATCTTGTGCTTCATCAAGCGTATGAGGATGGCTTCCTTGCAGTTTGTAGTGAATGACGTGAAGATCCTGGATAATGTTATCATGTAGGTCACGAGCGATGCGTGAGCGCTCTTCTTCCCGGGTCAAGGTTTGATTTTTATAAAGGTGGGTGAGCTCTTTCTCGCGTTGCTGCAATTGGGTCAAGAGTTGCAGCTTCTGAACCACGATCGCCACATATCGAGCCGTGTTGTCGAGTATGATTTTGTCATTTGTGGTGAAAGGCTCACCATCCAGTTTTGTTCCAATAATCAGCACGCCTGTCTGGTCGGGGAATTGTTCCATTTGCAGGCTCACAGGAATCCATAATTGAATGTATTTCCGGTTGAGCAGCGCACGTTCTTGTGGGGTCAATGCAGAGATAGGCATCTGGCTGATAAGGAAATCTGTATCGACCGTTGTTTTTAGCTTTTGCAGTGTTTGATAAAATGGCGCATCTATCGAAAATAATTCGCTAGAAAGCTCTGTTAACGCCGGAATTCGAGGGGCATGGACATATAAACGCACATAGTTGTTCTTTTGAGAAATCGGAAGTAGGATGCAAACGCATTGCAGTCTCATGCTGGTTGTCAGGTTTTCTAGCAATGCGTGGGCAAGATCTTCTGGATGTTTGACTGTTAACAAGTCTTCTCCTGTCTTTTTCATCACGGTTTGGTAATCATACCAGCCTTGATAGAAAAGCTGATCGACTCCATACCTCAACAGTCGGTGTAGCGGCGCGAAAAGCATGGCCAGGAGAAGGAAGATGATCGTAGAGATTGGCAAGAAAAGACTATTCGTTTTGGGAATGATCTTGCTAAGGGTGAGATATAACCCCATGTAAAAACTGGCCATCAGCCCGAACAATAAGATATTCACCAACGAACGATTTAAAAACCAATCTATACGCCCCAATTCGCCGCTGTAGAGTGCAAACGCAACAGACATAGGAAAGAAGATGAGCCCAAGATATATCCAATTTGACGAAATGCCAGGGCTGTGATTGGATATGCTAGGAAAAAAGTAAAAAAACAATACGGGGAACAGACTGGCCAGAATGCCTGCGAGAATGAGATGGCGTCGTTGTTTGACAAGCAGCGGCGCATTGTACCAGTGCCGTATCAGGAAGGTGATCGATAGGGCAATGGCTGCGATCAAAAAGAAGAATATCAGCGCCAATGTGATTTCATTGGGCCATAAAAACGGATGCCCCCATAAGAAAAAAATCAATGGTATGCTCAGAAAGAGTGAAAAGAGATACGTTCCTTTGACGAGAAATTTGACGCGATCTGTTTGGTAGTTTAGTGGAAAGCTGGAAAAGAAGTGAATTCCCACCGGCGTTATGAGCAGAATAGCAAAGAGATAGATGCCCAATCCCCAACGCACGGTATACGCGTCGAGACTGCCCCCAACCAGGGTGACGGCAACCAATTGGCTCAGAGGAAAGAAGCGACGAATGAGTTTGTGTTGTGGGTTATAAAGCCAAAGAAAGGTCGCGATGCCCCAATACACCAGGGCGACAAACAATGGGATGATGTTCTGAAGGCGTTGAGACCATGAAAGTGCGGGTAAAACCGATACGATGTGTACCAGAATTCCTTCTCGATTCAATCTCCATGTGCTCTCCTTCCCCACTTTTGCTCCATCATAGACGCTGGTTGCTTTGGGCCAGGGGATGTCGTTGATGGAGATCAATTGATCTTGCGAGCGCATCCCATGCTGATATAGAAACCCCTCGGTGTCCAGGTTATTGATGATGCCTGTTTTATAATCGATTCGGATTCCTGGATCTGGAAAAGTTGCGCGAAAGAAGATGGCGTACGCGAGAAGCAGCAAAACGCTGAGATCAAGGAGCAGATAGGGAATGTGCCGGATGGTTGATGACTGAATGCGCAAGGTGATTATCCCGTATGGGCACGAGTCGGTCCAGTAATTGTTGCATCACATGATCCGGGTCCTCAACAGGTGATAGTGCGAGGGCTGCCAGATTGCGATGCCTGGCGATTTCGGCATGTAGATAAAGGTTGGCCCCTTGCTCCTGTGCGATTTGACGAATGCGCGCTCTGGCGTTTTGGCTGTAGACGGCCTGTTTAAGTAAGGTGAATGCCGTTTCTGTGACAGAAGGAGGGGCGAATTCTTCGATGAAATAGATTGGCGCTGTGCGCTTGCCTGCAGCGAGATCGCTATGTGGGCCATCAGAAAAGAACCCATGATAGTCGTTGACAAGTTGCAACGCGATTCCTAAATGATAGCCGAATTTGTAATAGCGCTCCAAAGTCGATGTATTCATTGTCGCGCAGATAGCGCCGCTTTGCACCCCCACGCCAAAGAAGGCCCCTGATTTCCCCTGAATATGACGCCAATAGGTGTCAGAATCTGGGATAGAAGCATGGATGATGTCGAGATGCTGAGCTCCTGACATATCCAGCATAGTTCGATAGAAGTTTTGAACAAGAGCGGAATGTTGCTTGGCTGAAAGTTTATCGCTAAGGCTAGCCAGTATCAAATTCCCGATCCCCATAAATCCCGTAGAAAGGTTGACAATGCACGGCGTTGTGCAATTACCATATTTCTTTTGGTTGATATCCCCATCCTCGACATCATCAAGCAAGCGGGCTGCGATTTGAAAGGAAAACCAGGCTGCAGCCACGGGGATCGCGTGATCGACGTTGCCGCCTGCAGCCTGGCATGCGAGGACGGGGATCACGATCACGTCGTTTTGCTTTGACGCGATCGTGATCAGGGTGGATTTGATTATTCGGGCGTAGGCTGGTTCAGAAACGGTATCTGCGACGCACCGTTGCAGATACGCGAAAATCTCGTCAACAATCGCCTGAGAATTGAGCAATGTTTTGGGACTCTGCATGGGCGGATAAGATGTTGACCCGAGTTTTTTGCACCAGCAAGGGAGGTTAGCTTTCGGCAGATGTCAATTCGAAGGGTACGAACCAACCGACATCTGGCATATCACTGAGTTCGCGCCATGTTTGTGTGGTGTGGTTTTGTAGCAGGCCCGTGAGTGTTTCATATTCCGCTTGGGCGAGCATGTAGCCATGATTGTTCAGCGTTTGTTGTGGGTTTTGCCTCAATTGTTGTCGAAACGCGTGATCGTGGATGAATCGGTGAATCACAGTTCGGAATGTGTTCATGATGCATTCTCCGGTCTGAAGAGTAGGAAGCTTGCTAAAGGTGTAAATGATTTACAAACGTCTTTAACCATCGGAAGGCTGGGCAGGATTTGGCTAGATCCGGGCGTTTTCATTTGCCTTCCGGTGGTCAAAGAGGAATGTTTCAGTCCTGTCATTGAACCGTTAATCTTTCCCGGGCAGATTTAGAGGATTGCCAAGGAGTGTATTTAGGGGTGAACCTGCAAATTGCTGTAGCTGTCCCTGGTGTGAGATGCTCGGTTTCTGATATAGAGAATAACGTTGTTCTGTGGTTTTATTCATGAGATGGGCTCCTTCGGGATTCGGAAAAGATAAGTTGCAGTTTCGTCTCATTACAAATTCAAACGCCGGGCGCCGTAGCTGATTCCAGCGACCACGATGGCTGTGAGCAAGATTAAACCGGTGATTAGCATCCAATTGATTTCTTGATCCTGGCTAGCCATTTCTGTCAGGTTAACCGCATTTGTATCCCATAGCGATAGGTATGTTGTGCCGGCTTCTCTTGCGTCCCAATGTAATCGACTTCCATTTGGATTACTTGTGTTATCACCACAATTTGCCGCAAATTGAGCCCAGAGACTAACGACTTTATCGGTCTGAATTTGTTGCTGAATATACTGCACCAGTGGATCGCCGGTTCCGGTGGCGGTAAATGTCACATTATCACCTGACTGGAGTGTTGCTGGCAGCGTTACCGTTGCTAAGGGGGTGGTTGTCGCTGGATTGGGCGGGTTGAATGCCAGAACACTATCGCTTTCGCTCCAATTATCAGGTGCTTCAAAGAGTCCAAAAACCGTATCCCCATCTTCGATCCCATCGACAAAGGTGATGTTGTGTAAGACGATTTTCACTTCCCCCACAGTCTCACTACTGGTAATATCATTCAAATCCCATTTCAGAATTGCAGAACGATATAGTTCGCTGCAATCGGCGTTACGGTTATAGGTCCAGAGATAAGTGTCTGTGCCTAAGAAGTGGATTGTGCCAGTTTCATCACTCCAGAAACCATCCTCTGAGACTGGACGTGGGTTTTCTGTTTGGGCAAACGCGATAACGGCGAGCAAAAGAAGGAATAAACTTACTAGAGTGCTTAGGGCAATCTTACGATACATCATTGGCCTCCACCAGAAATGAGAGATGAAAATAAATAAAAAATTAAATGAGAGTCATAAGCTATTCGCGACAGTTGTTGATATTCAACTATGAACCACGCAAAAGGAAAGGAAGCAATGAGATGAGAAAAAAGCCTCTCTCATAAGCCAACGAATCGAGAGAAGATACTCCATCGCCCTGCTTTTCTTCGATTCCTTATCTTAACCCATGTTGACGCCCGCTTCAACGTATTTTGATTCAGTTTTCAGCCTGTACTCAAGTACAGGTATTATCCCCGATTCGGGCGACAATATTTAAGCGCTATAACCACCGCTTCTGTACGGGTCTTTACTCCCAATTTGCCGTAGATATTTCCCACATGATATTTGACCGTTCGCTCGCTTATTGTCAAACTTGTGGCGATTTCTTGATTGTTCAGTCCTTCGGTCATGAGTGTAAGCACTTCTTGTTCGCGTTCCGTGAGTGAGGCTAATCGTTTTTCCTCGAGCGACCAATTGTCATGCCCCAATGCCGCGGCGTGAAGAATTTCCAAGATATCATCACTGAAAGGCTTTTTATGCTCCATTACAGAGATGATGGCCTGAGATATCTGCTCCAGAGGCTCTTCTTTGAGCAAATAACCATCCACCCCTGCCCGCAGCAGCCCCATAACCAGATTAGGATCTTTATACGCAGATAAAATCAAAACATGCAATGCCGGACGCCGTTTTTTGAGTTTTTTCACCAGTGACTTCGCTCTCATCCCCGGTAATACGGCATCAAGAAGTATGACATCTGCTGATAGTTGTTCCACCAATCTTAGGACTTCTTCGGCATTCTCTGCTTCGCCGACAATCACAATATCAGGATTTTGTGAGGGCAACATCCGCATACCGGAACGCACGATAGGATGGTCTTCAGCAAGAATGACGTGTATGTGTGTCATAGCCGAGAATTTTGGATCTTTTTGGTGCAGAACGGTGAGTCTATTGCTTACCTACTGTGCGGATTTGCGAGCATCCTGAAGCCACGAGTTTGATGGAATTCCAACCTCCGATATAAGATGGAGATGCTGGGCAGTCTCGCAGCCTGGCATCAGGTCGCCCAAGTTGGAAATATAATTGAGAGCAAACACGCTTAACGCAGGCCAGATTGAGACCTGCACTCAGTTGCCAGAATGTCGATGAATCAGCGATGATGGATGCCAGAAAGCTCTTGATTTAGGAGGACTTAATCGTCGTTTGTTTATATGTTTGTTTGAACTGCAAAAAATCGCGGTTTCAAATTGACTTCAGTTTAATTAGACTGAATGGTGCGTTTAATTGTAATATACGCCTATAACTTTGTGCAATCTCTCTTCTAGGAGCCCACTATGAGACGCTGGATCAAACGCATCGCCCTAGCTGTTTTCTTAGTAGTTCTAATTTTTTTGGTTGCCGGTTATTTTTATATGCTCCCGATCTTCAATGTCGCCACTGGCTATACCGCCAAGGTGCTCTGTTCCAATCACTACCTCACGGGGCAGAGCATCGAGACCGCCACTGCAGAACTGCCCGACAACCCCCTGATTCCTCATCTGCATATTGATTTGGATGATGAAGCGCAGAAGCTTACGGTGGCGTTGTGGGGCTGGGCCGCCAAACAGAAGGCCATCTATCGCCCTGGCTTGGGGTGCACCTTGCTGGCGGGCAATGGACCTTTCGAGACCCGAACTTACACGCCTCCGCCACCGCCTGCGCTAGACGCGTCCGTACTCTGGCCAGTGGGCGAAGCCACCAATGCCACCTCCCACCTCGCATTGGAAGAGGTGCTGGATGAAGCCTTTAGCGAACCCCATCCTGAAAATCCCCGTCGCACCCGCGCCGTCGTCGTGGTCAAAGATGGTGAGATCCTGGCCGAGCGTTACGCGGCGGGCTACGGTCCAACCACGCCCTTCCTGGGCTGGTCGATGACCAAAAGTGTGACCCACGCTCTGCTGGGACTTTTGGTCAGAGAAGGAAAGCTGGATATTTCGGCTCCTGCGCCTGTCCCCGAATGGGCTTCGCCCGATGATCCGCGTCACGCCATCACCACCGATCAGCTCATACGTATGAGCAGCGGTCTGGAATCTTCCGAAGACTATGGCGACTTGCGTGCCGATGTGGTGCAGATGCTCTACAACAGCAGCGATATGGCCGCTTATGCCGCTAGCAAGCCCCTAATTGCCGAGCCTGACAGCAAATGGAGCTACTCCAGTGGTACGGCCAACATCCTGGCCCGCATCATCCGCGACCTGGTAGGCGGTGATATCGCCACCTATTGGGACTTTCCCCGTACCAACCTCTTCTATCCTATAGGGATGAAAAGCGCTGTTCTGGAGCCAGATGCGTCTGGCACATTTGTGGGATCATCCTATATGTACGCCACCGCCCGCGATTGGGCCCGTTTTGGTCAGCTTTATCTGCAAGATGGCGTATGGCAAGGGCAGCGCATTCTGCCCGAAGGCTGGGTGGATTACGCCCGCACGCCCACACCCGCATCGCAAGGCCAGTATGGCGCGCTGTGGTGGCTGAATCGAGGTGCTGGTGACAGCAAAGAATGGGAGGGCGTGCCTGAAGACGCGTACGCAGCCGAAGGGCACGATGGTCAGTACGTGGTGGTTATCCCCTCTCGCGGTATGGTCATCGTTCGTTTGGGCGTCAGTCGCCACGGCGCCTGGGACGAGGCCGCCTTTTTACGGGCTGTTCTGGCGGCAGTGGAATGAGTTTGCTTTTCTCCATGCTCGTTGCGCCCCATCGATCGAGGAAGGCTTGCCTTGGCAACGTTTTTTTCAAGGGTGGGCTAAAGGCGATATTGAGGCGAACCGATGTCCAAATTCGATTATACGGATAAAATTGTCGTTGTGACAGGCGCATCCACCGGAATTGGGCGGGCGACTGCCATCGCCTTTGCCCAAGCGGGCGCGCGGGTCGTTTTGGCGGCGCGCTCTGCCGAGGCGTTGTCTCAGCTCGCCCGTGAGCTGGGCAGTCCCGAGCGAGCTCTGGCCATTCCCACCGATATCAGCGATCAGCTCCAGTGTCGGCATTTGATCGACGAGACCATCGCCCATTTCGGCGGCATTGATATCCTCATCAATAATGCTGGAATGGTGGTTTCGGGCCTGTTCGAACACTTGCAACCTGGTGATATGGAACGCCAATTTGCGGTGAATTTTTTTGGCGCCATTCACTGCACCCGCGCCGCTTTGCCCTCTCTCAAGGCTCGTGGAGGAACCATCATCAACATCTCCTCGGTTGCCGGGCTCATCGGCGCACCCACAGCCTCCGCCTACAGCGCATCGAAAGCAGCCATGAACGCCTGGAGTCGGGCATTGTGGGTGGAATTGAAACCCGCTGGCGTGGATGTGGTCACGCTGTGCCCCTACTTTACCAGTGGCGTCAAGTTGGCCGAGAAAGGCGTGAAACGACGAGGGAGCTTGCATGCTGCATCGCAAAAGCGCGCCCAAGCGCCCGGAACCCAGACTGCGGAGCAGGTAGCGCAGGCCATTCTCAGGGCGGCGCACCATCGGCCTCGTATCATGGTCCTCAGCTATGCTGGCAAACTGGTGTGGTGGCTCGATCGCCTGTTTCCGTGGCTGGTCGATTGGATCATGGCCCGTGGTCTGCCCGGACTGATGAAATAGCGCATCCATGCAGCACGCTTGCATGATGTGGTGCACATTTGAAACTCGAGAAAACGCACCTACGCATATTGGCGAATATGGACGAAGATCGCCGCGGGCGACCGCTGGCGCAAAGCGCCTGGAGAGTCTGAGTTTATTCGATGGTAAAGGCCACGGCCACAAGAGGATTTCCATCAACCTACATTTGACTGAGTACTAGTTACCTGACACAAATTAGCTTTGACCGCCGTCATTGGCCGAATAAATTCGGTTCTGGGGGCGCAGCCCCCTCCTTTGCTTCCTCCCCCGCCCGTCTCGGAGCGGGGGAGGAGATGTGGAGAGGAATTGCCTGCGCCGCCCGTCCCCCTGCGGGGAGGGTTCCCAGTCGCGAGTTTGCAATCTAATTTTTGAAAGAAGGGCTGTCGGCGCAGGCTGACAGGCGGCCGGAGGCCCTCAGCCCTGATTTCAATCGGTGGGCAACTGGGCATGAAATTTGTGTCGGGTTGCTAGAATTCATATCATCAACCACTAGGCTGCCCCCGGTAAGGCGCCAATTACAACTATCTCCATCTCCCGAGTCTGTCTTATGTCCCCATCGCTACATTCTTCCCTACGCCCCTTCTTCACCCCCGATGGCGTCGCGGTCATTGGCGCATCGGCCACGCCGGGCAAATTGGGCTATGGCGTCATCGCCAATTTAATCAAAAGCGGTTATCGCGGGCCCATCTATCCAGTGAATCCCCGGGCGGATGAAATCTTGGGCCTGCCCGCGTATGCCGATATCACCAGCGTGCCCGATCCTGTGGAATTGGCCGTGATCATCATCCCCGCGCCTGCAATTCCCGACGCTTTGCGAGCTTGTGGTCAACGAGGCATTCGCGCCGCGGCCATTCTTTCGGGCGGATTTGCCGAAGCAGGCTCCGAAGGCGAGGCGCGACAGCAGGAGATGCTTGACATCGCCCACACGTATGGCATGCGTCTGGTGGGACCCAATGGCGTGGGCGTGCTTAATCCCCATAGCGGGCTCAATACGACCTTCATCGAGCAGATACCCAAACCGGGCGATATAGCGTTTCTCTCACAGTCGGGGGCGTTGGGCGGTGCACTCATCGATTGGGCCAAAGGAGAACATATCGGACTCAGCTACTTTGCCAGCCTGGGCAATGCCGCGGATGTGACAGAAACAGATTTCATATCCGCCCTGGCTGATGATCCTCACACCCGCGTCATCACCCTCTACATCGAGGGGATTCAGGATGGCGTTCGTTTTATGGAGGTGGCGCGATCGACGACGCCTCATACCCCCATTGTGGCGCTGAAAGTGGGGGTAACTGATGAAGGCGCGCGGGCGGTGGCTTCCCACACCGCCAGCATTGGCGGCTCCGACGAGGCGTACTCCGCCGCATTCAAACAAACCGGCGTCATTCGTGTTCGCTCGGTGGAGGAGTTGTTCGATACAGCCGTGGCTTTGTCTTATCAGCAGCCGCCAGCAGGGAAGCGCGTTGCCATCCTCACCAATGCGGGCGGACCTGCGGCAGTAGCCGCGGATGCGGTGGCTCGCAATGGTTTGCAAGCGCCCGCGCCCGATGATGACACACAGGCGGAGCTGCGAGCAGCTTTGGGGCCTGCGGCCCAGCTCTTCAACCCCATCGACATGCTGGGCGCGGCCTCCGCATCCGAATACGCGGCCGCGGCCCATCTTCTGCTGCAAAGCGAAACTTACGACGCCTTGTTGGTCATTCTTGTGCCCAATACCGCAAACGATCCTGTAGCTGTGGCGGATGCTATAGCCCAGGTTGCAGGCAACTCCACCAAACCCATCTATGCCTGCTTCATGGGCGATGTCAGTATTCGACAGGGGCGTCAGCGCTTGCATCAACATCGCATTCCTGTTTATGATTTTCCCGAGCATGGGGCGCAGGCCATAGCCAGCGCCCTCGCCTGGAAGCAGGTAAAAGCATCGCCCCCTACCCTGGCGAAGGCTGTGAATCTTGATTTTTATCGTGATTTCGCTCTGGAAATGCAGCAAAAAGCTGACCGGGGTCAGAATTATGTGGGGGAAATCGAACTTTATCCCTGGTTGGCCACGTTGGGATTACCCATACCCGCCTGGCGGGCGGCGTATACCCGGTCCGAGGCTGAAGCCTTTGCTCAAGAGCATGTTGGCCCCTTTGCTCTTAAAGTCATCTCGCCCGACATCTTACACAAAAGCGATGTGCGTGGCGTGGAGTTGAACGTGTCAGCGGCGCAGGTGGGCAAGATGTATTGGGAGGTGCAAGCTCGAGTGCGACGGCGAGCGCGCAAGGCAGGCCTGCAAGGCGTACTCATCCAACAGATGGCGCGGCCAGGAACCGAAGTCATCATCGGCATGCGTCGCGATCCCACCTTTGGCCCCATGCTCATGTTCGGCGGGGGAGGGGTGTATGTCGAGGCCCTGCGAGACATATCCTTTCGCATTGCTCCCCTTGGCGAGCGCGAGGCCCGAGCGATGATTGCAGAGACTGTGGTCGGGCGCTTGTTGCTACGCGGCGCGCGTGGACAAAAGCCTGGTGATGCTGAGGCACTGATCGATTTGATTGTGCGCGTGTCGCAACTGGTCATGGCCACGCCCGCCTTCAGTGAGTTCGAGCTAAATCCAGTCATCGTGCATCCTGCGGGCCAGGGGGTGAGCGTCGTGGATGCTCGGGCGATTTTGCTGATTGCAGGTAACTACTAACGTACCCGACTTCAATCACCACAAAGGCGCAAAGACACTAAGAACACCACGAATTTCAAAGCTTTTTCTTTTCTTCGTGCCTTTGTGGCTTCGTGTCTTCGTGGTTTCCAGCCGGGCTACCTTAGTAGTAACGATTGCAGACTGAAAAAGGATGCGTCCTCGAAATCAGCTCGAGCGTTTGACTGCCGCCTTCGTTACTCGTGAGATGTGATGACAGGATGCCTGCTGGGATGTCCCACATAACACGTCCTACGTCCCTATGTTCACTGGGTAACTTTTAGCAAAATCTTAGTAACTGCTAAGGTTGACTCGTCTGCGCCGCTCCGCCCGAGGCTAAACCCTCGGGCTACGGTTGCAAAGCCCCACTGGGGCTCAGCCGTGCAGCCCAGAGGGCTTGGCAAGGGTAGCCCGGAGGTTCAGCTCCGGGCGAAAAAACAGGCCGAAGCCAGGTACGTAAGCAGTTACAAATCTTACAGGACA
>Ga0256914_1003066_pt1 | contig 13425 bp, 12 predicted proteins | sample HulkmetaG_FD_191571 | JGI IMG/M metagenome (GOLD analysis project Ga0256914, IMG submission 191571) | Hydrothermal chimney microbial communities from Main Endeavour vent field at the Juan de Fuca Ridge, Pacific Ocean - Hulk | ecosystem: Environmental > Aquatic > Marine > Hydrothermal vents ... | reverse complement strand
TCACCTTCCTCCGCTTCATCCGAGAGGAGCGGAAGTTCGATTCCTTCGACCGGCTCCGCAGGCAGATCGAGCGGGACGCCGCCGAGGCGCGGTGCTTCCACGGCCTGGAGTCGGCCGCCGCCATGCTCTGAACGACCCAACCATCACCACAGGAACCCAGTCCGTGAGCAAGTACAAGGACACACTCAACCTGCCCAAGACCGATTTCCCCATGCGCGGCAACCTGGCCCAGCGGGAGCCCCAGGCGCTGAAGCGGTGGGAGGAGAAACAGCTCTACCGGCGCATCCGCGAGGCGCGTTCCGGCGCCGACAAGTTCATCCTCCACGACGGCCCGCCCTATGCCAACGGCGACATCCACATCGGCCACGCGGTGAACAAGGTGCTCAAGGACATCATCGTCAAAAGCCGCACCCTGGACGGCTACGACGCCCCCTACGTGCCGGGCTGGGACTGCCACGGCCTGCCCATCGAGCTGCAGGTGGAGAAGAGGGTGGGCAAGCCGGGCCAGAAGGTGAGCGCCGCCGAGTTCCGCCAGGCCTGCCGCGATTACGCCCGCAGCCAGGTGGAGCGGCAGAAGGCCGATTTCAAGCGGCTGCTGGTGCTGGGCGACTGGGAGAACCCCTACCTCACCATGAACTTCCAGCAGGAGGCCGACATCATCCGCGCGCTGGGGCGCATCGTGGCGGCGGGCCACCTGCACAAGGGCTCCAAGCCGGTGAACTGGTGCACCGAGTGCGGCTCGGCCCTGGCCGAGGCCGAGGTGGACTACCTGGACAAGAGTTCCACCGCCATCGACGTGCGCTTCCCGGTGGTGGACGAGGCCGCCTTCCTCGATCGCTGCGACATGGCCCAGGCCGGCGAAGGGCCCCTCTCGGTGGTGATCTGGACCACCACCCCTTGGACCCTGCCCGCCAACCAGGCGGTGGCCCTGAACCCGGAGCTGGAGTACCTGGTGATCCAGGCCGGCGGCGAGCGGCTGCTGGTGGCCGAGGGGCTCCTGGAGCAGGCGCTGTCCCGCTGGGGGGTGGAGGACCCCGAGCGCCTCGGCAGTTGCCGCGGCCAGGCGCTGGAGGGGCTGATGCTCCAGCACCCCTTCTACGACCGGCAGGTGCCCGTCATTCTGGGCGAGCACGTCACCCTGGATGCCGGCACCGGCGCCGTCCACACCGCCCCCGGCCACGGCCTGGAGGACTACGTGGTGGGCCAGCAGTACGGCCTGGAGGTGGACAACCCGGTGCTGGGCGACGGCCGCTTCCGTGAGGACCTGCCGCTCTTCGGCGGACAGAAGGTCTTCGAGGCCAACGACGAGGTGGTGAAGGTGCTGAAGGCGCGGGGCCGGCTGCTCTGCGCCGGCAAGCTCACCCACAGCTATCCCCACTGCTGGCGCCACAAGACCCCCATCATCTTCCGCGCCACGCCCCAGTGGTTCATCAGCATGGACCAGAACGGCCTGCGCGACGCGGCCCTGGCCGAGATCGAGCGGGTGGAGTGGCTGCCCGACTGGGGACGGGAGCGCATCCGTGGCATGGTGGAGAACCGGCCCGACTGGTGCATCTCCCGCCAGCGCACCTGGGGCGTGCCCATCACCCTCTTCGTCCACCGCGAGAGTGGCGAGCTGCATCCCCGCACCCCCGAGCTCTTCGAGGCGGTGGCCCGGCGGGTGGAGGAGAAGGGCATCGACGCCTGGTTCGAGCTCGATCCCGCCGAGCTGCTGGGGGACGAGGCGGGCGACTACGAGAAGGTCACCGACACCCTGGACGTCTGGTTCGACTCGGGCGTGACCCACGCCTGTGTCCTCGACCGCCGGCCCGAGCTCAAGCGCCCCGCCGACCTCTACCTGGAGGGCTCCGACCAGCACCGCGGCTGGTTCCAGTCCTCCCTGCTCACTTCGGTGGCCATGACCGGCAAGGCGCCCTACGAGGCCTGCCTCACCCACGGCTTCACCGTGGACGCCGAGGGGCGCAAGATGTCCAAGTCCCTGGGCAACGTGGTGCAGCCGCAGAAGGTGATGAAGAAGCTGGGGGCCGACATCGTCCGCCTCTGGGTGGCGGCCACCGACTACCGCGCCGAGATGGCGGTCTCCGACGAGATCCTGGGGCGCACGGCCGACGCCTACCGGCGGTTGCGCAATACCCAGCGCTTCCTGCTGGCCAACCTCTTCGACTTCGACCCGGCCCGGCATGCCCTGCCGCCGGAGCGGATGGTGGAGCTGGACCGCTGGATCCTGGGCGAGGCGCGCAGGCTCCAGGAGGAGGTGGTGCAGGCCTACCGCCACTACAACTTCCACCTCATCTACCAGAAGGTGACCCAGTTCTGCGTGGTGGAGCTGGGCGGCTTCTACCTGGACGTGATCAAGGACCGCCAGTACACCTGCAAGACCGACAGCCCGGCGCGCCGCTCCTGCCAGACCGCCATCCACCAGATCGCCGAGGCCATGGTGCGCTGGCTGGCGCCCATCCTCAGCTTCACCGCCCAGGAGGCCTGGGAACACCTGCCCGGCGAGCGCGACGAGTTCGTCTTCACCCAGCATTGGCACCGCTTCCCCGAGGCGGCCGGGGAGGGGCGCCTCACGGACGACGACTGGCAGCGGCTGCTGGCGGCACGCGGCGAGGTGAGCCGGGTGCTGGAGGGGATGCGCAAGGCGGGCGAGATCGGCTCCTCCCTGGACGCCGAGGTGACCCTCTACTGCGATGGCGAGCTCCGCGACAGCCTGGCGAAGCTGGAGGACGAACTGCGCTTCGCCCTCATCACCTCCTACGCCGAGCTGAAGCCCCTGGCGGAGGCCGGTGGAGAGGCGGTGGAGACCGAAGTGGCCGGGCTGAAGGTGACGGCCGTGGCCTCGTCCCACCCCAAATGCGTGCGCTGCTGGCACCACCGCGAGGACGTGGGCAGCCACCCGGACCACCCCGAACTCTGCGGCCGCTGCGTGGAGAACGTGGCGGGCGAGGGCGAGGCGCGCCGCTTTGCCTGAGCGGCTCTCCACCACGCCCTGGCTGCTGCTGGCGGCGGCGGTGGCGCTGGCGGACCAGCTCACCAAGTGGTGGGTGCTGCGCAGCTTCCACCCCGGTGAAGTCCGTCCGGTCACGGGCTTCTTCAACCTGGTGCTCACCTTCAACGAGGGGGCCGCATTCAGCTTTCTCAGCGAGGCCGGCGGCTGGCAGCGGTGGTTCTTCATCCTGCTGACCCTAGGCGTCTCCCTCGCCCTGGTGCTCTGGCTGCGGCGTCTCCATGCCGGCGAGCGGGCCACCGCCCTGGGGCTGGCGCTGATCCTGGGCGGCGCCCTGGGCAACCTGGTGGACCGGGTGCGGCTGGGCCGGGTCACCGACTTTCTCGACTTCCACTGGCAGGGGTGGCACTGGCCCGCCTTCAACCTGGCCGACTCGGCCATCACCCTAGGCGTTGTTTTGCTGATGATCTTTTCCGGGCGCAAAAAAAGGCCGTCGTAGAGCGCCGGCGTGATTCGAGGGGGGATTTTCCGTCTCTTGTTCGTTCCGGAATTCTTTTGCGTCTTGCTTGCGGCGAGGCACGGCGCCCTCGGCACGACCGGAACGTGGTTCATTGCGTTCAACGAGGCCGCTTCTGCAACAAGGTCGAGGCGCCGCTTGGAGGATGAAGGCACTCTGTGCAATGGCGCGGCGGGTGATGCCAGGTTCGGGAATGAAAAAAACCCGGCCACCGTCCGTGTGACCGGGTCGTCGCCAGGCTTGGTTTGGTTCGTCCCTGAGCCTTCCCTGGAAAGCGTCCCTACTGATGGCGTCGTCCTTGGAATTCCCTCGCGGCGACGGTGTCAGTTTCCCTCGAGGCGGGATTTTCGTCTGTCGGAAGGTGCTGAAATCCTTGTAGGAATTTTCCTACAAAGGCGGGCCAGCGCTTCGGCCAGTGCGGGCCCCGGGCGCTCCAGGGCGGGCGGTACGGTGATGCGTGGCGTGTCGGATGCAACGGCCGGTTCGGAGCCGCCCGCCAACACCAGGTCGTGCGGACGGGCCAGGAGCGCCTCGCGGCTTACGGCGACCACGGCCAGGGGTTGGTCGGCGAAGACGTTGTTCAACCGAGCCTGGTGCAGCGCTTCGTTGAGCCAGTGGCGGCCTCCGAGCACCATCGGCGGTTGCGGCCAGATTTCGTATACCACTTGGAGGACGGGGGCGCCTTTACGGTTTAGGCATGCCTGTGCAAGACGGCGGCGGAAACGGGCGGCGGCCTCCACGCCGCGGTCGGGAACGCCCGCGAGCAGGGCGATCTTCTCCAACGCGGCGGCGATCTGGTCCAGTTTTCGGGGTTCGGTGCGGTAGACGGCGATGTTCATCCGTTCCAGCCAGCGCAGGTCGGCTTCCCGGTTGCCGGAAGCCCAGGCGATGACCAAGTCGGGCTGAAGGGCCAGCAACCGCTCCCGGTCCACCGGGCCGGGGGCGGCCAGGCGCGGGATTTCTTCGGGCAGTCCGGGGGCTTCCATAGCCGCCACCAACCGGTGGGCGGATTTCAGCGCCAGCACCAGTTCGGTGGCGTGGGGCGCCAGGGTGACGATGCGTCGGGCCGGTTTTTCCATCCGGACCGGGCGTCCGGTGTCATCGATGACAGCCGGTCCGGCGACGACCTCCACCGCCACCAGCAGGAGCAGACTTCCAAGTCGGGCGTTCATTCCGGCATCCGCTTCAGCAGTCGGTGGAGCCGCGACCAGTCGAAAACGGGGCCGGGGTCGGTCTTTCGTCCTGGCGCGATGTCACTGTGGCCCACCGTGCGTTCGGGCGTGATGGCGGGAAACCAATGCCTGATCCGGGCCACGGTGGCGGCCAGGGTGTGGTACTGGGAATCGGTGTAGGGGATGTGATCCGTTCCCTCCAGCTCGATGCCGATGGAGAAGTCGTTGCATGCCTCCCGGCCTTGGAAAGAGGAGCGGCCGGCGTGCCAGGCGCGCCGCTCCAGGGGGACGAACTGGATCAGTTCTCCGTCACGGCGGATGAGCAGGTGGCTGGAGACCCGCAGCCGGTGGATGTCTTGGAAACAGGGGTGGCGGTGGCGCGGCAGACGGTTCTGGAACAGGGCCTCGATCCAGGGGCCGCCGAAAGCGCCGGCCGGCAGACTGATGCCGTGGATGACCAGCAGGTTCACCTCGGTGCCCGGTGGGCGCTCGTCTTGGTTGGGTGAGGGGCAGCGGCGGGCCTGCTGGAGCCAGATTGGTCTGGGTGTCGAGGGGGTCAACAAAAACGCTCGTCAAATGGTGTTTGATTGTTTAGACTCAATAACTTGAAGGGGTTTCATAAAAAATAAGGTTAAAATTTGCGTGGAAGCCGGAGAGGGTATCCACGCAGGAAATCGAAAGGGAGGCGGCGGATGAAGCGGGAAAACCGCTCCGTAAGCAACGCTCGAGCGCTTTTGGGATTCGCTTCATGTTCTGATGTGCCGCCGTTCAAGGCTTCCTTTCGTCCGGCATGGGAAAATTCTTGCACAATTGTGAAGGGGCGTGCGCTGGTTTCCAAGGGCGGCATTCATGGCGAAACCCTATAAGTCGGTGCTGACCCGGCACCAGCTACAGCAGCTCGCCGGGTTTTTTCGGAGCCGGGTGGAGGCTTGGCTCGACCCGCGCCTGCCCGGCTTTTTCGATGCGGTGGAGGAGCAGTTCCATCACCAGGCCGATCAGGCGCCCAGTGATGCCCAGCGCCGGGCTTTCGGAGAAGCCGCGGTCGAACTGGCTCGCAGCCGCGGGAGGCTGGGGGTTCAGTTCAAGACCCATCTGCTCAAAGCCACGGAAACCTTTTTCCTCCATTACGAGGCCTATCTCGAAGAGTTCATCCATGGGTTCGCTCCGTCCAGCGCATCGAACCGAGCTCTCGAATTGGTCAACAACGAAAAACTCGAAGAGGATTTGATGATCCTCAGAGCCGCGCATCGGGCCACCAGCCGCCATCAGGCGGCGCATAAAGAGATGGTCTCCTACATGGCGGCGGTGGTGCAGCCCAAGGATCTACCACAGAACGCCACTCCTTTGTCGCCCCAGGTCGTGGCCAACTGTCTGCGCATGGCGCTGGCCGACTGGCAGGGCGGGGCATCTGCGCGTTTCGTCTTCTATCAGGTGATGGTGGACCACCTGCTCGATGAGGTGGAAGCGCTCTATCCCCCGTTGGTGGATGCGTTGCGCAAGGTGGGATTGGAGCCGGTCGAAGTTCAGTTCAAGGTGGCCCGGCCTCCGGGCCGGGCCGCACCTCCGCTGCCGGCCGGCCGCAGGACCTCAACCGCACAGAGCCGATCGGACAATGAAGAGGCTGCCTTGTTTACGGTGTTGGGGCTGATGCGACAGTTGGACGAAGCGGATCGCGAGGCATTGGGCATGGCGGGTTCCATGGCCGGACGGGGGAGAGAAGAGGGTGTGGCCATGAAGCCGGAGGCCATCGCCGGTGTGGTGGAACACCTGTTGGAGCGCCATCCACCGTTGGTGGAAGGGCTCGCTGAAGCACGCCGTTACCAGCAGAGATGGAAGCAGGAGCTGGTGCAGGCCTTGCGTGAAGAGATGGACCGGCGCCAGTTGCGGTTGCACAACCTGGATCAGCAGATCATCGATATCGTCACCATGCTGTTCGATTTCGTCTTGGACGACGATTTGATCCCGGATTCCATGAAGGTATTGCTGGTCCGTTTGCAGATGCCGGTGTTGCAGATCGCGCTGCGTGACAAGACGTTTCTCACCAATTCACGCCATCCGGTGCGGGTGCTCATCAACAACCTCTCCAGGGCCGCGGTGCGCTGGGTGGATACGGGCGACTATTCCGAAGAGAGTGTTTACGGGATGATCCGCCGTTCGGTCGAGCGAATCTTGGAAGGAGAACCTCTAGATCTCGAGCTCTACGTTCAAGTGAACCGGGACTTCACCGAATTTCTGGCCCAAGAGGAGCGAGGTGCGCGGGTGGCCGAGGAGCGGGTCTCTCAAGTGGCGCGGGGTAAGGAGCAGCTTGCGGTTGCTCGGCGCCGGGTGGGAGAGATCCTCGACGCTTTGATCACCGACGATCTGCCCGAGGTGGCGCGCCAGATTCTGGAAGACGCCTGGCGTGACGTATTGACCCTGATTCTGCTTCGTGAGGGCGAGGAGAGCGACGCCTGGGAGGAGGCCCTTCGGGTGGCCCGCCGTCTGGCGCACAACGCATGGGAGGCCGGCAGTGAAGCCCAGCGTCGGCGTTTTCTCGACGAGGTGCCCCAGCTGTTGGGTGATCTGCGCCGCGGCTTCGCCTCCATCGCCTATGATTCGCGCAAGGCGCAACAGTTGCTCAGCCGGCTGGAGGCGTGCCGTGACGCGGCGGCCAGGGCGGGGACGCCCTCCGCCGCCTGCGTCCGGGCCTCGGCCCCCCGTGTCGAAACGCGGAAACCTGCAGAGCCGGACCATTTCGATCTGCTCGTCCAGTCCCTCAAGGAGGGGGATTGGGTGCGCTGGGAGTTGCCGGGAGAGGGCGAGCGGCGGGGCAAGCTGGCTTGGCGCAGCGAGGTCGCGGACATCCTGCTGTTCGTGGACATGCGAGGCCGGAAGCTGGCGGAGCATTCCAGCACCGAGCTGGCCGAGCTGTTTCGCAAAGGGCAGGCGTCGCGCCTGGAGCATATCGATCGGCCTTTCATGGAGCGGGCGCTCCGATACCTGCACCGGTTGCTGCGCCGACGTGCAGCACGCAATCTGCCACGGATTCTGCCCGCCTGACCGCGCCCCGCCGGTATAATCGCAGCCCTTACCACAGCACGAGGAACGATCATGGCGGAACGCATCACCGATTCCGGTCTCAAGTACGAAGATCTGGAGGTGGGCGAGGGAGCCGAAGCCCAACCCGGGCGGAAGGTTCGGGTCCATTACACCGGCTGGTTGACCGACGGCACCCGTTTCGATTCCAGCCTGGACCGGAACGAGCCGTTCGGCTTCGTGCTCGGTAAGGGCCAGGTGATCCGGGGCTGGGACGAAGGCGTGGCGGGCATGAGAGTGGGCGGCCGCCGTCGGCTCACCATTCCGCCCCATTTGGGTTATGGCGCACGCGGCGCCGGGGGCGTCATACCGCCCAATGCCACCTTGGTGTTCGAAGTGGAACTGCTCGAGGTGGAGTGATGCATCCGCCGCCTTGGGTGGTGGCGCGGGACGTGGCCCGTGCGCTCGAGGAGGACGTGGGCAGCGGCGATCTCACCGCCGCCCTGGTGCCGCCCGGGACGGCGGCGGCGAGTCTGGTCTGCCGCGAGGCCGCGGTCCTGGCCGGCCGTGCATGGTTCGACGAGGCATTTCGGCAGGTGGACCCGGCGGTGGAGGTGACCTGGGCCTTCGGCGACGGAGATCGAGTGGCGGCCGGGAGCGAAGTGTGCCGTGTGCACGGTGAAGCGTCCGCTCTGCTCACCGGGGAGCGTACCGCCCTCAATCTGCTCCAGACCCTTTCCGGCGTGGCCACTGCCACCGCCGCCTACGTGGAAGCGGTCGCAGGGACAGGCGCCCGCATTCTCGACACCCGAAAAACCCTGCCCGGGTTGCGGCGGGCTTTGAAATATGCCGTCACCTGCGGCGGCGGACACAACCACCGCATGGGGCTTCACGACGCCATTCTCATCAAGGAAAACCACATCGCCGCCGCCGGTTCCATCACCGCAGCCCTGGAGCGCGCGCGTTCTCTCCATCCCGGTGTGGAGACAGAGATCGAGGTGGAAGACCTGGATCAGTTGCACGAGGCCCTCGCCGCCGGCGCCCGGCGTGTGCTGCTGGACAATTTTTCGCTGGAGCAGTTGCGGCGGGCGGTGGCGGTGACCGCCGGCCGGGCCCGGCTGGAAGCCTCCGGGGGGGTGGATATCGAAAGCGTGCGTCGCATCGCCGAAACAGGAGTGGACGACATCTCGGTGGGCGCGCTGACGAAACACCTTAGGGCCGTCGATTTTTCCTTCAGGTTCGACGACGAAAATCACGATCGTTCGAGGTGACCTCCATGAAACGAATCGCTCCCGTACTCTTGTTGGCCGGAGCCGTTGCAGGCACGTCCGCGGCCGAACTGGAAACTCTGGACCAACGGTACAGCTATACCCTTGGGGTGCGCATGGCGCGGATGCTCAAGGCGGAAGGCATCGGCGAGTTGGACGGCGCCGCCTTCGGCGAGGCGGTGGCCGACGTCATCAACGGTCGGCCGTTGCAGCTCACGGAGGAGGAGATGGAAGCGGTGCTCAAGGCGCGTGCCGAGCGGATTCGACGCCAGGCCCAAGTCCGCGCCGAGGCGGCGCTGGCGCGCTCGCGCGCCTTTCTCGAGGAAAACGCCCGCAAGCCCGGCGTCCAGGTTCTGCCCGGCGGCGTGCAGTATCGGGTGCTCGAGGAGGGCAGTGGCACGCCGCCCACGCTCGACGATCAGGTGAAGGTGCATTACGAGGGGCGCACCCTCGACGGCCGCAAGTTCGACAGCTCCCGTGACCGTGGAGAGCCTGCGGTGTTCGCTCTGCGTGGCGTGATCAAAGGGTTTTCCGAAGCTCTCACGCACATGAAGCCGGGGAGCCGTTGGGAAGTCTTCATCCCCCCGGAGCTGGCCTATGGCGCTCAGGGGGCGGGAGACGTCATCGGTCCCAACGAGGCCCTCGTGTTCGATCTCGAATTGCTCGAGGTGATGAAGCGTTAGGCGGCCCGGTCGGTTCGGGCCGCGGGCCGGAACGAAGCCGTCCTTTGCGGTGGAATCGGCCGTCGGCCGCTCAGTTCTGGTCGAGCTGGAGGTATTCCCAGATCTTTTCGGCCAGGGTCTTTTCCTGTTCGGGCAAGGTGGGGAAATTGCCCCGCTCCTCGTTGTAGGCCAGCACCCGCAGCGCGTCACGATAGAGTTCTTCTTCGCCCATGCGTTCGTAAGCGATGATCATGATCATGAGCGCGTCCTTCACCGATGGCGTGTACTGGTAGTGCTGCACCACGTATTGGGCGCGGTTGGCCGCCGCCAGCCAGGCGCCGCGGTCCAGGTAGTAACGAGCCACATGCAGCTCATGGCGGGCCAGGAGATTGCGCAAATAGAGCATGCGCAGGCGGGCGTCCTTGGCGTATTCGGTGTCGGGGAAGCGGCGCACCAGCTCGGCGAAGTCGTTGTAGGCGTCCTGGATGGAGCCGGGATCCCGCTGGGAGTGGTCGGTGGGCAGAAAACGGGAGAAGAAGCCCATGTTCTGGGTGAAGTTGACCAGCCCCTTCAGGTAGAGGGCGTAGGCCACCGCGGGGTGGTCCGGATGGAGCCGGATGAAACGGTCGATGGCGGCGAGGGCGGAATCCGGTTCGTCGTTCTTGTAATAGGCGTAAGCGATGTTGAGCTGAGATTGGAGGGCATACTTGCCGAAGGGGTAGCGTGACTCCAGCTTTTGATAGAGCTCGATGGCTTTCTGGTAATTTGCGTCCTGCATCTCCTCGGTGGCGGCGGCATACAGGCGCTGGGCCGACCAACCTTCGGTCTTGTCCCTCTGTTCGGGCAGCAGGCCGCAGCCGGCAAGAAACAGCAAGGACGAGAGGATCCAGGCGCGTGGGGTCATTCGCGAAGTGGAGCGGTTGCAAGTGGTGCGATTATACCCCACATTAAGGCGGCCCCCGCGACGCCGTCCCATTCATGAATCGAGCTCCAATCGTCCACCATCACGCGGTGTTCGGCGCCGAGCATTCCGGCCTGCGCCTGGATCAAGCGCTGGCCCGGCTGTTTCCCGATTATTCGCGCAGTCGCTTGCAAGGTTGGATCCGGGCCGGTCGCGTGCGGGTGGATGGCGCCGTGCTCAAGCCGCGCGACAAGGTGTTCGCCGGCCAGAAGGTGGAGCTGGCCGCCGTGCTCGATGCCCAGTCGTCCTGTAGGCCGCAGTCCATCCCTTTGAAGGTGGTCCACGAGGACGACCATCTGTTGGTGATCGACAAGCCGGCGGGATTGGTGGTCCACCCGGCGGCGGGCAACCCCGACGGCACCCTGCAGAACGCCCTGCTGCACCACGACCCCCGCCTCGAACGGCTGCCCAGGGCCGGCATCGTCCACCGCCTGGACAAGGAGACCACCGGTCTCATGGTGGTGGCGCGCTCCCCCCTGGCCCATCGGCGGCTGGTGGAGGCGCTCCAGGCGCGGCGCATCAAGCGCCACTACCAAGCCCTGGTGGTGGGCAGGCCCACGGCAGGCGGCACGGTGGAGGCGCCCATCGGCCGCCACCCGGTGCAGCGCACCCGCATGGCGGTGGTGGCGGGGGGCAAACCGGCGGTGACCCATTTCCGCATCGCGGAGGCCTTGCGCATCCACACCCTCCTCGACGTGGAGCTGGAGTCGGGCCGCACCCACCAGATCCGCGTCCACATGGCCTGGATCCACCTTCCCCTGGTGGGCGACCCGGTCTACGGCGGGCGGCTGAAGCTGCCGCCGAAGGCGGATGAGGCCACCGTGGAAGCGTTGCGCGCCTTCCGCCGCCAGGCGCTCCACGCCCGCCGGCTGGAACTCGAGCATCCCGCCACCGGTGAGTCGTTGGCCTGGGAGGTGCCGCTGCCGGAGGACTTCGCCGCGCTGCTCGAGACGCTGCGCCGGGATCGCGACGCCCATGATTGAGTTCATTCGCCCCCACTGGCCGGCGCCGCCCACCGTCCACGCCCTGACCACCACCCGCCGCGGCGGCGTGAGCGCACCGCCCTGGGAGAGCTTCAACCTCGGCGCCCACGTGGGGGACGATCCTGGCGCGGTGGCCGAGAACCGCCGGCGCCTGCACCGGGCCGCCGCCCTGCCGGAGGCGGTGGAGTGGCTCGACCAGGTCCACGGGACCCGTATCCGGGTGCCCGGCAGCGACGAGCGCTGCGCCGACGGACGCTTCAGCGACCGGCCGGAAGAGGTCTGCGCCGTACTCACCGCCGACTGCCTGCCGATCCTGCTCTGCAACCGGTCGGGTACGGCGGTGGCGGCGGTGCATGCCGGCTGGCGGGGCCTGCTGGCGGGTGTCGTCGAGGCGGCGCTGGACTGTTTTCCCGACGACCCCTCGGCTATCATGGCCTGGATGGGCCCGGCCATCGGGCCGGACGCCTTCGAGGTGGGCGGCGAGGTTCGTGAAGCCTTTCTCGAAGAGGACCCGGGGGCGGCGCCGGCCTTCCGGGGCGGAAGAGGGGACCGCTGGCTGGCCGATCTCTACGCCCTGGCTCGGCGGCGGCTGCAGCGGCGGGGCGTGACCGGAATCCACGGCGGCGGATTCTGCACCTATCAAGAAGCCGACCGTTTCTTCTCCTACCGCCGGGAGGGGACGACGGGTCGCATGGCGAGCCTGATCTGGCTGGAAGAATGACGGCGGTGGTATGAGCCCTGCCGGGGGTAGATGAGGGGACCGCTACGAGCACATCCCTGTGCGCTCGGCCTCGGCCATCCCTGGCCTCGGACGTCCCCTCATCCACCCCCGGCAGGGCTCTCTCCAGCGCCGTGCCGAGTTCATGAAAGGGGAATAGGAAAGAATGAACCACTGGTACATGCTCACCCTCACCGGCACCGACCGCCCCGGCATCGTGGCCCGGGTCACGCAGGCGCTCTTCGAACAGGGGATGAACCTGGGCGAGGCCTCCATGCTGCGCCTGGGGGGCAACTTCACCATCATGATGATGGTCTCGGGCGAGCAGGAGGCCGATGCCGTGGAGGCGGCGCTGCAGCCGGTGGCCCGGGAGCTGGGCCTCAGCCTGCACGTCGATCCCATGGACGGCGGCCTTCACCGCCACGTGGTGCCCAACCTCATGGTGCGGGTGAGCGGCGCCGACCGCGCCGGCATCGTCGCCCGGGTCACCGGGGTGCTGGCGGAGAACGGTTTCAACATCCTCGACCTCGAGTCCGACGTGGCCGGCACCGCGGAACGGCCCGTCTATCTCATGCAGATCGCCGGCATCTCCACCCGGCCCCTCGAGGAGTTGGAAGCGGCCCTGGCACCCCTGCGCGAGGAGGAGATCGAGGTCAGCCTCTCTCCCGTCGAGACCCTGGTGGGCTAGGTCGCGTGGAACCCCTGCCCATCCTCACCATCCCCGACGAGCGGCTCAAGCAGGTCTCCGAACCGGTGGAGCGGTTCGACGACGAACTGCGCGCCTTCGTCGAGCGGCTGGAGCTCACCCGCCGCCACGGTCCCGCCGCCGTGGGCATCGCAGCGCCCCAGGTGGGGCGCTTCCAGCGCATCTGCATCGTGGACTGCTCCAACACCCGCAAGCCGGTGCCCAACCACGGCAATCTGGTGCTCATCAACCCCGAGATCACCCATTGGGAGGGGTACGAGGTGGGGCGCGAGGGCTGCCTCTCGGTGCCCGACTACACCGGCAACGTGATCCGCGCCACCCAGATCCGATTGAAGGCCTTCGATCTCCACGGCGAAGAACACGAGTACGAGATGGAGGGGTTCGAGGCGCGCGCCGTGCAGCACGAGATCGACCACCTCGACGGTATCCTCTTCATCGACCGGGTGGTGAGCCGCCGCACCGACCTCTTCAAACGC
>Ga0256914_1003065_pt1 | contig 13427 bp, 22 predicted proteins | sample HulkmetaG_FD_191571 | JGI IMG/M metagenome (GOLD analysis project Ga0256914, IMG submission 191571) | Hydrothermal chimney microbial communities from Main Endeavour vent field at the Juan de Fuca Ridge, Pacific Ocean - Hulk | ecosystem: Environmental > Aquatic > Marine > Hydrothermal vents ... | reverse complement strand
TCACATTCCATCTTGGATGCAAGAACTTCAAATACCTTTCTATGTTTTTGCAAGTCTGGCCTTAAAAATTCGTTAAAAAATCCACGAATTGTTTCATCAGGTCTGGCATCCTTTAGTATAAAAAAGTAATGCTTATTTCCTTTCTTATTGCCTGATTCCCAGTAGTTAGGAGACAACATAAACATAGATACTGGAGCAAATTCATTTGAATAGATACCCCATTTTTCTTGATTAGTTTCATAACATGATCCTCCTACTTTAAAATTAACTACTTTTTTATTTCTTATCTCAAAAGTAGCTGCTCTAATAAGGCCCATATCTCTTGGAGACTTATCACAATTAATAATAGTAGATATGTTAGGGCCTTCGATTTCAACACTAAAGCCTTTATCCGTTTTAAATCTTTCATGATAGTTATGTATGTTTATTACATATCTTCCATTAGGTAATTTTGAAAAATAAATATTTTCAACGGGCTTATTAGTAAGCCTGCCTCCTGCATTCATATCTACGTCCAAGTGGGCAAATTTATTTTTCATGCGACCATAAAATACTTCTCTGTCTACATTAGACTGGAGATGAAGGTCAAGGTCATCCTTGTTAAACCATGCCAGGGAGATACGCAAATCTGTATTTACATTACCACCTGCTTTTACTACCCTTTCCTTTATCATACTATCTGCCAAATTACCAGTATAAGTCCATGCGAATGGATTACCCCAGTGAAACAGAGGTTCCGCATCTTCATACTTACCGGCTGTTAGCACCATAAAGTTGTTAAAATGATTATTATTTACCAGAACCTCTAGTGTTTTGGCTCTGGGGAGGACATTCTTAATAAAATCCTCAATAGAAATCTTCTTAGCACCTTTTATGGTGGTAGTAGCTCTCTTCTTTGTTGGCAATTCATCAAGAATTTTATCAATACCATCCTTAAGCTTACCAGAATCCTGCTTATCTACAAACAATATATCATTTACAGATATATCAGATATAGTAGCAGGTCTTCTATATAGAGACGGCTCAAGGCCAAGTTTCTCTATAGTCTTTTTGGCTTCCTTAATCATGCCAGTGGAAACAATTGCCTTTGGTCTCTTATAATTTTCAGGAGCTACCTTTGATTCGTATGCAATTACTGCCTTATCAAGTGGAACTCCAGTAGACAAATCAGTTAGGAGTGTTCCTATTACAGTATTTCTAATAGCTGCTTTTTCTCTATTTGTCCATGCAAACAAGTCAATCTGGTCAGGGTCAAGTTTGTCATATTCCTTTTTAAGTTTCAGGAAGTTTTCAACTAACTTCTTAAACTCCTGTCCACGGTAAAGATTATTAGCTGCAATAAGGTCAAGAACTGTTTCGCAAGCCTCTGGTGAAATAAAGGACAGACTGTAAAAAGCAACACTATACCTTCCTTCAGCAAAAGATAGTTTAGGTCCTTTTTCATCAGGCTTTACTAGATATTCTTCATTAATTTTAGCGTGAAAATGATGGAAACGATAAACTCTTCCACCAAGCTCTGCTCTATTAAAGATTGTTCCTACTTTCTTTTCATCATGCAAGAATATGTTAGCTACATTTCCCGTATTAATCAGTTCTTTCATAGCATAAGCTACTTCATTATAAGGATACTCCAAGTCTTCAAAGCAATCCCATATAGTGTCGTATTCATAATTTTCATTAATACGAACAACATTACCCATCACATTAATAAAATGATGGCAACATGAACAATCATGTTCAGTCCTTTCCCTGAAGATAGGATTAGTACCTTCAGGGAAGGCCTGAAGGTAGGTATCCCACATGCTTTGCTTTGAAATACCTACCTTGAACAGATTACCTTTGTTTTGCATTTCATTCCATTGAGCATTTATTCGTGAAGCAAAATCTTTGAATTCAGACATTTTACCCCTTCCTTTCGTAGTTAATCCTACATTTGTCTAATATAAGGTCTTCTAATCCTTCACCAAATTTAGTTTCAAATGGTTTTAGTGTTTCATTTGGTTTAGAAATAAATTTTACATTTATGGTTCCATCACTTTCAATTTCAAGTTTAAAAAAACTCCAGAAAGTAAACAAAAGATTAATTCTGCCTTCATCTGTCTCTTGTTCGTTCCAATAGCCGATTAATAGGTTTTTATTAAGTTCGTCCATATTACTCACCTCCGTTAACGGGTCCGTTAACCGCTTCAATGTCTGGTATAGACTTTATGTCTATTACTTGTTCTTTAGGTGGCGGTGGAGGGGATACAAGATCAATGAAATATATTTCTTTTACCCTAACTCCACTCTCTTTCATATTATCATCAACGACTACTGGGCCAAAGAAAACTCCAGTACGTCCATCCTCAAATACTATAACTACTTCTTGTGCAATTGGCTGATAATTTTCCATAATTTTTACCTCTCTTTGTGCAATTTTTTATGACATGGACTGCAAACAGTTAATAAATTTGATAAATTGTTTTTTCCATTTTTAGATTTTGGTATGATGTGATGCACCTCAAACATTATATGGTCTTTAGAATAAAAGTTATATTTCCAAGGGTTAGAAAGAGAATTATGATCTCTTTCTATAGCTACGTAATCAACAGGGCGATTACAAATTTCACAATAAGGCGTCTTGAATATTTTTTTATAACGGTATTCAGGTTTAATTCTAATTCCAGAAAAAGGTTTAAAATTTTCTTTAGCTTCTTCCAGAGAAAGAACTGCGAATCTTTCAAATCTTTTCATTGTTTCCCCCAGACAATAAATATATTCCCAGGAGGATTTTCATCTCCTGGAAACTAATGACATTAGTCGGCAAGGCTAAACGTCATTTTCGTAAAAGAGAACTTTCCTAGCTTGGTTTTTTTAGCTGAGATTTTTATTCTCGTAGCCTGAGACCATGTAATTTTTCCGTCTTTCAATTTCTTATTAGTCATAACCCTGAACAAATCAAAACTCTTTTTACTCTGAGGGGAGGCCTGAACAACATAAATGTCGTCATCCACCATAACAGTAAGCTCAAGATACACCTTAACTTTAGCTTTTTCATAACCCATTTCTCTAAGGTGTTCAACATAGTCCTCCGCTGTCATAGTGGTTTCTGGGTCTTCCCAATCAGGTACAACTATATCTGGGTCATGGGTGTACCTGGTAAGCTTCCTTGCCTCAGCACTATTGTCATTAGTACTGGCAACGAAAAGTTTATTATAGCTAAGAAGTTCTGCTATCACTTCATCACCTAGCTCATCACCCTCTGAAGTAACCAAACTTCCTTGTTCAGCTTTTATGCGAGGTGCCACATCAAGATCAGGGGGTTCCATCTCATTTTCCAAATCGTCCAGAGTCTTTCCTGTGTACTCTTCTACCATTGCCTTTGTCTCCTTTGTTTCTTCATTTTTTGTAAGTGCCATGTTAAATTTCCTCCTTAATAGTTATTATTTCAATTGCCATATCTCCATCTAAAAAATTATTTTTTATTATTTCTTTATCGTCAGGCATTTTTTCTATCCATTCTATTGTTTCTTTTATTACTGAGTCTTTATCAATAAAAAATTTCTGTTTAGTTATTTCAATAAGCATATCTTTAAACGATGTTATATCGTCAGGTATTTCATACTGTTTTAATTCTAAAGTATTTTCAAAATAATTAAAGACCCCTGCTACTATTTTTTTCATTATAGAAATTCCTCCTTAAATATTTTTGTAAAATAACCATAATCTCCATCTTTGTCAGTAAGCTTGAATTCTATGAATATAAGCATAGGCGAATCCCTTGTCAAGAATTTTCCGTAATAATCAATCAATCTCTTAGTCCTCCTTTTTAGATTTTTATAAACGTGCTCAAAATAGGGGTGAGCACTTTTAATTCTTGTTCCGAAAAATGTTTCATCTAAAACTGAGTCAAACCACCTGCGATTTAAAACATATTCAATCAATGGGATACCCTGCCACTGAGCACGAGTAATCCCACTTTTACCTGCATCATAAACTGTAATGTCTACGTTAGATGCACAGGCAAGGTAAAACTCAGGTGGTAGAGAATTAAGAATATCGTCCCACCTTTTCTGTTCACACCATGTAGATGGAATACGAATAAAAGAAGGGTTGTTGACTTCACCGAGGTATGCAAGACCATTAGTAAGATTTATAAAATTTTTATTTTCCATGAATCATCTCCTTTAGTTCATTTTTCGTTATCTTGTTTAAAACCTTGGTCTTATGTTTCAATCTCCAGTAAAGACTTTCTTGTATTGTTCCTACTGCATAAGGTATATGTACTATCACTGGCTTTGTCTGTCCACTGCGATGAAGCCTACCGACCGCTTGTTTAAATTCTGGAGGGGTTAAAGGCATCTCTACGAAAATCATTTCGTTGTGATTACTCTGGAGGCCATCAAGTCCTGCCCCACCTGCTTGTAAGTTAATCACTATTATTGGTTTTGTCAAGTCCTTTTCTTTCGAGTAGTACATCCCAGCATTATACCTGGAAGCGATACTTTCAGTGCTTCTTACATAGTGAGTAAATATAATTATCTTATCAGAAACCAATGTATCTAAAACCTCGAAAATATAGGGCTTTATGTTTAACTGTTCAAGTACTGGATGAGATATAACTAACTGCTGGGCCAGGTGGAACATATTCTTAGCTTGTGTGAAGTCAAGGACCTCATCCTCTAATTCCAGGAACTCATCTTCAAGTATTTGATTATAAGCCTTCATGTGCTTCTTGTCAAGTTCGTATGGAACAGGTATTATAATAGACTCTTCTAAGGAAAGAACATCTTCAGATACCCTGTATGAATTTTCATACAGATTAGATGATAGATGGTCTAGGTTTTTATAATCAATGATTTGATTATATTCATCCTGTACCAGGTGGACAGCAGCAAAATGCTGATAATTTTGATAAGCCTTTGGGTTTAAAAGTTTTATGATAGCATAAGCATCTTCTGGTGCTGATATAATCGTGGCTGACAACATGAGCAAATGAGCCTGTTTTAGATTTTTAAGCTTGGCAATGGCCTTAAAAATTTTAGACTTACGATTTTTTAATGCTTGGGCTTCGTCTATTATGATAAGTGATTCTTTTGGTATCTCTTGGAATATTCGTTTAAAATCATTCCTGAGAAGGTTATAAGACAATACGATAAACTTGTAATCATCTAATACAAGTTGTTCCCGTTGTTTCTTAGTGCCTCTATACAATAGGCATGATGGCTCGCCCCACTGTTCAGTGATTACTTTATACCACTGAAGGGTTAACGCTGCTGGCACTACTACAAGAACTTTAGGTGGGTTTTTCTTATCAGCAAGGGCAAGGGACGTTATGGTCTTGCCAGTACCTACTCCCATGTCAAGTAGTAGTGCCTTCTTATCAGCATGAGACAATGCCTTTTCCTGGTATGGCCTTAGACGTATCATATCATGGTCCAATGTAGTCTAAACATTGGGATTACTTTATCAATTTTAAGTCCTGACCTATCAAAGACCACGATACCAAACGTGTTGGGCTGTTGCAGGTAAGGCTCAAAGCTCTTTCCAGTTGTCATAACATCATCTACTATTAAGGTATCTGGATGATGAGGAATGACGTATTGTTGTAAACAATTTGCGAGATTAAGGCCTCCAGTTGGGATACCTATTACTTTACCAAAATTATATTTTGACTTGATTATAGAAGCCAGAGTTTCCCAGTCTTCCATAGTAAGGGCATCACATTCTATTTTGTAGAAAAGTCTTTTACCAGAATGAGATATAAAATTCTTTCTTTTAAACAGTGCTTTCATTTTACCCTCCAAATATATTAGTATTAATGATATATTGAAGTTGTGCTACTCTACCTGATATTTCTGTTAAATCTGCTAAATTTGATATATAGGTAAACCTGACATTTCCTTTATTATCTACTGGAGTAATGAACATAAATAAACATTGTGTAGCACCATAAAGAGTAGAGTCTTCCTTCTTTATGTCTTTAAGGGCATCTTTTAACACCTCTTCAACGCTTAAGTTTTCGTTTTTCATGTCAATTACTTTCATCTTTAATCTCCTTTATTTATTTTGATAAGAATTCTTTATCCCATCTATCCCAACACTTTTCTTTCTCGTTAAAATGAGAACACTCTGAAAAACGTCTACCTAAATTAGACCAACATTCCTTCCAATTAGGTCTTTTAGCTATATTACTTAATTGATACCACCAAGCGGGGCAAGTGTGATTTCTGTCTTCCATTCCAGGAATAAATTTCTTACCTTGATTCCAATCTTTAAATGGCATTCCACCAAAATCTTCAAGTTTACAATTAGGTCCGTTACCTATAACAATGCCTGGGTTAACTTCATATACTCTTTTAACATCATTACGGTCAATTCGTTTTTCAAATTCCTCATATTGGTGTATAAACTCATAACATCCTGTGCCTTTGCATTTTTGACATACAATAGCTGCCCCATCCCTTTCAGCCATACCAATATAGAGTCCAGTTCCACCACATGCTTTGCATTTTTCCTTAATTTTTATTGTTGGCATTTTCAATCTCCTTTTTAATATACCTTTAGATTTCTTAAAGTAAAAAACCATACTGGGAACATTGCCACTGGCAAAAGTATTGGTTTAAGCAAAAAAGCTGGGTATAACAAGAAATACCCTAACATAGGCCAGTCAATATTTTCGCCTAACTTTTTTACACTACTTTTATCCCAAGCTTCCATACCTAACATTACACTACATATTGGTGCAATGAGTATCATAACAGATAAAAAATGATTTATTACCTGTATATTGTATATAGCTATAACACAATATACAATTGATATTATTATTGAAACGAGTAATTCAAACATTTTAGCTATTGAGAAGCTCCTGTAGGCGTAAATTTCTTTATTCTATCCTTATCCATTATTTTCAATCTCCTTTACATAAATTTGTACTAGCATTTCAGCCTTGTTAGAACAATATTTTTTATCACAATTATCACATGGATAAAGATACTTTCCGTTAATGGTCTTAAAGAGTTTCCAGTGTTTCTTTACTGGGCACCAAATCGCATTGTGTTTGATTTTCATTCTCTATCTCCTCAAAAATTCTTATTAAGTCAAAGTTTTCGTCTTCGTCCTTGAAGATTATTTGTAATCCTTCTCCAAGGCGGGCCTCTGTTTCTTCAAAAATATCTACTAAATCTTTTCTCTTTTTCATGTCAAATATTGCAACCCCACTAAGCCTTCAGTATCATCAAGAATTTTAATTATCTGAGACACTGTGTATTTTGTTTTCATCTTTAATAAGTTTTTTATCGTACTTGATTTACAATAGTGCTTTCCTGCATGCTTGTCAAGCCCATCAGAAACTCTGATTTTATATTCTGGCCTCTCCTTTCCTGCTACTTCGTGAGGAGTGATGCCAAATACTAAATATAATTCAATTAAATCTTTTGGATCAACATTAAATTTTTCCTTTTTTAGGTCTTTAATATTCTTGATTTTTAAAAGCTGACAAAGTCTTGGCCATAAATACGGCGAAATTTCTGTAATATCTATCATTTTTACACCTCCATCAGTTGAATTCCTTTCACATATGCCACATTATCTGGTCCTCTTTCTATTCTAAATCCTTTTTCTTTCAGTATTTTAGTAAATTCAAGTTTGCTAAGTCTCTGCATGTCCATATCATCACAAAACATTATGTAGTTTTTATATAATGTTTTTCTGGCCGTCTTTGAATTTTTATTATAAACAACATAATCGTCATCCATTAGAAATGCCAATACAGAATTGTTTAAAATCTCAATTTCCTGTTCTATTTCTGTTTGGATTTCTTTGGTCTTCAAAGACGTGATTTCCTCTTTTACTATGTTAGAATATCCTCGGACTGACCAGGAGAATATTTCATTCCTTTCCTTCTCAAGTATACTGGAAGCAAAATCTATAACCCTTTCTTCCACGGGTATTGTTTTTGTAAATTCAAAAATTACCCATCTTCTAAAGAAAGCAGCCGATGTATCTTCTGACTTTATCAGAAAGTTCCCAGCGAATAAATGGGAAGCCAATGGCCTTATGATTATCGGATTCCGATAAAGCAGTTTTGCTTGTATCGGCTCACCTGAGACAATTGTTTTGAAAATCTCAGATGGAATATTTTTGTTTTTAGGCAGCTCAGGGCTAATATTTACTAGAGCATTGGCTAACAGGGATCGGTTGTATTCCTTATCGAACTGAAAGGGAGATACATTACAGATCAGTTCTTGAGGTATCATACCCATTAGGATTTCAAGGATTGTCGATTTACCAGAATGTGCTACTCCGTAAAAATACACTGCTTGTTGGAACTTATACATCTTCTGGAAAAACACTGCACCAAATACCTTTTGAAGTAGATTGGTTTGTTCTTCTCCAAGTTGTTTATGCAGAAATTTAAGAAATTCTTTAGGTTCCTTTTTACTGTATGATACTGGGAATTGATACCTTGCTTTATGAGATGGAGAGTGATTTTTAAATTTAATCTCTCCTGTCTCATCATCTACCTGAATAAAATATTCCGGTGTAGCCACCCCTGATGGTGCGTCAGCAAAAAAGTTAACGTCTGATTTTACTTCTGCTATATTTGTAATCACAGCAGTGTAATCGGCCATTCTCTTTAGGTAAGTCAATCCATCAAACGCCTCAGTTAGCAATGGATACAATGCAGGTTTCAATTCCTGTGGTTGCCATATTCCTTTAGTATCATCATAAGTATAATACATACCGCCCGAAAAAATTGAATGCTTGGGGAGTATATAATCAACAAATGCTTTAGCAATCTCTGCATGAGTTGCATCCTTTGGTAGGTTAATCTTATTTGTTATATCGAATTCTTTTTCGTTATCTATTTTGAAAGAACTCTTATAGAATGAGTTATACGTTCTGAATAACTCTTGACTTTCTGTTTTAGTTATTGATAAGATTTTATTAGTAATCTTAATAAACTTATTTAAGTCAAGAGAGTTAAGTATTCTGGCAGAGGCAATTATATCTGCTATCTCTTCTTCCTCATTAGCACGGGCAAGTAGCCGTTCATAAATTTCAGGACCAGTAGTAATCTTTATAATTCTAGAACCATGAGCGAATGAATGAATGGTGAACCTATCAAGGATAATAGCAACTGGTCTGCCTCCTTGGTAGTCTGGCTCTATCGGGTCCTTAATGACTGTACCGATGAAACCACCATCTAATACAGAAAATGCTGATATACGTTCACCGTCTGGTTTCTGTAAGAAATCCATCTCAGTTATGTAGTTTTGATAATGTAAAGATAATTGTTTCTTGGCCTGGAGCTTACTGATTTTAAGTTGCTTAGACATCTTTTCAGCTTGCTCTTCCAAGTACTCCTCTCTTATTTCTTTTACCTTTGGTTCTATCCTAATTTTTTCTTGTGTTATTTTCTTATTGGCTTCACTTTGTTGAAATATAAGGTCAGATAAGTTGATACGATAATATTCTGATGAATTTTCATTTACATAGAATGGTTTAAACGCCATCCTTTTTACGCCTTGACCTAAGATTGGAGGAGCACAATAGAATAGTCGTTCAGGTGATAACACAGATGTATCTACTAAGGTTCTGACAAGAACGCTTCCTATTTTAGATATATCTAATTTCAAAAATCCCATATTAATGAGTTTTGCTTTTACCCAGTGTCTAAGGTCTTCTCCAGGATCGCCGTAGTAGGGCACGAAAATGTGATAGTTATGGTATTCAGATTTCTCTATACCAGCAGATGATGATGGCCTGATAAGTAAAGGAAGATCAGGATTATCTAGTAAGCGGTGAATTATCTTAGGAGCATCCTTTGGAGGTATATCAGTATTATCAAAATCAAAGAGCAGAATCCCATGAGATGGCCATGTAAAAAACTGCTTAGTCCTGTGAATACTGTCTGGGTAAAGGTAGGATAAAGACCTACAAGTAAGCGGCACAGGATTTTTATCTGCTGTGTGTGTACCGAGACAACATGCTTGATTAGGAGATAGATTTTCAAAGAAGTCAAGCAAATCTGTAAAATCGAGTTCTATGTTTTCAACCTCTGCTTTTGTTAATAGATCGGACGGTTCTTTTTGAATCGTCCCATCCCTTAGTCTTGTAAATTTTTTAGTCAGCCTCGTTTTAGGAGGAGCTGTTATCCTGCTTATATTTACTGGTAGCATTATTTAATACCTCTCTTTTACATTCTTTACAAATCCCATGAGAAACACGTACGGGGGATTTAACATAAACCAAAACTTTATTGCACCATACACAAACAACTAATGTTTTTTCATTTTTCATTGTAATACTCCTCTAAGTTTCTATAACAACTGTAATATGCCTCTTCTTTCATGCCAGCATAGATCAAAAAATTAAAGCATTTAACTAATTGATAGTTGGCTTCTCTATTCTTTAAATCAAAAATTTCATTAGGTGGCTTCTTTATATAAATTGGCAACCAGGGAAATAATGTAAATCTTCTGTTTTTTGAAAATCTGGCCTTGGGAACTTTTCTGACCGAATCGCCGATTACAAAGTCATTACGATTTCCCCACCAGAAATCAAAGTCTGACACTTCTTCCTGTATTTCAAATGGGGGATACACTATCTCCTCTGGAAGATATTCCATAAACCTGTCAAATGTAATTACTTTAGGAGAAAGCACATAATTGTATGGCTTCTTATAATAATTAAATTTGACAGGCCTGCGTTTCCCATTGAACCACAGCAAAAACTGAACGTAGAGCCTCTCTTCTATTGTGGAAGAAGGCCCATTAAGGACCTTCTTTATTAATTCTTTATTGTTTACCAATTATAATTCCTATTCATACGGTCAACATTTAATCTCATTTCTAAATCATCAATCCTTTGTTCTATTTCTCTCTTTAACTTTTCTCTTTCCATACGATCAGCTTCTTCTTTTCCAAAAAAATGCTCATTAATTCTGTGTTGTTGACACTCCATAGACCAGCAATTGTTATCTAAAGCAAAAGCCTTACCTGTAGAACCTAACACCATTAACATAAAGATTACTGCAATAAACTTTTTCATTTTAAAACCCTCCTTTTTAGTAGTTAGCATCCTATAACAGCTCTATAGAATTCATTTGAAAATATTATTTCATCTTCATCATTTAAATTATCCATTACTTCTTTCCATGTATTAGACTCATCACTATAACTACTACATTTTCCATGTCTCTTACCATATCCGCATATACTACATTTAGAATTATATTTTATACAAAATGGACATACATAACTATATAACCCAGATACGTTATATTCCAATATATTATCTACTAATATACGATATACATCATCTAACTCATCAATGCCCCAGGAAATCATTTCAAGCTCATCTTCTTCTGTAAAATAATCCTTTATACCTGTGAGCGCTTCAATTTTTTTAGCCTTTGCTTTCATAAATTCTATGAGTGCATGATTATAATACATCATCCTGAGTACATATTCAGTAAACTCCTGTACAGTATCAAAAGCCACAATTTCATTAGAATGTTTGTTTAACCAGTTATCTACGGGACCTAACGTGTCTATCCAAATATTATCCTTAATAGGATTGCAGTATAATGAATACCATTTAAGGCTTTTATCGTCCCCTTTTTTAATAATTCTTATCATCTTATCTTTTAATTTCCAAAATATAATTCCATCTTTTTTCATGATAATTCCTCCAGTATAAATCTTAATGCATCATGCTCTTTATCAAAGTAAAAAATATTCTCATAATTCTTATTAAAGAAATCATCAATGTCCTGGATAATATAATCAGGTACAGGATAGAAAAAAGATACAACTCGATTAGGATTTTTAAGAATTTTAAAATTGGCTGCATCTTCCTTGAAGACAAAGCAACCTTTCAGACTCTTAAAATTTTTAAGTGCCTGCTCAACTGTAATTGTGTCTGACTTTACTTTTACCAATCTCATTTTAAATTCTCCTTTTCTATTTTTTTAGAATCTTACATACTTCATTTTTCGGCTCAACGAAAGGGGATAGATAACCAAAAGAAGGACTGATATAAGGATAATGGATTCCTACAAATTTTTTTAGAATAGATTCTATAATGATTCTTGCCCCTTGAACGGGGACAGCCATTCCAATTTGCCTTCTAACGCTTTCTTTTGAACCCACAAAAACAAAATCATCTGGGAAGGTCTGTAATCTTGCTCTTTCTCGATTAGTTAATGCCCTGTTTTCTTCCCAATGATAACCATGAGTCCCACCCCCTCCGCTACCTGTGATTGTATAAGCTGGCTTAGAAGGATCTAATCTGCGGTAAATCTGGCTTAATTTAGCCCCTTTGACTTTAAGTTTAAGATGTTCAGGGAGGTCTGCAGTCCAAGCATTCTCACCAGGTTTAATATATTTTAATCTTTCTACGACATTTTTTGCCATTCTGGTTTTTTCATGATTAGGGGCATCATCAGGGATAGGTGGATTTTCTAATGCTTCTTTGCAGGTTTTGATTTTGTAAGAGGGGCGTGGGACTTCAAAGAACATATTAAAATCACTTCTAATACCTACAATAATAATTCTATGTCTTGCTTGAGGGACACCATACTCCTCAAATTTGTATAGATGAACTGTTAAATTATACCCATCGCCTGCATTAGAAAGATTTTCTAAGATTTTTCTAAATGCTTCCCCACCATTTGCACTTTTCAATCCACCTACATTCTCGGCTAAGAACCACTTAGGTTTAAATTTTTCAAGGATTTTTACACCATAGTAATATAAAGGACCGAACTTACCATTAAACCCTTTACTCTCCCCCACAATACTAAAATCATTACAAGGGAATCCATACATGAAAGCATCAATAGGGTCTAAAGAATCTAAGTCAAGATGATGAATATCCTTACATATTACTTTGGATGGGTTTTCTGGACATATATTTTTTCTATAAGTCTCACATGAATCTTCGTGGTAATCTGAAGCCCACACATGCTCTATCTTATAGACCTCTCCATCTTTCTCAACACAAGAAAGTTTGGCAGCTAAACCTAAACCACCAGGCCCACAAAATATCTCACCAACTCTGAAAATCACAACTAATTCTCCTTTTTTATTTTTTAGAATCTTACGTACTTTGGTTCAATGTCATTACGTGGCACTGCTCTTTTTGGTGCTTCGTTAGCCACATACTTATCTACATCAATGCCTGCTTGTTTAACTGCATTAAGTTCTGTATCTGAAAAAGTGGCCTCTTTAATCCCGTTAATGTTTCCAGCATAATCTCTGGTAGAAAACCTTACTGTTTTAGACATAATATTAATCCTCCTTAAAAAGTTTAATAGTTTTACCTTTGCGGATGAAATACCATTGACCTTTAGAATCAACATGAGATACTAAAATTCCGTGATATCTCATCCGCTTTAAAACATCTTCTTTAGAATGATAAACACTCTTATAATCATT
>Ga0256914_1003064_pt1 | contig 13434 bp, 7 predicted proteins | sample HulkmetaG_FD_191571 | JGI IMG/M metagenome (GOLD analysis project Ga0256914, IMG submission 191571) | Hydrothermal chimney microbial communities from Main Endeavour vent field at the Juan de Fuca Ridge, Pacific Ocean - Hulk | ecosystem: Environmental > Aquatic > Marine > Hydrothermal vents ... | reverse complement strand
TCTTCAATAATTCGAATAGCTAATTGTCTTGCCGGCTTTTCTTTTTTTCTCTTTAGTTGAATCAATAAACTCTCTTGTAAATTTCGTGCACCCACACCGGCAGGGTCTAATTGATGTATTACATTGTCCAGCAAGCTTTTAACCTCTTCTGCCGATGTCATTATATTTTGGGTAAAAGCTAAATCATCAACAATATCCTCAATATCTTGACGTATATAACCACTATCATCAATACTTCCGACCAAAAATTCGGCTACCTCTCTTTTTCTATCATCTAACCTAAATGTATTGAGTTGACTTTTTAGATGTTGATGAAAACTTTTACCGGCAGCATAAGGAATTACCTTATCGTCATCATCATCGGAGTAATTATTAGTTTGTGTTTGATAGGACGGAATGCCATCGTCATTCAAATAATCGTCAACGTTAAAATCATCCTCTTGATTGTTAATACCCTCCTCTTCTTGAGTATTATCAAACAAGTCATCTTTGTCTCTATCTTCTTCTTTACCGGAATCTAAAGCAATATTCTCTTCTATCTCCTGCTTTACACGTTGTTCAAATGCCTGTGTTGGCAACTGAATCAGTTTCATCAACTGAATCTGTTGCGGTGATAGCTTTTGTTGTAGTTTATATTGTAATGATTGTTTAAGCATTCTAATTATTTACCGTTGATGAGTAAAGTTAACTAATTTTTATTAAAATTCAGCATTTTGTGGTGTTCTTGGAAATGGTATAACATCACGTATATTCCCCATACCGGTTACAAACTGGACTAAACGTTCAAAACCTAAGCCAAAACCACTGTGTACAGCCGTTCCAAAACGTCTGGTATCTAAATACCACCACAACTCTTTTTCATCAATATTTAATGCTTTTATCTTGTCTTTTAATACATCAAGGCGTTCTTCACGTTGTGAACCTCCTACAATTTCCCCTATTCCCGGAAATAAGACATCCATTGCTCTAACGGTTTTACCATCGTCGTTTAGACGCATATAAAATGCTTTAATATTAGCGGGATAATCAAATAATATCACAGGACTTTTAAAGTGTTTTTCAACTAAAAAACGTTCGTGTTCACTTTGTAAATCAACCCCCCATTCATTAACCGGAAATTGAAATTTCTTCTTTTTATTGGGTTTCGAGTTGCGTAATATTTCAAAGGCTTCCGTATAACTTACTCGTTTAAAATTATTCTCTAAAACAAATTGTAATTTTTCCAGCAGAGACCATTCACTACGTTGTAGTTGAGGCTTTTGAGATTCTTCTTTTACAAATCTGTCATTTAAAAAAGCTAAATCATCTTTACAGGCTTCCATCACATAACCTATAACATTTTTAATAAAATCTTCTGCCAAATCCATATTGGCATCTAAATCGTTAAATGCCACTTCGGGTTCAATCATCCAAAATTCAGCTAAATGACGTGTCGTATTTGAATTTTCTGCTCTAAAAGTAGGACCAAAAGTATATACTTTACCCAATGCCATTGCGTAGGTTTCAGCCTCTAATTGCCCTGAAACCGTCAAATTTGTTTCTTTTCCGAAAAAATCTTCTTTATAAGCTATTTGACCGTTTTCATCTTTGGGTATATTTGCCATATCCAAGGTTGTTACATGAAACATTTCACCTGCACCTTCGGCATCAGAACCGGTGATGATGGGCGTGTGTACATTGTAAAACCCATTTTTGACAAAATATTGGTGTACGGCAAATGACAACATAGAACGCACACGCATTACCGCACTAAAAGTATTGGTTCTAACACGCAAATGTGCATTTTCTCTCAAAAACTCAAAACTGTGTTTTTTTGGTTGAATGGGGTATTTATCGGGATTTGACTCCCCTAATATTTCCAATTTATTGACCTGTATTTCCAGCGCTTGTCCTTTGCCTAAACTCTCTTGCAAAATCCCTGTCACAGCAATGGCAGCACCTGTATTAATACTTTTTAACAAACCGGTATCCATCGTTTCAAAATCAACGACACATTGTATGTTTTTTATGGTAGAACCATCGTTTAAAGCGATAAACCGATTACTTCTAAAGGTTCGCACCCAACCTTTAATACTTACTTCAATTCCTGTTTTATCCGATTGCAATAATTGAGCAACATTTGTCTTTTGCATTTTTACACTTTTAAAAATTGAGTTGCAAATATAAGGTACTAATCGTAAAATATGAATTTAATATAGGATATTTACTTTTAAAACATCTAAAAACAGAACCTGCCGATTATAATGTATTTATCAAGGTCCCTTTTATAGAAAGCTATTCATCGTCAGCCAAGACATCAATACTAGGTTCTTTAAATACTTTTTTGTTGGCAATTTTATTTTCTAAAGATAAAAGTAAAGAAGGTAACAACACCAAGTTTGATAACATAGCAACTAAAAGTGTTCCTGAAACCAATCCGCCTAAAGCAATGGTTCCTCCAAAACTGGAAACTGTAAATACCAGAAATCCGAAGAATAATACAATAGAAGTATAAAACATACTCACTCCTGTTTCACGCAAAGCTGCATAAACCGATTTTTTAACCTTCCAATTAGTTGCCTGTAATTCTTGGCGATATTTTGCTAAAAAGTGAATAGTATCATCAACAGAAATCCCGAAAGCCACACTAAAGACCAAAATAGTTGATGGTTTTAAGGGGATTCCCAGATAACCCATCACACCGGCTGTCAAAAGTAATGGTAACATATTAGGGACTAATGAAATCAATATCATGCGGACACTCCTAAACATCCAACCCATAAAAATTGAAATCAACAAAATGGCGAGACCTAGTGAAATAATTAAATTTTTGATTAAATAGTTGGTTCCTTTTAGAAAAACAAGTGCTTTTCCTGTTTTGGTAACCGTATATTTTTCTTTTGGAAAAGCCTTATCGATTCGAGCATCTAAACGCTCTTCAATACGTTCCATTTTATCGGTGCCTATATCCTTCATAAAGGTTGTTAACCTAGCATACCTGCCGGTAGAGTCAACATAAGTCGTCAACAAATTATTATTGCTCGAAGAATTTTTTATATACGGCATTATAAATATCTTCTCTTCTCTTGTTGGTAATTGATAATATTCCGGATTATTGTTATAAAAAGCTTGTTTGGTGTATTTAACAATATTTAGAATAGACACCGACTTTGACAATTCCGGAATCTCATCGATAATTTCATCTAACTTTTCCATACGCTTGAAAGTGGAAAGTTTCATGACCCCTTGCGGCTTTTTGGTGTCTATCAAAAATTCTAATGCCATAATACCTCCAAACTCATCTTCAATGAATTTTATATCCTTTGAAAACTGTTTATGTTTAGGCATATCCTCAATCAAACTACCGGAAACACGTATCATATAAACACCTATCATACTGACAATAATCAATACAACTGTTGTAATATAAATACTAACCCTACGGAACCTTACTGTATTCTCTAACCAGTTAATTATTAATTCAATCCATTTCTGATTGAGATGACGTAAATGTTTCTCTTTTGGCATTGGCAAGAAACTGTAAATAATAGGGATAATCAATACAGCTAAAACGAATATGGCTAAAATACTGATGGATGCTATTACCCCAAATTCACTCAATAGCTGACTTCTCGTAAAAATAAAGGTAGCAAAACCGGCTGCTGTCGTTAAATTGGTCATCAAGGTAGCATTCCCAATCTTAGTAATAACCCGATGTAATGATCTGGCTTTATTACCATGCTTTATTACTTCTTGTTGGTACTTGTTTATTAAGAAAATGGCATTGGGAACCCCAATAACAATAATAAGCGGAGGAATTAATGCCGTTAAGATTGATATTTCATATCTAAACAGACCTATAAACCCAAAAGCCCACATTACCCCAATGCTTACCACAATCATTGTGATAAATGTAGCTCTAAAAGATCTGAAAAATAAAAAGAAAATAAATGCCGTAACAAAGAGTGCTAAAGCTAAAAACATCCGCATTTCATTCTTAATATTATCCGAATTCATCGTGCGAATAAACGGCATACCTGAAACTCTTACATCTATGTTATTGTCCTTTTCAAATTTTTTAACAATGGGATTTAACTTATCTAACACAAAACTCTTACGAACCGGTGTGTTGACTATATCTTTTTTGAGATAAATTAAAGTTTGAATGGTTCCTGTTTCTTTATTAAACAACAGATTGTCAAAGAAGGGTAGATTATCAAACAACTCTGATTTTATTTTTTCAACCTCTTGCTTTGTTTTTGGACTTTCTGTATAAAGAGGTTCAATAATAAATTTTTTGTTTTTATTATCTTTCTTTAATTTTTTAATATCACCTACAGAAAAGGCAAAATCAACCTCATCATAACCGGCAATTTGTTTTGAAATAGCATTCCAATTATTAAATTTTTCAGGAGTAAAAATAGTACTGTCTTTAACTGCCAGTAAAATAAGATTTCCCTCTTCACCAAAAAGCTTTAAAAAATTATCGTACTCTAGATTTACAGGATGATCTTCCGGTAATATATTGGCTTCTGTATAAGAAAAATGAGCATATTTCCATTGTGTTGATAAAAATAATGTGATTACTGTCAAAAGTAATAATACAATTATTCTGCCTTTTAAAATTAATCGTGAAACAAAGTTCCAAATACTCATTTATTAAAATTTTTGCAAACTTACAAAATTGCTAACAGATTGAATACAATAGAAAATTTAATTTAAAAGGTAGAGATTTAACACAAATACTCATTATTAAGAAATAAATAGTATTTTCGTTATCGTAATTAACAAATCATAATGAGTACTAATTTTTTTGCACATCCCACAGCCGTAATTGATGAGGGATCTGAAATAGGAGACGGAACCAAAATATGGCATTTTAGCCATATTATGTCTAATTGTAAAATAGGTAACAACTGTAATATCGGTCAAAATGTAGTGGTTTCTCCCGAAGTAATTTTAGGTCAAAATGTCAAAATACAAAATAATGTCTCTATTTATTCCGGTGTTATTTGTGAAGATGATGTTTTTTTAGGACCTTCTATGGTTTTTACCAATGTAACCAACCCTAGAAGTGCTGTAAATCGTAGAGGAAATTATGAAAAAACACTCGTCAAAAAAGGGGCGAGCATTGGTGCCAATGCTACTATTGTCTGTGGAAATGATATAGGTGAATATGCTTTTATAGGAGCAGGTGCTGTTGTGACCAAAACTGTCAAACCTTATGCTTTGGTTGTTGGAAATCCTTCAAAACAAATAGGTTGGATGAGTGAATACGGGCATCGATTACATTTTGATACTGATGGTTTTGCCATTTGTCCTGAAAGCCAAGAAAAATATCAACTCCTCAACGATAAAGTGTTAAAACTAACAGACTAAAAAATCACAACCAAAAATGACCCGTAAATTTTTTATCATAATTACAGTATTTATCAATAGTTTTTTGATATATGCACAAGTTGAAAAACCTCCTGTTTATAAGGGTTGTAAAACAGACTCAACACTAACCGCAAAAAAATGTTTTATAGAGAATGTTACAACTGATTTTATAAAAAATTATCAGAAAGATACTACAGCAAATACTCCTTTTAGCGTCCTGTTTACAGCGACAAAAGAAGGAAACTTTGAGGTAGTTTATATAAAGACCGATAATCCCGAAATAAAACAAAAAGTAAGAGCTGCTTTTGCCAAACTACCCAAATTTACTCCGGCAAGCTTTAGCCAACATCCTATTGATCAACAATTTATATTGACTTATCCTATTACAGAAAACAACCCTGAAATTCCTCTGACTAATGGCAATAAAAGAGATAAGAGTATCAACAACCCTCTATACCAATCTACTTTACGAGTCTCTTTTTCACATCAAAATTACAGAAGTTTAAAGGCTTTTGATACAAATCTCAATACACATACAGCCGTAAAACCCTATAATTTTAACATAGTTTCCAAAGAAATAGATTTTGATTCTATTCAAGAAGCGTTGACCATAGATAAAACAACTTGGTTAGGGCGTAAATTCTGGAATGAAAACATGCTGGATGTCCAAGATGGCACCTATTGGTTTCACCTGGATCCAATCGCTGATTTACAATTAGGAAAGGACAATTCCGATAACAATTACACTTATAACAACACACGCGCTATTAGAGTAGAAGGCGGATTGGGTAAAAAAATTGGGTTTTCCTCAACTCTCTTTGAAAGTCAAGGGCGTTTTGCTTCCTATTTTAATAAATATGCTCGTGCAATTAAACCTTCAACAGATGGTTACGCCGTTGTCCCCGGTAGAGATATTTCCAAAGGCTATAAAGATAATGGATTTGATTACCCGTTAACAACCGGCTATTTAAGTATTCAAGCAACCGATCAAATCAATGTTCAATTTGGTCATGACCGAAACTTTATAGGAGAAGGATATCGTTCGTTATTTTTATCGGATGTGGGTGCTCCCTATACTTTTTTGAAATTTAATACGCAGTTTTGGAAAATTCAATATACCAATATTTGGACTTGGTTACGCGATGTAAACACTTTACCCGAAGAAAACGAACCTTATAAAAGAAAATATATGGCACTGCACTATTTAAGCTGGAATGCCACAAAAAAACTCAATATCGGTCTATTTGAAAGTGTTATTTGGTCAAAAACAGAAGATCGTGGCTTTGATGTACAATACTTAAATCCGGTAATTTTTTATAGAGCCCTTGAGTTTTCTAACGGTTCTAAATCAGGGAATGCCATGTTGGGTCTAAGCTTAAATTATAAACTCAATGATAATATTAAATGTTATTCACAGTTTATCTTAGACGAGTTAACTATGAGCGAGTTTGTCAAAAAAGATGGTTATTGGGCTAATAAATACGGAATACAATTGGGTGTCAAATATTACGATGCTTTTAAAATACCTAACCTTTATTTACAGGCAGAGTATAATCAGGTTCGCCCTTATACCTACTCACATTCCAAACCTGAAATAAATTATGGTCATGTAAATCAATCTCTAGCACATCTTTGGGGAAGTAATTTTAAAGAATTGACTCTCATCGCCAATTACCAAAAAAACCGTTGGTTTGGTCATGCAAAACTAACTACCGGTATCAAAGGCTTTGACTACAATACTGACGATGATTCATATAGCTATGGCGGTGATGTTTTTAAACCTTATACAGACAGAAACGGTAATTATGGCATTGAGATAGGGCAAGGAAACAAAGCAAGCATTTTTATAGGAGAACTAAAAGCCGGATACATACTCAACCCTGCTACCAATTTAAAATTATTCGGTAGTTTTTTAACCAGAGATTTTCAAACTCCTGCACCCGATAGTATATTCGAGAATAAAACTACCACATGGATTACTATTGGTTTTAGAACTGATATTAACAACTGGTATTTTGATTTTTAATCTGTTTATCGAAATCACATTACCTTATAATTCAGAATATATTCTATAACCCGCTCTAATACAGGAATCTACAAAACCTGGCATCTCTCACGGTTAAGCTCGTTATTGCAATAATCTTTTTGCGTTGTTTTTTAACAATATACTACTAAAACCCTTTATTTTAAAGGACATTAAAAATACTTGTATCGATATTTTATTTTACAGTAAATGTTTTTTTTTGTAAAACCTTTTATAAAAACATATAAATATTTATTTCAAAATGAAAAAATCATACATTTTCTTTCTGTTAATCCTCTCTTTTCAAGGTTTTTCTCAAGAAATTACCAAAGATACTATTCAAAAGATTGGCGAAGTAATAATAGAAGCCAACAAGTCAAAGATTTCACTTCAAAAAATTCCGGTTTCAGCAACCTACCTTCCTGCTCAAGAAATTGAAAAATTAGAAATAAATGATATGGCAGACCTCAATGGTTTTATCCCTAACTTATTTATCCCTGATTATGGTTCAAAATATAACTCTCCTATTTTTATTCGAGGTATCGGATCACGGCTTTATGAACCATCGGTAGGATTATATGTAGACAATATTCCTTATTTCGATAAAGGGACTTTTAATTTTGAATTTTTTGACATTAAAAAGATTGAGGTTTTAAGAGGACCTCAAGGAACACTCTATGGCAGAAACACTATGGGTGGCTTGGTGAAAATTTACACACCAAACCCTGAGTTTGATACAAATGCATCTATAAAACTTAATTACGGGAGTGATAACCAAATAAAAACAGGGGTCCATTTTAATCAAGAAATAAATGACAAAACGGCTTTTTTAATTGATGGTGCTTATACCAAAAAAGATGGTTTCTTTACCAATGAATATGACAGCAAAAATGTAGATGCTTCAAAGACCTACTCAGGCAGATTTAAATTACAATATAATCCTCTTGATAACTTAAAAGCAAATATTGCCATAAATTATGAAAATGACACTCAAAATGGTTATCCTTACGCTGTTTACAACACCACTACTCAAACTGCAAATACTGTAAATTATAATCATCCCAGTTTTTACGAACGAGATTTACTTTCAATTGGTTTGAACACAGAGTATCAATTAGATAAAATGGATATTACCCTCTCCGCCAGCTATCAATATATGGATGATACACAAGATTTAGATCAAGATTTTACAGAAGACGATGTTTATGTAGTATTGCAAGACAGAACTAATAACACTTTTGTTGAAGAATTGAACATAAAATCAAAGGAAACTTCAAAAATTCAGTGGATTGGAGGACTTTTTGCCTTCCAAAATTCAGCAGATAAAGAAGTGAGTGTTGACCTAATCAGCTATCATATGAATCTGTTTAAAACCTATGACCAACCGACCAAGGGTTTTGCCGGTTTTGGACAAGTAATTATTCCCTTTTCAGATTTTGAACTAACCGCAGGGTTACGATATGACCATGAGAAGACAGAATTAGGTTATACATACGATAGAACTATTGGGGGAACAACAAGCCAAGTAGAGAATTTAGATTTAGATTTGACTTATGATGAATTTTTACCTAAAGTGAGTTTAAGAGTAATCCCCGTTGAACAATTTTCTATGTATCTTTCATTTGCCAAAGGCTATAAAGCCGGTGGTTTTAACTCAACTATTGAACGAGAAGAAGATGAGAGCTATGACCCGGAATACAGCTTAAACTATGAAATAGGTTTTAAATACCAAACAACAGATAAATCTCTAACAGCTAATGCTACCGCTTATTATATAGATTGGGAAGACCAACAAATAACTCAAAGTGTCCCAAGCGGCAGAGGTCTTATGCTAAAAAATGCCGGACAATCAGAAAGTTACGGCTTTGAAGTAGAAACACATTATAAGCCTTTTAAATCTTTTGATATTTCTTTGGGATATGGTACTACAATAGCCACATTTACCGATTATAAACAAGACGAAGAAACAGATTATAGCGGGAATACGATACCCTATGTTCCCGAGTATACATTAAATGCAATGGCAAACTATAAAATAGAATTCTCCGATTACGGTTTCCAACACCTTTTATTCAATATAAATTATAATCATTTTGGCAAATTATACTGGAATGATGCCAACACTAACTACCAAAATAATTACGGACTTTTTAATGCTACAGTTTCTGCAAAGTACAATGATCTATCATTCGGAATCTGGGGTAAAAATTTGTTTGATATCACATATAACACCTTCTATTTTGACGTAGCTGCTCTACATAAATCATTTGTTCAATTAGGCAATCCGGCACAAATGGGCGTTTTTGTAAAATACAATTTTAACTAATAATCTCCCCTGGCCGGTTTGTGGTTACTATTACTGCTAACCGGCTTTTCTTTTGAATACACCGAAACAATCATATAAAACTAAAAAATACAGCACGCTACTATCTTTATATCTAGCACAGTCTATTCCTATGACTTTTTTTGCTACTGTTATGCCGGTAATAATGCGTACAGAACATTACTCTCTTACTTCAATCGGGCTTATCCAATTGGTCAAATTACCTTGGATTCTCAAATTTTTATGGGCACCTTTAATAGACAAGTCCGAAGGGGAAATCAAAAAATATAAAAAATGGATTTTTAGTTCGGAGCTTTTTTATGCCATTATCATTTTAGCAACAGCCTTTCTCAATATTCAAACAGATTTTAAACTCATCATATTCTTTCTGGTTATAGCCTTTACTGCCTCTGCCACACAAGATATTGCCACAGATGCCTTTGCTATTTTAGTCTTAAAAAAAGAGGAACGCAGCCTTGGTAACGGACTACAATCAGCAGGGAGCTTTTTAGGGACCGTAACCGGTAGTGGTTTACTACTCGTTATTTATCACTATTTCGGTTGGAAATATCTCTTATTTGCTTTGTCCGGTTTTGTAATATTGGCACTAATTCCTTTAAAAATTTACAAGCCGCAAAACCTTTCCTACGACAAACCCGGAACAAATATTTCTTTTAATGACATAGTGCTGTTTTTTAAACAAAAAACTATTTGGAAACGTGTTGTATTACTCTTGTTTTTCTATTCAGGGTTAATTGGGATTTTAACAATGCTCAAGCCTTGGTTAGTTGATTTAGGTTACTCTATCAAAGAGATTGGTATTTATTCAGGTATTTACGGAGCATTAGCAGGTGCCGGTTCTGCGGTATTAACCGGTTTTAAAATGAAACGCATTGGTAAAAGAAACACACTTCGTATTATTTTGATATATGCCTTGGGAGTTAGCATATTGTTCTGGATATTGGCACTTAGCACACCAACATATTTCTTGCTGCAAACAGCAATTATCAGTATTTGGTCTGTCTATGGTATGGCAACGGTTTTTGTCTACACCTCTTCAATGGATATGGTAAGACACGGTAGAGAAGGTACCGATTTTACCATTCAAATTGTACTGACACATGTAGGAAGTTTATTTTTAGCCGTCTCAAGCGGCAAAATAGCACACAGTATAGGTTATGCAAACTTATTTTTGATAGAAGTTTGTATTGGTGTAATTTTACTAGTTGCTATTCCTTTTTTATACAAAGAATTAAAAGAGTAAGATTATGATATTCAAAGCCTCATTATTCGAAAAATACAATACACCAACACCGCGGTACACTAGCTATCCACCGGCTAATTATTTTAAAAAATTAAAAAATTACAGTGATGTAATTAAAGCCATTACACATTCTAATAATGAAAATCCACAAAATATCTCTATCTATATTCATATTCCTTTTTGCGGGCAACTTTGTTTGTATTGTGGCTGTAACACCAAGATAACCAACAATAAAGAGGTTATGAAAGCCTATGTTGACACCCTTCTTAAAGAAATAGATTTACTAAAACCTTTATTGAATTCCGATAGAAAAATATCACAAATTCATTGGGGTGGCGGTACACCCAACTATTTACCCATAGAAGATATTCAACGGATAATGAAACGACTACGAGCTCATTTTGACTTTATTCAAACTCCTGAAATCGCTATGGAATGTCATCCGGCCCACCTGACAAAAAAGTATACAGATGAACTAGTAAAACTTGGTTTTAATCGCCTGAGTTTCGGCATACAAGATTTTTCTGATAAAGTACTGGATACCGTACATAGAGAAAAACCCCTACTGCCTATTGAAGAAATTGTAGCACATATAAAATCCTACAAAAACTTATCCTTAAATTTAGATTTTATCTATGGGCTGCCTTATCAAACACTTAATGCATACAAAGAAACGATGCAAAAGGCAGTAGCACTTTCTCCCGATAGATTGGCCGTGTTTTCATACGCACATGTACCTTGGATAAAAAAACAACAAAAAAGTTTGGAAAAATACGGGCTGCCAACGGCTGAAGAAAAAATTGAACTTTTTCAAACAGCTTATAATATCTTATCTGATAATGAATATTCCGCCATAGGTTTAGACCATTTTGCTAAACCTGACGATGAATTACAAATTGCTCTAAAAGAAAAACAATTACACAGAAATTTTCAAGGATATTGCACCCTTGAAACTACCGGACAAGTATATGCTTTAGGAGTCAGCGGCATTAGTCAAACCGCTAGTGCTTATCTTCAAAACACTAAAGATATCAACATCTATACTAAGGCTATAAACAAAGGGAAATTTCCTGTAGAAAAAATCTATTTTGTATCTGATGCAGAAAAAATTATAAGACATATTATAGAAGAAATTATGTGCAATATGGGAGTTTCTCTTCCTAATGTTGCAAAACAACATCAAATTAGTCTTGACGAAGTTTATCGTATCACACAAGTTGATTTTGATAGCTTGGCTAATTTTGAAAAAGAAGGATTCCTTAGCTTTAAAAATGATGTGCTGAGCTTAACAGCCACCGGACAATTCTTTATGCGAAATATTGCAGCGACCTTTGATCCTACTATGAAAAACAATACCAAAAATTTCTCAAAAGCTTTATAGAATGGATAAAAAAGTGAGCATCATAGGCGGTGGGATTACAGGTTTAACCATTGCCTTTTACTTAAAAAAAGCCGGAATACCTTTCCATATATTTGAAAAAGAAAAACGTATTGGTGGTGTTATAAAAACCCAAGAAAAAGATGGTTTCCTTTTTGAAAAAGGGCCTAATAGCGGTGTTTTATCAAATATAGAAGTAATATTTCTTATTGAGGATTTAAACTTAGAAAACAAACTGGAAATTGCCGATACCACAGCCAAAAAAAGATTGATATGGAAAAAAGAAAAATGGCATGCATTACCTGCCGGAATTTTATCTGCTGTCAACACACCTCTTTTTACCTTACAAGATAAATTTAGAGTACTTGGAGAACCTTTTAGAAAAAAGGGAAATAAACCTGACGAAACACTTGCAGAAATGGTCAAAAGACGTCTTGGAAAAAGTTTTTTGGATTATGCAATTGATCCTTTTATCTCCGGTATCTACGCCGGGAATCCCAATTATTTAGTACCAAAATATGCTTTACCAAAGTTATATAATTTAGAACAAGAATACGGTAGTTTTATCAAAGGTGCCATTGCCAAGAAAAAATTACCAAAAACAGATGATGATAAAAAGGTAACCAAAGAAATATTCTCCTTTAAAGGCGGATTAGAAACACTTGTAAAAACCTTGGAACAGCGCATAGGTCAGGAGAACATTTCTCTCAATTCTTCTAATTTAGCTATTTCAAAAAAGGGAAACAACTATCTTATAAACAACCGAGAATTTACTGATGTAATCAGTACCGTAAATGCTCAAAACTTATCCAAAATATTTAGTTTTATTTCACCGGAAGAAATTAGTGCCATCGGTAATTTACAATATGCCAATGTCATCGAATTAAACATAGGTTTTAACAAATGGCAAGGAATGGATATACAAGCTTTCGGGGGATTGGTTCCTATGAAGGAGAAGAAAAATATTTTAGGAGCTTTGTTTATGTCAAGCACCTTTTCCGAACGTGCCCCTAAAGGAGGAGCTTTGTTTACTCTTTTTGCAGGAGGCACTCAAAGAACGGATATTCCAAAAAAAAATGATGACGAAA